>Ga0316604_10001368_pt1 | contig 21803 bp, 19 predicted proteins | sample OWC_soil_day20_C_FD_207650 | JGI IMG/M metagenome (GOLD analysis project Ga0316604, IMG submission 207650) | Wetland soil microbial communities from Old Woman Creek delta, Ohio, United States - OWC_soil_day20_CT | ecosystem: Environmental > Terrestrial > Soil > Wetlands | place: USA: Ohio...
CTAAGGCTGTAATCATCGCACTGGCGTCTTCATTCAATCCCATATCACATAATCCCTTAATAGAATACAATGTGTTATACAAAAAATGTGGATGAATTTGTGTCTGTATTACCGAAAATTCCAACTGCCTCTTTGTTTCCTGATCGATGTTGATCTGCTCCAGCAAATCTTTTACTCGTTCTACCAAATCTTTTACTCCTTGATTTAAAACTCCCATCTCATTCAATGGATGAGTATCAGAAACAAAATTTATATTCTCCCCCTGTATGCGCTTCATACTATCCGTCAGAACTGAAATCGGTTTTGTGATATAAATAGCCAACACATTTGTCAAAAATACAGCAACAATAATTAGCAAAACAATCAACGACAACGTAATATATTTTATATACTTAACTCGATCCAAAATTTCTTCCTGTGTAAATACAGCCGCAAGCTTCCACTGATTGGTCTGCAGAGTATCATAGATAACAACCATTGTCTTGCCTTTAGGGGTTTTAAATTCAAGCCTTCCTTCTTTCTCCTTGGTTTCCTGTAATTTTTTTATTACCTCGCTATTCATCTGATATTTTTCGTCAATTTTTTTAAACGTCATTGCATCTTCTTGATTCACTAATATTAAAGAGCCACTTTTACTAAGTAACGAGCTGCTGAAAACTCTCTCAAAAAAATCATACCGCAAATTAAATAAAATAATTCCATTAATCTTTGCATTTTCCCGTCCAAAGAGTTTGAACATACTGATAACTCTACTCGGATTTCCTCCACGCTGTATGTCTTCCGAGCGGGAATTCTGCCAATATATATCATACGGATTGTCTGTATATCTCTTACGATATTGCTTATAAATAAATTTGAGCATGGAACTGGAATCATCGCCTCTAAAAAAAACAAACTTGCCATTATGGAAATTAATATAAATTGAGTCAATCAGAGTTCCATTAACCGATCGAATCCCATTAACATGAGATTGTACCTTCAAATAATCCTCAGGACTAATATCCTCAGGTTCTTTATTCATAACAGTAAGAAGATCAGGCTCATTGGACAATGCATTCAATTGCTGCAACGCATCAGCAAACCGATTATCAAGATAATTTCCTGTTTGAAAAACGATGGTTTTAATATTATGGTACGCATTTTCCTCAATCTGCGATGCAGCCAATAAATACGATGTCATCCCTGTAATAAAGATAAAGAAGATAATGATCGGTATATAAAAACTGAGAATAGTAGATTTAAACGAATACAGAAATTTTCGTGCAAACTTATCTTTCAGCCATTTAATCAGCATTTCTATCTTTTTTTTCAAGTAGCTCCCCCTTTCTGCTATCGCAAGATTCGTACTATTTAATCATGACTACACCATATACTTAATTCCCCCTTACTCAAAAGATGTCTGTGTCTACTTTTGTCACCTAAATTCTCCATTTATTTCTATTTATTCGATAATTGTTAATTAACCCCTTTAAAAAAGTAACATAAACTTAATTTTTACTAGAATAAGAAAAGTTAACTTGGCTGGAATTGTAGAACTCGGGACTAGATGGTAATTTTTCTAGATCTTGTATAGCCAAGTCAAGTCTGCCCCTAATTCTCCATTCTGCTCCCATAGCGAGTCATTTATCAGCATTTTTCAGGAAAGAAGCCGTGATTCCCCGAAATTTTGTACCTATCCAATATTTGACATATCTTTTTAAAAGGAAGAAAATGAAAAGAAAGCTAAATGGTTGGTGATTTTCTTATGAAGCTTAAAGGAACATCGCTTTTGGAAAAACAAATTCTAAATACTATCTTTGGTAAAATTGAACATGGCAGCCTTGGTGTCCGCTACTGGGATGGCGAAGAAATTGCTTATGGTCAGCCAAGAGGGAACATCAAACTCATTCTTAAAACGGCGCCACCATTCAATTTCGCCAATGACCCTGTTCTTGCTATGGGTGAAGCCTATATGAGCGGGGATCTTGATTATGAGGGGCAACTGGAAGATTTCCTTCGGCTACTCGATTCCAATCCTCAGGTTTTCGCAAAAAACAGTGTCTTAACAAAGACTGTTCAAGCAATGAGTGGGCTAACCAGTCGATTTCAAGCGAAACAGAATATTCAACATCATTATGATCTTGGTAATGATTTCTTTTCTTTATGGCTTGATAAAACGATGAGCTATTCCTGCGCCTACTTCAAACATCCACACGATACACTGGAACAAGCTCAGTTGCAAAAAATCGACTATATCTTGAAGAAGTTGAATCTAAAACCGGGTGAAACATTACTCGACATAGGCTGCGGCTGGGGCTGGCTCATCATTAAAGCCGTGCAAACCTATGGTGTCAAAGCTGTAGGTATAACCTTGAGTGAAGAACAATTCCAAAAAAGCCAGCAGCGTATTGCCAGTTTAAACCTAACCGATCAAATAACCGTAAAACTGTTAAATTATCTTGACCTGGACGAGAAAACGTACTGTTTCGATAAAATCGTCAGCGTCGGCATGTTTGAACATGTAGGTAAAAAGAACATCCCTAAATATCTTGAGAAAGTATCTAGCCTGCTGACGCCAGGAGGCTTGTCGCTGCTTCATACAATTACCGATACCACTGAGAGCAAACCGGAAAATTCATGGATCAAGAAATTCATATTCCCCGGTGGCTATGTTCCTTCCTTGCGCGAAGTAATATGGCAGCTGCCGGAATACGATTTTCATCTTCTCCATGGGGAAAGTCTCCGCATGCATTATGCCAAGACTCTTGACTGCTGGTATCATAATTTTTCCGACCACATCGATACCGTCAAAGAGAAATTTGACGACCAATTTGTCCGAATGTGGAGTCTTTATCTCCAAGGCTGCGCTGCTGCGTTCCGTGCGACAGGGCTGGATATTCATCAGCTTCTTTTTTCAAAAGGCTTAAATAATAACCTGCCGCTAACGTACGATCATTTACATAACTAACGCCTTTCTTCACCTTTCATAGATCTTGTCCTATGACAAAGAATAAACCCCGCCCCACCTTAAATCCTAACTAATAGGGAAAGCCACTATTTATCTGTAAAAGTAAATAGTGGCTTTCTCTATATCCTACTATATTATGGCACAATTAATAGAAAAGACTAACTAATAAAGCCAATCATTTAAATGTGATTACATCGTCCCCATCGTCCTTTTGAAAAAACATAATCTAAAATAAGAACTCATTTTTCACTTTACTTTTGCTTGCAATCCCTAAGAAATGTAATATAATTAGAAATAGGTGGAAATTAAAAAAGTCGCCGTGTCCTGAGAGTGGTGGTACACTCCCAGGCACGAGCAGGTGAACAGGCACCTACACGTAACAGCTAGCTGTCTACGACGACAATTTATTATACCGTGATTTTCCCTTGAAAACAAGGGAGATGGACGTTCGGTATAGTAGTATTGTAGTTTTTGGCAGAGGCTTAGCGTCTGCATGCAATCAAGACGAAGTAAAGCGCATGTGTAGGTTGAAAAGACCTCGCATGCGTTTTTTTAATTTCCCCTGAAACAAACTGTATGCTGGTTTCTTCTATCGGCGTCAGCGGATAGAAGAAACCTCCTACAGGATGAAGATGGGGGGAGATAAATTGGTATCAGTACAAGGTAAGAAAAAAGGTGAAATCTGGAGCAAAAGCACCCCACTAGTGTGTGGCGGGGACTCCTCCTCGCCGCAGCGAATGGAAGACGTTCGTTCCATTTACGAAGGGCAAGACTCGAATTTCTGCAAGGAAAGGACAATGTAAATGTATAGAACCTACAGAACAACGAAAGACACAATTGTGGGTGAGGAAACGGAGAACATTGATATTACACTTAAATTGATTACGGATATGGATGGGCAACAATATGTGATGATCAAGAAGCAAAAGGAAGATGCTATATATAATCTTTCCCTGGTAGGTCATATCACTGAAATAGTTAGCGAAGTTTCATTCGAAGAGTATAGAAACATTACCTATGCAAGATTAGATAAGGAATTGTTAGAGCAAGGGATCAAACCCAGGAGACGGCACGTTTTACACAAATATTCTATTTTAGAATAGGTAATTACTTAACAACTCAAGAATTAGCGAATATATCGAATATGTCTCATGCAAAGCACCCAGTGAAATTCTAGTTTGAATTTCACTGGGTGCTTTAGCTTTTAGGAACTTAAACAGTACAGATAACTTCCAATTAAATTGTCCGAACCTATACCATTCTCGCTCATAGCCGTTCTTTCCTTAAATAACCCAAGCGCAATTAAGAATGGGATAATGCAGGTTCTTTTAGTTTAACTGAAGGAGATACTCCGTCAATAACCGCACATGGACCCAGAAGGGTAAGCAGCCCATTTCCTTCAATCTTTGGATCGTTTCCCAGGGCATGAGTACGTTTAATTAATTGAGCATATATTTCCGGCTCGGTGAAAGACCGTCCAAATTTCTTCTCACACAGATTAATCAATAGTGCTGTTGCTCCAGCTACATGAGGAGAAGCCATTGAAGTCCCACTAAGTGTAGCATATTCAGGTTTGTTGTATGTGGACATGATATTAACTCCTGGTGCGACCAAATCCACCTCCAAATTTGTATTCGTGAAGCAGGGAAAACTTCCTTTCAGGTCAATAGCACCTACAGATAGTACTTCCGGATACGCTCCAGGATAGCTAAACTCGTCTCCCACCGGACTGCAATCGCCCCCATCCTCTATTTCCCCTTCATTACCGGCTGCGCATACAACGACAATATCGTTTTGAACCGCTTCTTGAACAGCCTTGTGCAGTTCAGCATCATGCTCCGGTCCACCAAGTGACATATTAATTACCCGCACCCGTTCCTGATTTGGTCCTCGCCATGCAATGCAGAAGCGAATTGCCTCAATAATACTTTTGTTGGATGCACCATAAGATGTCTCCCCGTTCTCTGTATATCTCTTCATCACTTTTGCAATCAGCAGCTTGGCCTGAGGAGCAACCCCCACAACCCCGGCTCTATTTTCAATTGCAGCAATGGTTCCGGCAACATGAGTACCATGACCACTGTAATCTGTGACATCTTCCTGACTGCCTTCATCTGTAAAATTTCGTTTGCCAATAATACAATCTTTCAAATCCCGATGGTCGATTTTGCAGCCGCTGTCGATGACTGCTACAACAACACCCGCTCCTTTCTTGCTTTCTCCCCAAATTTCCGGAGCCTGGACCATTTTGACCCCTTCTGGAATTTCATTTACTGTATCCGTTACAGATTCAATTGTATAAGGAATTAACCGATAATCAGGCATTTTTTTGCCTCCTCATTTTTTTAATCTAAATTGGACATTACTTATGCGTGAATTACTTTTTTGAACCACTGTTCCATAGCCCATTGGGTCTTAGAAAAATCCTGTTCTATCAATAGATCTTTCCTATTTAGATATTCTTTTAACTTTTCATGCTTTTGGCTTGCGACGGCATCATCGTCAATATCCAGTGAAATCTCGACAATTATATCTGAACTGATAGTCCAGATTTCCAGCGATATCTCCTCGCCGTCCCAATGGCCCTTATATTTCCTAGCTTGAATCGGCCCTATCACAGTTGTCTGTCGTAATAGCTGCGTACTCCATTCCTTTTGATTCCAATGGATAAATTCCTCGGGAGCTTGATCGGCAAACAACTTGCGAACTTCCTCATCAGAGAATGTTGCAGACTGGGAGAGGGGAACTTTCATCTCCCATGAAAGAGACAGTGTTTTTTTGGAAAAACCCCAATCAATTTCAACATCTAAATTGGGATTGTCCAAATTAATGCCTTCTTGATTGATTTTCTCCAGCATCTCCCCGACCTCACTATGCAGAGGATAACGTTTCTTGAAGGTTATCTCATTCTTATTATCGCCTGCCTTTATTCTGCTGCGCAAAATCCACCCTTGGCTCGAAAATATTTTTTCTCGGGTATCTATAAAACGCACCTCCTGCGATTTAGACTCCGTCAATCCGTTAATCTCATCTAATACTTTGATTTCCAACTCTTGATGAGAATTCAGCACTTTATCAACTTTAAGAAACATTTTGATCTCATATTTGGAAATGTTATGCAGCAAATGACTTCCTCCTCTTTTGCGTGGCTATATTGAACGTCACCTTACACACCCTGTATGAAGATCAATTGGAGCGGCACGCTCTAATTCATAGGCAATATTTTGTTCCAAGAAAATCTAGCAGATAAAAGTCTCTTTACAACTAAGAAGGTGGTCAAGTTATATTATTTTAAAGCGTCACACTAAAACCAAGCTTTTAATCCCAACTTTACTAAATGCACTTTCAACAGCGCTTACAGTGTTTTGTGGAAGCCTCCCTTGTCGAACTAATTCCTTTGCCGTTTTTAAGACTGCTTCGAATGCTTCATGGAATGTAGCATTTGGATGGATAATATCCCGCTCCTGCCAAGCATTATACCAAATAAAGGCTGCTTGATCTGTTCCAATTTCCATTGCTACAAGAAAAAAGGCCTTATTCGGTATGCCGCTAAAATAGTGTACGCCACCATTATCATCACTTAAGGGTAGTTCTTTGTAGTCATTCATATGTGCAACTTGTCGATCACCATTATACGCTGTTCCGGGATTTTTCATAGAGCGTATTGCTTTACCAGGAAATTGAGGACCTACTATCTCATCACCTATGAGCCAATCTGCAGTGTCAGCCGTTTGACCTTTTACAAATTGTTGTACAGCGGTCCCTAGTACATCTGAAAAGTGCTCATTTAAAGCACCTGATTGCCGTTGATAATTTAATCCGTTAACAAAGTCCGTAACAGCGTGAGCCATTTCGTGGGCAACAACGTCAATGCTTCGCGAAAGATTAATAAAAGTTTTACCATCGCCATCACCAAAAGACAATTGTTTTAGTCTTTCATCCCAAAAAGCATTATTATAATCCTCCTCATAGTGAACATTGCATATAACGTTCATACCACTACCATCAAGCGAGTTTCTGTTTAATTTCTGCTGAAAATACTTCAATGTACTACCGCAGAAATCATAAGTAATATTCACGACCTCATCAGCAACAGGAAGATCCCCTTCCTTGCGAACTAACTTTCGTTTGAATTGACTTGTGTTCTGACTGTCATAAATCTCACGTTCAGCATGTCCTTCCATACGATTTGATAAGGAGCTACTTTCTACGTTGTTTTTTTTTAGTTCTGTAATTTTTTTATCGATTTTCTCCATTTGCACGATGGTCTTCTTTGCATCTTCATTCCCCTTTTCAGCTAATTGTTCAAGCAAAAACTTGGGAATGAATCCATCCTTATGGGTATCCTGATCGCTCATTTGATTACCTCCAACAAATATTATAGGCCATTACGACATTGCTAATATGTTTTGTAACCGATTAGACTTCTATGCAGGTAAATTTTGCATTCGTAACCATAAAATGCTACTTGTTTCCCCACTTAATTAACAGACTGAATAAAGCATTGATCAAATGACAACAATACGCTTGTGTAAAAAAATCATAAAGGGAGCCTGATTATTTTGATACAAGAGTACTCAAAAGGCGGACAAAACCCACTTACCAGCTCCAAAAATGCTGTAGAAGTATATGCCCCTCAAGATGCTATTGCCAGGACTGGCACTGACGTTTGGGATTTGCTTCGTCAAGGAGGATTCAACTTATATTTCCGGCATGCACAGCCTTCCGATACTTCCAGTGAGAATCCTTATCTTAGCCAATTAGGAAAGGAACAGGCCAAATCCCTGGGGGAATTTCTTCAAAAACAAAAAATACCTATTCAATTCCCGGTAAGCGCCAGCCCTCTGAATCGAGCAAGGCAAACAGCAGAAATAGCATTTGGCCAGGCCAATGTCGCAATAGACTTGGAATTGGCGCAAATGAACAAGCCCTATCTGCTAGATTCTATTCCAACTGAAAGATTCAACCAAGTATTTGTCGGTCATCATTTTACCTTCGGTGGTCAGATCGAACCAACGCAGCTTTCTTATCTAGGATTAGTCGTTCTTAAGCCGTTGGGACAGGGGCGGGGGTATACCGTTTTAAATACAATAGAACACCCGTTCATTCAGTAGAAGAATACACCCACGTCTAAATCCGGACAATATCTGCTGATGGATGACTGCCGATTCATATGACTCATTAGAGGATCACTGTTCATGGAGGAAACATTCGATTTGAGCCGGAAAACGGGAAAGGGGAAGTAGCGAGAGCAGTGCTGTATTTCCTGCTTCGTTACCCCAGCAAAATTGGAAAAGAAAAGGTCAATGTGGAACTGCTGCTGAACTGGCATAAAGAGCACCCGGTTACGATTCATGAGAAACACCGGAATCGGCCAATCTATGAGTTGCAGGGTAATCGGAATCCGTTAATCGATTTTCCGGAAAGCGCGGAACAAATTGATTTTATGTTAGAAGTATAAGGCGTTTTTGTGATAAAAGGTGCTAATTTACGAAATAAATCAATTGGAAACATTCTCATCTTTGTCTTATACAGTGCGTTGTACTAGATCAGGCTGTTTATCTAGAAATACAAATACCCAACAAAATTCCATCGAGAATTTTGCTGGGTATTTGTATTTCTTGTAGGATAGATTTATATGCCAACGTGAATATTACTAAACCTTTATCTTGGATAATAAGCAAGTCATTTAGCCAGCGTTCAAGAACATCTTTGCTTTTAGCAATCAGACTCTCTAATCCTTTTTGTTGTTTATAGTCTGGCAGTCCTTGGAATTTCTGCATTAGTTTCTCAGCAAAGATCACTGATTTCATCCCCCATTTTATCGTTAGGTATCTTTTCGTAAAATAGCAAGGTAGTCTTCATATGTAAAACAACGTTTGCGATTTGCATTCTGCGTTTGTCTTAATATACCAATAAATGAAGAGCGGGTTATTCGATCCATCGTTTTTAATTCCACTATTGTCATTTTTGTACAAGATTGACGAGATCAGCGACCTTAACTTTTCCTTTGGGGATTACTCCAGCATTTTCTAAATCTTCAATCCAGGGAACAACTAAATCTTCACTAATTTCAGAGTCTGCTGCATAATAGTGGGTAGCATTAACCGGTACTTTAATCCAGTCTTCTGTCATTTTGCGGGCTTCTTCGGGATGTTCATTGGCCCATCTTTGCCCCTTGACCATTGCCCTAGCAAATTTTTGAACAATCTCCGGATTTTTCTCAATAAAATCGGTGGTAAAGTAATAATAGCCCACGCCGCCAGATACACCAAGACCAGCATCCAGACTGTCAGCAATGTTGTTGGCCAGGAAATCAGAGCATGAATTATTAGTTGTAACAGAAAATTTAAGTCGCCCAGGTAAACTGTTTAAATCGGCAAAAGAATGGATGGTAGGCGTAACATTAGGATTGATATACCAGAACATATGGCGCAGTTTAGGATCTTGCTCCGGTTTAGGATCAATCCCGCCTTTAACCACTCCTTTAATTTTGGCACCGCCTGCTATGGCTACTGCCAAGCCATTGGGATGGGAACTGGCTACATCATTGTTACCATTAAGAACCGATGGGATAATTTGATTTGGTTGAGTATCTCCGGTGTACACTACTTTGAGGCCTTCTTTCTTAAAAAATCCCAATTGATCGGTCACAACCCAGGGAGTAGAGCCGCAAGCCGTTTGCGATACGGTGCGAATTGGAATCAAACCATCATCAGATGTTGCTATATCATGACCGGCAGCTGCTTGCTTATTCCCAAGATGTGCACCATAAATAATTGCGCCTCCAATTACCAAACCAACGATTCCCGTTAAAACCATTTTTACATTCTTTGACTTTGCCATAAAAACCTCTCCTTTTTTATATAGCTTTCACCAGGTATCGCTTGCACTCTCCGGAGCAACGCATCAGCTCCTTCTAAAAAAATAAACTGAAGGCTACAGAAATAACTCGGCATCTGTAGCCTTCAGTTTCGCTAGCTGATCAGCTTGTTTATACAATCTATTTTTCAAAGCCGCTAATGTACAGCTTGTATCTTCTCAGCAGTCTTACATGTACTTTACTTGTGCATTTATACTTTTCCTGGCATTTAAAATAAAAAGGCTGAAAAGACATTCTCCATGCAAGAAATATCTTACCAGCCTTAGCCTCTTTACTAATCGACATCACAATAAATGTGCGCGTTTATTTATATTTGGCAATATATTACCACGCATTGCTAAACACTGTCAACAACAACATTACATGGAGTTAACCATTAATTTTATCCACTCACGCAACAGAATGTTTATGCATAGCAAGATTTCGATTGACATTTTATTCCACTCATGCTATTATTATGAAAATTTAGTATGGTTAGGTGATGATCTTTTATGGGATTGGTAATAGAGTTCAAAGAAAAATACTACGCTCTTGCAACTATTTATCTAAAATAGCTGATCAGAATAAATTGAAGGCTAAGATTACTTTGAGGTAATCTTAGCCTTTTTTTAGTAAATTAGAAATTATCGGAGGATATTTGATGGATAAAGAATTATTAGCGAAATGCCTTACAGAAGACGCTGTTGACACTGATAAAGTTTCAATGATTTTTATCGAGAAGTTATACCTTCCCCTTTCTCCATCATGAGAATGAGAGTACGCATCCACTACGGTTGGATTATATTGTTGACAACATTTTTAGCGTTGATCATAGCAGCAGGTGTTCGCTCTACACCGGGTGTACTCATCGTCCCATTTGAGCATTATTTTGGTTGGAACCGGACTGTAATCAGCCTTGCTTTAGCCATAAATTTGCTGCTTTATGGTCTTTGCGGTCCTTTTGCAGCAGCTTGGATGGACCTATACGGGATTCGGCGAATAATGGCTTTAGCTTTATGTATGATAGCCATTGGTGCTGGCTTATCATCATGGATGAACGAACCATGGCACTTGACAGTGTTGTGGGGAATCGTGATCGGTATTGGCAGCGGCTTCTTATCGCCAGTATTGGGAACTGTTGTCGCGAATCGTTGGTTTACTAAACGCAGAGGGTTAGTTGTCGGCATATTTAGTGCAGCCGGATCGACTGGACAGCTTATTTTTCTTCCATTATTCTCAATGTTACTTGAAGTATATACCTGGCAAATTGTAACTTGGTTCATCTGTGTTTCAGCTTTACTCATTATGGTGATTGTTGGCTTTGTTATGCGAAATAATCCTTGTGATGTTGGGCTTTTGCCTTATGGCGCTTCGTCATCAATTGTGATGGATTCTGCATCAGAAAAGAACTCTCTTGCCTTAGTATTCACAGGATTAAAAACAGCCTTATGGCATAAAGATTTCTGGTTACTATCAGGCAGTTTTCTTGTCTGTGGCGCTAGTTCCAGCGGATTGATCGGAACACATTTTATTTCTGCCTGCATGGATCATGGAATGCCGGAAATAACCGCTGCTGGTATGTTATCAATATCAGGCGTTTTTAATCTGTTTGGCGCAATGGCTGCAGGTTGGCTTTCCGATAAATTCGATAATCGCTGGTTATTATTTTGGCTTTATATCCTTCGTGGAGTAGCCCTTGCATGGTTACCCTTCGGCTTAGAGTCCACCAGCACTAGTTTGGCAATTTTCATTGTATTATACGGCTTAGAGTGGAGCGCAACGATACCGCCAACGATACGCCTGACTACCGACATTTTTGGCAAACAAAGCGGTATTATATTTGGCTGGATGATGACGATCCATCAATTAGGTGCAGCCACAGCAGCTTTTTCTAGCGGTGCTTTACACACCCTGCTCGGTAGCTATCAATGGTCTTTTATTTCCGGAGCAATACTTTGCTTAATTGCCTCTGGACTGGTCATTAAGATCCGCAGCTATAAGTGAAAACCTTAAATCCGTAAACAGATAATTTACTAAGATCCGAAAACCCCAACCGAAAAGAACCACCGTCCCCATTTTCTTTATAGTTTTTATAAATTAGCTAATAATAATGCTATATTGACACGTAAAACATTCTCCAGGTTTAGTAGACAGGATTCCCTCTTTAGCAATAAACGGCTTTTTCTCGGTTGCTGTATTAGTAATTCCATGCCAAGGCTCAATACAAACAAACGGAGCCCCGTCAGGTTTTGACCAGATTCCATGGTAAGGAAACCCATCGAACTTGACCTTCACTGCTTTACTAGATTTTTGACTCTTTAGAGTAACAGAATTGGACTTCAGCCCTTTAAAAATTAATCCATCTTCTTTAAATAAATCATGTGACAACGGGATAATAGCATCGTTATTTAAAACCATTTTTGTCTGATTTGACAGCAAGCCTTTTTCTAAAAGGTATCGATTAGCTACTTCTTTTTGCGAAAATTCCAGATAATAATCCTCAAAACGTTCCGTTGACTGTAATGGACATCGGAAGGCTGGATGAGCACCTATCGAAAAATACATCGTCTTATCATCTTTGTTTGTCACTTTATATTCTATCAGTAATTCATATTCGTTGAGTGTATAGATAATGAGAACTTCAAACCTGCTAGGATAATGCTCTAAGGTTTTTTCATTCGAAAGTAGCCGAAACGTTGCATACATGTCATCATTCTCAATGAGCTCAAACTCCATATCTCTCGCAAAACCATGCTGAGAAAGTTGGTAGACTTGTCCATTCATGTTATATTGATCATCAATTAACCGCCCTACAATAGGAAATAACACTGGTGCATGTCTCCCCCAATACTTGGGGTCAGCCTGCCATATATATTCGGTTCCATCTTGGTTTAATTTTAAACTACACAATTCTCCGCCAAGACTTTTAATGTGAGCTGTAATCTGTTGGTTCTCAAGTTTTGTTATCACAAAATTCCCTCCACTTAATTATTTTAGAGATGATACTCTATATAATCATTAAAATTAGGTAATCAACCTTTTCCCCCAATCAATTTCTGTCCTTATGCTAATATCCCTGCCCAATATCCAATTATTCCAATAAAAAATATTCCAAATATAATTGAAATTACACTAATCTTTTTTTTAAGTAAACTCATACATACAAATGTTAATACTAAGGGAAGCAATCCTGGCAATAATGAATCTAATATTGTTTGAACAGTTGTTACCTCTGTTGTTCCATCTGCTTTAGCAATAGTCGAAACAACTACTGGAACATTTATGTTTGTCCATCTAGCAACAAGCACCCCCATTATAAACAAACCAAGAATTGAAGCACTTTCTGTTAACTTTTGCAGTTTTCCCCCAACCTTATCAGAAACTATAGATACGCCTTTATTATATCCATATGCTATTCCATAATATCTTACTGCCAAACGAACTATATTAAACAGGAAAAAGAATAATATAGGCCCTACTATACTGCCTGTTAGCGCCACTGAAGCACCTAATGCAGCAGTAACCGGTCTTAACGTACCCCAGAATAATGGATCGCCAATACCAGCAAGCGGTCCCATTAAACCTATTTTAACACCATTAATAGCTTTATCATCAATATCCGCACCATTTGCTCTTTTTTCTTCCATAGCTGCTGTAACTCCTACTATTGGAGCTGCAACATACGATTGCGTATTAAAGAATTCAAGATGTCTCATAAGTGCCTGCTTTCTTTCCTCGCCAGTATATAGTTTTTTAATTATTGGCATCATTTGAAAGCAATAACCTAAGGCCTGCATCCTTTCAATGTTAAATGATCCAGAATGAAAATTTGAACGGATAAATACTTTAAAAAGATCTCTTTTAGTAAGTTTTTTTTCACTCATTTATATAACCTTACCTTCCGATTTATAGTTGATCATCTGCAACATTTGATGAAACAGATCTATTTTTAACGACAACCGTGTTGTACTTGGGGTTTAATTGTATGTAGAACACAGCAGCTACAATTCCAATTACGCCTAAAGCAACTAATTTTAATTGGGCAATTGCTGCAACAACAAATCCCAAGAAGAAAAACGGCATCAAATGTTTTGCTTCCATCATATTGATAACCATTGCATACCCAACTACAACGACAATACCACCAGCAACTTTAAGTCCGCCATTTACAACTTCTGGGACGGATGCTAATATATGTTGAATAACATCATTACCAATAAACATTGCAACGATTAAAGCGGGGATAGCGACACGTATGCCTTGAACTAAGATAGCACATATATGACAAAAATCAATTCCTGTCATGTTATCTTCTCTAGCAAACTTATCAGCTTGATGTTGGAAGAAAACTGTAATAGTTCTAACAATAATAGTTAATACTTGTCCTGCCGTAGCAATAGGAATTGCAATAGCAATACCCGCACTTATACTCTGGTTACCAGCAATAACAATGATAGCAGAAATAATACTGGCTAAAGCAGTGTCTGGAGCTATTGCAGCACCTATATTCATCCAACCTATCGCCATCATTTCAAGTGTACCGCCAATTATAATCCCAGTTTTTAAGTCTCCTAAAACAAGTCCGATTAATGTACATGCGATTAATGGCCTATGAACTTGAAATTCCTCGGTAACACTCTCTATACCAGCAATACATGCGATAAAAAAAATTAGAATCATTTGTATTCCATGAATCTCCACAATATTACCTTCCTTCAATATATTAAAAAATCTTTAGTTCTCACTTTTTACATAGACTTTCATATTTTCAGACTCACCTTTAAGGGACAGGATGAAACCCAAAACTAAAAAAAGATAAAAACAGGATCGCCTCTATAACCTGATATGTCAAGTTTAAAATCAAGTTATGCGGCTGATTCCTCGGACAAGATGGAGGTATGCACGCAGTCGCGTGCATACCTCCATCCGTCTCGAGGATATCAGTTGACAAGGAGTAATGTATAGTTCTGCTTTCTCAAGTAATGCTATATCTTTTGGCTTATCTATAGATATAAGCAATGAGAGTAACGTAAATATCTATTGGGCAGGATCAATCAGTTAGATGCTTTATTTACAGCTAGGCAGATTTTAATGTGCACGAATTAAAAATATCCATCATCTTATTCCAAGCTATTCGCAGATCTGTATCTAAATTGAATAGTCCTGAGGATCCTACGATATAAACATCAGTACCTGCTAGTGCTAGCCTACTAAATGTTTGCTCATTGCAAGAACCATCTACTTCAATTAAATAAGAATAATTATATTTCTCCCTTAGCTCTTTAGCAACTTCAATCTTTTGTAGCATTTCCGGAATAAATGTCTGTCCTGCAAAGCCAGCATCAACTGTAAGTATCGTAATTTTATCTAACAAAGCAACGTAATGCTTAATATACTCGATAGGAGTAGATGGGTTAAGTACTACACCAGCTTTACAACCTAAAGACTTTATAGTTTTAATTGTACGAAATGCGTCCCGATTAATTGTCTCCGCATGTGGCGAAATATAGGTTGCACCTGCTTCTGCGATGCTTTCTAAAAAGTCTGTTGGATTATCTATCATTAGATGAGCATCAATTGGCAACTTTGCTAGCGTCTTAAGTTGTTCAATAATAGACGGTGATAATGAAAAGTTTTTTACGTAGTGGCCATCCATAATATCTACATGGTATATATCTGCCCGTTCATTTAAAATTTCAATCTGATTCTTTAAATCTAAGAAATTGGCGCACATTAACGATGGTGCAAACATAGGTTTCATTGTAAGTTCATCCTTTCAAAACTAAAATTTAATAAATTTATCAAGATAATTAGCAGGCATATTAAGATATTCAAACAAAGATGGATTATTAACAAATTCTAAGTATAAAGGCTTATCATTCCATATACCTAAAGCGGGATTTTCAGAAATATCGGTCAGTTTGATTTCTCCAACATTGTGATATGCTGGATTATTTATTAGGCGCAAACCTCGATTATTATCTTTTAGAACATAATAACTCATGCCATGGTTTTCGCCGATTTGACCATATATATTACTAGCCTTAGAAGATACTAGATCTGCAAATATTAAAGGCTCATTCCCAATGTTTATCGTAGCATGTCCATATTCTGGAGGTATAACTAGTTTATCACCCGGATTACCTCTAACTGCAAATACTTCAACAATCTCTCCATAAGTATTACATCTTTGAAGTATGAACAGTGCGCTGCCCTGCATTACTTCATATATTTCTGGGTAAGAAATTTCTTGCCCTGGAATTTTACAATGATAATGCCCAGATGTTTTTTTGTATTCATCTAAGATAAGGCCTGGCCAAACAACTATCAAATCATATCGAATCATATTTTCTTGAAATATCGGAGCATCTTTTTTCTTCATTACTCCTTCATAAAAGGTGTAAAAGGTCTCTTCTTCGGTGTAATTAGGATGCCTCAATAAATTCCTCATTTGGTATGTAGATTTATTTGCAGAGTTTTTATAAATTAATTCGGGTGAAAAAACTATATCATAAGTATCCGAATCAAATGTAGCCGAAAAGGGACAATTATTAATTTCTCTTCTTATATTATTTATAGTATTCATTTTATCTCCTTTATCATTTATTCAGCATTTCTATAACTTGCAACAAAGATATCTAAATTTCCTTTCATAGTTAACATTCCCATATCATCCGGTACCAGAATTGTTTCTCCTTTTCGGATAGAAACCCCTTGTATCGTTCCGCTTCCTTCCACGCAGGTATAGAAAGCGAACCGCGGGTGTGAGAACGTTCCTTTCTCATCGATTTGTAATCGCATTAGTGTATATAATCCTGGTTCATCCCAGTATCGCGTCACATGGATACCGCGTTCAAATGCAGGTGGATACATAACAAATCCCCTAGAACGGTCCGGAATATTTACATTTTCAAATACTACTTCAGGTTGAATTGCACGTGTTTTTCCGGTAGCCGGATCGATACGGTCATAATCATATAGTCGAAGTGTACAATCTGCATTTCGAGAAATATTATATGTCAATACTCCCTTTCCTATCGCATGTAAAGTACCTGATGGAATATCAATAAAACCATCCTTTACAGCTTTCAGATATTTCAATAACCTCCTCCAGTCTTTGTTTTTTGTTTTTTCAATAAACTCTTCTCTTGTTTTTGCATAGTGTCCGAATTGAATCTGTCCATCTTCCGGTGTATCTAAAATAACCCATGCCTCCGGCTTTCCTCTTCCGTTATTATATTTTTTTGCGGATGCATCATCTAGATGGATCTGCACGGATAATTCTGTCATTGGGTCCAGAATATTTACACGAACAGGCAACTCCTTGGTATTACATTGAAACCATTCCGGCTCTGCTTTATATAATTCAGATAATGTCATTTCCATTTCTGGAACTTCACAATCCGCATGACCTTTCAAAGCCACAACATTATATACTTCTCCTAAAGGTTCAACATTTGTATGATAATGGAATTCATTACTCAGACGATCTCCACCACCCCACATTCTTGCCTCATAAAATGGCATGATTTTAACGATTTTCTTTACCTTCATTTTTCGTCCTCCTGTCTCACTATAATTGGCACCTTTTTTACATATTTATAATTTACGTTACTCTGGCTCTTACGTATCGGCTGATATAATTGTAAAAATATTTTCTCATCTTTTCTTTAAAATAAATTTTTCAATTACTTCTGCTAGCACGCCTTCATTATTGTCACTTTTGCAAATATATCTACATGCTTTTTTAACATCTTCGACTGCATTGCCTGCTGCTACACTTAACCCAGCCACAGCTAACATAGACATATCATTATAACTATCACCAACAGCAATGGTTTCTTCTCGCTTGATACCTAAAAATTCGGCTAAAGCTAGCAAAGCCTCGCCTTTATTTACACCATGCTTATTTAACTCCATACAGCAATTTGTTGAATAACATACACTAACCGACCCCTCCGTAATTAACTTGATTTCATCATCAATTGACCTTAAATAGTCACTATCAACATTTACATAAATAATTTTAGCTATTGGAATATTCTTTAAAAATTCTATTGATGGCTCCTTAAACTCCTTAAGATTCATATTTAACTTTGACATACGATTTCTTTCAGCTTCATTAATATTATAAATATATATAGTATCTGAGGTATGTAAATGAATACATACTTCTTTGGTTAGTCCAACCTGAAATAATTCATTTGCTTTTTCAAAAGGCAAATGATTAAACCTTAGTATTGTATTATCTTTACTTCTTGTAATAGCACATCCATTAAAGGAAATTACATATTGTTGTTCGTTATCATTTAAATCTAAATTCGTCAAAACCTTCTCTATTTCTCTATAACCTCTTCCGGAAGCTGGAACAAATTTGACTCCTAATTTTGAAGCTTTTTTTATAGCTTGTATATTTTTTACACAAATTTCATTTTCATCGTTTAATAACGTCTCATCTAAATCACTAACAATTAACTTATACATAACTATCCCCTTAATACCAGCTCGTGTGCCTAATAATACCCGTATTAAACCATTTGTGAACATCAATTCTTGCTAATGCGATTTTCATTATGAATAATCCTCCCTATTTTGTTCTAATTGCTTTATAGCATTTTTACCGATTTCCCCCCCTCTGAAAGATGGTGACTCTCGACATACTGAAATCATTTCATGTCGGTTTCCCAATTATGAAATGCAATTTGTGAGAATTTCGTACAAGAGCCTCGCTTTTTATACATCTTTTACTTTTTTTAGATACCGGCATGTAATTTTTACCAGTATTTTATCTTTTTTTATTATGTTTTATATTCCAAAAAAAGTCAATTTACAAAAAAATTGTAATTTTGACTTTTTATGATTACTTTATTGTTTATTTTTTTAAAAAATAGTCGAATAATAAAATACTGTATAATATAAATGAAAAAACTACCTATTTTATACAATATACATAAGTAGTTTTTCATTTGAAAATTTTGCTGGAGATTTCTCTTAAGCTATTTCAATTTTACGAGTAATTCATGATACTCTTTGTCTAAATGATCGATGGTGTTTCTGTCTTTAGCAACAGATAATTTACTAAGCACTTCGGCCAGACGATGCTCTAGTAAAAGTCGTCCCTCTTTAGCTGAATCTCCCTTCTGTTCCTGCTTATACTGGAGATAGTCTTCATAATTTCCAGAAAAAAGCCGGAGCTTTCCAGAATCAAATAGCATGAGATGGGTAGCGATGGAATTAATAAATTTTCGGTCATGAGAGGCGAACAGTATCGTCCCTTTATACTCTGCCAACACAGCTTCAAGTGCTGCTAAAGATGGTAAATCCAAATAATTTGTTGGTTCATCCAATACTAGAACATTCGCTTTACTCACCATAATTTGGGCTAGAGCGACACGTGTTCTCTCGCCTCCGCTCAATACGGCAACTTTTTTATATACATCATCCCGGCGAAATAACAACTGTGCCAGCAGGCTTCTCACGAAGTTCTCATCATAGATACTATCTGTCATCACATTTGCCAGTATCGATGTATCTAGATCAAGTCCTTCTATTGCCTGGCTGAAATGCCCAAAGCGTACTTTAAGTGCGACATAGATCCCTTCAGCATATGACAGAATCATATTCATTAACGTTGTTTTTCCGCAACCGTTATCGCCAACCAGAGCTACCTTATAACCGCTTCCAATGCTAAATTCAGCCTGATCATACAATCTGCGATTGCCAAAAAATTTGCTTATCCCTTCTGCCCGCAGCACCATTTTGCTGTATAGATCATCGGTATTCACCAAATCAAATGCCACCTTAGGATTACTTTTGGGTTTATCCTTGACCTCTAGCTTACTCATTCGTGTTTCCATGGCTTTTACGGCTTTATCCAAGTTCGCTTTTGCTTTTTGATTTCCCATTTTGTGCAGTCGTGCTTCCGAATTTCCCATCCGGCTTGGAGTTTTTCTCATAGTCACTGCCTGCTGCCTGCGGTCGGCTGCCCCCGCCTCTAGTTTTTTCTTCTCTACAAGATAATTTTCATATTCGCGGGCTTGCTGTGCTTTCTTCACCTCTTTTTCGGCAAGGTACTGCCGATAATTACCTGTATAAACCTTGATTTCTCCCTCTTGTATCTCCCAGATACTAGTACAAACCATGTCAAGCAATTCCCGATCGTGGGAAACAATGACAAAGGCACCTTGAAAATCTTGCAGCTTTTGCTGCACAAGTTCAGTTCCCTTAATATCCAGATTTGCTGTTGGCTCATCAGCTAGCAAGAAAGCAGTGTCTTTACTAAATGCTAAAGCAAGTCGATAGCGAGTCTTTTCTCCCCCGCTCATTGTCTTCTCATACTGCATACCAATTTGGAATTCATGAGCAATCCCTGGATTCATGCCATCTTCCTGCTCATAACTGCCATCTAGCTGAGCTATATAAGAAGGGGAGCGATGCTGGACAACCTTCCCCTCGTCAGGCTGTATTAAACCTGCCATGATTTTTAGCAGGGTCGTTTTCCCTACTCCATTGGAACCAACAATACCGATACGGTCTTTTGAATACACCTTCAAATCGTCAATTTTAAATAAACAGCGATCTCCAACGGATGTCACAATATTTTTTAATTCTAATACTAACAAAAAAACCTCTCCTTTTTGCAAAGAGAGGACATACGTACAGAAAAAAGAGCGCATCAACACGCACCTATACATAATCCTCTCTAGAATTCAAATGAGCACATAAACAAAATCCTGCGTACTAATACAGGAATGCTCTCTCATTTGATTTACTAAAAAAGATTATTTGCGCATGCTCGTAATACCCTTTTCCTTCCGTTATATTTTGTGGATCTAAAAGTATTTTACCCAATACATCTGCAAATAGCAATAGAATACTCTTCCAATTATACATTGTGAACAATTAACTACTTTGATTAAGACTTTGCCGCGAGACAGAAGCAGGATTACACCTTAATTTTTTATCTTTAGAATAACAAATACCCAGCGACATTCCCGATGGAATTTCGCTGGGTATTTGTATTCTTATCGAATCAATTTACAATCCATATCTAAATTAGAATAAATGGAGTCAGTCTTGTTTAGTGAAGAGTGAAAAACGAATCCTACAAAACACAATGAATAGTTAAGAAAGCCAGCGGATAAGATACTTGTATTGAAAACAACTATAACCGATAAGGATATGCGAGGAGCAATTTGCTGATGACACCGTATGTACTTTTTTTTGAACAAATAGATCATCTAAGTCTACCTTATGTTGGCGGCAAAGGGGCGAACCTGGGGGAACTGACGAAAGCAGGTTTTCCCGTACCCGGAGGATTTTGCGTTACGACTTACGCTTATCGAGATTTTATCGCAACAAGCTCGAAAATGGATACGTTGTTTGCTGCGCTGAAAACAATCGACCCTACCGATTTAAACCTCATTAGGCAATTGGGAGAACGAATTCGGACACATTTACAGCAGTTGGCGATACCCGCCCAAATTAGGGACGAAATCATACAGGCCTGGACGAAGCAAGGACCAAATCATGCGTATGCAGTTCGTTCCAGTGCAACGGCCGAGGATCTACCCAATGCTTCCTTTGCTGGTCAGCAGGATACGTATTTAAACATCAAAGGTCAGGATGAACTTTTGCAGCATGTCCGTAAATGCTGGGCTTCTTTATTCACAGATCGGGCCATTGCCTATCGAGCCAAAAATGCTTACGATCACTCTGAAGTCTATTTGTCAATCGTTGTACAACAAATGGTCATTCCCGATATTTCAGGAATACTGTTCACTGCCGATCCTGTAAATGGAAATCGTAGTGTTGTTTCCATTGATGCCAGCTTTGGCTTAGGAGAAGCTCTTGTTTCCGGTTTAGTATCGGCTGATTTGTACAAAGTAAAAAAGGATCATATCATTTACAAGAAGATATCACAAAAGAAAGTAGCCATTTATTCTTTACCTGAGGGTGGTACCATTACCCAAGAGCTGCCAGCGGCACAGCAAG
>Ga0316604_10001370_pt1 | contig 21796 bp, 13 predicted proteins | sample OWC_soil_day20_C_FD_207650 | JGI IMG/M metagenome (GOLD analysis project Ga0316604, IMG submission 207650) | Wetland soil microbial communities from Old Woman Creek delta, Ohio, United States - OWC_soil_day20_CT | ecosystem: Environmental > Terrestrial > Soil > Wetlands | place: USA: Ohio...
GATCCCAATCACCGTTCAGGGCTTTATAAAGCTTCATCCCTTCTCCCGTTATGCCGGGAACAAAAGATTCGGAGCTTACATAATCCTTCACTATCGTTTGGAACAAGGTCGCTACATTGGATACGTTCAGGTTGTATGTCTCTGCAAGATTTTGAACGAGTAAGTTCAGGGTAGTGACTTCATCCGATACGGTTACTGTCTTTGCCTCCAATGCCGCAACCGTGGCCTTGATGCGTGCTATGAGATTACGTACTTCGGCATCACCGTCAGCATCTATCTTTGCACCGGATTCGCCGAGAGAATATTCTCCTGTCTCTAAGCCGGCAAGTAATTTCAGTAGAAAAGAGGTTGAATCAGCCTGATCCTTACGCAGGAAAGCGGATTGTGCCCTTAAGGAGGAAAAAACATTTTTATCCGACGGGGTTGTAAGATCGCCCAGCTTAATTAAATAGATATCAGGTGAGGAGCCGCCACTACCCGCCCCTGATTTCAACTTGAGAATTACAGTTTTGTCACTGACCTCAAAAAGTATATCACTGTTTTCCTCATCTATCTGATACATTATTTCTTAGGCAAAAGATTGATGGCAGTAGTCTGCATCTCTTTAGATGTTTTTTCGTTCTCGAAAATATTATAAATGAGACTTGCACACATGTAGCATACTGCTATGGCCACGGGATCATCGGGATCTAAAGCAAGCCCGTCAGCTGATTTGTATCTGGCTTCATAAACAAAAAGAGAAACCGCTTTTTCCACGGGATAACACTCTAAAACTCTGTCATCCCCATTATAACTATGAAAGGCGACAGGCTTATTAGCTCCCGCCCCGGTATATGGATTAGCATTCACTTTATATTCTTCCGAAGCAAGTTCAAAAGTTTTAGAAACAATTCGCTTCCATCCGGATAATTGCAGAGCAATAAGGGATACATAGTCATCGGGTATAACTATGATCCCCGCCCCGTCGCTCTCTGAGATATCAGCCGTAGCGGATTTTCTATTCACACATCTGAATGGAGAATTCTCTATCATAATATTAACGGCATCGGGTATAACAGACCTGATATACTCGTCCAGACTGATAGTATCCTCACTCAGGAGGTCAAGAGTCACATCATTGCCCGCCTCATTCATTATGGCCCTGACCTTGGTTATTATTTCCGCTTCGGTCATTTTCTATTTCCAATTAGAGAAGGTAATTCCAAGTTTTGCAGCCTTGGCAATAACAGCCTCTTTATTTTGCAAATCGGCGAGAGAGACATTATACGGTTCGGCCATAAGGATTTCCTTTGCCTTTTGCATATTGATTACTTCCGGATAATCACACCCGCTCGCTGTATCAGTAGCAGTCACTTCTTCATCCGATTCCTCTTCGGTCTCATAAACATCTCCCTTACTGATCACGCCGGATTTATACAAGGGACTTGATTCGATGGCATTCTGAATAATTTCTTTGTCAGTAGAATATTGGGCGGGAATAATCCCCCTCGAAGAGATAGAGCCTCCTTCAAAATTAAGACGAATATGCGCCCTGTTGATTTTAAAGACACAGCTTCTTTCTACCGCTCCTTTTATTTCATATGTGATATTTCTTTTCATTTTAGTCCTGATTTAATAAAGAGGATGCTTCCTCAGGAGAAGCATCCTCTCGGATTATAGATTAAGCCGCGCTGGCAAGCAGTTCACCTGTATATTCAACCCATGCGGTTCCACTCCATGTAACTATCTGTCCGGCTTTAAATGTGCCGGCATCGGCAGTCAGGATAACAACATTCCCCTTATCCGGACTATCGGGCAAGGTAGCGGACGATGTTACGCTTACAGCTCCCGGAATGTCAGAATGTACGTTGGCCCCGTTCACCCAAATGTGACTGTATCCTTTCAAAGCCAGAGTATCAATAGTCATCACAACATCACGTTTGGCTTCTTCACCCTCGACATCCTCCGTCTTGGATTCCTCATTCTTCATCCAGTATCTTACCAGACCATTTTCATCAAGCAAAGCACCGCATGAAGAATATCCCAAACGATCAAGGGCGGGATCATGAATCAGTTCAATATCGCCGAACACTGTTTTGATCTTGGTACATTTGATACCAAAGACTTCACTGTCTGCCATGGAGATATCTTTGTGAAGAGTAAGGTCTATCTTTTGGATATCCGCCATCAAAAGCTTGCCAAGAAGCCAAACGGCTCTTTTGGAGCAATTCAGACCTGTGAACTTAACCATAGAGAGATTGATAAGATCATTCAGGGTGATTTGAGAGGCCAGATCATACTGACGTTTGATTTGCCAGCGAATACCTTTGGAGAAGTAAACAGTCTGTTCTCCAAGTTCTTTTTTCTGGCTCATGACCTTAATCTTACCCAATTGGCCCACCCATGCGGTACGACATGATTCCAGACGGAACTGGCGAAGGATAGCTTCCGCAATAGTCGCCTTCTGGAAAGGAATACGTTTCTTCTGGGCATCGAAATAATCGGATACGATATTGTTGCAAAGTTGTTTTTGCAGGTAAAGCCGTTCAGGCGTAGGCAGGATCGTATTCGGAGCGATAAACTTCTGGGTTTCATAACCGGCAGAACTCAACAGGATTATTTCGGTACCTGCCGCGATATCCGGAACATAACAATACTCGTCCGTGGAATTCGCCTTAGGACCATTGATTGCAATTGCGATAGGAGCATCATTCGATTCGTTGCGGGAAACAAAGTAGATCATCAGATCAACATCCAATTCTGTCTGGCCCGTCTCGTCATATCCTTTAACCCCCTTCACAATAGCCGTATAATATTCCTGAAAGATCTTATTGTCATCCGAAGACAGAGAGAGTTCCGCTCTCTTAGCTTTTGTCGTACCGGCAGCATAGGCCGAAACAGTCTTAGCGGAAGATCTTTTTTCGTCAATCATATAGTGGTCCACCATGAATGATTTCACTCTTACCTGTCGTTTCACTCTCCGCTTAATCGTGTCAATGATACTCTCATCACTGGCAATCTGAGTAATCTGCTCGTCTATCTCAGGCTGTATTAACTCTCCTCCTGCTTCTGCGGCATTGGAAACAGTCGTAGATTCACCGGGCACCTGCGTTTTTAATCCCTGCTGTCCGGTAGTCGCGGCAGGAGAACCCGGTTCAACCGTAGTAACTTCCGCCATCAGAGTGCCTACGTCTCCGGTGAACAGGCAGATAACCATAAGAAGGACCGATAGCGCAATCCATCTGTTTTCATCAATAATCTTAAAAAACTTTTTCATTACAGTTTTAATTTATAGTTAATATTTCAATGTGTTATGCCATTCTGGCCAAATCGATCATACTGTTTCCGGTTTTCTTCTTGGAAGGCTTGCTGATACTCTGATCCTGAAGACCCTTAGGCAAACCGTCACCACGTTCTTCTTTAAGTTTCTGGATATTGGTATTTCGCCCTTTCGTCTCTCCGGCCTTCATGGCATCTTCAACATCTTTGTCATAGTTAAAAGCCCTGTTTATCAGCTCACATGTCTCCCGTGAGTAGATACCGGAAAAGATGGGACCTACCAGACTGTCCCACAGCTTACCGAGGAAATCGTCAACGGAATAGCCTTTTTCTTTGCAGAACGCTTCCACCTCCGGCATACTTTTCTCTATATTCTCATCATACTCTTTTCGGGATGCCTCTGTCGCTTCCACTTCTTTCTTCCTCTCCTCCTCCGCTTTGGCCAGTTCTTCATATTCGGGCGTTCCTTCCTCCGCTGAGAGAAAATCCCTCCCGAAATAACGGACCAGAGCGGCCGGAGCGTTATGCTTACCATTTACAATATCAGAAAGCATTTGTGCCAATTTGGGATCTTTGGATAATGCATCGGCAAGTTTCTTTGCCTGTTCATTATTCCTTCCAATGTAACCCATTAATTTTTCGGAAGAACCTTCTTCGTCTTCAGGATCATAACCGTCCACGGTACTTTTGAGCAAATCATTCAACTGCTGCCTTTTTGTCGGTTTTGAAGTTTCTTCCACAGGCGGAGTGGCTTCCGGCTGCTTATTCTCTAAATTGTCAGGTTTAATTTCTTCTTCTGTTTTCATCTTATATGGAAATTAATTGATTACGCTAAATGCGAATTATAGCATGTGCAAATGAAATAGAATGGAAGAGATTAACGGTTGCTGTTTTAATACAAAAAGTTGCAGTTTTAGTAAAACAACAACTTTTCAAGACTCCGTTTTTTTACTTTTGTGATATAAAGATTTATGTTTATGTGATATGAGCGAAAAGATAAGTGAACTCAGAAATACGGATGTCGTAAATGCGTATTTCGATTCAATGAAAAGTATTAAAAAAGAAGCTCCCTACGCATCACAGGAAGATATAATCTCCGGCGCAATGCAAAGAGGGGCTCCACGATTTTACACAACTTACGAAAATGCCCGAAGATTCGTATCGCTAATTGCAAGAGGAAAAAACCTGCCTTTGGTTAATAAGAACAAGGTGAGGATGTATTACGAATTATTCAAACGTTTTACCGAAAAGAAGAACAGCAATTGCGGATACCTTGTGCTTGAACAGATCATAGAAGAGAATGCGCCCTCATTTTATCTGGATATTGAAACCTTCAAAGGTATTATCTATAAAACCCTAAATAAAAAGTGATGCCGTTTATCCTGATTTTGATCTTCTTTTACTCTGTCGGTTCATTCATGGATGTGCGGGAATTTGCCGTCAGCACATGTTCGGACTGGTGGTGCTTTTTCACTTTTAACCTCGTACATTTATCTTTTATCCACCTGCTGGTGAACTCATTCGTTTTCTTATCCTATTGGAGAAAAATGAAAGATGTGATAAATCTATACTTCTTCATTCCCCTGATAATCATAACTCCCGCATTGGCGGCAATGCTGAGCAGCCGGAACACACCAACTCTGGGAGCGTCAGCCGTAGTATACACCATGATAGGATTATATCTTGTGGCCTTTCCTCTTCCAAAAGATATTCTGATCAAGTTTCTATTTCTCATCATAATCAGTTTTGTATTTACCTTTTTCTTCTCTTCGGTAAACACGGGTATTCATATTTACAGCTTCTTAATATCTTTAGTTGTAAGCCTTTTAAACAGGAGGTTTATCCATGCTAAAGGTCAATGAGATAATAACAGAAAACCGGAAAAGGCTTGCAGAGATACGAAAGCCGTACAATCCCGTAACCGGTGAAGGTTCCATATCCGTTCAACGTGTCGAGGTCCGTATACGGGACTGCCCTGTTTCCATGCTCTATCTTCCTGAAAGTTTCGTTGAAACGGGATTCGTTCAAAAATTAATCGAGGTCGGTTTTAACGGGTATATTCAACTTATTCTAAAAACCGGAGTCACGGAGGATTTACGTGATGCCCTCTGGACTGAGTTTAATAAAGAGCGTATAAAACACGACTTTGAATTTTGGGCATTCATGCTTGCGGTTATTGCGGCAAAGGGAGAAGGCAGGGATATTCCGTTTACCCTGAACAGGGCACAGCGATTTTATCTGAAAGAACTTGAAAACTTACGTTTGTCCAATAAGCCAATAGATATAATTCTGTGTAAAGCCCGGCAATGGGGAGGTTCCACGTTGACACAGTTATACATGCTGTGGATACAACTCGTACATAAGCGAAACTGGAATTCCGTCATCTGCGGAGACGTGCAGACGCAGGCTTCCGTTGTTGCGGGAATGTTGTCTAAAGTCCTGAGGAATTATAAAGGATGGGCAACAGGTGGCGTGGCGCTTAAATCCCGTCCGTTTGAAGGTTCCCAGAATACCCGGATAATAGATTACTCACAATGCATATACTCTTTGGGATCGGCTCAAAAACCTGAATCTTTGAGAAGTCAGGACATATCAATGGCTCATCTTTCCGAGGTGGGCATATGGAAAGAGACGAAAGGCAAAAAGCCCGAAGATCTGGTTCAGGCCATCTTCGGATCCGTGCTCTCGGGCCCGTACACGATGAAGGTGCTTGAGTCCACCGCAAAGGGTGTAGGAAACTACTTTCACCGCACATGGCTCAAGGCGGTGGATCATAAGAATAATTTCACGCCCGTGTTTATCCCGTGGTTCATGATTGATTTCTGTTCCAATAAGATTGATCCGCAAAAATATTGCGATTTCATTGCGACAATGAATGAATACGAGCATTGGTTATTCGGACTCGGAGCCACGCTGGAAGCCATTAACTGGTACCGCACGAAACAGAAAGAGATCAATGATCCGTGGCGTTTGTGCTCGGAATATCCCTCTACGGCAAGGGAAGCGTTTCAAAGTACCGGCAGACGGATATTCCCTATGCAATACGTGGAGAATGCCTCCAGGACATGTCTTGATCCATGTTTCTATGGTGATTTCGTGGGAAGAGCCGACAAAGGGAAAGAGGCTTTTGAGAATTTACATTTTGAACACCTCACGCAACAGGATAAAAAGGATAATAATTGCCTGTGGGTATGGTTGCTGCCGGATCTTCTCACAAATTACCGTGACAGGTATGTTGTCTCGGTAGACGTGGGAGGTGTTTCAGACAGCGCCGATTACTCGGAAATCAAAGTGGCGGACAGATTACCGATGCTGGAAGAGGGAGGGGTACCCGAAATAGTGGCCGAATGGCACGGACATATCGAACACGATTTATTAATATGGAAAGCGGCCCAAATAGCCAAAGCTTATGGCAACGCATTGCTTGTCATAGAAAGTAATACATTGGAGACGGACGGAACAGAAGGAGATAATTTCGAGTATATACTTGATGAGATACGGGAATACTACGAGAATCTGTATTCCAGAACCTCTCCCGAACAAATAAAGAAAGGGCAGCCTACGAAATACGGCTTCCACACCAACCCTAAGACCAAACCCACGGTCATCAATTTCTTAAAAGCTTCTTTGCGTGATTGCCTTTACATTGAAAGAAGCCGTCCGACGACTCTTGAGCTCGACCTTTACGAGCTCAAAGAAAACGGAACAGAGATGGGAGCCGTGGAAGGAAATCACGATGACCGTGTCATGGCTACGGCTATCCTCATTTACATCTGTTATAAATGGCCGCTTCCAAAATTGGTAAAATCCCTCACGGAAAGAGAAAAGCGGAGAACTAAAATTATCAGCGAGGCATCAATGTAAAAAGGGCCGAGCGGGCCCTTTTTACTTATGCGGCGGATTTTACTATTCCGTCCTGTTTGCCGGCCCTTGAATCATCATTCATTAATTGTGCCAGACGGGGAGTTGCGGATTGTTGCTGAACCTGCTGCATTAGCTTCGGATCAACTCCCTGCAAAGACATCTGTTGCTGCTGCAACCGGGCTTCCTGAGCGGCCTGTTCGTTACTCTTGATTGATTCCAATATCTTAGATGAAAACGGATAGGAGGAATTTTCAAGCATCGTCTTAACATCAATGGCATTCATCTCAAACAACTTCATCAGAAATTCATTTTCAAGCATCTGGAAAGACGGCGTGCTGGTACCTTCCGTTATCTGAATATCGATAACCGCATTCTGAACTTTATCCGGATTGTAAAACTTGGATTCTTCGGAATAGTCTCTTCCGGCAATGTCGATATGTTTAGCCGAAGTATAATACTGTTGGATAGTCTGCATGACTTTATAGTCTCTTCGTTTCCTGAATGTGCGGAAAGAATCATGTAACCCTTTCAGGTTTAATGAAGAGTTTTGCACCTGCTGTGCGTAAAGACTTGCGGCCGTTCCCGACGGTGCCTGTTTCCCCTGCATGGCCCCGTTCACTCCGGCAATATCATTTATTAGTTTCAACTGTAAGTTTAACAACTCATAATCTCCCGTTATGGCAGCCGAAGAATTATACTGCTGAACCACGTCGTTAACCCGCTTTCCGTCTCTAAGCTTGCAAAAAAGTACTCCGTTATACCGAACATACTCGTCAATGATTTCTTCCCGGCTCATGCTTTCAAACGCATCCTCGTCCACGACAATCACTCCTTTGGAGGAAGCCCCGCGGATAAAATCAATCAGGGTCATGGTACGGTTTATGGCTCTTTGCTGGTCAATAAAGTCCTCCACATAGTTGAAGACCTTGCCCTGTATCATCGGGTACGCATGAAAAGCATAATTGTGCTCTTCATGCCAATAGGGACTTTTTCCCTCCTGAAGTACATCTCCCCACGGTGTCATGTAACGGTAATACCAGAAGAGTTCGTTCGAGTATTCGTATTCAATCAGGAGCACATCTTCCGGAAGAACTCCGTTTGCCGTCGCTTCCGCATTTCTCCGTTGGTTCTCCAAATCAAGTATCTTCTTATTTTTCAGGTCTTCAAAGAACCATTTGCCATTTAAAAAATCGTGGCAATAATACGCCTCCCTTGTTTCAAGCTTCCACCCGAGTATAACTCTGCACAGGTCAGGCCGTGAAGGAGCGAAGAAAGACATATCTTTATTTTGTTCTCCCTGCAAGCCGTCATATGCCGAATACAGAGAAGAATATCTTTCCCTTCCATAGACATTTTCCAGCCATGTCTTATCCCCGGGAGATTTTGCGAACAGAGATATGATATTGTCCAGCCTCATATCGTAAATTTCACCGATCACATTTAAATCCCAGGCACGGACATCTTCTATATCGGTATTGAAAAACATGCGGGCCGGATTTACGCCATACACCCACACGTCATTCAGCCGCTTGGCCGGATTGAAGCCATACTCGATTCTTTGGCCGATATAACCGCCAAGCAACATCAGGCGCAAACTGTCCGAATCCAGTTCGTCCAATTCATTCAATTCATGCACATATTCCAGAGCGAGACTCATCATCTCCCCTATCTTACTCTCTTTTTGGTCACGCACGGAACAAATTGTCTGAGTAACATTATTCCTGAACTGGCCATCTATATTTTTCAGGATAGGACTTATCATATTGTTTTTGAGAGGCACCTTTCCGTTCTTCTTAATGAGTTCACCTTCCGTAATAATGAGGTCTGTTTCAGGATCACGTACATAATCTCCCCACTGATCCTCATAAGCATACATCAGGCTCCTTCTCATCTTTCTGCGGGCCGTTTCAAGAGAGGCCCAACATGCGGAGCATTCATCCAGAAATTCATGAGCTGTTCCTCTTTCACGTGGAATCGGTTCCTTATCTCCCGCCTTTGCCGGCTTGACGCTTCTGTTTAAGAATTTATTCATGACTGTTTCTTTTTCTTTTAAGCAAAAATATCGGTTAATAGCATGAGACACCTTGCTGAATTGCTATTTTTTGTCCATTTTATCAAGTTCATCCAACATTTTAAATTTCATGTCGGCTATTTCGTTTTTGATTTTATCCGAAGAGCCTTCATCGGCCACCTGCAAAAGAGAGGCGATATCATCAATTTGATTTTTGTAGGCCTTGACAATCATCATACGACGCTCTTCTTCATCGCTTTTCTTTTCGATATAGCTGTCACCCAGATCCAATCCCTGCCTGAGTCCCCGTTTGTATTCACGGTCCCGGCTCTGGCTTTCTTCGAGCAACTTCACATTCTTTTGATACCTTTCATTCACGACGGAATTTGGCATGGCCGGATCAAATTGATAGCCAAACCTGTTAACCACAGGAATGTCTTTCAGCGCCACTTCTTCTCCAACCAATGGCCCGACAGTAGACTTTACCGTCTGCAGGATGGTTTTTCCCACGCCTCCCATATAAGAAAAGAACAAGTGTTCTACAGCCCCCGGATTGAGTAGCGGAGAATCGGCCCACCCCTTTGTCGCAAAATCCCCGCCTGTCATGGAATTGAGTGCCTGAGAAGACTTAACCAGTATCTGAGAAGTACCTTTATAAACTTTCCTGTACTCAGGTATGTACGTATTATACTCGTTTTTCTTCACGATAGGTCTGCCGGTAAATGATCTGTTAGTGATATAAGCGTCCACAAATGGTTTTATAGCGTCGGGAGTCAGATTCACAAAAGCGGCTCCGACCAGACCATTTTCACCTTTATCGGAACCCTCGATAAAATTTCGGGGAGTGGCATCGAGCAGCTTGCCCAGAACATCGGCACCCGCATTTCTGTCTTTGTATTTTCCTCCGACGAATTGGGACAGGATATCTCCAACCCCGAAAAATGCGCGAAGTTCGATAGGGAGTGGAATTGTCACAAAGTTGTCTTCTCCGAAAAACGGGATAACAATATTGTTCTGCCTTATGTAATCAGGCAACTTATCGTAATCATCATCTCCACCCGAGAGTATGTTATACATCAATGGCATCATGGCCCCCAACATCATCCAGGAACCCATGGCGACAGATGTACGAACAGGATAGTTCTTGAATGTATGAGAGAAGTTATACATGCCCTGTATGCCGGCATTCAAAAAGAAGTAAGACATATCAGCCAGCCAGTTGCCTCCGGCCCCGGATCCTTTTCTATTGAAGTTAACGGATAGCTCTTTTGCGTCCCTGACACTTCGAACGATGCTCCTTCCCTCTTCTCTGGAGGCAATGTATGCGGAGAATCTGGACATATCTTCCGCCCAGCGGTTACATCCGCTCAAACCTTTAGCGATGACATGGAATGCATCAGACATTTTCCCGGTCCCGTTGGCCTTATCGATCTCTCTCTTTATCTCTTTTTTATATTGTTCATAAGATGTCAATGCGACAAATCCTGTTTCTCCACCGTTAGCAAGAAATTCATCAAAGTACTTATCGTACTTGCCATCTCCCTCTTTTCCTGCAAGATATCGGGTTATAGTGGACGAAGCTTCAGGTATAGCCTTTATAAAAGCAAGATTATAAGGAGCATCCTCTCGAATGGCATTCATGGTCATGGCGTAAATCATATCCCTGCTTAGGTTGGAAAGAACGAAAGCCGGGTTACGGGTGGTGAAGTTTTGCGTCATGAATCGTTTAATATCACCCTGTGTTCTGACAAGCTTGTTATCAAAAGGCTTCACGTTATTAAGTCCGTTCACGGCCTGAGCCACACGGGGATCACCATTAATGTAGATCACTAAATCCTTCCCGTTCTCTTTGACTTTTATCGCATGCTGATCAGCTTGCCACTTTTTGATTGGAACATCAAGAGATAACCCTTTGGTGACTCTCTTCGCCAGACCACTTTTCTCCAGTTCCTCCATTTGCTGATTAAATCTTTCAAGCGTGTCCAGATCCTCTTCTCTGTCACCTGTAAGCTCCGGGACAACTTCCTGCCATACGTCTCCGTCATTCCTGTACCACACCGGAGCAATCGTGGCCATATTGGTAGGATAGTTCCTGACCAGAGAAAGAAGATGCTGTTTCATCTCGTTTTTATTTCCGATAAACACGGCACTCTCGGCCATTGAGGCTATACTTGCCAACGGATCACCCGATTCACTCTTACGGCCATTGGCTTTCATTAGCGGGTTATTGACCACGTCGTGTTCATCCTTGAAAAAATAGTCGTAGAAGTCACCGGCAGTCTCTTCGCTCCATGCCCTGAGTGGAATATAATACTTATACATTTCAGATATCTGCTTCTTGGTGGCTTTATCGATGCATCCTGAACTCAATTGTTTGTTAAGGCTGAACGTGTTTGCCCTGCGGACTGAATTCCACAATGATTCCACATCTTTACTATCGTGATCATTCTCAAACTCTTCAATGAACATGACTATCTCGTCTTCAAGAAGTGGATCGGTTTCCTCCTGTTTGAATAGTCTGTGTTGAAGGCCGGTCAATCCGGCATAATCAACGCTTTGTTGTTTAATGGCGTAGTTGGACAGGTTTTTTATCGCTGCCTTCTTTGCTGTTTCGACAGTCTGATCAATCTTCTTTTGAAATTTATCAATATCAGCCTGGGTGGTACCTTTCTTCGCTCTCAAAGACATCAGGTCCTGTTGCAATTGATTTTTTATCCCTTGGATATGATCATCCATCTGTTTCTGCCTGCGTTCCACTGCAACATCACGCATGTGTTTATTGCGTTCTATACCATGTTTGGCCTTCATGTAGGACTTTACCAGTTCGGGATCGCCCAGTTTTACAACGGCATTCACCAGAGGTTTAAGGTAATCGTTCTTAAATTGGTCGATCTCATAAGTAGAGCGGGAAGCAATGGTATTTTCGTTCGTATAAGCATCACAAAATTCTTCTATCTTTCTGCCCGTATGTTCGGATACCAATTCCTGAAATCGGCGAAGAGGCAACATCCTGTCCTGCCAGCCTTCTCTAAATCGGTCATTCCTCAGCTTTGCGGAAAAGTCCTTCTTCTCTTCGTCGGTAAGTTCTGCGGCTTCCTGAGCAATCTTTATCTGCTCCCCCATACTTTCCTTTGACAACGCATTTGAATCAAGTATGGGAGATTTCTTCTCTTCCTCAGGTGTTTTCCTGAATAGTTTATCCCGTATATCCAGATCGCGCATCTTTTTATCCATGCGCTCTTCGATGGTACCGTTTTCCAGATTGTTTCTACTTCTCCATAACAAATACTTAATGTCATTGTCTGACATTTCAAGTTCTATGCCCGCCTTACGGAAAAGTTCTTTTATTGCGCTGATTATTTTGTTCCAGATGGAAGGATCAGTTCCCGATTCGGCTTGCTCAGCCAGATATTCTTCGGTAGCGGTTGCAATATCATAATTGTATTTGCTGATCGCCTGTTCAGAAATATGCTTCCTGATATCATCCGGAAGAGACTTGAATATACCGTCTATGGCATCATCGAATTTATCACCAAATAATCCTCTTAACCCTTTATGCCCTGCTATCTCATGCAACATCGTACGCTGCGCATCAGCCACGCCCGTAGCATTGGGAAGTATGATAACGACCTCACCTGTTTCGGGATCAAACCAGCCTTTAGAAGTTCTTTTTTGCAGGGACGCATTGTCATCTGTTATCTCATTCAGATCCTTTATGAGCCGAACAGGGGTATTCAATTTATCAGATAGCTCCGATACGGATCTGGAAATGGCTTCCTGCTCTTTACTTTCCGGTTTAGAAGTGAGATCCCTTAGAAGATCATTCAGCGAATCCACACTCCTGTGATAAAGAGCCTTGTAATCCTGATTGCTGACTCCTCCATTTTCATCCAGTTTCTTGTAATACTCCGTTTGATCGTTAAGCCTGTCGATGAACCCTTGGATATATTCCTTTGCCGCATCGGTTGCGTCTTCTTTCAGAGCGTTAAGTGTGTCTATGAGGGTAGAAGCCTCTAGTTCGAAATCCGTAACAAAGGAATTTGGAGTATATTCACTCTTACCGCTTTCTTCAGAATACCTGAAACTTGGCTTTCTACCGTTTATTATTCTTCCAAATGAAGCCGATAAACGGTAAACCCGATCAGCCACATTATCCATGGTTGTTTCAGAGCCGCGATAACGAATGCCGGTATTGGATGTATCGGACGAGCCTGTATTCCCGCTATCATTTGGGCTTACCTCTTCTCGTCCTGCCGGCTTTCCTGTTTCTTCTTCTCTATTGACTGTAGTATTTGTTCCCTCGTGTGGGGAAGTGACCACATTTTCTTCCCTTCTTCCCTCAAAACGCTCATCGCTATTTTTATCCGTTGAAACTCTTCCGTCTTCCGAAAGGCTTCCTTCTCCTCTGCCGACATTTTCTTCATCATGGGACGAATGACTTTCTTGTCTTCCTCCATTATCTTGTTGGCTTCTTCCACTGTCATTTCCTGATTCATTTTGTATCCAATTAAAGTTATCAATTAATATTTGCCTTACTCCCGGATCAATCGGAGCCCCTTGTTTGCGCTCTTCGTAATCATCTATATCTTCAATATCTACAGGTGATTCTTCATTGTCAGCAAAATTCACGATATCTTCGGCTAAATAAGATAAGTATTCATCTGCTAATCCGGTTTCTGAAAGATCGCTATCAAAATAATAGTCAGGAACATACTCTCTTATGGCATCTTCTCCGACAGTATTATACAGATATTCCAATTGCTCATCCGTCAGGTTATGATTAGTGGCGGCATGGGTTGCTTCGTGGAAATACTTACGTTTAAGTTCTTCTTCATCCTTTATCTGATTAGCACAAAGGTAAATCTTTCCGGTCTTAGAATCAAAGAATCCGGGGAATTTTGTCCCGTCTTCCAGAGCTTGGGTAAAGGTAGCTTCAATCTCATCAACGACCTCCTTCTCTACTCCGTCATTTACCAGAGCTTCAATCACTTCTTTCTGGTCGGGATACAGTGAAACGTTCTGTCCGGTTGCGTTATTCAATCTTTCAGTAACGGAAGAGAGTGTTTTGAAATGCTCATCTTCCTCAGAGCGAATTATTTTATATTCCGAGAAGGGTTTCTGCTTTTTGGTACCGGTAGACATCCATTCATCAAAGATTTTCTTAGGAACGCCAATTATATTTCCTAACCCGGTCCATCCCTCTTCATAATTTGCCAAATATGCATCCCGAGCCTCTTGTTCAGAGTTAAAGCCATACATAACCTTGTGTTCATCAAAGGAACCATCAGGATTAACCTGATCGACAACATACACTTTCTCTGGATTTAGGTTGTCACCTAAAAACACGTCTATATGATCACCGTCTTTCCCTTTTGTACCACGAAAATAGCCATAGCTATTATTCATTTTAATACTCCACGGGGTACCTGAATTGTCAATGCCTTTGCGCTCGCTTCCCTTAGGATTTTCAATAGTCACGTCATATCCTCCGATTTTCACGTGTCCCATCTTATAGTTCCCTGCTTCTTTCTGGGCTTCAGAAGGATTGGTATTTATTTCATTCTCAGCCTGAGCAATAGTATTGTCGTTTTCCCAAGATTGGGAAGAAGTTATTCCATCTTCTCTATTTTGTCTTTCTGGTTCTGCACTCTCCGTTGTAATGCCCGTATCAATATCGGATTGGCTTCCTTCTCCTGTGCTTCCTTCAGGTCTCTCTCCATTTCCTGCAACATCAAAATTGCCGCCGCTTTCTCTCTGGTTATCATTTTCTTCTGTATTTTGGTTATCTGATTCTTCGTTAAATATGGCTTGCCTGTATCCATCTTGAATATTCGCCAGCTTGGCCATCTGCTCATCATCAAGGTTATCGAGATAAGAACCTTCTTTAGTATTATCTTCAGGCTTATAATCAGAAAGTATCGCATCCTCAACCTCCTTGGTCTGAGATTCTGTGAGCTGATCTAATCTCTGGTTTGCCTTTTTGAGTTCCAGATAGAGTTTACCGGTATTTGATTCAGGACCGCCAACCGATATACCCATTTCCTTACTCGCTATCTCGCTAAACCTACCAGACAACTTCTTCTGCAAGTCAGAAGTTGTACGCACATAATTAGTCGGATTACTAAGCATGAAGTCAACAATATCATTCTCTGTCACTTCATTGCCGAAGCCGCTTAACTCCTGCGCTAAGGTATCAAGTTCTTCACCGTCTTTTCTCAACCACGCCTTAGCAAAGGTACCATTTATTTTATTTCGGTCTCCAAAACGATTGAATGAATTGGTATTCACTTTTCTTCCCAATAACTCACGTTGCCATGGAAGGAGGGTGTTTTCGTGACTGGATTGTTCCTTCGCCACGCCATAAGCTCCGGCCAGCTCAATCGGATCATCCGAATTGTCGGCAGCCCAATCGGCGTATTCCTCATCGGTGGCTATATCATGAGGAGTTTCATTCTCTTTTTGTGGAGACAACAAACCTTTGATGTTTTCCAATCTGGATAACTCCTGATTGATACGTTTCTTTGTACGTGCCTTCTCTATGGCATTCCCTTTTTTCTCCGCATGAGAAAGTTGTTTTTGCTGGTTGGCAATGTCTTCTTCCACTATTGAGAGAGCATCTTCTCCAAATTCCTTCTTAAGTGCTTTAGCGTATATAGTAGGATCGCTTATCTGCTTATAATCTACATTCCCGTCCTTATCAAGCGGGAGTGTGCCTTCTTCCTGTTCGGCAGGTGTCTCTTTTGACAAATTGCTTTGTTCATCCGACGGGATACTCTTATTAAGCCCTACATTTTCTGATAAAATGTTATTTTCTTCATCGTTTACTGACGTATTTATGTTTTTCGGCTCTTCTTGGATATTCTCTCTTTGAGCATCGGGAGCCGTCGGAGACTGACCGTTTATTGAGAGGATGTTATCGGATGGAACAACATAATCGTGTTGTCCGTCCGAAATCACCGCTTCTCCTTCCGGGGTGAAGCGGGTGACTTCTCCCGTGACTCCATCTGATGTGGTTATGCTACTCCCAATCTCTAAGGAAGGAGCCTCTTGTGGAAGTTCGGCTTCTTCCTGCTCTACAATTTGTTGTTCTGCGTCCTGTTCCGCCTGAGAGGCCATATCTTCAATCGGTGTGGAATCGATCAGAGAAGAGAACATTGAAGGAGGTGCCATTTTGCGTTTTCCCTCTTCATCCAGATAATAGATAACCGGGCTTGACTGTCTCTCATCAACATTCCCTTCATCATCGAATGCAAGTGTCCCGCCAACCACATGAGTAGGCTGTTCGGAAGCTTTGGAAGAGACACGAACGATGGCGTTCATCTCAGGATTAGCAACGCCCTCTACCTGTTTTCTGGCATTCTCTTTCGCTGTCTGTATCTTGTTGGATACATGATTCAGATAACCGTCAAAATCGCTTTTGGCTGTAAGGTAGTCTTCAATCAAATCTTTGTTTTGGCTTTCCGGCAACTTCTCGGGATGGGCCTCGTAATAATCCAGTTCCTCTTGAGGGAGAGATTCAACTTTCTTTTTGGCCTCTTCAAAGCCGGTGTAGATATCCGACTTATTACGCTCTATGCCTTCGGGAACAGAACCTTCCTGTTCCGCTTTCTGCTCGGCTTCATTCATCCCTTCCAATTCGGTGAGACGGCCAACAAAATTAAAGATGGCTTTCTTCTTACCCTCATCCATGGAAGAAGAAGCGACCTTGGACAAATAGTCTTTTCTATCCTCTACGGATGCATTCTCGAGTGCTGATTTAATCTCACCGAATTGTGAACCGTAGATATTGTTTGCTTCATCCTCCGCTTGGGAAAGCTTTCTCTCGGCTTCCAGTTTAGGTTTGCGATAACCAATTGCTTTAGAAGAAGACATGATGCCACTCATAAGGCTAACGCTAAGGAATGTTTCCACATTCTGCCCAGGATCGACAACATCCGACCACGATTGATCGCCTACTATGGCGGCATTCATCGCATTGCCGGCTACTTCTTCGGCATACTCACCGAATGTCCCGTGAAATTGAGCGTTCTTCTCAAAATCATTCACGGTTTTTGCCCAATCCGATGTGCTTACCTTGTTAAGCATTTCACCTACTTTAGTTGCTTTTAAAGCTTGAAATGGCTTGGTAGAAGAGATAACGTCACCCACCTTGCCGATGGCCGGTGCAAAGTATTCTCCCAACATTTCGGAGAAATCATTTATTGTATTGGAGGCGAAAGCTTTTCCAATTGCCTTAGGCGTTGTTTCTCCTCCCCCGGTTCCTGCGAATTGGGCACGCCCCTCTTTATCCTGGCTAAACTTTACGTCTCCTGTTTTTCTGGCTAAAGCATCACCAACAACATTACCTGAGTGAATCGTTGAGGACATGCCGGCAGCTCCGACAAGATCTCCTGCAGTCCTAAGAATAGCATTCTTGATTATCTGCCCGGTTGTCTTCTCTGCGGCCTCGGTTCCGAATTTACCTACTGCCGCTTTGCCTAATCCCTGTAATCCTCCCGATAAGAGGAAGTCTTTCATGTATGAAGCTGATTCAGCCGTGCCGGAACCTATCCTGTAAGGCATGCCGACATCTTTCATGAATTTCTCATCGGACAGGGCTTCAAGTGCGGCACTTTCAAGAAGCGTTTTTTCGCTATCGTTTAAAGGTTCTCCTTTCTCTTTCTTCATAGCGGCGGAGAGAAGAGCGCCATTTTCTTTCATGTCGCTGATCCCGAAATCCCATGTGCCAGACTTCTTAGCTTTATCATAAAATCCTCTGCCTAACTCTTTGAGAGCGTTAGTGCCGTTTGCCTTGCGTCGGGATGTGTCAATGACCTCCTTCACATCTTTCGCTTTATTGATAGCTGCTTTGGCCGCCATAACAGGGGTAGATGATTCTATCGCATTCATCTGCCCGCCTGTTCCCTCGGAAGCCACATTGGCAAATGCGCTTAAGATAGGATGTTCGGTGGAGAACTTATTCTTCTTGTCAATCTCGCTGTTTACAGCTGCTCCGTATTGCCCTTCGGCCCGTTGCTGAATATCATTCGCCTGCGCTTCGGCTTTTTTGCGCTGTTCTTCCTGATAGTAGTAAGCCTTGGATTCAGGTTTCAAATTCTGAAAGACTGCGTAGGGCATCCCGAACACTTTTGTGTTCTTACCTGTGCCCTCAACATACTGAGAAACATGAGGAGAAACATTGGACGATTTAAAATCAGAGGCTATGGAGTTATAGAAAGATTTGGAATCTCCGATCTCTTCTTTGCTGAAACCTGCCTTCAACAGGTTATCATGAAACTTAGCCGCGCTGGCTTCGTCCTTTATCGCACTTTTGAACTGATCCCGGTTACCTATCTCGGATTCGCTAACCTTGCCTGATTTGACAAGGTTATCATATAGTTTATCTCTATTGTCTTGCATAACTAAGGAAGTAAAGAGGGTTTGTTGTTATTCGGCAAAAGGCTTCCGGATTTTGTGGCTTTTGGAGCCGGAGCGCCTCCGACAAGTTGATTGAATTCTCCTGTAAGTTGGGGAAAGTCGGCTATGCGACGCTTTATAATAGACATGATCTTGGTCGCCTGATCTCCGCCTTCACCCATTTTCATATTGATATCATCAAGCGTTCCGTATTTCTGGGGATTCTTCGCCGACTCTTCTTTCATTCGATTGTAGAGAGACAAGAGGGCACCGTTTTTACTCTTGGGATAATCCACGGTTGTGCGTTTACCGTCGGATCCGGTAAGCGTAATAGAATCCATTCCGGTTGAGGAATTACCTTTGCTCGCATTCGTGGCCGCATTCTGTTGAGCGGCCTGAGCGGACATACGTTGAGATTGAGCATTGTAACCCGCCGTGCTCTCTGATTTCCTGTTATGCCTTGCCGTCTCTCTAAGAACCTTGTCCGCATGTTCCTGACTGATTGTATGATTACGGACCTGTTCCTGAAGAGCGTCATACTTATACTTCATCTCTTCACCAAACTGCCCGTTCTGAACATCAAGCTTGTACTTCTCAAGAGCTTGTTTCTGCTTTAGTTGATCTTCAGCACGTTTCAACTCAAAATCCTTGTATTGAGAACTGAGAACCTTGTTCTGGTAATCAATATTCTCATTACGTTTCATGTCCTGCAAACGTTCGATCTTATCATTGACTTTGGGGGTATTACTCTGAATAGGAGAGAAAATTCTCGCTCCCCTTCTAAGAGCCAGTCCCTGAGCAAACATATTAGCAAGATCACCCATTAAAGATACGTTACGTTCTGCTCTGAGACGTTTTTCTTCATCGTTAAGATTTGGACGCTTCCACTTCTTAAGCATACTATAATAACCTTCATTATTGATTCTGTTCATAATGGAGGACACATCATCATCCGATTGCGTTTCGTTATCCGGTTGTATTTCGTTTACAGTGGCAGGTTCCACCGGATTTGTTTCAACAGCAGGTTCCTCTTCTTCAACAGCTGAAGGCTGAACGGTAGTTTGTACTTGCCCCGTTGACTGCACAGGAGAATTATCCGATTTTTTCTTCTGAGGAACAGCATTCTTTTCGCTTGGGTATAAATAATCAGTAAGTTTCATTAGATCACATTTTTTTGTTTAACTAAATCTTCAAGTGTGGGGATACCGGCATCAGCAACCGGCGTAGTAGCAGAATCGGTTTCCGAAGACTTCCCGCTTTTTCCCCATTTTACTCCCTGTAAAGCCTGACTGATTAGTCCTAAGCTATTATTTCCCATCTGGGCGGTACCCTCTTCGTCAGATGATGCCTGTGCCATCTTTTGACCAAGAATATTTTGTTGGTTCTGATTATTAACAGCATCAACCTGTTCTTTCTTTGCATCGCTTCTTGCCGCAAGGTTCGCAACCGTATCACTCATAAGCTGTTGATCGTTAGCCTGTTGAGCCAAAACATTTTCCTGAGTTCCTCCGGTTACGGCTGCCGTAGCCTGCGCCTCCTGATTCCTTCTTCTCATTGTGTCTTCTACACGCTTAATTGCCGCCTTGGACTCGGAAGAATCTAAATAATTCTGATAGTAGTTACGTTCATACCAGGCATTATTCTTTGCTTCCTGCTGATTGATCAATCTCTTTTGTTTCTTAACCGCATCGGCAGATTTAAACATCCCGTAGATTCCATTTGCCAGACTTGCCCCGGCTCCAATTGCACTTAATATCATATCAATAAGTTTTAATTAATATCTATGGACAAACTTAGATATGAGAGAGAAGTCAGAGGTTTTAGAATTACAACTTAGAGTTGTTGTTTTACCATTATTTTTAACGACAAAATAATCATCTGTGGTTTCTTATATAAATTTGTAGCTTAAACGTTTAGCAAAAGTTAGTAATTATGAAAAAAGGGAAGTTAGTTACCGGGCAGGTTAAGACGGGAAACCGCACGAAATACACAATGGAGGACAAAGTACAGATACTCCGTCTGCTTAAAGAGAATTCATATGATTACAAAAAAACATCATTGGAAACAGGCTGTAATTACGGAACACTAAAGAATTGGTACGTAAAGTACAAAGGAGAGTTGGCCAATATCAATTCCGTGGATATGATAGCAGAAAAAACGGAACTGAATGTTGCCAAGGCTAAGATCAGATTTATCGACAGGCATTATAGTTCATTAAGCCTGTTGGCGGAATCCGCAATTAAAAGAGCATTGGAATTGCTCAAAGAGGAGAAAGACCTGAATAAGGTCAATGATACCATCAAGATCGTTACTGACTATTTTACCAAGCTATCAGGAAACGAAGAACAGAAACAGCAGGGAACCAACCTGATACAACAGACCATTCTGGCGCTGAACTCATTCAACAAAGAATAATTTTCCATATTTAATATATTAGATCACGTTCGTGAGGATATTGGATCTAACGCAAAATAAAAGGCAGCTTTTCAGGGCTGCCTTTCTGCTATCAACAGGCAATAACAGATAATTCAAATTTATCCGGATCATTGGTATAATCGATAACCCGCCTTATAGCGGCATCCGCCTGTTTTTGCATGATACGCACATAATTGTAAATTGGGCGGTTCTCTTTCATCGACTGGCCTATACAATATTCTATGATCTCCGTCTTTATCCCAAGGTCGAAAGCGAACTGGGAGAAAGTCTTTCTTCCTGAATAAAAGGAGAACTCTGTCTCTATACCTACTGCTTTGGCCAGATTCTTCAGACACCTGTTCAGGTAGCGTTGGAAGTTTGAATACGAGAAGTTATACCCGAAATCCAACTTTCCGTTTCTCTTCAGGTATTTCTTGATAATCGGTTTAGCTTCTTCAGGGATAGAGAAGGTAATCATCTTATCACTCTGCTTATTCAGGTTTGTTTTCTGCCGGATGTACTTTATCGTATCACCACTGAAATCCACCTGAACAATATCTGCCAGATTCATTCCGCCAAGATAGAAAGATAGCAGAAACAAATCTTTCGCAAGGGACAAACGTATGTGCCGGGTTTCAAGCGCACGGATTCGGATAAACTCTTCTATTGTTATATCCAACTGCTTAATGTTAGGCCTTGGCATTTTGGTATAAGCAAAAGGGTGAACCTCGTATTTAACAATACCGTCACGTATGGCCTCGTTGATACTGGCTTTCAGATGAGTCAGGCGCATTTGCTTGGTTGCGTTACTCAGATTACTCATGCCTCTGACAAACTTGTCAATTGTTGCGG
>Ga0316604_10001371_pt1 | contig 21780 bp, 18 predicted proteins | sample OWC_soil_day20_C_FD_207650 | JGI IMG/M metagenome (GOLD analysis project Ga0316604, IMG submission 207650) | Wetland soil microbial communities from Old Woman Creek delta, Ohio, United States - OWC_soil_day20_CT | ecosystem: Environmental > Terrestrial > Soil > Wetlands | place: USA: Ohio...
TGATCAGGCCGGCGCCGAGCACGGCGCCCCAGACGTGGCCGACACCGCCGACCACGGCCATGAACAGGTATTCGATACCCTGGGTGATCGAGAACGGCGTCGGATTGACGAAGCGCTGCAGGTGGGCGTAGAGCCAGCCGGAAATGCTGGCCAGCAGCGCGGCGATCAGGAAGATGACGATCTTCGTGCGCGGCGTATTGACGCCCATCGCCTCCGCCATCACTGCCCCGCCCTTCAGGGCCCGGATGGCGCGCCCTTGGCGCGAATCGAGCAGGTTGCGGATGCTGACGATGGCGAGCAGCACGACCAGCCAGATCAGGTAATAGAACTCGCGGCCCGATTTCAGCTCCCAGCCGAACAGCGAGACGGCCGGGATGCCGGTGATGCCGGTATGGCCACCGAGGAACTCGACATTGCCAAACAGGAAATAGAGGCTGATGCCCCAGGCGATGGTGCCCAGCGGCAGGTAATGGCCGCCCATGCGCAGCGTGATGAAACCGAGGAACAGCGCGACGGCGGCGGTGACGGCGAGGCCGATCAACAGCGTGGTCCACGGCGAGAAGCCGTGCGTCGTCGTCAGCCAGGCCGTGGTGTAGGCGCCAAGGCCGACGAAGGCCGCCTGCCCGAAGGAAGTCAGACCGCCGACCCCGGTCAGCAGCACGAGGCCGACGGCGACGATGGCGTAGAGGCCGATATAGTTGAGCAGCGTGACGTGGAACTCGGGCAGCACGAGCGGACCGATGCCGAGCAGCACGATGAAGATGGCGAGCGGGAGGTGGCGCATCACTCGGTCGCCTCCGAAAGATTGTTCATGATTGAAGATTCTGTCTGTCGGCGACAAGCGCGCTGCGCCGTACTCGCATCCCCGCAGCGCGGGGCCCCTGCTCGGTAGCGCATCACTCTTCCTCCTCCTCGATATGCTTCGAGGTCAGCGAGCGCCAGAGCAGCACCGGGATGATCAACGTGAACACGATGACTTCCTTGAAGGCGCTGGCGTAGAACGACGAATAGGATTCGAGCAGGCCGACCAGCACGGCGCCGAGCGCCGCGACCGGGTAGGAGGCGAGGCCGCCGATGATGGCGCCGACGAAGCCCTTGAGGCCGATCAGGAAGCCGGAGTCGTAGTAAATGGTGGTGATCGGCGCGATCAGGATGCCGGAGAAGGCGCCGATGGCGGCGGCCAGCGTCAGGCACAGCTTGCCGGCGAGGACCGGCGGAATACCCATCAGGCGGGCGCCGGTGCGGTTCATCGCGGTGGCGCGCAGCGCCTTGCCGTAGATGGTCCGTTCGAAGAAGAAGTAGAGGCCGATGATCAGCGAGGCCGAAGCGACGACGACGAGGATGGTCTGGCCCTGCAGCGGGGCGCCGGCCAGTTCGAAGCTGAGTTCGGTGAATGGCGGCGTGCGCGAGCCCTCAGCGCCGAAGAAGAGCAGGCCGAGGCCGATCATCGCGACGTGGATGGCGACCGAGACGATGAGCAGGACGAGTACCGAGGCGCCGGCCAGCGGCTGGTAGGCGACGCGGTAGATCATCGGCCCGAGCGGCACGACGAGCAGCATCGAAATGACGACCTGCGCCGCCAGCGGCAACTGCGTCGGCGGCATCGCGAAGAGACCGGCGGCGGCGAGCAGCGGCAGGCCGATATTGAAGATCAGCAGCGGCGGCAGCTTGGCGAAACGCCCCTCGCGGACCAGCCGGATGCCGTCGAGCACAGCCACCGTGCAACCCAGCGCCAGCAGCAGCCAGACCGTACCCGGTACCTTGCCGGCCTGCAGGCTGGCCAGCGTCAGCGCGCCGTAGGCGACGAATTCGCCCTGGGGAATGAAGATGACGCGGGTGACGGTGAAAACCAGCACCAGCGCGAGGGCCAGCAGCGCATAAATGGCACCATTGGTGATGCCATCCTGGCCGAGCAGCAGGAGAATTTGGAGGTCCATAGATTACCGGTAACGGCAGCGCCGGCCGCCCCGCAAACCGTGCATCAGGCACGGCCGGGGGCGGATTGGGGAGCGGCGCGAGGCAGCTGAATTACTTGATGAGTTTCCAGGTGTTGTTTTCGATGGTGACCATGACGCGGGCGCGCTGGTCAAAACCCTGGTGATCGTTGGCCGACATGTTGAAGATGCCATGCGCGGCCGGCAGGTTCTTGGTGCTTTCGATGGCATCGCGCAAGGCCTTGCGGAATTCCTTGGTGCCCGGCTGGGCCTTCTTCAGGGCGACCGGGATGGCGTTCTGCAGCAGCACGCCGGCATCCCAGGCGTGGCCGCCGAAGGAGCTGACGCTGCCCTTGCCATGGGCGGCTTCGTACTTGGTGACGTATTCCAGCGCCGATTTCTTGACCGGGTTGTCGTTCGGCAACTGGGCGGCGACGACCATCGGGCCGACCGGCAGGAAGGCGCCTTCGACATCCTTGCCGCCGACGCGCAGGAAATCGTTGTTGGCGACGCCGTGCGTTTGATAGATCAGGCCCTTGTAGCCTTTTTCCTTCAGGGCCTTCTGCGGCAGGGCGGCCGGGGTACCGGCGCCGCCGATCAGGATGGCGTCCGGCTTGGCGGCCATCACCTTGAGAATCTGGCCGGTCACCGAGGTGTCGTTGCGCTGGTAGCGCTCGCTGGCGACGACCTTCAGCTTGCGGGCTTCGGCGATCTTGGCGAATTCCTTGAACCAGCCTTCGCCGTAGGCGTCGGCAAAGCCGATGAAGGCGACGTTCTGAACGCCCTTGTCGGTCATGTGCTGGACGATGGCGGTCGCCATGTGGGCGTCGTTCTGGGCCGTCTTGAAGACCCACTGGCGCTTGGCGTCCATCGGTTCGACGACGATCGCCGAGCCGGCCATCGAAATCAGCGGCGTTTCGTTGTCGACCGCGACATCCATCATGGCCAGCGAATTCGGGGTGGTGGTCGAGCCGATCATCACATCGACCTTGTTCTCGCCGATCAGCTTCTTGATGTTCTTGGTCGCCGCGGTCGGGTCGGTCGCATCGTCGAGCACGATGTAATTGACCTTCTGGCCGCCGATCGTGGTCGGCAGCAGGGCGATCGTATTTTTCTCCGGGATGCCGAGCGAGGCGGCCGGGCCGGTGGCCGACACGGAAACGCCAACGTTGATGTCGGCCAGCGCAGCGGTCGATACGGTGGCGAGAACGGCGAGGGTCAGTTTCTTGAGCATGGTCTTATCCCGGAAAAAGAAACACAAAAAGGTAAAAAAATCGAAGGGCGGAAGTCTACCACGCGTCGCCCCGGGCGCTGCCCCGGGCGGTCGCGTCAATACTGCCGGCGAAGTTTAGCGGGCCAGTTTCCAGCCGCCTTCGCGAATGCTGACCATGACGCGGGCGCGCTGGTCGAAGCCGAGATGGTCGGTCGGGCTCATGTTGAAGACGCCATGCGCCGCCGCGACGTTGCGGCTGCCTTCCAGCGCATCGCGCAGCGCCAGGCGGAATTCGCGGCTGCCCGGGGCGCCTTTTTTCAGGGCCTCGGGGGCGGCGCTGGCGAGCAGCAGGCCGGCATCCCAGGCATAGCCGCCGAAGGCATTGACGCTGCCCTTGCCATGCGCGGCCTCGTATTTCGCGACATATTCGCTGGCCGTTTTCTTGACCGGGTTGTCGGCCGGCAACTGGCCGGCAACCAGCACCGGGCCGGTGGGCAGCACGGTGCCTTCGCAGTCCTTGCCGCAGACGCGCAGGAAATCGTTGTTGGCGACACCGTGCGTCTGATAGACGACACCCTTGTAGCCTTTTTCCTTCAGCGACTTCTGTGGCAGCGCGGCCGGCGTCCCGGCGCCACCGATCAGCACGGCATCGGGCTTGGCGGCAAGCACTTTGAGGACCTGGCCGGTGACGGTGGTGTCGGTGCGGTTGAAGCGCTCGTTGCCGACCAGCCGGATCTTGCGTACTTCGGCCAGCTTTGAGAACTCGTTCCACCAGCCTTCGCCGTAGGCGTCGGAAAAGCCGATGTAGGCCACCGTCTTCACGTTGTTGCTGGTCATGTGCTCGACGATGGCGGTCGCCATGTGGGCGTCGTTCTGCGCCGTCTTGAAGACCCATTTGCGCTTGTCGTCCATCGGCTCGACGATACGCGCCGAGGCGGCCAGGGCGATCATCGGCGTTTCGTTCTCGGCGGCGATGTCGATCATCGCCAGCGAGTTGGGGGTTGTCGTCGAACCGATGATCAGGTCGACCTTGTGCTCGCTGATCAGCTTGCGGGTGTTCTTGACCGCGGTCGTCGTGTCGGAGGCGTCGTCGAGCACGATGTAATTGACCTTGCGGCCAGCCATCGTCTTCGGCAGCAGGTCGATGGTGTTCTTTTCAGGAATGCCGAGTGAAGCGGCAGGGCCGGTTGCCGACAGCGTGACGCCGACGTTGATGTCGGCGAGGGCTGCGGTCGACAGCGCCCAAAAGGCTAAAACCATTTTTGTTTTCTGCATTTTGTCTCCCATCGGTGAATCAATTGCACAAAAGTGAAAACCCTAGTCTGCCACGGGCTTTCCCGCAAGCCGGCCGGTCAACCGGGCGTGATAAAGTCTCTTTTTTTGCGCAAAACGGGTTCTGCCATGTTCTCTGGAATCATCGCGGCGGTTGGCCGCATCACCCATCTCACGGCGCGCGAAGCCGGTTTCCGCCTGCATGTCGAAGCCGGTACGCTCGGCCTCGACGATGTCGCCCTCGGCGACTCGATTGCCCACAACGGCGTCTGCCTGACCGTCGTCGCCAAGGAAGGCAATCACTTCATGGTCGATGTCTCGCCGGAAACCCTGTCCTGCACCGTTGGTCTCGATGCGCCAGGCCCGGTCAATCTGGAAAAGGCCCTGCGTTTGTCCGATGTCATTGGCGGGCACCTGGTCTCCGGTCATGTAGACGGTGTCGGCGAGGTGCTGCGCTTCGACCCGGTCGGCGACAACCGCCTGCTCGAAATCCGCGCTCCGAGGGAGATTGCCAAGTTCATCGCGCGCAAGGGTTCGGTCACCGTCAACGGCACTAGCCTGACCACCAATGAAGTGGCGGGCGAAATCTTCACCATCAACCTGATCCCGCACACCCTGGAAAACACCACCCTGCATTTGCTGCAGGCGGGCAGCCGGGTCAATCTCGAAGTCGACCTGATCGCCCGCTACTGCGAACGCCTGCTCAGCGCCGAGCGCGGCTGAGGGTTACAAACAGTAACCATTTGTTTGCCGGCTAATCTTGTAAAAGCAGCCACCCGCCCCCATAATTCAAAGCATGGTTGTAACTCCGGCGAGCTGGAGACGTTCTGGACAGGGGTTCGACTCCCCTCATCTCCACCTAAGCGCATCGCGGTGCGTTTAGATGGGGGTGTACCGGTTTCGACAGGGCGGGTGAAGGTGAGCAGGCAACTCGTCAGGCGATCGACGTTAATGAAGCAAATTCATAAATGCCAATGATGAGCATTTCGCTATTGCCGCCTAAAAACGGCTAGCCGGGGCTGCTAGAGCCTTGTTACCAAAGATAGCCGGCGGGGACTTCGGTCCCCGTCGTCAATTCCGGCGCCGGTTTTGCGCCGGCCTGGCCTGCTCGATCTCGCGACGGCCACCAACTTCCCTCCGCTGATTTTGCTGTTGCCCGTCTTGGCCGTGGCGACCGGCTCCCCTGTGACAATTTGCCGCATCGGCAGCGCGGCCTCGATCAAATAGAATTCGCGCACTCCAAAACATTGTTTTTTAAGTGTTTTTGATCTCCGTCAATATTAGGGAATGCTGTGGTTTCTGCCGTGCTGCCACCTCTGAATTGTTCTGAAGTCCGTCCGTCGACCTTCGAGCGCCTGGCGCATCTGGGTCTGGTCGTCGGGCTGCATCTTCTATTGGGCTACGCGGCGCTTTACCTGTCGGTCAAGAACGAGCTGATCCAGTTGCCGTCGAGCATCAGCGTCCGGCTGCTGCCGATGATCGAGGAAAAGAAACTCGAACCGGCCAAGCCCCTGCCGCCGCCGAAGCCGCAGTCGCCGGCTCGGCGGCCGCCGGTGGTGCAGCCGCAGCCGGTCCTGGCCGTGGCCAGCCCGGCGCCGGCCAGCAGCAGCTTTGCGGTGCCGCCGCAGCCGCCGGCGCCGCCCGTGCAGCCGATTGCCGCCGCCCCGGCGCCGGTGGTGGCATTGGTCGCGGCCCGCTTCGACGCCGATTACCTGCATAACCCGAAACCGGTCTACCCGCCGATGTCCCGGCGCAATGGTGAGGAAGGCAAGGTCCTGTTGAAAGTCCGGGTCAGCGCCCAAGGCACGGCGCTCGAGGTGGCGATTGCCAAGTCGAGTGGTTTTGCCCGGCTCGACGGGGCCGCCGCCGAGGCCGTGACGCGCTGGCGTTTCGTGCCGGCGCGGCGCGGTGAGGAAGCTGTTGAATCTTCGGTGGTCGTCCCGATCACCTTTGCGCTCGATTGAGTAAGGAAGGGAAAACATGCAATCGCAAATGGGCATCGCCCACTTCTGGAGCCAGGGTGACCTGGTGACCCACAGCACCGCCTTCATTCTGGCCCTGCTTTCGCTGGCTTCGTGGACGGTGATCCTGAGCAAGCTGATGTCGGCCTGGCGGGCCTCGCGTTCGCAGGAGCGGGCCTTGAACAGTTTCTGGAGCGCCAATTCGCTGCCCGAGGCGCTCGAAGCCCTGCGCCGCGACGATCCGTCGGGCATCTTTGCCGGCCTGGCGCTGACCGGGGCCCATTCGGCACAGGCCCACCAGCAGAATGCGGCGCGCGGCATCGGCGCCGGCGTCAATGCCAGCGAGTTCGTCACCCGCTCGATGCGTTCGCATATCGTCAATACCCAGGCCCGCATCGAGCGCGGCCAGACCTTTCTCGCCTCGGTCGGCTCGACCGCGCCCTTCATCGGCCTGTTCGGCACGGTCTGGGGCATCTATCACGCGCTGGTCGGCCTCTCCGGGGCGACCCAGGTCGTCCTCGACAAGGTGGCCGGCCCGGTCGGCGAGGCGCTGATCATGACGGCGGCCGGCCTCTTCGTCGCCATCCCGGCGGTGCTCGCCTACAACGCCTTCACCCGCGCCAACCGCCTGGTCGCCGTGCAGCTCGACGGCTTCGCCCACGACCTGCACGCCTACCTGACGACCGGCGTCCGCGTCGGCGGGAGTGTCAATCTGGTCGATATCGGCGCCGCCCGCGCCAGCCGGCAGGGCTGATCATGGCCTTCGGCAGCTTTGACGAAGGCGGCAGCGGCCAGCCGATGGCCGAAATCAACACGACGCCGCTGGTCGATGTGATGCTGGTGCTGTTGGTCATCTTCATCATCACCGCACCGCTCTTTCACCAGGCAGTGCCGATCGACCTGCCGCAGGTCAGCGCCAGCAAGCTCGACGATAAGCCGGAGGTCATCCAGTTGGCGATCGATGGCGATGGCCAGCTTTTCTGGAATGGCGAGGCCATCCCGCGTGACGGGCTGGATGCCCGCTTCGCCGCCGCCAGCGCCCGCCAGCCGGAACTGCATCTGCGCGCCGACCGCAAGGTGGCCTACGAAAAGGTGGCCGATGTGATGGCCGCCGCGCAACGGGCCAGCATCGTCAAGATCGCTTTCCTGACCCAACCCAATTCCTGATTCCTGATTCCGATTACCGAGACAACACGATGAAACACCCGCGCCCCAAGCCGCTCGCGCTGGCGATTGCCGCCCTGATTGCTTCTGGTCAGTTGCTGGCGGCCGACGATGAAGATGCCAAGCAGCTCTCCGAAATGACGGTGCGCCAGAGCCGGCCGAGCGCCGTCGTCCAGAACCCTTCGCCGCAGGCGGAAGTGACCGGCGAACAGGCGCGCAACATGAACGTCGTCAATACCGAGGACGTCGTCAAATACATGCCCAGCCTGCAGATCCGCAAGCGCTACGTCGGCGACCGCAATGCGATCATCGCGGCGCGCACCACCGGCACCGTGCAGAGCGCCCGTTCGCTGGTCTACGCCGACGGCCTGCTGCTCTCCAACCTGCTCGGCAACAGCTACGCCTACCCGGCGCGCTGGAACCTGGTCGGCAGCGAGGAGATCGATACGGTCAACGTGCTGTATGGGCCGTTTTCCGCGCTGCTGCCGGGTAATTCGGCGGGGGCGACGATCCTGATGACGACGCGGCAGCCGGAAGGGGCCGAGGCGCATGTCCGGACCCAGATGTTCTCGTCCAATTTCAAGCTCTACAACACCGACATGACGGCGCACGGCCATCAGGAGCAGGGCAGCGGCGCCGTGCGCTACGGCAAGCTGAGCATTTCGGCGATGGCCAACCACCTCGACAGCTATGGCCAGCCGATGAGCTTTGCCACCGCCGAGCGGGCGACCAGCGGTACGGGTGGCACCCCGGTCAGCGGTGCCGTGATCGACAGCGACCCGACCGGCGCCCGCCGCGTCATCGTCGGCGCCTACGGCATGGACCACACCATCCAGGACGTCGGCAAAGTCCGCTTGGCCTACGACTTCGCGCCGGGTACCCGGCTCGCCTTCACCTTCGGCGAGTGGCGCAACGATTCGACCAGCCGCCAGGAGAGCTACCTGAAGAATGCCGCCGGCCAGACGGTGAGTAGTGGCACCGTGTTGATCAACGGCCAGCGCTACAACCTGACCGCCGGCAACTTTGCGCCGTCGCGCAGCGATACGGTCAACCGCCTGTACGGCCTGACTTTCGACAGCCGGTTGGCCGACGACTGGCGCTTCGAAAGTGCCTTCTCGGTGTACCAGACGCCGACCGACCTGACGCGGACGGCGAACACTGCCAGTTCAAGTGCCGGCTCGCTGGCCTATAACGACGGTTCCGGCTGGAACAACGCCGATCTCCGCCTGATCTGGAAGCCGCGCGGCAGCGGCCACGCAGTGACGGCCGGCTTCCACCACGATGCCTACCGCTACGACTACAGCAAGTACAACGCCAGCAACTGGCTGAACGAGGCGAGCCGGACGACGCTGAGCAACCGCAACGAGGGGCGGACGCAGACGCAGGCCTTCTATCTGCAGGACGAATGGAAATTTGCCCAAAACTGGACGTTGACCGCCGGCGTGCGCCAGGAATCCTGGCAGGCCACCGATGGCCGGATCTATACCCCGGCCCTGGGCAACAACAGCTTCAATGATCGGGAAGAAAGCGGCACTTCGCCCAAGCTCAGCCTGGCCTGGCAGGCGACCGCCGACTGGACGCTGCGCGCCTCGCTCGGCAAGGCCTACCGCTTCCCGACCGTGACCGAACTGTTCCAGACTGAAACCACCGGCTCGACGACCCGGATCAGCGACCCCAACCTGAAGCCGGAAAAGGTCTTCGCCAAGGATCTGACCGCCGAGGGGGCGGTCGGCCAGGGCATCCTGCGCCTGTCGCTGTTCGAGGAAACGGTCGAGGACGCGCTGTACAGCTTCACCGACTACAGCAACACGACGCGCAACCAGAACATCGACAAGCTGCGCGCCCGCGGCGCCGAAGCCGCCTACACGGCACCCGAGGTGCTGCGCGGCCTCGACCTGACGGCCAGCCTGACCTACGTCCATTCGCGCGTGCTGGAAAACCAGCTCAATCCCGCGATGGTCGGCAAATGGATGGTCCGCGTGCCGGACTGGCGGGCCTCGCTGCTGGCGATCTATCGCTTCAACGAGCAATGGACCGGCTCGCTCGGCTACAAGTACAGCGGCCGCCAGTACAACAACCCGGACAATTCTGACCAGTGGCCCGATACCTACGGCGGCAACAGCAAGTTTTCCACCTTCGATGCCAAGGTCTCCTACCGGCTGGCCAAGCAGGCCGCCGTCGCCTTCGGCGTCGATAACCTGACCAACGAAAAATACTATGCCTTCCACCCCTACCCGCAGCGCACCTTCCATGGCGAAGTTCGTGTCGATTTCTAGGTTGCTCGCCAGCGGGCTGCTGCTCGGCCTGCTCGCCCCGGGCGCGCTGGCGGCGGACGGCATGCCGGGCATGGCCAAGGCCGCCAAACAGGAACTCGGCGCCTCGGCCATTTTTGCGCCGGACGGCAGTCTGCTCGTCGCCACCAAACAGGGCGAGCACGTCATGCTCTACCGCAGTCGCGACGAGGGCCAGAGCTGGTCGGCGCCGGCTGCGGTCAACGCCCGGCCGGAGGCCATTTCCGCCGACGGCGAGAATCGCCCGAAGCTCGCCTTCGCGGCCGATGGCGGCTTGCTGGTGTCCTGGACGCGGCCGCTCGGCAAGCCCTACAGCGGTGCCATCCGGCTGGCCCGGGCCGACGACGGCCAGAACTTTGCCGCGCCGCTCACCGTGCACAAGGATCCGGCCGAAATCACCCACCGTTTCGAATCGCTGCTGACGACGCCGGACAACAAGGTCATCGTCGCCTGGATCGACAAGCGCGACCTCGAAGCGGCCAAGGCCGGCAAGAGCACCTACCGCGGTGCCGCCATCTACAGCGCCGTGTCGACCGACGGCGGGCGCAGCTTCCAGGCCGAGCGCAAGCTGGCCGACCATTCCTGCGAGTGCTGCCGGATTACCAGTGCGCTGGACCATGACGGCACGCCGCTCTTCATGTGGCGCCACGTCTACGCCCCGAACGAGCGCGATCACGCGCTGGCCCGCTTGGCAACCGACGGTACGCCGGCCAGCGTGCAGCGCGCCACCTTCGACCGCTGGAAGGTCGATGGCTGCCCGCATCACGGCCCGTCGCTGGTGGTCGATGGCGCCGGCGTCCGCCATGCCGTCTGGTTCAACCAGAAGGACGGCGAAGGCCGGGTCTTCTACGGTCGACTGCTGCCCGGGGCCGAAATCCGCGTCGAGGGCCAGCGCCCGGTCGGCGGGCCGCGCGCCGCGCATGCCGATCTGGCGACGGCCGGCGGCAAACTGGCCATCGTCTGGAAGGAGTTCGACGGCGAACGGACCCAGTTGCGCGGCCTAGTCTCCGGCGACGGCGGCCAGCGTTTCGACGAACTCCAGCTCGCCGCCACCGAAGGCGCCTCCGACCAGCCGCGCGTCATCCGGCGCCAGGACAAGCTGTACGCTTTCTGGCGGACCGAAAAGGAAGGCTTCCGCGTGCTGGTGCTGCCATGAGCCGCCGCCTGCTTGCTGCGCTGGCCCTGGCGCTGACCGCCATGCCCTTGCTGGCGGCCGGATTCACCCCGCTCGACCGGGCCGCCGCCCGGCAACTGACCGAGGCCGGCAGCTATCGGCAGCCGACCGTCGTCGCACTGTGGTCGGCCGACTGCAGTCACTGCAAGAAAAACCTGCAACTGCTCGCCGGCCTGGTCAAACGCAACAAGCAGTTGCGGGTCATCACCGTCGCCGCGGAAGTGGCGGAGGCCGGCCATGTCCCGTTGCTTGACCGCTACGCCTTGCCCGGGCAGCGCTATGCCTATGGCAGCGACAGCCCGGAGGCGATTGCCTATGCCATCGACCCGAGCTGGGCCGGCGAGTTGCCGCGCACGTTTCTGTTCGACGGGGCCGGCGGCAAGGCAAAACTGTCCGGCGTCCTCGACCAGCCGACCATCGAAAAGGCCACCGGCTTGCGCTTCTGATCCGCGCCGTTCCCGGATGGCATCTCAAACCGCTTCTGGCACAAGCATCTTGCCGACCTGAGCCGGGGCTTTCCGTGTAATCTTCGAGTCTTACTTTGGTACTAGCCCAAGAAGACAATGGACAAAGATCAGGAGATTCTGGCGATCAGCCGGCTGGTGTTCGAGTTGACCAAAATTGGCGATGCCGATCTGGACAAGATGCTGGCCCGCCTGTTCGATTTGCTGCAAACCCTGCCCGGCATCCTGGTTCAGCCGCGCAGTCTGATCCTGTTGCAGACTTCGCGCCGGGCGCTGATCCAGGTTGCCCAGCATGGTCTGCCACCGGCCTGGGCACAGGCCGAGATGACGATCCCGCCGGCCGGACCGGTCGCAGCCGAGGAGGCGGAGGCTTTCCTGGCGACGCCGGCCAGTCTCGATCCACCGCTGGTACTGCCCGGGCTGGCGGCCGATGCGCCCTGTTTCGTGCTGCCCTTGAACGAAGGGGAGCACGTCGCCGGGCGGGCACTGCTCTTCATCGACCCGGCCTGGCAGCCCGATGCGGTCGAGTTCGAATTCATGAGCGACCTGGCCAAGGCGCTGTCGGTCCTCGTCTCGCGTTGCGTCATCAACGAAACCCTGCGCGTCCGCGAGGTCGAGCTGGAAGATGCCCGTACCGACGCCATTCGGCGCCTGGGAACCGCCTCCGAGTATCGCGACAACGAAACCGGCATGCACATCATGCGGATGACGCATTTCGCGACGGCGATCGCCAAGGCGATGGGCCTGCCGGCGGAAACCCGCGAATTGCTGGCCATCTGCGCGCCGATGCACGACGTCGGCAAGATCGGCATTCCCGACGCCATCCTGCTCAAGCCCGGCCGGCTGTCGAGCGACGAGTTCGAGGTCATGAAAAGCCACACCGACATTGGCAAGCGCCTGCTGACCGGTGAGGACAGCCTGATCCAGGCGGCGCGCGACATTGCCGCCAGCCACCACGAGCGCTGGGATGGCACGGGTTATCCCGACGGCCTGGCCGGCGAGGCGATTCCGCTGCTGGCGCGCATTTGCGCGGTGTCCGATGTGTTCGATGCGCTGACCTCGGTGCGCCCCTACAAGCGGCCATGGCCGCTGGACGAGGCGGTGGCCTGGGTACGCGAGAATTCCGGCACGCATTTCGACCCGGCCGTGGTCGCTGCCTTCGACCTGGCCCTGCCGGAAATCATGCGCATTCGCGAACTGTACCGGGACGACATCATCGATCCCAACCAGGTGCTCAACTTCCCGGAAACGGTCTACAGCAGTGCCGACTGGGTGCGCTGGGAGGACAGTCTCAGTGTCGGCATCGATGTCATCGACGAGCATCATCGCTACCTGTTCGATCTGGCCAACGATCTCTTTGAGGTGGTCTCCAACAAGCGCGGCGCACGCGAGGTGGCCCGCGTGCTGAAGGCGCTCGACCAGTACGTGCAGGTCCATTTCCGGGCCGAGGAACGGATGATGGATCACTACGGCTACCGGGCGCTGCAGCACCAGCAGCATCAGCACGGCCAGTTCGAGGAACGCCTGCGCGAGTTCTACAACGAACTGCACAGCAATCCGCTGACCGCGCAGTTCGAGGTGCTGGTTTATCTACGGAGCTGGCTGGTCAAGCACATCGTGCACGAGGATGCGCACTTGCGGGAGCTGGTGACCAGCGCCGCCGTCTGAGTTCCTGCTTGGTCAGAATCGAAAAGCCCGGCATCAGGCCGGGCTTTTCTTTTGGTCGAAACGGCTCAGAAGCGGTAGTTCATGCCGACGTAGAGCGAGCGCCCCATGCCCGGCACGGCATAGCCGTAGGGTGGGCGGTTGGTGCCTGACCAGCCGGTCGAGCTGCCGATCGACATGGTCATGCCCTGGCCGATATAGGCACCGCCGAGCGGCAGCGCATATTGCTTGTCGAGGGCGTTTTCGAGGCCGATGTCGAAGCGCAGGTTCTTCAACTCGTAGCTACTGCGCAGATTAAGCAGGCCGTAGCCGGGCGTCTTGATTTCGCTACGTGTCTGCGAAACCTCGTCCTTGGCGCTGACCAAGACTTCCTCAAGGGTGTTGGTCCAATTGCCGGCCCGGTGTTCCAGGGTCAAGCGGGCATTGAGCGGCATGATGTTGTAGAGGTTGTCGCCAGTCGTTCGGTTCTTGCCGTCGACATAGGCGACGACACCGCGCGCCGTGAAGCTGCCGATGGCGTCGATGCGCCCCAGTGCGGCATAGCCCGACAGGTCGACACCGTACAGGCGGGCGTCCTGGTTGACCAGCGTCAGGTAGTTGTACTGGCCGCTCTTGCAAGCCTGGACCGAGCTGGCGCAGGTGGCGTCGATGTAGTTGTCGACATGGCTGAAGTACGGTGTCAGCTTGACGCCCCACAGCGTTTGCGTCGGGTCGTGCCAGTCGGCGCTGACGCTCAGCGTGTGGGCCACTTCCGGCTTCAGGTCGACATTGCCGACGTAGCCGTTGCCGTCGTTGACCCAGTTGTTCATGGTCATCGCCATCATCCCGGTCGACCAGGTGTAGCGCTCGTAAATGCTTGGCGAGCGGGTCTTGCGCGAATAGCCGCCTTCATAATTCTGGCCGGCATCCGGCGTGAAGCGGGCAAGCGCGGTCAGATCGAGGTTGTGGTCGGTCTGGCTGCGGTCGCGCCGGTTGAACTTGTTGGCATCGGTGTTGTAGCTGCTGTTGTAACCGCTGACCGTGCCTGTATCCATGCTCACCGTGCTGCTGCGGGCGCCGAGCAGGGTCAGCCATTGCGGCGTCCAGGCCGCTTCCCATTCGCCGAACAGGTCGAAGCGGTCGCGCTGGCCGTTGTTGATGTTCCAGAAGGTGTTGGGCTGCATGCCGCCGACCGGCTGGCCGTTGACGATGCCGTAGGAGGCCGGCCACCAGTCGTCCAGCCGGTAACGCTGGTAGTCGCTGCCGAGGCGGAGCAGGTCGCGGCTGGAAAGGACGATTTCACCCTTGATGGCGGCGCCGCTGTTCTTGCCCTCGGTATTCATCGGCATGCCCGGCACGGTACGGCTGGTGTGGTACCAGTACAGCTTGTCTTCCATGAAGTTCATTGCGTGCCGCGTCTGCTCGTTATAGACGCGGGCTTCCAGCTTGCCCCAGTCGAACTGGCCGGTATAGGCGAGATTGACCTGTTTGCTCTCGTTATCCGTCATGTCCATGTGCTGATTGGGGAAGCCCTGGTAGGGGATGTGCTGGTAGCCGAGCTTGAGGTCAAGCAGATGGTTGTCGAGCTTGTAGGCAATGCCGAGCAGGTGGTTCTCGGTCTTGTAGGCGGTAGAGGCGACGACGTCGCCGGAAATCCAGTGCGAACCGGCTGTCGTGTAGGTGGCCTGCATGCCCGGCTTGAAGGCCTTGGCCGAACGGTAGTTTTCCGCCTGGGCGGTCGAGCCGCTGTAGCGGATGCTCAGGTTTTCGCTGGCCAGCGTCGCCGCGGCATTGACGCCGCGGGCGTCGCCGTTCGAGCGGTAGAAGCCGCCGATTTCACCCGTGGTGAGCAGGCCGGCGCCGGGGGCGGCGAAGCGCGGCGCCTTGGAATTGACGACGATGGCACCGCCGATGCTGTCACCGCCGGCGCTGACCGGCGTGATGCCGGCATAGACCTTGATCTGCTCGACATTGGTCGGGTCGATGTAGGAGAGCGGTGGATTCATGTGATTGGCGCAGGCCGAAATCAGGTCCATGCCATCGACCCGGATGCGCAGACGGTCGTCGCCCAGGCCGTGGATGATTGGCAGGCTGGAAACGCCGCCGGCGCCTTGTAGTTGAACGCCGGGAATATCCCGCAGCAGGCTGGCCGTGTCGCTGGTCGATGGGCGCAGCGGCGCCAACTGCCGGCTATCGACTTCGGCCGACTCGGGGGCGGGCCGGATCTTGCTGGCGCTGACCACGACATCGTCCAGCACCTGGGTCGTGGCGCCCTGGGCGATGGCCGTCTGCCAGGCGGCGGACGAAGAAAAGGCGACGGCAATGGCGGCCGCCAGCGGACGGGTGCGATACCCCATGAAGTTCTCCCTGATTTATTGGTATTTAAGCGAAACATGATTTTCGGGGAGATGCGAGGGCACGGGAATGCGACAAATTGCCGCGCGACAATTTGTCTAATTCCGGCGAGCTAGGGAAAGAACTAGGCTTGGGCCGGTATTTCTCCACTTTTCCCGGCCTGGACATGCGGCTCGTCAGAGCGGCGCGCCGGCCTTTTCTGGAAGATCATCATGAAGCGACTGCTGGCCTCTCTCTGCTGCACTGTTCTCGGTATTGCTTTCGTAGCGCAGGCCAAGGCGGACGATGTCGAGCCTGCCCTGTATCGCGCGGCGATGCTGCACAAGGCCGGGGAAACCGGGGCGGCGCTGGCGATCTGGCTGGATAGGGCAAACCGGGGTAGTGTCGATGCCGCCTACAATCTGGCCGTCATTTACCAGCATGGCGACGGCGTGGCGCTCGATTACGGCAAGGCGATGCACTGGTACAAGGTAGCGGCGGACAGGGGCGACAAGGCTTCCCGCATCCAGGTCGGGCTGATGTACCAGATCGGTCAGGGCGTGGCGGCCGACCAGGAAGAGGCGCATCGCTGGTACACGATGGATCGGCGCCAGCATCTGCACCACGAGCATGATCCGCAACTCGCCGCCTGGCGTCGGCAGGCGCTGGCCCTGATCGAGGAGCGCGACCGCCGGGCACAGGTGGCGGTTTCCCGTTCGTCATCAGCGCTGGTCTTGGCCGATCTGCAACGGCGCGCCGGCATGCTGTCTGAACCACCGTCAGCCAAGGCACTGCTGGCTTCTTCGGCTCGCTTGCCTTAGCGGCTTTTTCCTTTTCTGGCCGGTCGACCGCAGCAATCAGCAAAAACGCTGGATAACCTCAAGCATTTCATCGGCACTGAACGGCTTGGCGATGAAATCGTCCATGCCGGCAGCCAGGCAGTGTTCGCGGTCGGTGGTCAAGGCATTGGCGGTCAGCGCGATGACCGGCAGGCGCGGCAGGCCATGCTCGATTTCGTGGGCGCGCAGGTGGCGAGTCGCTTCGACGCCGTCCATGTGGGGCATCTGCATGTCCATCAGCACCAGATGGAACGGTGTGCTGGTCCCGGCAATGGCGCTCAGCGCCTGCAGGCCGTCTTCGGCCAGTTCAACCTGGCAGCCGAACTTGACGAGCAGCTTTTGGGCAAGCATCTGATTGACCGGCGTGTCTTCGACCAGCAGGACGCGCTTGTTGCGCAGCAGGCCCGTTGCCGCCGGCTGCGGCTCGCCCTGGCCGTCGGCTGGCGAGGTGTTGGCGGCCAGCTTGCAGTCGATGGCAAAGATAAAGGTGCTGCCCCGGCCCGGCTGGCTGTCGAGACGGATTTCACCGCCCATCAGGTCGACCAGGCGGCGGACGATGGCCAGGCCGAGGCCGGTGCCGCCGTATTTTCGGGTGGTGGAGCTTTCCGCTTGCGAGAAGGGGGCGAAGATCATCTGCTGCTTGTCGGGGGCGATGCCGATGCCGGTATCGCTGACCGTAAACTGCAGCCGCAGCTCGTCCGCCTCCGCCTTGGGTTCGGCCCGGACAGTGATCACGACGCCACCCTGTTCGGTGAACTTCAGCGCATTCGACAGCAGATTGGTCAGGATCTGGCGCAGCCGGAACGGGTCGCCAATGATTCGCTGCGGTAAGTCGCCGCTCGCTTGCCAGCGCAGGCTCAGGCCCTTCTCCCGGGCCTGGACGGCGTAGATGCCGACCAGGCTGTCGAGCAGTTCGGGCAGAACGAGCGGGATCTTTTCCAGGCCGAGATGGCCGGCATCGATCTTCGAGAAGTCGAGAATGTCGTTCAGCACTTGCATCAGGCTCTCGCCGGAGAGCTTCACCCAGGTCAGGTATTCGCGCTGCTCGGCGGTCAACTCGGTGGCCAGCGCCAGATCGGTCATGCCGAGAATGCCGTTCATCGGCGTCCGGATTTCATGGCTCATCGTCGCCAGGAAATCGGTCTTCGCCTGGGCGCCTGCCTCGGCAGCCAGGGCCAGGGCCTTGGCTTCGTCGCGGGCGGTGGTCAAGTCGCGGATCCGTTCGCCGACGGCGCGCGACATCGCATTGAAGGCGGCGCCGAGCCGGCCGACGTCGTCGTCGCCCTCGGCCACCGGGGGCGGCGTCAGGTTGCCGGCGGCCACCGCTTCGCTGGCCCGGGTCAGGTCGCTCAGGTGGCGGGTCAGGAAATAGCCGAGCAGGCCCATCAGGCCGGCCGAGAAAATGATCTCAAGCAGCGCGATGCCGACCCCCTGCTTGAACAGTTGGCCGTGTGCTTCGATGATCTGCTTCAGATCGAGGCCGAACTGCAGCATGCCCAGCTTCTGGCCGTAGGCCTCGACCGGTAGCGCAACGTCGTAGCGCGGCGCGTCGCCTTCTTCTTCGAACAGGTGAAAGCCCTTGTCCGCCAGCGGCAGGGGTTTGTTGTCAGGCCAGCCGCTGCCAGCCAGGCGCCGGCCGCTGCTGTCACTGACCGCCAGGTATTCGATGCCGCTGACCGCGGCGCTCTCGTCGAGCACGGCCTGGACCGTGGCGTAGTCGTGCTGGGCCATCGGCGCCAGGATGGCGGCGATCAGCACGGGGGCGATCTGTTCGGCGTGACGCCGGGCCTGGGTGCCCATATGGTCGGTCAGCAGGCGCAAGCTGTTGGCGACCAGCAGGGTCAGCATCACCGCCTCGACGGCGACGGCGAGGAGCAGCAGGCGACCACGGATGGAACGCAGGGGGGAGACGGCGGTCATTTGCCCTTGATCTGAAGCAGCGTTTCCGCGGCGTAAGGTTCCATGGCCTCGAGTTCTTTCGGGCGCAGCTTGCGATAGCCGCCGAGCTTGTTCTCTTCGAAATACTTCTTGCCTTCGGCGGTCTCGGCAAAGGTCCACAGCGCCGCATCGATCTTGCCCAGCAGGTTGCTGCGTTGCCGGTTCAGTAAGTAAACCCGCCCAACCATCGGTTCGCTCTCGGCCAGAATGCGCAGGGCAGCCTGTTGTGCCGCCGGCAGTTTCTGGTAATTGGCCAGCGAAGTGAAGGCGACGGCGGCATCGCCGGCCAGCACCTGCCGGCTGACGCTGTCGGCGGCGGAAATGTAGCGCAGCGTGACGTCGCCCAGATCGTTGGTTTTCAGCCAGTGCTGGCCCCACAGCGTGACCAGCGAGCTGCGCGACAGGCCGAGTCCGGTCGCCCCCTTGAGATCGGCCGCCTTGCGGTACTTGCTCTGGCGGGCGACCAGCGCCACCGCCTTGAAGTCGGCCTTGTAGGTGAGCAGCGGCAGATAGCCGGCCTCGGTCTGATAGAGGCGGGCCTGATGACCGGTGGTGACGGTAAGGTCGTATTCCTGGTTCAGCGCGCGGCGGCCGAATTCGGTGAAATCCGGTGCGGTCTGCACTTCGACCGGCATGCCCAGCGCACTCTCCAGATGCTGGCGCAGCGGCTGATACATTTCGAGAATGACCCGGGCGCTGGTGTGCGGGGCGATACCCAGTTTGAACGTGGCGTCCTGGCCGTGGGCCGGGCCGGCGAACAGTGCAACGAGAGAAAGCAGGATGGCGATGGTCGGGCGGGCCAGCATGCGATCCTTAACCGTTCAGCTTGTCGAGTGCCTCGCGCAGCTTGCCGGGCTCATCCAGGCGCAGCATGCGGCGAACGTGTGGGGTCAGTTCGCTGACGTCGGATTTCAGGACCCGGTTTTTCACTTCCAGTACCTGCGACGGGTGCATCGAGAAAATGCGCAGCCCCATGCCGAGCAGCAGGCGGGTCAGGTTCGGGTCACCGGCCATTTCACCGCAGACCGAGACCGGCACGCCGACCTTCTCGGCGCTCGCCAGCGTGTGGGCGAGCAGCATCAGCACGGCCGGGTGCAGCGGGTCGTAGAGGTTGGCGACCTGCTCGTCGGAGCGGTCGATGGCCAGCGTGTACTGGATCAGGTCGTTGGTGCCGATCGACAGGAAATCGAGGCGGCGCAGGAAGAGGCCGACGGCCAGTGCGGCGGCGGGAATCTCGATCATGCCGCCGACCTGGATGTTTTCGTCGAACGTCACCTTTTCGCCACGCAGGCTGGATTTGGCCTGCTCGAGCGCGGCCAGCGTCTGGTCGATCTCGTGGGCGTGGGCCAGCATCGGAATGAGCAGCTTGATCGGCCCGTACTTCGAGGCGCGCAGGATGGCCCGCAACTGGGTCTGGAACATCCGTGGCTCGGCCAGCGACAAGCGGATGGCGCGGCGGCCGAGGGCCGGGTTGGTCTTGACCCGATCGTTGACGATGCTGTCCGGGCGGATGTCCTTGTCGTTGCCGAGGTCGAAGGTACGGATGGTGACCGGGCGGCCGGCCATGCCCTTGACCACCTTCTTGTAGGCCTCGTATTGCTCGCGCTCGTCGGGCATGTCGCCGCGGTCGAGAAAGAGGAATTCGGTGCGGAACAGGCCGACGCCTTCGGCGCCGGCTTCGAGGGCGATCGGCACGTCGCCGGGTAGTTCGATGTTGGCAAACAACTGTACGTCAACGCCGTCGATCGTCTGCGAACGGGCGGTCTTCAGGCGCTTGAGCTTGGAGCGTTCCAGCTCGATCTGGTTCTTGCGGAGCTGGTATTCCTCGAGCACCCGCGGGTCGGGATTGACGATGACGACGCCGCGCTTGCCGTCGACGATGATCTGCTCGCCATCGCGGATCAGCGAGCGTGCCGTTTCGAGGCCGACGATCGACGGGATCGCCATGCTGCGGGCAAGGATCGCGGTGTGCGAGGTGGCGCCGCCGACATCGGTGATGAAGGAGGCGAAGCGGTGGTCCTTGAAGGCGATGACGTCGGCCGGCGACAGGTCGTGGGCGACGACGATCAGTTGCTCTTCCTTGACCCCCTTGGCGGTCTTCATCACGGCCCGGCCGGGGTGGCCGAGTAGTTCCTTGATGACGCGCTCGACGACCTGGACGACGTCGAACTTACGCTCGCGCAGGTAGGGGTCGTCGAACTGCTCGAACTGGGCGACCAGCGTTTCCATCTGCTGGACCAGCGCCCATTCGGCATTGCAGCGTCGTTCGCGGATGATCTCGCGCGGCTTGTCGACCAGTTCCGGATCTTCCAGGAACATGGTGTGGATGTCGATGAAGGCGGCGAGCTCGGCCGGCGCGTGCTCGGTGGTTTCCTTCATCGTCATCAGCTCGCCCTTGACGGCGTGCATGGCCGCCGCAAAGCGGGCAATTTCCTTTTCGACCATGCGCGGCGCGATGGTCAGGTGCGACACTTCCAGCGTCGCGTGCGACATGAGCATGGCCCGCCCGATGGCGATGCCGCCCGAGACACCGAGACCGTGCAGGGTAAAGCTCATATCGTCCTACTCTCCCTCGCCGAAGTAGTCGGCAATCAGCGCCAGCAGCGCCGCCATCGCCTCGGCCTCGTCGGCGCCGTCGGTCTCGATGCTGACTTTGGAACCCTTGCCGGCGGCCAGCATCATGACGCCCATGATGCTTTTCGCGTTGATGCGGCGTGTCCCCTTGGTCATCCAGACCTCGCATTTGTACTTGCCGGCCAGTTGGGTCAGCTTGGCGGAGGCGCGGGCATGCAGCCCGAGCTTGTTGATGATTTCGGCTTCCTGAGTCAGCATTTTAGTGATCCAGCATGTTGAAGACACCGTCGCGGCCGCCGTCGCGGGCTCGGGTGAGCAGAGTTTCCATGCCCTTGTCGCGGTAAGTCAGCGCGCGCAGCAGCATGGGCAGATTGACGCCGGTGAGGCCTTCGATACGGCCGGGTTCGAGCAGTTTGGTGGCGAGATTGGCCGGCGTCGCGCCGAAAATATCGGTGAGGACGAGGACGCCCCGGCCATTGTCGACCAGTCGGAGCATCTCACGGGCCAGCGGCAACAGGTCGAGCGGGTCGTCCTGCGCAGCAACGCCGAGCTGGTTGAGCTGGGCCGGGCGTTTGTTGAGAACGTGACAGGCATTCTGGACGAGCGCCTCGCCAAAGCTGCCGTGGGTGATGAGTAGAATTCCGATCATGCGCCGGATTCTACCGCCCTTTCAGCGTCGGCTGACGATCAGGATGCCGACTACGACAAGTGCCGCGCCGGCTGTCTGGGCCAGCGAAATCTGTTCGTCGAGCAGCCACCAGCCGAAGCCGATGGTGAGCAGCGGTCCGACCATGCTGAACAGCGACGAACGGCCGGCGCCGAGCCGGCGGATGGCCGCCGATTGGGCGAAGACCGGGATGATGGTGGCGAACAGCGCCATCGCCAGTCCCCAGCCATAAACCGGCAGCGGCTGGATGAAAGCGGTCAACGGGTGGGTGGTGGCAAAATGCAGCAAGGTCACCGCCGACGACATCAGCG
>Ga0316604_10001372_pt1 | contig 21780 bp, 18 predicted proteins | sample OWC_soil_day20_C_FD_207650 | JGI IMG/M metagenome (GOLD analysis project Ga0316604, IMG submission 207650) | Wetland soil microbial communities from Old Woman Creek delta, Ohio, United States - OWC_soil_day20_CT | ecosystem: Environmental > Terrestrial > Soil > Wetlands | place: USA: Ohio...
TCGGTTTCGAGTTCGCCGTCGAGCGATTGCGCCCACCGAATTTTGTCGTCGTAGTCGGTCTGGAGCTTGGCGCGTGCTTCACGCAAGGCTTCCAGATCACGGTCCAGCGAACGGGCCCAGGCTTCGCGCTCGTCGAGCAGGCGACGCAGGCGCTCTTGCTCGGATTGCAAGGCTTCCACTTCGATGGTGCGATTGGCCACGCGTGCGCGCTCAGTTTCCAGCTCGCGATCCAGGGATTGCCCCCAGCGGGTGCGTGCCTCCAGATCCACCTCTGCAGTCGCGATCTTGTCTTGCACTTGCTGCAGGGCTTCGCGCGCCTCGGCCAGCTCGCGTTCGAGGGTTTGGGCCCATGTCGTCCGCTCGAGCTGAAGTGCTTCCTGCTCGCGTGCGTGGGCCTGAACAGCTTGCAGTTCTTCGTCAACCCCTGCGGCCCAGCGCAAGACGTGTCGTTCGGAACGGTAAATATCGTCTGCCTGATCGATGAAGATTGATGGTTCCAGGCGCGGCAATTTGGCGTCGGAACAGACGGCCAGCCAGTAGACCGGCCGATCCAGGTGTGCAGCGGCCGGGTCGAGCTCTGCCTGTTCGGCACGTGTCGCCCAGACGCGCAACGTGGGCGATACCGCGGCGGAGTCCAAGGGTTGCATCAGGCCGACGGTGGCGAGGCGCTGCCCGTGCATTTCAACGTGCTTGAAGCGTTCTGAAAGCAGCGCACGAAATTCTCCTCCCGAGAGCTCTTTGACGTGGAATTCGTTACGCCCGCCATCGAACTCGCGATAGACGTCCCGATCAGGTGTCGAAATAATCAGCAATCCACCCGGCTTGAGGACACGCCGAATTTCGTCGAGCATCTGCTCCTGCGTCGCGAGATGCTCGATCGTCTCGAAGGAGACGACAACGTCGAAATTGGCGCCTGGAAACGGCAATGCATCAGCCCCAGCTTCAACATACACAAGATTGGAGGCTGACATCTCGTACACAGCGCGAGCATGGCAAACTGCGTCGCTGGAAATGTCGACCCCAGTTACGTAGGATGCATGGCGGGCCAGCATCGCGGAGCCATATCCTTCTCCACACGCAACATCCAGCACGCGTTTGCCTTGAACCAAAGCGCTGCACACAGCATAACGGTGGAAATGCTCATAGCGAATCTGACCGCGAAGATCTGGAAGAAACCGTTCGCCCGTCCATGGCAGCGCAGGTGCGTTGGCAGTTTCTCCTGTGGTCAAGACTGCATCCTTTGCAAGATCGTTCATATTGCTCACCCGTTTTCACGGGCAATGTTGATTTCAATTTTCCGCATCGGTAACCCAACCGAGCCAAAACATGTTCGGCTTGGCTGTGCGCGAAGGATCATCGCTTCGTGAACCCAGTGATGTTGAACGTGCGCACTCTGCGTCCCCGTAGCGATGGCAGCCGTAATCGCGTAATCCCCTGCACGCATGATCGGCATGCGAAATTCGAAATTGGCAAATAGGTTCTGCCCTGCTTTTGCGGATTGCGGTTCGCCCAAGTAGGTAAGGAAAGTGTTGTCTCCGAACACTGTCTGCCCCAAGCGATCTTTAAGGTCAAAACCTAGAATGACAGAATCGAGATCCGCGAGTGCCTCGGCACATATCACCAAGCGAACCAGCTCTCCGCCAACGATCCATGTCAGACGTCGCCCTGTTTCGACATCCTCCATGTAGACATCCCGAATTTTTGCTCCCCCTGCTCCGTAAGAATCCGACTCAATGCGAAACTTGAATAGTTCAATATCATTACGCAGCGAAGTCTGGTTCAGGAAGCGGTCACGCATGTCAACACAGTCCAGTTCAGCATCCGATGTTTGCGTTTTATGTCCAGCCTGTTTCGCGGAGGAAACATCCTGAAATTCGCTTACGAGAGCCTCCAAATAATGCTTGACGATTTCCTTGGGCGCACCGATTTCCTTTACGCATCCCCTCTCCAACAGCATTGCTCGGCTGCATAGATTTTGCACCGCGCCAATGTCATGACTGACAAATAGCAAGGTTCCGCGCTCCATGAAACAGCGCAGGAAACGCATGCATTTCTGGACAAAATAAGCATCCCCTACCGACAGCGCCTCATCAACAACCAGAATATCGGCATCAACATGGGCGATAACGGAAAACGCAAGACGGACATACATGCCGCTGGAATACATCTTGACCGGCTTCTCAATGAATTCACCAATGTCAGCAAAAGCCGCGATACTGTCGAATCGCTCGTCGATCTGATGCGTGCTGAGGCCAAAAAGACGGCCATTCATGTAAACATTTTCACGTCCGGAGAACTCTGGGTTGAACCCAGCTCCGAGTTCAAGCAGTGCGGCAACCTTGCCACGCACCTTCATGCTCCCCGAAGTCGGCGACAACGTGCCGCACAGCATCTGCAACAAAGTTGACTTGCCAGAACCATTTCGCCCAATGATCCCGAAAGTCTCACCTTGAGCAACCTCAAAAGACACATCCACCAAAGCTGGAAAATCTTCGCAATACCGCTTCTGCTGCATACCGAACATGCGCTGAAACGGAGGAAATACCAACTGCTTGAGGCGATCCCGCGGCGTCGCATAGGTTTCGTAATTTTTACAAAGCCCATCAACTACGATGACTGATTCAGAGGACATCAGCAAACCCTTTTCGTGTTACCTGAAACCACCACGCCCCCAAGCACGCGACAAAACACGAAAAAACCATGGCAATAATCCACGTCCCCAAAGGCAGCCCCTTTCCAAAAACCATAATATCGCGAGCCGATTCAACAAAATAAGTCAGCGGATTAGCCTGAACCATCCCCTTGAATTTTTCCGGTATGGAATTCATAGAATAAAAAACGGGGGACAGAAATATCAGTGCAGACGTCATGACACCAACAACTTGTTGCACGTCACGCAGAAAAACACCTAGCGAGGCCAATATCCATGTCACACCAAGTGTGAATAAAAACAGGGGAATGGCTACAAGTGGCATCAACAGCACCGTACTATGCAAAGCTCCCTCTATAAAGACGTAGGCCATACACCACACAATAAAACCAACGCAAAAATGGAACAAGGCTGAGAGAGAGGTTACAACCCCCAATAGCTCCAGCGGAAAAACAACCTTTTTGACATAAGATGAGTTGCTAACAATAAGTCCCGGCGCTCGATTTACACACTCAGAAAAATAATTAAAAACAAGAAGAGCAGGAAAAAGCGCAAGCGCAAAAGCATAAGGATCATCCCCCAAGCCAGACCAGCGTGATTTAAAAATAAACCCGAACGCGAAGGTATAAACAGCGAGCATCAACAACGGATTAAACATAGACCAAAGCAACCCAAGAAACGACCCGTTATAGCGACCGATTACATCGCGCATAACCATTCCTCTAATTAGGGAAGAGCGCAAAATGATGGAATGAAAGAATCTTATACCCATAAAATCAAACAACAAGACAGAATTGCTCCAGCTAATACTGCGTCCAGACCGCTAAACACTAGGGCTTGCACAAACCTCGTGCATTCAGAACACTTTTTCGTTGAAAATACTCAATAAATACTGCCCATATCCGCTCTTGGCCAAGGGCTTGGCAATCGCCTCAAGTTGCGCGTTGTCGATCCAGCCATTGCGCCAGCAGATCTCTTCCGGGCAACACACTTTCAGGCCTTGACGCTTTTCTAGGGTCTGGATGAACTGGCTGGCTTCGAGCAAGCTGTCATGAGTGCCGGTGTCGAGCCAAGCATCACCCCGTCCCAGCAACTGGACATCTAGTTCGCCACGTTCAAGGTAAATCCGGTTCAGGTCGGTGATTTCGAGCTCACCACGCGCTGAAGGCTTGAGGTTTCTGGCGAACTCGACGACCTGAGTGTCGTAGAAGTAGAGCCCCGTCACAGCGTACCGGCTACGCGGTTTCTTCGGTTTTTCTTCCAGGCTGATCGCATGCCCTTCATGATTAAATTCGACCACACCATAACGCTCAGGGTCAGTCACTGGGTAGGCAAACACACTGGCTCCTGTGTTACGCATGTCCGCGGCTTTCAGACGACCGGCCAGATCATGGCCGTAGAAGATGTTGTCCCCGAGGACAAGCGCGGAAGGGCCATCACCAATGAATTGCTCACCGATGATGAAAGCTTGCGCCAGCCCGTCCGGGCTCGGCTGCACGACATATTCGAGCTGAATACCCCACTGGCTGCCATCGCCCAGCAGTTGCTGGAAGCGCGGGGTGTCTTGCGGAGTGGAGATGATCAAAATCTCGCGAATGCCTGCCAGCAGCAGCACGCTGAGCGGGTAGTAGATCATCGGCTTATCGTACACCGGGATCAGTTGCTTGGAGAGCGCCAAGGTCGCAGGATGCAGTCGGGTACCGGAGCCACCAGCCAAGATAATCCCCTTGCGAGGCTTGTCGAGAGACTGAGTAATCATGTTCGAAGGCTTTCTCAGAGCATTTCTTTAAGCATGCGGGCAACGCCCTTTTGCCAGTGCGGCAAGGTAAGGCTGAAGGCTTGCTGGAGTTTTGTAGTGTCGAGGCGCGAGTTGAGCGGGCGCAGGGCCGGCGTGGGGTAGTCGCTGGTCGGGATAGGGCTGACTTGGCTAACCTTGAGTTCTCTGCCGGCCTTGCGCGCTTGCTCAAAGACGAAGCTGGCGTAGTCATACCAACTGGTTTCGCCGCCAGCCACGCAATGATACAAACCGCAAAGTTTCTCATCGGCGAGGCTCTGGCGAATGGCATGAGCGGTCACGTCAGCAAGCAAATCGGCACCAGTCGGGGCGCCAATCTGATCGTTGATGATTTTGAGTTGATCACGCTCGCTTGCCAGCTTGAGCATGGTTTTGGCGAAGTTGCCGCCCCGTGCAGAATAGACCCAACTTGTGCGAAAAATGAGGTGACGACACGCCGCTTGCTGCACGAGTTGCTCGCCTTCCAGCTTGGTCTGCCCGTAAACACTGAGCGGAGCCGTCGTGGCTGTTTCGTCACGCGGCGTATCCCCACTACCATCAAAAACGTAATCGGTCGAATAATGCACGAACAGCGCGCCAATTTCCTTCGCGACCTGCGCCACCGCCCCCGGGGTGATGGCGTTAAGCAGACGAGCAAAGTCGGCTTCGCTCTCAGCTTTGTCGACCGCAGTATGTGCGGCTGAGTTTACGATGACATCCGGGCGCAGGCTACGAACGGTCTGAGCGACAGCGTCAGGTTTGGAGAAGTCACCGCAGTAGTCGGTACTGTCGTAGTCGAGCGCGATGACGCTCCCGAGGGGAGCAAGGGAACGCTGCAACTCCCAGCCAACCTGGCCACCACATCCGAGGATCAGGAGTTTCATTGGGCAGTCTCGCGTGCTCCGTAGTTCTTGTCGAGCCACTCGCGATAAGCCCCGCTCTGAACATCCTTGACCCACGCCTGGTTTGCGAGATACCACTCTACGGTTTTGCGGATCCCTGTCTGGAAGGTTTCCGCAGGATGCCAGCCAAGTTCGCGTTCAATCTTGCGGGCATCAATGGCGTAGCGACGATCATGGCCGGGACGATCCGTCACGAAAGTGATCTGTTCGGCATAGGACTGGCCATCAGCACGCGGCGAGAGTTCGTCTAGAAGTTTGATAAGGGTCTGAACGATCTCTATGTTGGGCATTTCGTTCCAGCCGCCGACGTTGTAAACCTCTCCTGCCTTGCCTTTTTCCAGGATCGCGCGGATGGCACTGCAGTGGTCGGTAACATAGAGCCAGTCGCGGATCTGCTGTCCATCACCATAGATGGGCAACGCTTTACCAGCAAGAGCATTGGCGATAATCAGGGGGATCAGTTTTTCCGGGAAATGGTAAGGGCCATAGTTGTTCGAGCAGTTGCTGGTGGTAACTGGCAGGCCGTAGGTGTGATGCCAGGCGCGCACAAGATGGTCGCTCGCTGCTTTGCTCGCGGAATACGGACTGTTGGGCTCGTAGGTATTGGTTTCGGTAAAAGGTGGATCGCTGGGGGCGAGCGAGCCATAGACTTCGTCGGTGCTGACGTGGTGAAAGCGGAAGTTCGATTTCGCCTCCCCTTCAAGCGTGCTCCAGTAGGCACGGGCGGCTTCGAGGAGCGTGAAGGTGCCGTCGATGTTGGTACGCAGGAATTCACCGGGGCCGTGGATGCTGCGATCCACGTGGGATTCGGCCGCAAAATGAACGATGGCGCGAGGCTTGTGGGTAACCAAAAGACGGTCAATCAAGGGCCGATCACAAATATCGCCCTGTACAAAGCAGTAACGAGCGTCGTTCTGCAGTGAAGCCAGATTCTGCAGATTGCCCGCGTAAGTTAACTTATCCAGGTTCACCACCGGCTCAGCGCTTTGCTTGAACCAGTCGAGAACAAAATTGCTGCCAATAAAGCCGGCCCCGCCTGTTACTAGGATTGTCATTGCTTAAACCAAAAGAGACCAAGGTAATCAGGCTACAGACAGAATTCTGCTAACGCAAAATAACCCCCTATTCAGAAGTCGAGGCCATGTGCTTATCTTGTTTGCCTACCACACAAACCACACTTCAATCTACCGCCTGAGCGAAAATTGCTGTTAGCTCAAGAAGGCAGCAACAGCAAGGGCATTATTGTAAAGATTGTTAATACATTAGACCATTGACTCACAACAATCTGCCCGAAATGACATTTATGCCTTAACTGTGAAATCTGTACTTCTGTGAAAGCCGGAGCTCCCACTTCTACGCTGCGTAAGTCTCGTTCCCCACTCGGCCTCCTCTCCCTTACAGTTTGGACTGTTGCCAGAAACGACTGTCTTCAAGTCTCCACGCAGTAAGGCAACCTCCCCAAACACAGCCAGAGTCTAGAGAAATCACATTGCCCATGTCCCGAAAGCCAAGGGCAGACCAGTGCCCGTGAAAAATTACGTGGGTATGCCAGACAGCTCCTGGGAATGCATACCAAGGCACCAGATTCGGAAAATCTTCCGGCCTGCCTTTGGGTTTGAGATCTAGGCTGCCATCTGATCGCAAAAATCTCAGGCGGCACAGTGCATTAACGATCAGCCTCAAACGATCCGCACCTGCCAGATCGTTACGCCAGAGAGTCGGTTTGCCGCCCCACAGACCTCGCAAAAAACCCTGCCAATCCGGGCCCCGAAGCTCGTTCTCGACTTCATGTGCCAACTTCTGAGTTTGCAGGATGCTCCACCCTGGGAGCAGGCCCGCATGCACCATAGCGAAATTATCTTCGACATGGAACAAGGGGCGATGGCGCAACCAATCGGTCAACACATCACGATCTGGTGCATCAAGCAAATCCTGCAAGGTATCGTCTTCGCTCTGCGTAACGGCCTCAGCCACCACGGCGAGAAAAAAGAAGTCGTGATTACCCAGTACGCAGGAAGCCCGATCCCCAAGATCCCGCAAGAAGCGCAGTACCTCAACATTACCCGAGCCACGATTGATCAGATCACCAGCAACCCATAGACGATCTAGCTTGGGATCGAATTCGCACTGTGAGAGTAAGGCTTGCAAAGACCCGAAACATCCTTGAATGTCACCAATGGCATAGCGATAACGGGTCGTTTGCATGCTCCGCAATCCGCGTCAAATCGATCTCAAAAAACAGCCAGGCGTTTGGGCTTTCTTTCCCGCTACGACAGGCCCAGGCTCGTATTCAGGTATCCAGCGAAGCAAGCCGCTTCGAACCTGATCATCCGAAAGGCTGGAACGCTGGTCGAGCCAGTCTTCTACCTCGTTTACAATTTCTACCGCCACAGGCCTGCAGCGGGCCATGCGGAGTTTTGGGTGCGGCGTGGAGAGTGTTTGTTCATTATCGGCCAGCAGCTCTTCATACAGTTTCTCGCCTGGCCGAAGGCCGGTATATTCGATTCGGATTTCATTTTCTGTGAAGCCAGAGAGACGGATCATGTTGCGCGCAAGATCAGCAATCTTTACGGAATCCCCCATGTCCATGACAAACACCTCCCCGCCCTTACCCATAGCCCCCGCCTGCAGCACCAGTAATGCTGCCTCAGGAATCGACATGAAGTAACGGGTAATTTCCGGATGTGTCACAGTAACCGGCCCCCCACGCGCAATCTGCTCCTGGAACTTCGGAATGACACTGCCGTTGCTTCCCAGCACGTTCCCAAACCGTACCGTTTCAAACAACGTTACAGGCTTTGCGACAAACAGCGCCTGACACAGCATTTCCGCTAGGCGCTTGGTCGCTCCCATGACATTTGTAGGATTGACAGCCTTGTCGGTAGAGATCAGCACGAAACGTCCCGTCTTGTGCTTTTGCGCACATCGTGCAGCATTCAAAGTGCCCAACACATTATTCCGCACAGCTTGCCAAGCATTCCCTATTTCCATCAATGGCACATGCTTATACGCCGCTGCATGAAAAACGACCTGAGGTTTATATGCCGTAAAAATTTCGTCAAGCCTTGTCAGATCCTTTACATCCGCAGCAAGAGGTACAACATCAATCGTCGGCTGATGTTGCGCAAACCACTGCTCAATGGTGTACAACGCATACTCGCTCTGCTCAATCAGAATCAGACGGGCTGGCGCAAAGTGCGCAATCTGTCGGCACAACTCAGAACCGATTGAGCCCCCGGCACCTGTCACCAGAATCGTTTTGGTTGAAAGCAAGCCAATCACATTGGCGGTATCAATGGATACGCTTTCTCGTCCCAGCAAGTCCTCGATTTCGATTCTGCGAATACTGTTTACCGAGACCTTGCCGGACATGATGTCTTCCAGCGCAGGAACCGTAAGCAGCTGAAGATTGGCTTGCGCACACAGATCCGCAACTTTCCTGCGAAAAACAGCATTGCCGGAAGGTACGGCCAGGATGACGTGCCGAGCCTTGAGATCAGATGCTACTTCCGGCAAGGAATTGACCGCCCCGATGACCCGAAGCCCTCCCAACTCGCGCCCCCACTTGCCCTGGTTGTCGTCAAGCAGCCCAACCACACGCCAATCCGGGCTGCGCTCCATGTCTCGGATCAACATTGCAGCCGCACGCCCAGCCCCAATCACGATAACAGGCTTGCCCTGACCAATCAGCGCACCAAACATGCGATGCTCTTTCCACATCCGGTACGTAATGCGCCCCCCTCCCATCAACACAACAAGCAACAAGGGATAAAGCACCACAAATGAACGCGGAACCGACGGCATCGGATGAGCCAGCATCACATAGCCGATCATTGCCGTAACAGAGCCCGCCACAGCTTTCAGGACCCGCTTCAAATCGGGCAAGCTGGCAAATATCCACAAGCCTCGATACAACCCGGCTATCCAACACATGAGTCCATGTGCAGGCAGGATCGCAAGCAACCCGACAAAGATGGTCTGTTCGTAATCTGTCGGCCAGGAAAAATTGAATCGTAGCCAGAATGCGCCAACCCAAGCCAAACCCGCCGCGACCAGATCAAACAAAAATACGAGCAAAGATTTCGAATGCATCTTCAGCATGAATCATCTCCATGTGCACTTCTGCTATGTGCCTCAGGAACTCCAGCATCGAAATGCCATGCCAACCAAACTAGACCAACTAAGCAAAAACCAGTGCAGAGCATTGCCCAATGAGGAAAAACAGCCGCGCACAAAGCCGCTGGAAAAAGAATGAACAGATTGATTGCAAAAATCCCCAACGTTACCATCTTATGCGAACCGCATCGTCGCGCAGCCCACTGATATGCGTGCGTTCTATGTGCATCAGTCACACAAATCCTCAGCCATGCGCGATGCAGCAAGGTGAACGTGGCATCAACACAAAACACGCCCAACAAAATCAGCCACGGCCAAGGATTCATCGTACCAGTCACGGTGGATTGCAGTGCATGTACCCCCAAGGCGTAACCCAGAAAACCACTTCCCGCATCACCCATGAAAATCCGCGCAGGCGGCCAGTTCAACAGCAGAAACCCCGCACTTGACGCAGCCAGCAACCACAAAGGCATTGGATCTGCCCCCGACAACATAAGCAACCATCCTGCTGCTCCGGCAACAAAAACAGCCTGCGATCCTGCTAATCCGTCGATCCCATCCATGAAATTGTAGAGGTTGATAGCCCACGTCACTCCAACCACTCCCAGTATGAACCCCAGTGGCCCCCAAGTAATGGAGTCAAACCCGAGGTCAAGCGTTGGCCATCCTCCAAGCGCAAACACAGCAGCCACCGATACCAGCAAGTGAACAGCAAAACGGACGCGCGCAGGAAGATGCGAACGGTCATCCCAAAAGCCAACGAAAGCAATCAGCCCGCCGCCACACAGCAGGCTCCAGAAAAGTCCTGCAGGCACACCATGGAGCCTATTCCACACAACCAGCGACAAGAGATAAATCGCAACGATCGCAACGCCACCACCACGAGGAGTAGGCTTCGCATGTGAACTGCGTGCGTTCGGGATGTCCATGATCTGACGCATCAGTGCATAACGACGCACGGCAACAGTCCCTAAGAAAGCCAGCAACAGAACTATGCCCAACATAAGTACGGGAATCAGCATCACTCTTCGCATTGCTTCAAAAACTGCACAGCAGTACGCCGGAGCGCTTCGTCAGCAGTGATGACCGGTTGCCACCCAAGGAGAGTTCGAGCTTTGACCGAACTGATCTGAAACTCGCCACATAGCCGCATCAGAACGGGGCCCAGTATGGGCAATTTCATTGAAATTTGAAGCGCCAATTGCGGCAAAAATACCAAGCGAGGAGATTTCCCCATAGCCTTTGCCAGACCTCGAACCAAGCCAGTTGTCGACATCGTGACATCCTCTGCCAGAAAGAGTTGATTAGCCGCAGCAGGATGCGTACAGCACAGCAGAATCAAGTCGACCAAATTCCATACATTCACATAACTCCGAGGAGCTTCACCCGCAGGAATGGGAAATCCTTGTTGAACCTGCCGTAACAAACGAAAAAAATTACCTTTCACGCCTGCACCGTACACTAGCGGCGGCCGTATCACCACCCATTCCATCCCCGATATTTCTGCCAACCGTTTGAGTTCCTGCTCGGCCTCCAGTTTGGAACACCCATAGGCGTCAATTGGAGCGGGAATGTCATTTTCAGTAATTGGTCGACCGTACGAGCACTCTCCATTCACTTTGATGCTGCTCACAAAAACGAAACGGCGCACGCCCATTTGTGCTGATTGCTGAATCAAACGTCGGCTGGCATTTACATTCATCTCGCGATAAGCCGCCTCCCCCTGTCCGACACGTTCCTGCATCTGATGAACCCTGGCAGCTAGGTGAACAACAACATCCACCCCCTGCAATGCAGCCGAGCAATCCATGATCGATAACAGATCAATCTGTACGCATTCCACAGAAGGGTCAGATGACAAACTGCGGCGACATTCGCGCACAACCATGCCTTGCCTACGAGCCACTCGGCAAAACTCTCTTCCTACGAATCCGGAGGCCCCAGTCACCAGAACTCTCAACTTAACGCCTCATAAACAGCTAAAGTTTCAGCCACGATCCGCTCTGAAGAAAATTGTGTTTCCGCTTTGATACGCCCAAGCGCACCCATTTGTTGTCTCAATGCCGGATTGGTCAACAACCTTTGCAACGCAGTCGCCAAGGCATCAGAATTGCGCGCGGGAACCAGAAAACCATTTTCGCCATCGACCACGATCTCTCGACACCCTGGAACGTCCGTTGTAACAATAGGCAAACCGCATGCAGCGGCCTCCAGCAGAGACTTGGGCAGTCCCTCTCGATACGAAGGCAGGCACGCTATGCTAGCTTGCGCCAGAATGGCGACGGCATCGTCACGCCACCCCCAATACTCCACACCACGAACCCCGTTCCACGCAGCAAGCGTTTCTTCAGAGATGGAGGAAAAATTTTCAATATCGGGCTCACCAACTAAAACAAAACGCCCCGCCACCCCCTCTGCATGCAGTCTCCATGCAGCCTGGACAAATTCGGCAACACCCTTGTCGCGCAACATTCTGGCCATCAAAACAACCATCGGCGTACATTCAGACTCCCGCCCAGGCAAAAAACGATGCACATCAACGCCTGCCCCGCGAATCAACACCGCATCACACGGCCGGACCCCTCCACAAATAACAAAATCATTCAAATCATCCGCGTTCTCAAAAATGACCTTGCTTCTCCGGGGATTCATCAAAAATCGAAAGCTCAGAGAAAGCAAGGGGCGAAGCAAACGAGCCTTAAAATCGGAAGAAGAGAATGCATACCCCATTCCGACCGGAGCGTTAACAATCGACCGACTACCGGTTAGAATCGCAGCAAGAGAACCATACAAAATCGGCTTGACGGCTATTTGATGAACGATATGGGGACGTTCGCGTCGATATAACCCCAAAATCGCAATAAAAAGACGCAGCTCACGAAATGGATTCATGCTGCGCCGATCAATTTCGAGCGAAACGAAACGTAAACCGGCTTCACGAATCAGGTGCCCATGCGTCCCTTCCCGGGCCACCACCAGCACTTCGTACCCAGCCTTGCTCGCAGCAACGGCACGCTCAATAAAATGGGAACAAAAAAACCAATCTTCAGTAATCAGATACAACAGTTTCTTCTTCATCACCCGGCACCATCGAGTCTACTCAGGCGGTTCTGTAAGGATTCAACAACCTCAGGATCCACGGGATCGCTCATGCGAAAAAAAAACAACTTCTCGCTACCAGGCAATGCGGCGAGACAATCCACCACAATTTTCACACTAGACATCATCAGAGCAGAAACGAAATACTGCCACTCTCGTCGTCGGGAAAATATACCCAGCTGCGCCGAGAGTAACGCCCCTCGCGCCAATAAAGTTCGCTTGAGCTGAAAATTTCCTTGTCGATAACCCAACAAAACCTCATCCAGACACGCATAACAACTATCTGGGTAACTCCGCAGCAATAACTCTTGATCCTCAGCTCTTGGAACCTCGGGCATGCGATAAGGATGAGCCTCAAACCAATGCCTCCGCCCCATCCAGCTCGGGTGAGGCAAGGGAATATTGCGCCAAGGTCGAGCGCACAACATAGCATGATCTCGTGAGAAGGGGAGCAGGCCGACAACATCTCCAGAGTCACGAAAAACAACCGCACGACAACCAAGCAAGCTCACTTCTGGATTCGCATCAAGAAAACTAACCTGCTTCGCAAAGCGCTCAGGAAAAGACACATCGTCGGCATCCATCCTGGCAATATATTGCCCCCTAGCCAGCTTTACCCCTTCGTTCAATCGAAAAGACAAGCCACGACCGGTCTCGTCTCCCAGTATTCGAATACGCGAGTCACAAAAAGAACGTACGACTTCCAGAGAGTTATCAGTGGACCCATCATTTACAAGCAGAATTTCAAAATCATTAAAACTCTGATCCAGAATAGAACGCAATGCCAGCCCGAGCGTACGCGCACCATTACGGCAGGGGAGCAAAACAGAAACCAGAGGATCACTCATAAATACATTCCAGTAAACAAAGCAATGCAAACGGCGGCAGACCAACCACAAAAGATAAAAGCACACGCGCCTGCAATGTTTGAAAAATAGTTTTTATAAACTTCACAACCCAGAGCTATTATGCACACCGCCAAGAATCGCTTCGTAACGCGCAACAATCGAATTCCAAGAAAAACCGGCCAAGAACGCTTTTCTCCCCGCCTGCCCTAGCTGTGTCATTCGTTCTGGATCGGAAAGCAAGGCCTCCATGCTTCTGGCCAAACACTTTGGATCCGGCCTGAGTCTTCCCGACGCTCCTACTTCTGCATCACAAATGACACCTCCTCCGGTCCACTGGGCAATCTCGGCCGAATTTCCTGAAGGTACAGATAGAAACGGAGTTCCAGCAGCAACAGATTCGAATAAAACAAGAGGGGAATACTCAATATGTGACGCAAACACGAATAGATCGCTCGCTTTGAATGCCCGCACGAGCTCTGCCCTTGGCAGATTGCAAACTATCACCCGTTTATTGCCGTCACCATGACGGTCGATCCGCTTGATAAGGGCACGCAACGAAAGTCGCAAGGCAATAGAATCGCGCACCAGTTGTGCGGCAGCTCTGGGCCATGATCGCTGCAGACGCTCACCATTCAGAATCAAGGTTGCTGGACGTTCCAATTTGGCCAATTCGAATGCTCGCGCGACTTCCCAATGTCCCTTAGCACCATTGATCGTTCCAACGGTTAAGAGCAGGTCTTCACTCTCATCGACCCCCATTTCTTCACGAAAACCTGGAGCATCAATTCCCAAGAATTCCCGCTCATCAGCACCGTTCGGCAAAACAGCGATATTTTTGAGCCCATATTCCCGTGCGAACCTTATGTCTCTATAGTCATTGGCATAAAAAATAAGGGTATCAAACAAAGAGAGCCATGAAGGCATCTCAGCAAAGTAATCCCTAAATTTTTTTTCGTATAAACCCGAAAAACCGCAAGGAATAAAAACCTTGCGAGCCCTCAACTTCGAAAGAACCGGAACCAGAGCATCAAAACTCCATTGCTGTGCCGCCTTGATCAAAATGGAGTCAAATCCGCCATCAATCACAAATCGCCGGTAAGAATCCACATCTCCACACATCCCCTGCACCAAGCCGCCAGAAACAGGAAAAGACTTCACTCTAACCCCGTTCCGTACAGAATCATCAGCCCTTCCCGGATGAGCTCCTGTCGCGACCGTCACTGCATGCCCTTTTGCTGCAAGCCTTTCAGCAATCTGCCTCATGACCTCCTGCACCCCACCGACACTGGGAGGATAGTTTTCACAACACAAGAGAAGTTTCATCGAGAATGGCCTGAAAAATACCCAGATTAACCAAAATCACTTAGCACAATAAGTCCGCCACAAAAAAACCATTATTAGTTTTATATGCCTTTTTATCTTCAAGACGTAAGAAGGCAATGGTTGAGCACGAAGTAGATGTGCATAGGCTTCTTCTCTGGATTGCCCCAACTTAAGAAACAAAGATCCAACCCTGTAATGATGGCAAGCCTCGGCCACCTCCCTAAGATCTGGCCCAAAAAGCGCTGCATGTCTCGCGAACAGAGTTATGCACCCATCAACCTGACGACGCGAGAAGGCGCTTATCCCATCCTTACCCACCCAATAGAATCCCAAAACTTCATCAAGAAACCGGACCCTGGCTCCAGATTCAACCAATCGGAGCCAAGTATCAAAATCTTCCATCACAATTGAAGGGTCTTCACAAACCCCACCAATCTGTTGCAACAAGTTGCGTCGTACGATCGCTGCAGAATTGGGCACCGGGTTTCCCCATAAAGCCATATGCTGCAGGGCACTCCCCTTGATCGGATCACCAATTACATCTCGTTGCTCTCCTCGATGCAAAAGTCCTGGGTCAGAAACGACTCGCAATCTGTGATAAATAAAATCCACATCATCATCTAGCGCCGCCGAAACACATTCAAGACGCTCTGCATCCCACCAGTCATCGGAATCCAGAAAAGAAATCCACTCTCCACGTGCCAAACCAATAGCAACATTCCGAGGACGTGCAGGACCTCCTGAATTTTCGATGCGAATATAGCGCAAAGACAACTTCGTTTTGAACCTTGCAACGACATCACTTAGGTCATCTGTCGAACCATCATCACATACCACAACCTCAAAGTTAGGCATCGTTTGAAAGGACAGAGCCTCCAGCGCCCGCGTCAACTCAAACTTACGGTTATAAACAGGAATAACAACCGTGATTCTCGGATTCACAGCCTGACCCAGCCTTGGAGAGCCATATCGCCAGACTCCAGCGATTCAGAAAACCACCTCTTCGGCATGACAACAATCTTGCCCTCCCGTGAATTCAACCACCCGCCCCACCAGCTAAAACTGCTGTTCGCCATGATATGGTGATCACATCTGGCCATCAGGCACAAATCCTGAAAGGCAAACTCAGGCCCATTATGATCAACAAAAAAACAGGGGGTTGGCATAGGTAAATTTTCGCGCACCCATTTAGGATCGTCCGAAAAAACAAAGAACCTTGGCCGGCTCACCCGTTGACAAATGTGATCAAGCGCAGCCTTGTAGTAATCGATAGAGCACAGCCCATGCGTCCTTGCCGCAGCTGGATTGGTCACATAATCACCGCGACGCACATGCACCGAAACAGCCCCCCCTTCACCGATACGCGAATTAATTCTTTCATCCTCAGCCCCAAAAGGAAGCAACGGGGCTAGTTCCTCGCGAATAATTAAAGAAATATCCTCAAAATATTTCGGGCACTGCCAATAACCATCCAGATAAACATTATCAGGCAACATGAGGATTTCCGGATCGAATCCAAAGTACTTTTCTCGGACATGCCGCCACTTTCGCGGCAAAAACGGAATACGGCGCAGCAGGGGACCTTGATGCAGCCGACACCAAAAGACTTCGACTGGCGACGGCTTTCTCCCATTAATAGGATAGTTCACAAGCTCATATTTTCGTGGGGTATCCTTTGACGGAATTCTCTCGTACCATCCAACATCGAGAACAAGCTCGGTATTCAAGGCGTGCGCCAAGCGACGGCCGGCAGCATATTGGAACAACTGATTTCCCAAGCCCCCACACATACGAGTAACAATCATTTTTTCCGCTTCCTGAACCAGAAACATCCACAACCATAGCGCTGTTCATTGGCCAAGCTTTCCCCGGCGTGGCGCACTAGGCCCAACGGACTACCGTCATCCGGAATTAATGCAAATTCAACCAGATCAAATCCAGGAAACATTCTCAGAACCTGCTGATAGGTATAGATCCGATGGGCATTAAACTGAATCCGAGCCTCACCACCCACCGGCACAACAAAAAGCAACTGCCCATCCACTGCAAGCACACGTTCAAGCTCAGCAACTGCCTTCAAGTCGCCATCATAATCAAGCGGGTCCCCATAACGACCAAGGCCTATGTGCTCCACAACATGCATGCATGACAGCGAAGCAATGCTAGCGTCAGAAAAATGAAGCCGAGTCAAATCGGCCTGATTACAACTAAGATTGGAAAGCCCAAGTTGCGCAGGGCGGTAATCGTAGAAACGAACCGGAATAAACGCAGACACAGAACTCACAAAATACAAAGAGCTCGATATATCAACATGCTCGAAAGGCCTCGAATCGGCCAAGACCCGACTCGCCCATGCAGTATGAAAAACATAATGCCGATCAAATCCTGTTCCCGCTGTAGCATCACCAAAACAAAGCCAGCGATCCCGCCAACGGAACAAAAACCGCGGTTTCTGTGTGTTTCGCAAAAACACGAACTCAAGAGGAATACGCGCCCTCTGCAACACAGCCTCTCCTGTTCGCCGCAACACTCGCGCAACTCGTAAAAAAAACATTTTCATTTGCTACTCCACCGGCCTGAGGACTTCAACACCCATGCCAATCCAAAAACAAATTGACTGATAGAACCAACCAGCCAAGCAACCCCTCCCATCAATATCCCATACTTCGGTGCAAACAAAAACAAAAGCGAAGCCACGACGATTAGTCCTACTACATTAATCATCACAACTAAACGACCTTTTCCGCACAGAACAATACGCTGATAAATTAAGTGGTAAAAAGCATTCACCATAACAGCGCCAACAATCAAGCGAAATGGAGCAGTGCCACTCATAACCAAAAGCTCGTTTCCTGTCCATACTTGCAGCAGCAATGGCGCGAACGCTACGATACAAAGGCAAGGTACTGCACACAAAAAAAGAACAGCAAGGCCTAATAACCAGAAGTTTCTATTCCCTCCTTCACTCGCGATTTTTGGGAAAAAGGCTCGCAGCAATGGATATTGCAGCTGCATCAATGCCAACCCTAAATTCGCAACGATGACGTATCGACCAAAATCCGCAGCTCCCACAGCCCGCGAGAGGACGATCCGATCCATCTGAGAAACTAACATACCGATTACAACTCCAAAAGCTAGAGCGCCAGCTTCGCGCGCTAAAACCTTGAAATCAGTAATAGACAGCCTTCTCAGGACAACACCTTTCAGACTCCCGGTTACGCTCCTTCGATTAAAAAAGTACTCTGCTGCAGAAAAAATAAAGAAAGGCAGAATATAAGCTATTGCATTTGGCTTCCACGCGTAGACAGAAATCAACGCTCCAGCATGTTTGATGGAGCCAAAAAAACACTGCCGAAAATTCGCCGTCGCCTGAGCTTGAATCCCATTCCAGTACCCGATATGCGCATTATTTGCGAACTGGAAAAAAAACTGGCAAAAAACGAATCGAAGGGCTAACTCGCCTTCCTCGCCCATGCTCTGCCCTTGGCCAAACCAAGATTTGGCAAGCCAATGGGCGAAGATCTGCCCCAAAATTAGGCCGGCAAGTGCCAAAACAAAATAAGCGGATGAGAAAACTCTAAATACATGCACTCTGGCAACAGTATCTGCCGACACCCGAGCGACATCTCGTGGCATTATCTGCCCCAAGCCCGCATCCAAAATTCCTAGGATCCCCTGGATTGCCATGCAGATGGCAACGACCCCCCACTGCTCTGAGCCCAACCACTTCAGGTAGAAGGGAATCAACGCAATACTCATACCTCCCATCCAAATCACACCCAGGTAATTGGCCGCTATATTCCGTCCAAGTCGACTGGCCGTAACGCGCCGGGCAAAAGCGAGAATCTTCTGCACGGCAATCTAACCGAGACCTAACACATACGGCAAACGCCTAAAGAGTAGTTTCAAGACATGCCAGAGAAATTTCCAGTCTCGTAAAAGCGGATTCGAAAAATCAGTTGCATACCGACCCAAACAAAGTACAGACATCAATTTTTTCCTTGAGTGAGAAAATCTTGATACGCACGCCACAAGCCCCCCCCTCAACTCCATGCGCCCCCTCCATCCGCTTGCCGCGAGCCTCGACACATCCATGAGCTTCCGTGGCGTACCGTCCGGCTTTGTCGTGTCAAAGACGATATTGCCCTCGTAACCCACGATTTCACTGACCAGCTCGGCCAGCTCGCGGATCGTGACGTCTTCCCCGACCCCGATGTTGATGAGCGGAGGGTCGAATTTCCCGCTCTGGGTCTCGTCACTGCCCAGCAAACTTGCGTATTGCCCGTCCGGCAAGTTCATCAGGTAGACGCAGGCTTCAGCCATGTCATCGCTGTAGAGGAATTCGCGCCGTGGCGTACCCGTTCCCCACACCGTTACCGTCGCTGCACGCTGCACCTTGGCTTCGTGAAACTTGCGCAACAAGGCAGGGATGACGTGGCTGTTCTCGGGGTGGTAGTTGTCCCCCGGGCCGTAGAGGTTGGTCGGCATGGCGGCGAGGTATTTTGTGCCGTATTGCCGGTTGTAGCTCCAGCACATTTCTATGCCGGCGATCTTGGCGAGTGCGTAGGGGCGGTTGGTGGGTTCCAGCGGGCCGGTGAGCAGGTGCTCTTCTTTCATGGGCTGCGGGGCCATCTTGGGGTAGATGCAGCTGGAGCCGAGAAAGAGCAGGCGCGCAACCTTGTGCTGCCAGGCCGCGTGAATCACGTTGGTCTGAATAGTGAGGTTGTCGCGGATGAACTCGGCGGGATAGGTGTTGTTGGCCACAATGCCGCCGACTTTGGCCGCCGCGAGGAAGACGTACTCCGGCTTGTGTTCGGCAAAGAAGGCTTCGGTGGCTTGGGCGTCGGTAAGGTCCAGCTCGGCATGCGTGCGCTTGAGGATATTCGTGTAGCCCTCGGTTTCGAGCTTGCGCACGATGGCAGATCCGACAAGGCCGCGATGCCCGGCAACGTAGATTCTGGCGTTCTTGTTCATCGTGTCGCTCTCTTAGCGCTCTGTACTCACAGCAACACCAAATCCGTGCTTCTTGAGCAAGGTATGGCGTTTGGCCGCTTCCAGATCGTGCGCGACCATTTCCGCGCACATTTCCTGAACGGTGATTTCCGGCGTCCAACCGAGCTTGGCCTTGGCCTTGCTGGGGTCGCCCAGCAGGGTTTCGACTTCGGCCGGGCGGAAGTAGCGCGGATCGATCCGGACGATCACATCGCCGACCTTGAGAGCCGGCGCCTTGTCTCCTTCGATAGCTTCAACGATACCGACTTCATCTACACCCTGGCCTTCAAAGCGAAGCTTGACGCCCAGATGCTCGGCACTCCAGCTGATGAACTGACGCACGCTGTATTGCACGCCGGTGGCAATCACGAAGTCTTCCGGGTGATCCTGCTGGAGCATCATCCATTGCATGCGTACGTAGTCTTTGGCATGCCCCCAGTCGCGCAGCGAATCGATGTTGCCCATGTAGAGGCATTGTTCGAGGCCCTGCGAGATGTTGGCGAGGCCACGGGTGATCTTGCGGGTGACGAAGGTTTCGCCACGGCGCGGGGATTCGTGGTTGAAGAGGATGCCGTTACACGCGTAGATGCCATAGGCTTCGCGGTAGTTCACGGTGATCCAGTAGGCGTACATCTTGGCCACCGCATAGGGGCTACGCGGGTGGAAGGGAGTGGTTTCCTTCTGGGGGATTTCCTGCACCAGACCATACAGTTCGGAAGTCGAGGCCTGGTAGAAGCGGGTCTTCTTTTCCAGGCCCAGGAAGCGGATGGCTTCGAGCAGGCGCAGGGTGCCCATGCCATCGACATCTGCGGTGTATTCGGGTGACTCGAAACTCACCGCCACATGGGATTGCGCACCGAGGTTGTAGACCTCATCGGGCTGCACTTCGCTGAGGATGCGCGTCAGATTGGAGGAGTCAGAGAGATCGCCATAGTGCAGCTTGAAGCGGGAATTCTCGATGTGCGGGTCTTCGTAGATGTGATCCACGCGCTGGGTGTTGAAGAGTGAAGCGCGGCGCTTGATGCCGTGAACCTCATAGCCCTTTTCCAGCAGGAATTCAGCGAGGTAGGAGCCGTCTTGGCCCGTTACACCCGTGATGAGCGCTTTTTTTGCAGTCATAGCTTCGTATCTATATGCGAAATCAGTTTTGGATATCAATCGGCACGCTTGAAATGGCGCTGGTACCACGCCACAAACCGCCCCACCCCTTCGCGCAATGGCGTTCCCGGCGTAAAGCCGGTCCAAGCCGTCAGCGCAGAAACATCCGATGAGGTTACCGGCACATCCCCTGGCTGCATCGGCAGGAATTCCTTTTCGGCGACTTTGCCGATGGACTCTTCGATTGCGGCAATGAAATCCATCAGGGGCACGGGGTCCTGGTTGCCGATATTGAAAATGCGGTAGGGCGCATGGCTTGTTGCGGGGTTGGGCGCCTTGCTGTCGTAGGCGGCATCGGGTTCGGCAGGGCGGTCCAGCGTGCGTACCACGCCTTGCACGATATCGTCGATATAGGTGAAATCGCGCAGCATCTTGCCCTGGTTGAAGACCTTGATCGGGCGACCTTCGAGGATGGCACTGGTGAACAGCCAGGGCGCCATGTCGGGCCGCCCCCAGGGACCATACACGGTAAAAAAGCGCAGGCCGGTCGTGGGGAGCTTATAGAGATGACTGTAGGTGTGAGCCATCAGCTCATTGGCCTTCTTGGTCGCAGCGTACAGGCTGACCGGATGATCCACTGCATCCTGTTCGGAGAAGGGCGTCTTCTCGTTGCCCCCGTACACACTGGAACTGGAGGCATACACCAGATGCTGGATGGCGTTATGACGACAGCCTTCGAGGATGTTCACGAAGCCGACCAGATTGGAGTCCGCGTAGGCATGCGGATTCTGCAGTGAGTAGCGCACACCGGCCTGAGCGGCCAGATGCACCACGCGCTCAAACTTTTCCGCGGCAAAGAGTGCTTCGACACCAGGCCGGTCAGCAATGTCGAGTCGCACAAAGCGGAAGTTGGGGAAAGACGTCAGCTGTGACAGACGATCCAGCTTGAGCTGCGGATCATAGTAGTCATTGAGGTTG
>Ga0316604_10001373_pt1 | contig 21776 bp, 19 predicted proteins | sample OWC_soil_day20_C_FD_207650 | JGI IMG/M metagenome (GOLD analysis project Ga0316604, IMG submission 207650) | Wetland soil microbial communities from Old Woman Creek delta, Ohio, United States - OWC_soil_day20_CT | ecosystem: Environmental > Terrestrial > Soil > Wetlands | place: USA: Ohio...
AGCATTTTTCGCTGTTTGAAACGCTGACGGTCATCGAGAACATCCGCCTCGTGGTGCCGGGACGGACGAGGACGCTGGTCACCCGCATCCGGGAGCTGGGCGCCGAATTCGGCCTCGAGGTCGATCCCTACGCCCACATCCACCAACTGTCGGTGGGCGAGCGGCAGCGGGTGGAAATCATCCGCTGCCTGATGACCGATCCGAAGCTCCTGATCCTCGACGAGCCGACCTCCGTGCTGCCACCGCAATCGGTGAGCCGATTGTTCGACACGTTGCAGCGCCTGCGCGATGGCGGCGTGTCGGTGCTGTTCATTTCGCACAAGCTCGAGGAAATCCGGGCGATCTGCGACCACGCGACGATCCTGCGCGCCGGACAGGTCACTGGCCATGTCGATCCGCGCGAGCATGACGCCCATGATCTGGCCCGCATGATGATCGGCCGCGACATGCCCGAACCGCCGCCCAAGGCGTCAGCAAAACCTGGCGAAACCCGGCTGGAGCTGATCGGGCTGACTTACGCCCCGGACGATCCCTTCGCCATGCCACTCAAGAATCTGGCGCTGACGCTGAAGGCCGGCGAGATCTTGGGGATTGCCGGCATTTCCGGCAACGGACAGGCCGAACTTTCCGAACTGATTTCCGGCGAGATCCGTCTGCCTTTGGAGCAGCGCGAGCAGGTGCAGATGATGGGCGAGCCGGTGGGCCATCTCGGCGCCGCCGATCGGCGAAACCTCGGCTTTTCCTTCGTGCCGGAAGACCGCCTTGGCCGCGGCGCCGTCCAGGGGATGTCACTTGCGCGCAACAGCCTGCTCACCGCCCATCCGCTGGGTCTGGTCCGGCATGGGCTGATCGCCATGGCGCAAGCCGCCGACTTCACCCGGCGCTGCATCGCCGATCACGACGTGCGCACGTCCGGCGTCGAGGCCGAGGCAAGCGGCCTGTCCGGCGGCAACCTGCAGAAATTCATCGTCGGGCGGGAAATGATGCTGGCGCCGAAGCTGTTCTTTCTGGCCCAGCCCACTTGGGGTGTCGACATCGGGGCGGCAACCACGATCCGCCAAAAGCTGGTGGCGCTCAGAAATCAGGGCGTCGCCATTCTGGTGATTTCCGAGGAGATCGACGAGTTGTTCGACATCTGCGATCGCATTCAGGTCCTGAGCCAGGGTCGGCTGAGTCCTTCGCTGGAGGCGCGCAGGACGCGGCCGGAAGATATCGGGCGCTACATGATCGGCGCGGGAACGCCGACATGAGCGCAGCCCTCATCTGGCCGAGGCTTGTGAAACGCGAGCGACCGTCGCTGTCGATCAAGATCCTCGCCCCACTTGTGGCACTGATGGCGGCGACGCTGATCAACCTGTTGCTCTATCTGATCATGGGCAAGAACCCGGTGGCGGTGTTTCATGCCATGCTGCTGGAGCCATTCATCTCTTTTGCGTCTTTTTCGGAAGTGCTGTTGAAAACGGGGCCGTTGTTGCTGATCGCCGAGGGGTTGGCGATCGGCTATCGCGCCAAGGTGTTCAACATCGGAGCCGAAGGCCAGTTCATCATGGGTGCCATTTTCGCCTCGGCGCTGCCGGTCTGGTATCCGATGGCGACGGGGCAATGGATCTGGCCGACGATGCTGCTGGCCGGAGCGATTGGCGGGGCGATGTGGGCGGGGATCACCGCCTTTTGGCGGGTGCGGCTGCGGGCCAATGAGATTCTTGTCTCGCTGATGCTCTCCCTGGTGGCGACGCAGGTCCTCAATTATCTGCTGCTCGGCCCCTGGAAGGACCCCAACGGCTTTAATTTCCCGCAATCGGTGATGTTCCAATATGACGCGATGGTGCCGCTGCTCATCCCCGGAACGCGGGTCAACGCATCGCTGCTGATCGCGCTCGCCTTGGCGCTGGCGGCCTATGTTTTCATGCAGAAGAGTTTCATGGGCTACAAGCTGGAGGTCGGCGGACTTGCGCCGCGCGCGGCCGGCTACGCCGGCTTTTCCGAGGGACGCGCCATCTGGCTGTCGCTGCTGATCGGCGGCTTTGCGGCCGGGCTGGCCGGAGCGGCGGAGGTGGCCGGCCCGATCGGACAGCTGCAACGCTCGATCTCGACCGGCTATGGCTATGCGGCAATCATTGTCGCCTATCTCGGCGGCTTGCACCCCATCGGCATCCTGTTTTCCTCAGTTCTGATGGCGGCGATCTATATCGGTGGCGACAACGCGTTGGTCTCGGCCGATCTGCCGATTGCCGCCGTGAGGGTGTTTCAGGGCAGCCTGCTGTTGTCCTATCTGGTGGCGCTGGCCTTTGTGCGCTACCGGCTGGTCTTCGCCCGGTCCGCCAGCGGGGGCGCGTCATGATCGCGGTCGAATTTGTCCTTGCCGGCATGCTCGCCGCGGCAACGCCTTTTCTTCTGGCCGCGCTCGGCGAGCTTGTCGGCGAACGGGCGGGCGTGCTCAATCTCGGCGTCGAGGGGGTGATGGCGCTCGGCGCGGCGATTGCCTTCATCATCGTCTATCACGGTGGCGGCCATGTCGCGGCGTTTGCCGGCGCCGGACTTGCCGGCGTGCTGCTGTCGCTGCTGTTTGCCTTTGTGGCGCTGGGCTTGCAGGCCAATCAGGTGGCGGCGGGCCTTGCCATCGGCATCTTGGGCCAGGGCCTGTCGGCGCTGTTCGGCAAAACCTATGAGAGCCTGACGGTGAAGGGCTTGGCGAAGCTGGCGGTACCCGGCCTCTCCGATCTGCCAGTGGTCGGCGGGCTGTTCGTACAGGATAGTGTCGTCTGGCTGTCGCTGGCGGGAACCTTGGCCATCTGGGCCGTCTTCGCCTTCACCAAGACCGGCCTTGTGCTGAGGGCGGTGGGCGAAAACCCGAAGGCTGCCCATTCCATCGGCTATCCGGTGATCGCCATTCGCGTCGCCGCCGTCGCATTCGGCGGGATGATGTCGGGCTTTGCCGGCGCTTATGCCGCCACCGTCTACACGCCGCTTTGGGCCGACGGGATGATTGCCGGACGGGGCTGGATCGCGCTGGCCCTCGTCGTGTTCGGCACCTGGCTGACGGCCCGCATTTTTTGGGGGGCCTGCCTGTTCGGTGCCGTCTCGCTGGCCGGCCTCGCCGCACAGGCCGGCGGCGTCGAACTGCCGTCGCAACTTCTCGCCAGTCTGCCCTATCTGATAACGATCATCGTCCTGGGCATCATCTCCTCCAACCGGCGCCTTCTTAAGCTCAACGGCGTCGCCTCGCTCGGAGACCCTTTCAAGCCCTGACCCGAGACCGGGATTTGCGCGGGCGAGCTTGAACCGGCACTCGTCCCAACGCCCGCGGTGTCTCGCTCATCGCGGATTCGCTCTACGAGCGGAGTGCGCGTTAGGCCGTCGCCTTTCGATCAGGTCGTCTCGTCCTGATCGGTGGGGCTTTAAAGCGCGGCGTCCACCGCTCGCGACCGCATGATGCCGGTCGAGCTGCGGCCGAGACCATGCTCGCGCCCGCTCTGATCGTCCAGCGAGGCGAGATAAGGCGCGACATAGCGCTGGGCCTGCCGCTCGCGCGTGCCGAGGGTGGCTTCATAGGTCCGTCTGGAAAGACCGCTTCGAGTGGAATTGGCGGTTGTCGGCGAAAATCGGCTCATCGTAGCACCTCTTGAATGTCGCCGGCTTCCGCCGACCGTTCATAAAAGCGCCGGTATCCTCATGGGACGCGATTACAGCCCTCCGAACTGCTGTTGTGATAGCAAACTACGACTTTAGTATGAATAGGTGATGACGCAGGCCACCCCTGCGGGTGACTCATGGCTGCTGCCTCCCTTTCGCCGCAACCAGCCATTGTCGCCGGAATTCTGCCTGAAGCATGAATGAGGGATGACGGGACCATGCTTGAAGCCGCGCCAGGCGCCGCCACGCGATGCGACTCTTTCGAGACACCAAGCGTCTCGGAGACGGAAGCGGAGCGGAAGCCTGAGGATAGCAGGCCCGCCGGCACCTGAGACGGAATCAGCAAACCCTCCTTGACGGCGGCAGGAGGCCGGCGCGACAACTCTCGCCTTTCGAGCACGGCGGAGTGACAGAGGTGTTCCAGACATTCGACAACGTCAACGATCCCAGCCACGGCAAACAGCGGCTGGCCGCTCTGAGGGGCGAGCTTGCGCGTCGCGGCCTCAAGGGCTTTCTGGTGCCGCTCGCCGACGAGCACCAGGGCGAATACATCCCCGCCGCCGCCTGCCGCCTCCTCTGGCTGACCGGATTCGCCGGATCGGCCGGCCTTGCCATCGTGCTTGAGGATCGCGCCGCCATCTTCGTCGATGGCCGCTATACGCTGCAGGTGCGCGAGCAGGTCGATCTCACGGTCATCGAGCCGCATCATCTCGTCGAGGAGCCGCCGCACGACTGGCTGAAGGGCGTTGTCCAAAAGGGTGACCGCATCGGCTTCGATCCCTGGCTGATGACCGCCGCCGAGGTTGGTCGCTTCGAAACGGCACTGGCCGCCACCGGCGCCGAACTGGTCGCCGTCGACGGCAATCCGGTCGACGCGGTCTGGACCGACCGGCCCGAGCCGCCCAAGGGCCGGGTGTCGCTGTTCCCGGAGGCTCTGGCCGGCGAAAGCGCCGAAGCAAAGCTCGCTCGCCTTGGCGAAGCGATTGCCAAGGCCGGCGCCGACGCCACCGTGCTGACACGGCCCGATTCCATCGCCTGGGCCTTCAATATCCGCGGTGAGGACGTGCCGCATACGCCGGAGGCGCTGTCTTTTGCCATCCTGCGCCGCGAGGGCCGCCCATCGCTGTTCATTGACGGCGCCAAGCTCGACAACGTCGTCCGCGATCGGTTGGAGCAGATCGCCACCGTTGAGTCGCCCGCCGCGTTCGCTCCGGCGCTGACGGCGCTCGGCGGCGCCGTGCTGGTCGACAAGGCGTCGGCGGCCTTTGAGGTGGTGCGCCGCATCGAGGCCGGCGGCGGCAAGGTGGTGGCCGGCGCCGACCCGGTCCTGTTGCCAAAGGCGCTGAAGAACCCCACCGAACTCTCGGGCATCCGCGCCGCCCATATCCGCGACGGCGTCGCCATGGTGCGCTTCCTCGCCTTCATCGACCGCGAGGCGATAAAAGGCGGGCTCGACGAGATCGCCGTCACGAAACAGCTCGAGGATTTCCGCCGCGCCACCGGCGTCCTGCGCGACATCTCCTTCGACACCATCGCCGGTGCCGGCCCCAACGCCGCCATCCCCCACTATCACGTCAGCACCGCCTCCAACCGCAAAGTGGAGGTGAACGGCATTCTGCTGGTCGATTCGGGCGCCCAGTATGAGGACGGCACCACCGACATCACCCGCACGGTGATCGTCGGCACGCCAACCGAAGAGATGGCCGACCGCTTCACGCGCGTGCTGGTCGGCAACATCCGCCTGACGCTCGCCCGCTTCCCCAAGGGGACCACCGGCGCCCACCTCGACGTTCTCGCCCGCGAGAAGCTGTGGGAAGCCGGCCTCGACTTCGACCATGGCACCGGCCATGGCGTCGGCCACTATCTCTCCGTCCACGAGGGACCGGGCCGCATCGCCAAGACCGGCAACGTGCCGCTCGAGCCGGGCATGCTGATGTCCAACGAGCCCGGCTACTACAAGGCCGGCGCCTGGGGCATCCGCATCGAGAATCTGGTGATCGTCACGGCGCTTGACCCGATCGACGGCGGCGAGCGCCCCATGATGGGCTTTGAAACGGTAACGCTCTGCCCGATCGACCGCCGGCTGATTCGGCCCGCGCTGATGACGGAGCGCGAGCGCGCCTGGCTCGATGCCTATCATGCCGAGGTCCGCACCAAGCTGCTGCCGCTCATCGACGACGCGGCCGATCGGGCCTGGCTGGTGGCCGCCACGGCACCGCTTGCCGCCTGACCGCCCGATTCGATGGTTCATGGTCAACGCGCGACTTTCCGGCCGCGCGTTGATCCCTCCGATAGCCCCTTGAAACCCAACAGGAAAATGGGCCTGCGCCGACGTAACACTCGGTAAGAAAGAGTGACTTTTCCGGGACGCTCAGCTGTGTTTTATGAAAAATGTGCCGGTTTGGTTTGCAACCCGCCGCCGGACTTTTTGGAAACACTCGATGCGCACGTTCTACGGCAAGCAGACCACCCTCGGCGAAAGCGCCCGGTTTTCCGGCGCCGGTGTCCATTCCGGCAAGCCGGCGACCATCATTCTGCATCCCGCCGAGGCCGACCGGGGCATCGTCTTCGTTCGCACCGACGGCGAGGAGGTGGAGATCGCCGCCCGCCACGACAACGTGGTTGCCACTGAACTCTGCACGATGATCGGCATCGGCGGCCGCACGGTCGCCACCATCGAGCATCTGATGGCCGCGCTGGCCGCCTCCGGCATCGACAACGTCGTTGTCGAGATCGACGGCCCGGAAATGCCCATCGCCGATGGCTGTTCGGCGTCCTTCATCGAACTGATCGCCGAGGCCGGACTCCGCCGGCTCGCCGCGCCGCGCAAGGTGCTGCGCGTGGTGAAGCCGGTGCGGCTTGAGATCGGCGACGCCCTCCTTGAGTTCCTGCCCTATGACGGCACCCGCTATGACGTCACCATCGACTTTGCCAATCCGCTGATCGGTCGCCAGTCCTACGTGCTCGACCTCACCCCGCAGACCTTCGCCCGCGACATCGCCCGCGCCCGCACGTTCGGCTTCATGGCCGACGTCGAGAAGCTGTGGAAGATGGGCTTCGCGCTCGGCTCGTCGCTGGACAATTCGGTGGCGATCGGCGACGGCCGCATCCTCAATCCCGAGGGCCTGCGCTGGTCCGATGAGTTCGTCCGCCACAAGACGCTCGACGCGGTCGGCGATCTGTCGCTGATCGGCATGCCCTTCCTCGGCCACTTCCGCTCCTACAAGGGCGGCCACAAGCTCAACTGGATGGCCGTCAAGGCGCTGGTCGCCGACACCGGCGCCTTCGAGATCGTCCACGATCCCGTGGCGAACCGCGAGACGGCCGGCAGCATGCTCCAGGCCGCCGCGCTGGCTCCCTCGCGCGACTGACGCCGTCTGGCAGCCCGCAAAGTGGGTATCCCACGGCGCTACCGCCTTAATGTGGCCGAACATCACGGGCACGTAGCATCCGCGACGGCTTTACGATAAAAGAGCTTCCTGTTGTCCGGGGCGCGCCTGACTCGCACCGGGGACGCGGGGCGGCCCGGCATAGGGTAAGTGCCCAGCGGGCAGTGCGCGTGGGATGGATAGGCGGCCGCCAGCGGTTGCGTACGGTGATGGGGTTTTCATGAGGCAGAGTTTCGTTCGCGTGGCCGCCGTGCTCGTTCTTCTGGGGGGCGCTACCGCCCTCGTTGGTTGTTCTTCCGACGAGCCGCTGGAGCCCTTCGTGGAGATCCCGGCGGAGCAATCCTACAACGCCGGCATCGCCTACCTGCAACAGGGCGACTACAAGAGCGCCACCAAGAAATTCGAAGAGGTCGACCAGCAGCACCCCTATTCGGAGTGGGCGCGCAAGTCCCTCATCATGACCACCTACACCAATTACACGCGCGGCAACTTCCCTGAGGCCATCACCCAGGCCAAGCGCTACCTGACGCTCTATCCCGGCTCGGAAGACGCCGCCTACGCGCAGTGGATGATCGCGCAGTCCTATTTCAACCAGATCCCCGACGTCACCCGCGACCAGAAGATGACGCAGCAGGCCATGCAGGCCATGCAGGAACTGGTCGACCGCTATCCCGACAGCCCCTATGCCGCCGAAGGCCGCAAGCGCCTCGACGTCGCCAAGGATCAGCTCGCCGGCAAGGAAATGGAAGTCGGCCGCTACTATCTGACGCGCGACCAGTACATCGGCGCCATCAACCGCTTCAAGGTGGTGGTGCAGCAGTACCAGACGACGCGCCACATCGAGGAGGCGCTGGAGCGTCTCACCGAGGCCTATTTCGCCATGGGCATCGTCGACGAGGCGCAAACGGCGGCCGCCGTGCTCGGTCACAACTATCCTGACAGCCGCTGGTACAAGGATGCCTATAAGCTCCTCAGCACCAATGGCCTCGAACCGCGCGAGAACAGCCAGTCCTGGATATCCAAGGCGTTCAAGGCCGCATTGCTCTGACGGGATGCCATGCTGCAGACGCTCGCAATCCGCGACATCGTTCTGATCGAGCGGCTTGAGATCGCCTTCTCCGAAGGTCTGACCGTGCTCACCGGTGAAACCGGCGCCGGCAAGTCGATCCTGCTCGACGCGCTGTCGCTCGCCCTCGGCGGGCGTGGCGACGCCGGCCTGGTTCGCCATGGCGCCGACCAGGGTCAGGTCACCGCCGTCTTCGACCTTGCCGACGGCCACCCGGCCCGCACCCTGCTGATCGACAACGACCTCGACGACGATGGCGACGTCATCGTCCGCCGCGTCCAGACCGCCGATGGCCGCACCCGTGCCTTCGTCAACGATCGCGCCGTCTCCGCCAACCTGCTGCGCCAGCTCGGCGCCGCGCTGGTCGAAATCCACGGCCAGCACGACGACCGCGCCCTGGTCGACCCGGCCATCCATCGCGGCCTGATCGACGCCTTCGGCGGCCTCGAAGCCGAGTCGAAGGCGGTTGCCGCCGCCCACCGCGCCTGGCGCGACGCCGAGAAGGCGCTCGCCGACCTCGAGCGCCGCATCGCCGACGCCCGCCGCGAAGGCGACTATCTGCGCGCCTCCGTCGAGGAACTGCAGAAGCTCGCCCCGGAGCCGGGTGAGGAGACGTCGCTGGCCGAACGCCGGCAGGAGATGATGCGGTCCGAAAAGGTCGCCGTCGACCTGCGCGAGGCCTTCGACCATCTCAACGGCTCCGGTTCGCCGGTGCCCGAATTGTCCGGCCTGTTGCGGCGCCTCGAGCGCAAGGGCGAGGTGGCGGCGCTGGCCGGCCCTGCCCTGCAGTCGATCTCCACCGCCCTCGACGCGCTGGAAGACGCCCGCTCCGTCTTTGAGGCGGCGCTCAGAGCCGCCGACTTCGATCCGGCCGAACTTGAACGCACCGAGGAACGCCTGTTCGCCATCCGCGCCGCCGCCCGCAAATATTCGGTGCTGCCCGACGAGCTGGGCGCGCTGTCCGCCCGCATGGCGTCCGACCTCGCCGATCTCGACGCCGGCGAGGACCGGCTCAACGCGCTGGCCGGCGCGGCCACCACGGCCCGGGCCAACTACGACCGTCTGGCGGGAAAGCTGTCTGCCGCCCGCGAGAAGACCGCCCGCCAGCTCGAGGACGCGGTGGCCGCCGAACTGCCGTCCCTGAAGCTCGAACGCGCCCGCTTCATCGTCAACCAGCTCGCCGACCCCGAGACGCGCACCGCCGACGGCATCGACACATTGGAATTCTGGGTGCAGACCAACCCCGGCACCCGGCCCGGCCCGATGATGAAGGTGGCATCCGGCGGCGAACTCAGCCGCTTCCTGCTCGCCCTCAAGGTGTCGCTCGCCGACAAGGGATCAGCCTCGACGCTGGTGTTCGACGAGATCGACACCGGCGTCGGCGGCGCGGTGGCCGAGGCGATCGGCACTCGCCTTGCCCGGCTGTCGCGCAAGGTGCAGGTGCTGTCGGTCACCCACGCGCCGCAGGTCGCCGCCCGCGCCGACCACCATTTCCTGATCGCCAAGGACAGCGTCGATGACGGCGCCCGCGTCGCCACTTCGGTGTCGCAGCTTCCCGACGGCCACCGCCGCGAGGAAATCGCCCGCATGCTGGCCGGCAGCCACATCACCGAGGAAGCCCGCGCCGCCGCCGAGCGGCTGCTCAAGGGGCACTGAGCGGCGCCTTCATCCCCGTTCCGACGGATACCGGGCCACATGGCGCAGGTCGTCATCAGGGGCGTCCTGCCTGCCATAGCTCTTGAACAGCTCGACGACCTTGGCCATCTCGGCGTCGTCGAGCACGATCGGCTTGCCCAGTTGCAGGACGCGCCAGTACTGGGCGGCCAGCGTTTCCACCTCGACGAGCAGCCCGAGCGCGGCGGCGAGGCCCTCTCCGGTGGCAATCACCCCATGATTGGCAAGCAGGCAGGCACGCCTGCCCTCCAGCGCCGTGAGGGCATTGTCGGCAAGCTCCTGGCTGCCGAAGGTGGCATAATCGGCGCACCGGATGCTGCTGCCGCCGGCCGAAGCGATCATGTAGTGGAAGGCCGGAATCTGAAGGCGCTGGCAGGCGATCGTCGTCGAGAACATGGCGTGGGTGTGGATCACCGTGTCGACGTCCGGCCGCCTCAGCAAGATGTCGCGGTGAAACCGCCATTCGCTGCTCGGGCGGCGCGGACCGGAGTAGGCGCCATCAAAGGTGACCTCGGCAATCTCGTCCTCGGTCATCACGTCGTAGGGAATGCCGGTCGGCGTCACCAGGAAGCGATCGCTGGCGATGCGGACGGACACATTGCCGGATGTTCCCTGGTTGAGGCCGATGGCATCCATGCGGCGACAGGTGGCAATGATCTCGCTGCGCAGCGCGGCGGGATTGGGCTTGGTACTCATCGGATGCATTCCTCGGGCGGCACGGCTTAGGCGAACAGGACTTCCGGCCCAACCTTGTAGGGATCCAGCGCCGTGTCGATGTCGACCCGGAGGGCGCTGTTGAAGATGTTGTTGACGATCATCAGTGCGCCGAAGGCCGTGAGATCGACGATCTCGGCGTCCGAGAAATAGGTTTTCAGCCGGGCGAACAGCGCGTCGGGGACGGCATTGGGATCGATGGCCAACTGTCGCCCGAAATCGACGACGGCTTGGTCGCGCTCGTCGAGCTTGAGGTTGTCGGGATCCTCGCCCCACGACACGATGGCGCGCCGCATGAACAGCGAACAGAGCTGGCAGTGGTTGGCCCGCGAAATGGCGTTGCAGAACAGCACCGGCAAGCGCTCGCCGAGGAACGGCTTGACCTTGGAAAACAGCGGGTACCACTCGAGCACGGCGCGGAGCGCCTCGGGCGAATGGATCAGCGTTGCCTTCATGTTGGAGATCGAGTGGGTCTTTTCGGTTTCGCGCCAGAGAGCCAGTTGCTCGGGGCTGGCGGTCTCGGGAGAGATCTGCGGTATGCGTGCCATGTGGCGATGTCCTTGTTGTTGGCGGGAAAGGAAGGCGGCCGTCACGATCGCAGCCGGTCGTAGGCCAGCTTGGCGAGCAGCAGGCCACCCCAGGCGACCGCGCTGAAGTGCTGGTTGGCGCCGGCAAGGTTGAGGCCCGAAGCGGTGACCTGCAGAAGCACGATGGCGGCCAGCAGGGGCAGAAGGCGTCCGCGCCCGCCATTCGGGTCGATGCCACCGAGCACGGCGGCAAGCAGCGTGGTCAGCAGATAGCTGTCCGCGTATCCCATGCGGGCCGAGTTGAAGCGGGCCAGCATGACGAGACCGGCGACGGCGCCGAGCAGGCCGGACAGCGTGTAGGCGACGAGATGGATTCGCGCGGTGTCGATGCCTGAATAGGCGGTGGCCGTCTCGTTGTAGCCGACCGCCGACAGGTAGCGACCGTAGGGCGTCCGGCCGAGCAGGACGCCGACAAGGATGGCGGCGGCGAGAAAGATCAGCGCGATCAGCGGTATGCCGGCAACGGTTTGGCCGGCGAAAGCTGGCACGAAGGCCGGCAGGCCGGTCACCGCGGCACCGTTGGTGGCGAGAATGCCGACCCCGGTGTAGACAAGCAGCGCACCCAGCGAGGCGATGATCGGGGCTATGCGCAGATAGGCGATCAGAAGGCCGATCAGGGCGCCGGTGAGGCAACCGGTGGCAAGACCGGCAAAAAGCGGCAGAGGTGCCAGCCACGGACTGTCGCCAACGGCGCCGAAGGTCAACGCCGCCACCACCGCCGACAGGTTGGCGATGGCGAGGATGGCGAGGTTGATGCCGCCGGCAATCAACGGCAGCGCCATGGCCAGCACGAGCAGGCCGAATTCCGGCAGTTGATAGGCCACGGAACTGAGGAAACCGCCGCCTCCGGCCAGGGCGGCAGCGATGAGCCCACCGGCGAGCAGCACCGTCGCGGCGAGACCGAGCGGGCGATAGCGAGAGGGGGTGTCGGGCAGCGACAGCGACATCATGCGACCTCCGCAAGAGCCGGACGGGCGTGGCGCCAGGCGATGGGTGCCACGGCGGCGAGAACGATGGCGCCGGTGACCGCCTGGTGCCAGTAGGGCGAGACGCCGCTCAGCACCAGGATGTTGCCGATGAGGGCGATGAACAGCACGCCGAGCAGCGTGCCGACCACGCCGCCCCGACCGCCGGCAAGGCTGGCTCCACCGAGGATGGTGGCGGCAACGACATCGAGCTCCCGGCCGATCAGTGAACCGGGCGTCACCGCCTGCAGAAGCTGGGCATGTGCCAGACCGGCGATGCCCGACACCAGGCCAAGATATCCGTAGGCCAGAAGGTTGACGGTCATGCCGTTGATGCCAAGCCGCAGGGCGGCGTCCCGGTTGCCGCCGACGGCGCGCAGGATCCGGCCGAGATTGGTCGCCTTCAGCATAAGCGCGGTGACGACGGCGGTCACCGCAAGCGCGATGGTCTGCAGCGTCAGCGGATAGCCGCCGATGCGGGCGACGGCCGTATAGGTGAAGAAATCGGGAAAGTCGTAGAGCATCTCGCCGCGCGAGATGAGGGCAAGGACGCCGCCATAGACATTGAGCAGGGCAATGGTGGTGATGATCGGCGGCGCTCTCAGCCAGGTGGCGACGGCGCCATTGACGAGACCGAGGAGCAGGCCGACGAGGGCGGAGACCACGATGGTGCCGGCCCAGCCGATATCCTGCCGCGCCAGCGCCACGGCCAGCAGGAACTGCGAGACCGAGGCGATGGCGGTGAAGGAGATATCGAGTTCGCCGGCCATCAGCACCACCAGCAGGCCGAGCGCGAACAGTGCCGTGATGCTCGAGGAGGACAGCAAGTCGAGCCAGTTGTAAGGCGACGCAAAGCCCGGAACCCACAGGGCCGCCGCGCCACCGAGCAGACCGATGCCGGCGGCAAGGCGGCGGATGGCGCTCCTTTCGCGCAACGGCTCAGCCATGGACGGCCGCCTCCAGTTCGGCCAGCGGCACGAGACCGCTGCCAGGGACCACGGCCGGCGCCAGATGACCGGCCGTCATGACGTGCACGCGATGACACATCGACCAGACTTCCTCCACTTCGCTCGAAATGATCAGGACGCCGATGCCGCGACCGGCCACGTCGCGGATCAACTCGTAGATGACGCCGCGGGCGCTGACATCGACGCCAACGGTGGGGCAATCGAGGATCAGCAGCTTCGGCTCGGTGGCGAGCCACTTGGCGAGGACGGCGCGTTGCTGGTTTCCCCCGGAGAGACGGGCAATCGGAGCCTCGACGTCGGCGACCATGATGCCGAGACCATGGATCAGCCTGCTGACAAGATTAGCCTTGCGCTGCCGATCGACGAGACCGAGGCGATCGGTCAGGGCCGGATAGCTGGCGAGCGCCACGTTGTCGGACACGCTGGCCGGCAGAACGAGACCGAGACCCAGGCGATCCTCGGGCAGGTAGGCGATGCCGGCGGCGATCGCCTCGCGGTTGGACCGGAAGCGCCGGGCAACGCCTTCGACGCGGATCTCGCCGGCATCGACGGGGGCCAGACCGAACAGCGCTTCGGCAAGTTCGGTCTTGCCGGCGCCGAGCAGTCCGGTCAGCCCGACGATCTCGCCGCGCCGCACCGTGAGGTCGACCTCGGCAAACAGCCCGACGCGGGCAAGGCCAGTGACCTCGAGCACCGGTTCGTCAGCCGGAGCGGACAGGTTGAAACGTACGGCGTCGGGCGCCGGTGCGCCGGTCATGGCCGTGTGCAGGTCAGCCGCGCTGACGGCGCCGCGCTCGAAGCGCCGAACGATGGAGCCGTCGCGCAGCACGAACACGTCGTCGGCGATCGCCGCCACTTCATCGTAGCGGTGGCTGATGAACAGCACGGCGACGCCTTCGGCCTTCAGTCCTTCGACGACCGAGAAGAGGCGGGCCGCCTCACTGCGCGTCAACGAGGCCGTCGGTTCGTCGAGGATCAGGACGCGTGTCTCGCGAGCCAGCGCCCGAGCGATGGCGACGAGTTGCCGGTCGGCGATCGGCAGATCCCCGACCTCCGTGTCGAGATCCAGCCTGGCACCGATCAGCGCAAGGGCCGCCGCCGCGTGCTCCCGATCGTGCCGCCGCCGGCTGCGGCCAAGGGGAGCGTCGACAGTGTCGGCGAAGACGATGTTGTCGACCACCGACAGGTTGGGAAAAAGTGCGAAGTCCTGAAAGATCACCTCGATGCCGGCCCGCCGCATGGCGCCTGAGCCCTGGTGGTCGATGGTGGCGCCGTCGATGCGGATCTCGCCGCCGTCGGCCGCGTGGACGCCGGCCAGGATCTTGATCAGCGTGCTCTTGCCGGCGCCGTTGAGGCCCGACAAGGCGGCGACGCGGCCGCCGGTCAGCGACAGCGACACGCCCTTGAGCACGGGATTGCCCTGGAAGGATTTGACGAGGCCATCGACGTCCAGGCTGGTGGCGGTCAAGATCGGATGTCTCCACGAAAACGCCGCCCGCCACCTGAGACAGGCGGCGGGACAGCTGGTTGGCTCGGCGGGATCAGAAGTCGAACTGGTCGACGTTGTCGGCGGTGAAGGTGCGCGTCGCCTTGAAGCGCAACACGTGATCGGCCGCCTCGACCGTGCCCTTGCCGAGGCCCGGCAATTCGGTGCCGGTCTCGATCGGCTCCTTGTCGATCACCTTCTTGGCGAGGGCGACGAGGCCGAAGCCGGCGTCGGCCGGGTCCCACAGGAAGCCTTCGCTGATCAGTTGCTTCTTGAGATACGGCGCCGCCTGCTTGGGCAGCACGTTGCCGACGTTGCCGACATCCTTGGTGGTCTTGCCCTGCTGCTCAAGCGCGCGGGCGAAGCCGATCGGTCCCTGGCTGCCGAAGGCGACGAAGCCCTTGAGGTCGGGATTGGCGCGCAGGATCTCCTGGGAGGTGCGATAGCTGTCATCAAGGCTCTCGCCCACCGGATAGCGGTCGGCGACCGGCGTCAGCTCGGGATACTTCTGCTTGAGATAGGCGAGGCCGATGTCGGCCCACTGGTTGTGCAGCGGCACCGTCAGCGAACCGACCACCAGCGCGAACTTGCCCTTGCCGCCGGTGAGATCGGCGAGCTTCTGGAAGACGGCGGTGGCGAATTCCGTGTTGTCGATGGTCTCGAGATCCCAGGCGGCTCCCTGCTGGCCGGGCGACTCGTGGGTGACCACGACGATGCCGGCTTCCTGGGCGCGTTTGAGCACCGGCGCCAGCACGTTGGCGTCGTTGGGTACCACGGCAATGGCATCGACCTTCTTGGCGATCAGGTCCTCGATCAGCTTGACCTGCTGCGCCGGATCGGCAGCGGTGGGACCGACCTGATAGGCGTCGACGTCGAGATCCTTGGCGGCCTTGGCAACACCCGTCTCGAACCGGTTGTACCAGGGAATGCCGGTGATCTTGACCACCACGGCGATCGTCGGCTTGTCGGCGGCGAAGGCCGGCGTTCCGATGGAGAAAGCGGTCACGACAGCGGCCGCGGCGAGGAGGGTTGTTCTGATAAGGCTGGTCACGAACGGTTCTTTCTTCAGTTGGCGACAGCTCGCCTCAGCGGCAGCGGACCTGCGTGGCCGGCGAGATGGCGGTAGGCGTCTTGCCAGACGTCGTGGCGCGACGGCGTGTAGGTCGCGAGGCGGACCGAGCGGGCGACGAGCGCGCGCCCGGCCTCGAAATCGGCGAGACCCCGGCGGGCGACCAGTTGGGCGATGATGTTGCCGATCACCGTTGCCTCGACCGGGCCGGCCACGACGCGGCGGCCGGTGGCGTCGGCGATGGCCTGCAGCAGCGTCGGGATGGCGGCGCCGCCGCCAACCACATGGATCACCTCCACCCGGTCGCCGGTCAGCCGCTCGATGTCGGCGATGGTGTCGACGTAGGAAAGGGCAAGACTGTCGTAGATGGCGCGAGCCAGTTCGGCCCGGCTTTCGGGCGCCGACAGACCACGCTCGACAAACCAGCCGCGGATGGCCGCCACCATGTCCGGCGGATCGCGAAATTCCGGAGCATCCGCGTCGAAAACGAAGCCGAGCGGCGGCTGCGCGGCGGCGGATGCCTCGAAGGCAGCAAAATCGAAGGCCGGGTCGTCACGGCCGACCAGGCGACGCACCTCCTGGGCCAGCCACAGGCCGGCCTGGATCTTGTGATGCACCGTGCGCCCGGCTACGCCGCATTCGTTGGTGAAGTTGAGGTGGAACGACCGGTCGGACAGGTCCGGCTCCGGCCGCTCGCGGCCGACCAGCGACCAGGTGCCGAGGCTGATGAAGGCGGCGGCCGACGCCTCGTCGTAGGGCACGGCAGCGGCAGCAGACGCCGTGTCGTGGCTGGCGACCGCGACCACGTCGACCGGCACGGCAAGTCCGAGGCGGAGCGCCTCCGACGATCTGACCGGACCGACGATGGTGCCGCTTTCCACGATCGGCGGGAACAGGCGCGGCGACAGGCCGAAGCGCTCGATCAGCTCCCTATCCCAGTCGCGGCGGCGCGGATCGACCAGTTCGCTGGTCGAAGCGATGGAGATTTCGCTGTAGCGGCGGCCGGTCAGAAGGTGCCCGAGATAGTCGGGCATCAGATACAGACTGGCAGCCACGTCCGACAGCCAGGGCTGATCGCGCCGGTCGGCAAGCAGCTGGAAAAGCGTGTTGATCTCGATTTCCATGCTGCCGGTGCGACGGTAGAGCTCGTCCCTCGGCACCACGGCATAGGCCGCCTCGACACGGCCGCGCGTTCGTGGATCGCGCATGTGGCGAGGACCGGCGACGATGTGATCGCCGCTGTCGGTCAGAAGATAATCGACCCCGAAGCTGTCGATGCCGAGCGTCGCCGGCCCGTCAAGCCGCCCCGAAACAGTGGCCAGGGCCTCGCCGAGCGACGACCACACCTGCAGGATATCCCAATACCAGCGGCTACCCAGCTGAACGGGGCCATTGTGGAAAGCGGCAACCGGCTCGATGGACAGGCGGCCATCGGTCGAAAGCTCGCCGAGATGCAACCGTCCGCCGGAACTACCGAGGTCGAGAGAGATCAGGTTGCCTGCGGCCCGCATCGCGACTGGTACCACTCACCGTTATCGTTGGTCTCGACCTCCCCGCATGGCTCTCGTTCGCCATTGCGCGTTCGCCGAAATTGTTGGCAAACGCTACCAATGCGCCCTCCCCCCGACGAGGAAGCGCCTTTCGAATTGCGGCCGGAAATGTGAATAATAGTCTATAGGATATATAATTTATCGGTGACCAGTTGCGCCCAGCGAATTTCGGTTTGGTTTGCAATTTATGGATTTGTCGGCCGGGTTACCGGCGGTCTGGTTGCATTCATCACGATCTGATCGCCACCAGACCTGACTTTGCTCTCTCGCTCCCAGGCAACGGGAGGCGCGACAACCTGACTATATTCACGACTGCACGATGCTGAGTAAATAAACTCAAGACTGTAGACCTGCCGTCCCCAAAGGGGCCTCGTGCCCACCTGGCATCCAAACCCGATGGTCCGCGCGGTCCCGCGCTAAGGTCTGGCGGCCTCGATCAGCCGCCTCACCTCGACGGCAACGGCCGGTGTCGCCGGATTGTAGATCACCATCGAAAGATCGGGCCGGCCGTCGACGGCGAAGGCCGAGAATTCCAGCGACATCAGGCCGAACGTCGGGTGGCGCAGAAGCTTGGTACCCTCGCCGTGGTGGCCGACCTCCTTCTCCCGCCACATCGCCACGAACTCCGGGCTGGCGTGGCTGAGTTCGTCGACCAGCGCCTCGACGTTGGCCGCCGCCCCGGCCCGCACCGCGTCGGCGCGGAAGGTGGCGACGACGAAACGCGCGACGCTTTCCCAGTCGAGCTGACGCGCCCGCACCGCCGGATTGCAGAACATCATGCGCAGCACGTTGCGATCCCGTGGCGCCAGCCTGCCATAGTCGGCGAGAATGACGGTGGCGGCGGGGTTCCAGGCGATGATGTCCCATGTCGCCGTCTTGATGATGGCCGGGCTGAATTCCAGCGCGTCGAGCACGCGCTGCAGACGCGGCGACACCCCGTCGCTCTCCTGGTAGCGCACCTCCGGCAGCCGGCCGAGACCGAGCAGAAACAGATGCTCGCGCTCGACGTCGGTCAGCATCAACGCCCGGGCGATGCGGTCGAGAACGTCGGCCGACGGCGCCCCGCCCCGCCCCTGTTCGAGCCAGGTGTACCAGGTGACGGAGACGTTGGCCCGTTGCGCCACCTCCTCACGCCGGAGGCCGGGCGTCCGCCGCCGCATCATCGGCAGCCCGAAGGCGGCGGCATCGAGCCGGCAGCGCCGGTCCCGCAGGAAGGCGCCGAGCGCGTTGTCATGAATGACCGGAGCGTCCATCCTGTTCGTCCCTATACCAGGATAAGGCCGCAACTTTACCCTGATATGAAGTCAGACAATACGGCGATCATCAAAACATCCGACGTTTTTCGTCGCATAGGTCTGCGGCGTCCGCGGCATGTGCACGGCGCCAACGGCTGTCGCGATCAGACGGGCCGGCAGGGCGGTGCTTGCCGCCACCCCGGACGAATGCAATAAAATCGGCTCCGACCATCATGCTCGGAGTCGCCCCATGTCCTCGCCCATCACCGCCCTCATCGTCGTCGACGTCCAGAACGATTTCTGCCCCGGCGGCGCGCTGGCCGTTGGCGGCGGTCATGCCATCGTGCCGGTGATCAACGCACTGGTGCCCCGCTACGAGCAGGTGGTGATCACCCAGGACTGGCATCCCAAGGGGCACGTCTCCTTCGCCTCCTCCCATCACGGCCGCGAACCGTTCGACACCACCGAAATGCCCTATGGCACGCAGGTGCTATGGCCGGACCACTGCGTGCAGGGCACGCCCGGCGCCGAGCTGCATCCCGACCTTCGCGTCACCCCTGCCCAGTTGGTCATCCGCAAGGGCTGGCACCAGGGCGTCGACAGCTATTCCGCCTTCCGCGAGGCCGACCGCAAGACGCTGACTGGCCTTGCCGGCTATCTGCGCGAACGCGGCGTCGAGGAGGTGCACGTCGTCGGCCTCGCCACCGACTATTGCGTTGCCTGGACCGCCCTCGACGCCGTCAGCGCCGGCTTCCGCGTGGCGGTGATCGAGGACGCCTGCCGGGCCATCGACCTCTCGGGGTCGCTCAAGCGCGCCTGGGCAGATATGGCTGCGGCCGGCGTGACGCGCACCACCAGCGACCGCATTGTTTAGGATTGTTGCGGCATCGTCCGCATGAATTTGCGGATATTGCGGTTTTCGGGTGGACAGCCTTCGGTAGTTAGGTCATAAGCACTGACCTATAAAGGTCAGCAATATTGACCTAAGGAAAGCTGGACATGACATCACCCCTTGCGGACTTTCGGGCCGGCCTGGTCGCCGTCTTTCCGACGGTCGTCGCCGTCATCCCCTTCGCCCTCATCCTCGGCCAGCAGGCGACGGCCAAGGGCCTGACACCGGCCGAGATGCTGGCCATGTCGTCGATCGTCTTTGCCGGCTCGTCACAGCTGATCGCCGTCGGCCTGTGGAGCGCGCCGACGCCAATTGCCGCCCTGGCGTTGATGGCGCTGCTCGTCAATCTCCGCCACGTGCTGATGGGCGCCTCGCTATCCGGCAAGATCGCCCATTTCGGTCGCCTGCGTTATCTCGCGGCCTTCCTTTTGACCGACGAGGCGTGGGCGCTCAGCGAGCGCCGCGCCGTCGACCAGCCAATCAGCCGCACCTTCTATTTCACCGTGGCCTTGACGCTTTTCATCTTCTGGCAGGTCTCCTCGGTGCTCGGCACGCTGTTCGGCGCCTATCTCGAACACCCGGAAGCCCTGGGGCTCGACTTCGCCTTCCCCGCCATCTTCATCGCGCTGGCGCTTGGCTTCTGGAAGAGCGCCCGCCGCACCGGCCCGGTGCTGGCGGCAAGCGCCGCGGTCGCCGTCATCGTCCATGCCACCGTGCCGGGCGCCTGGTACGTGATTGCCGGTGCGCTGGCCGGCATCACCGCCGCCGTACTGACCGCGCCGCGCCAAGCGCCCGACACCGCCGGGGAGACGACGCCATGACCATCGATCCCGTCAATTTCGCCGCCATCCTGGCAATGGGCATCCTCACCTACATGACGCGCCTCCTCGGCTTCCTGATCGCTGACCGGTTGCCGAAATCCGGTCCGGTCCGCGTCGCGCTCGACGCGCTGCCGCCCGCCGTTCTGGTCGCCGTCATCGCCCCGATCGTCATGTTCGGCCCGATCGAGGCGGTCGCCGGCCTGGCAACGCTGATCCTTGCGCTGCGCCTGCCGCTGATCGGCGTGGTGGCGGTGGGCGTCGGCCTCGTCGCGGTGCTGCGGCTCGCGTTTGGTTGAAACGGTCGAGGAAAACGGGGCGGCAGTCCGGCTAGAGTGGTCTTGGCAACGTCGCAGGCTCGGTCGGCGAACCGGCTGTTCAGCGCCTCCGATGATGGCAATGCACGCGCCGCCAGTGCCCTGTCGCGGCTCGACACCGCCAAGCTCAAGGGCGTCGAGCTCGAGGCGCGTCTGCGCGACGTGCTGACCCGAATCCCCGACCATCTGACCGACAGGATCGAACAGCTCCGGTCGTGCAACCTGAAGGCCGAGGCCTCGGATGGCCTGCCGGATGGCTGCGGTTTTCCTAGGTGGACTACTTAAAACTTTCGGACGCGTTGCCCTTGCTTTACAGAGCATCCTGCCATGTGTTATCGATAACATATATAAAAAGACGCTAGGGAAACTCGACCGAGGTTATAGCCAAATGGCCGCTGCGCTTGAAATGCGCGGGGTATCCAAGCGGTACCCCGGAGTGGTTGCGCTCGACAACGTCGACTTGACGGTGTCGCACGGCGAGATCCACGCCATCGTCGGCGAAAATGGCGCCGGGAAATCAACGCTGATGCGCATCCTCTCGGGTGCCACGACGATGGACCAGGGCAACATTCGCATCGACGACGTCGCCGTCGAGATTGGCTCGTCGCAACGGGCGATCGATCTCGGCATCGGCACGGTCTACCAGAATCTCAATCTCGTCACCGATCTGACCGTCGCCGAGAACATCTACATGAACCGCTTCCCGATGCGCGGAGGCTTCATCGACCGCCAGAAGATCGCGGACGGCGCCCGAAGGGCGCTGTCGGAGATGAACAGCGACATCGCCCCTTCGATGCGTGTCGGCGATCTGTCGGTCGCCGACCAGCAGATGATCGCCATTGCCCGCGTCCTCGCGTACGACATCAAGATCCTCATTCTCGACGAGCCGACTTCCTCGCTTTCCAAGGCGGAATCGGACGACCTCTTCCGCAATATGCGACGGCTCAAGTCACGCGGCGTGTCGATCATCTTCATCAGCCATCACATGGATGAGATCTTCTCGGTCGCTGATACGGTCACCGTGTTGCGCGACGGCCGTCTGATCGGGCGGTGGCGGACCAACGAACTCGACGAGCATGCGCTTGTCCACCATATGGTTGGCCGGGAAGTCACCGAGATGTTCCCGAAGGAAGTGGTGCCGATCGGCGATGTCGTCCTTTCGGCCAACCATATCAGCGTCGACGGCATGGTCCACGACGTCTCCTTCTGTGTTCGCAAAGGCGAAGTCCTCGGCATCGGCGGCTTGGTCGGAGCCGGTCGCACCGAACTCGTCAAGTCGGTATTCGGCGCGTGCCCCGGACGCAGTGGCGATATCTGCCTTGACGGCCAGCCGGTCGACATCCGCAGCCCCAAACAAGCGGTCGAGGCGGGTATCGCTTTCGTCCCGGAGGACCGACGCTACGAGGGTCTGAT
>Ga0316604_10001374_pt1 | contig 21775 bp, 16 predicted proteins | sample OWC_soil_day20_C_FD_207650 | JGI IMG/M metagenome (GOLD analysis project Ga0316604, IMG submission 207650) | Wetland soil microbial communities from Old Woman Creek delta, Ohio, United States - OWC_soil_day20_CT | ecosystem: Environmental > Terrestrial > Soil > Wetlands | place: USA: Ohio...
AGTATATCACCGGTATAACAGATCGATGCTTCCGCAACTTTATTGTTTTCCCGTACCGCATCAATCGCAATACGCATGCCTTCCATCCAGTTCAGGCTGTCGAAGATGCGGAAAACATCAATACCGGCTTCTGAAGCCTTTTTGACAAACGCTTGGATGACATTGTCAGGGTAATTGGTATAACCGACGGCATTAGAGCCCCGCAGCAGCATCTGGAACAGGATATTCGGCGCTTCTGCCCGCAGCTGGGCAAGCCGTTTCCATGGATCTTCATTCAAGAACCGGTAGGCAACATCGAAGGTTGCTCCGCCCCATGCTTCAAAAGAAAATAAATTCGGCAGCAGTTGCGCCGTAGGACCGATAATTTTCAGCATGTCGTGGGTCCTCATGCGTGTGGCCAGCAAGGATTGGTGCGCATCCCGCAGCGTGGTATCCGTCACCAAGACTTCTTTTTGTTCTTTGATCCAGCGGACTAAGCCATCCGGCCCCTGTTGATCCAAAATTTGTTTCGTCCCGGAAAGCGGCATTTTCTCTAGCGCTTTCGGCATCCGCGGTGCAGCCAAAACCGGTTTTTCCCGTTTTGGCAAGCCGGGAAAACCATTCACCGTCACGCTGGCCAAATAGTTCAGAAGTTTCGTCGCCCGATCTTTTTTCTCGGTAAACACGAACAATTCCGGTGATGCATCCAGAAACCCGGTGCCATACGTACCTTTGATAAATTGCTCATGCCTCACCACATTATCCAAGAATGCAATATTGGTTTTTAACCCGCGAATCCGGAATTCGCCCAAACAACGTCGCATTTTGGCAATGGCGTCTTTATGGGTGGGACCCCATGTGGAAACCTTTACCAATAAAGAATCGTAGTAAGGAGTAATCACCGCTCCGGCATACGCATTACCGGCGTCCAGCCGAACCCCGAAGCCTCCGCTGCTGCGATACACGGAAATTTTTCCCGTATCGGGCATAAAATTATTGGTCGGATCTTCTGTCGTTACCCGGCATTGGATCGCATGGCCGTTGCAGAAAATCTTTTCTTGCGGCGGAATGCCAATCTCTTCACCATGCAGGTCACAGCCGTCCGCAATCAGGATCTGCGCCCGCACAATATCGACGCCGGTAATCATTTCGGTAATGGTATGTTCGACCTGGATCCGGGGGTTTACCTCGATGAAATAAAATTTTTCATCCGGTGTCACCAGGAATTCGACCGTACCGGCGTTCAGGTAGTTTACATTTTTCATCAATTTCACAGCGGCCTCGCAAATGGCCAGCCGTGCCTTCTCAGACAGCGCAAGGCTCGGAGCAATTTCTACCACCTTTTGGTGCCGGCGCTGAACGGAACAATCGCGATCAAACAGATGAACAATGTTGCCTTGTTCATCGCCCAAGATTTGGACCTCCACATGCTTAATCTGTTCCAATAACTTTTCAATGTATACTTCATCATTGCCAAACGATGTTTTTGCCTCCGATTTGGCACGATGATAGGCGTCTTCCAAAGATTCCCATCCGCGGACAATCCGCATGCCGCGGCCGCCGCCGCCCGACGAAGCCTTGATAATAATCGGAAAACCAAATTTTTTGGCAAATGTGTTGACTTCTTCCAAACTGCTGACCGGACCATCTGAACCGGGAACCATTTGTATCCCGGCAGCCAAAGCCTGCTTCCGCGCATTGATTTTATCACCAAAGTTGCGCAAATGCTCCAGGCGCGGCCCAATGAAAACAATCCCTTCTTCGGCACAACGTTTGGCTAATTCCGAGTTTTCCGATAAAAATCCATAGCCGGGGTGGATCGCATCCACATCATGTTCTTTCGCAATTTGAATTACAGACTCAATATCCAAATATGCTTCCGTCGGGTTTTTCCCCTCGCCGACCAGATAGGCTTCATCCGCTTTGTAACGGTGCAACGATAAGATATCTTCATTCGCATAAATAGCTACCGTATGGATCCCCATTTCATGGCAAGCACGAAAAACACGGATCGCAATTTCACCGCGATTGGCCACAAGGACTTTATTTATTCTATTCATTTCTTCCTCCTCATTACTACACAAGATAAGGCAAGTTTACACAAAGTATTATTATCGTATCAATTTAGAAAAAAAAAGTAAAGAGAAATTAATCAAGTATACTTGTATACCGAATAATATCCGCCTAAAAAAAACATGCTGACAGAGTAAAAAAATAGACCCCCATTACTGCAAATTGGAGATCCATTCCGTCCTTGTAAATGCCTGCCTATCTTTTTATTATACCAGCATCACGACGCGCCGTCCAGCCGGCGATTAGCTGGCATGTACGTTTAGCGGGAGTTTGAGCCCAGCATCCTCCGCTGGAACCAGCGGCTCGGCAGCGTGAAACATAAGTTGAAAATCAGGATCGTGATCACTAACAAGGCTGCGATGCCATTGGCAATATCCATCCGGTCCGGTACCAACCCCACCGCCATGACATACCAAATATGCACCGCCAATGTCTCACCGGCGGCCGTAACGTCAAAATCCGGCAGTTGCCGGGAAACAGTCGTTCCTGCCGTAAAGATCAAAATAGCAGATTCACCCAACGCTCTTCCGGCGGTCAGCGTAATGCCGGTGATAATTCCCGGCAGGGCCGTCGGCAAAAGGACTTTCCAAATCGTCTGCCATTTTGTGGCCCCTAAGGCCAGACTGGCCTCCCGGTAATAAGACGGCACCGTACGGAGCGTTTCTTCGGTCACCCGTACTAATACGGGGATATTCAGCAACGACAAGGTTAACGCGCCGCCGATGATGCTGAAGCCCATCCCTAGAAAATTCACAAACACAATCATGCCAAAAAGACCCAAGACAATCGAGGGAACTGTCGCCAGGCTTTCCGTACTCAAGCGGATCAAATCGGTTAACCGGTTGTTTTTGGCATACTCGGCCAAATAAATCCCGCCGCCCACCGCCACGGGAATGGAAAATAACAGCGACAAGAAAAGAATATAGAAGGAATTGAAAAACTGCGCCCCAACGCCGCTGCCCGCTTTGATATCGCTGGAAGCTCCGGTAAGGAAATTCCAGGTCAATACCGGCAACCCTTTAACCAAAATATAGATCAGGAACGCCGCCAAAATGCCCAGGATCAATGCCCCGGACAACCATAAAATTCCCCGCGCGAGTTGATCCAACAATTTCGCTTTCGTTATTTTCTTAGCCATTCGCTTCATTTCAAGCACGGTTTCCTTTCCCTCCAAATTCAGTTCGCTTTCCACATAACGATCCATTTAAGCTAATCTCCTTTGCGCAATCTGACGGATCACAATAATCATCGCCATGGATAAAAGCAGTAATACCAAAGCCATAAGAAACAGCGAATTACCCCAAGCCGAACCAAAGGGAGTATTGCCCATTTCGACGACAATTTCACTCGTCAAAGTCGAGGTAGGCATAAACAACGACCAGGATATTTGCGGTGTATTGCCGATGACCATTTGGACCGCCATCGTTTCCCCCACCGCTCTTGCCATAGCGAGGATAATTGAGGTCAAGATCCCCGGCATGGCTGCCGGCAGAATGACGCCGGTAATCGTCTGCCACGGTGTCGCTCCAAGCGCCAACGACCCTTCTTCTAAAGTTTTGGGAACCGCACGTATGGCATCTTCTGAGACGCTGATAATCGTCGGCAAAATCATAATCGCCAAAATAATCGCTGACGCCAATAAGCCAAAGCCCGTACTGACATGAAAATGGGTCCGGATAAAGGGCACAAAAATAGTCAAGCCGATGAAGCCATAAACCACCGAAGGGATCGCTACATAGAGGTCTGTAGCCGGGCGCATCACATCACGCAGCCGCGGTGGCGCCACTTTGGCCATGAAGATCGCTCCTGCCAATCCTAGCGGAGCACCAATCAGAATGGCCAGCACCGTCGTAGCCACCGTGCCAAAAATAAAACTCAGCGCTCCATATTGCCCTTCGCTCGGATCCCACTTGGTCGATAAAAAGAAATCCGCGATGCTGACTTCCTTAAAGGTCATTAAGCCTTGCTGACCGACAAAAATGATAATCGCAAACACAATTATGGTCATGAGAACCGCACTGCTGATAAATAAATAGCGGATATACCGGTCGTAAGCCAACCTTATTTTATGATCATTGACGGTCGCCATTGCTGACATGTTCATTCTCCTTACCAATACGGTTTTACCTTTATTATAAGCGTTCTCATTTCTCGCATTGTTAAGACCATGTTAACTTTTTGTTAAATTTGCCTATCTGACATATCTGCTATATAACGAATCAGAGCAGGTCATTTCCGACCTGCTCTGAGTTTAGAAAAAAACATTATCCCACCAATTCATGTTCTATTAACAGAAAAAAATAAGACTGTTCAAAAAGGTTACGATGCTGGGAACGAAGAGGCTTGCGACGCGCCGCGTACTAAAACGTACGCTGGTTAGAAAACCCGACTTTTGCCGAGCTTTGATAACGACGGCAAAAGTCGTTGGTTGCACTTATGTCCATCAGATAAAATTAATCCCATCTGATGGACCAAACAAACGTAGTCGTGATTGCGCAACGCTTGGCGCTTTAGCGCCTTAGAGTTGGCGGCATACTCCTTGCGGGTGTAACGCAGATTGACTTTTTTCAACAGCCGGAACTTTATTTAGGCATTTTGGTGAGTGGAATAAACCCATTTTTTTCGGCATAGGCTTCTTGGAATTCTTTGCCGGTTACATACTCAATAAACGCCTTCACTGCTCCACTCGGTTCTCCTTTGGTGTACATACGGCCAAAGGTGTAGACCCGATATTTACCGCTTTGGACATTTTCCAACGTATATTTCACACCATCATACGCTAATGGCTTGATGCTTGCGTCAACATAAGCGGCATCCACATAACCAATCGCACCCGGGGTCGATGCAATGGCCGCCCGGACAGCACCGTTCGAATCTTGGATGACCGCGTTATCCGTAAAGGCTGCATTTTTTAACACAACTTCAGCAATCGTTGCCCGCGAACCGGAAGATTTAGCCCTGTGAATGATCGTAATCGCTTGATCCTTGCCGCCCACATCTTTCCAGTTGGTAACCTTTCCGGTAAGAATATCAACGTACTGCGCTTGCGTTAAGTTATCCACTGTGACATCCGGGTTAGCCACAAAAACGAAAGGGATACCAACCAATTTGTGCTCAACAAGTCCTGCATTTTTTAAGCTATCCTGCAAACCAACATCCGAGTTACCGATGTTTACCGATCCGCTGGCTGCCTGGTTCTGGCCGGTGAATGAACCGCCGCCGCTAATATTCACTGTTACTTTTGCATATTTCTTCTGAAATTCTTCCTGGCCCGGTTTCAACAGCGGCAACAGTGCAGTGGAGCCGGAAGCCGTTACCGTCCCCTGTACTTCCGTTGTTTTTGGCTGCTCCGCCTTTTGGGAACCACAACCGGCCACCAAACTAAATCCGAGCATCAGCACTGCAATACCTGCCAGAAATTTTGATTTTTTCAGTGTCTTCATGTAGAGCCCTCCTAATTTATTATCAAATCGTATAGTTTTATTATAAAAACATCGCGAACCCCTTGTGTTAAGGAATTGTTAACATTGTGTTAAAAAAAGTGAAACCGCATCCAGCTCTTCCATTATTTCTTCTTTCGAGCTATGATTTCTATATAGTATGGTAATATTCCTTATAGGAGGCTTATGCACATGTTTACGCCCGGCATCCGCAACCGACTGATTTCGTCTTTTCTGCTGCTCATCCTGTTAATGATGGCAGCCCTAGGCAGTTATCTTCTCTGGTTCTTTCATAAATACAATATTGAACGTTTATCAGACTACTTACAAACCGAGTCAGAAATTGCCGGCCAACTGCTGCGGCCATATATGCGAGGGCCTCTGCAAAAAGCCGGTCTGGACGCCGTTCTCAAAGAACTGGCGACCAAAGCCGATCGTCGTTTGACCATTATTGATACAACCGGCGTCGTATTAGCAGATTCTTGGGAAAATCCGGCGCTCATGGAAAACCATAATAACCGGCCGGAAATCATGGCTGCCTTGGCAGGTCAGGTTGGTAAGGCGACACGATATAGCACCACACTGGGCGAACAATCGATGTATATTGCCATGCCGATGAAACAGGATGGGGAAATAACCGGAGTTCTAAGAATATCCACCACGTTAGCCCATGTCGAAGCTGGCTTTAATGAGATGCGCAATGTGCTGCTGGTTGCCTTTTTACTAACTGCTCTACTGTCCATACTGCTCAGTATGCGCCTGGCCCGCAAATACACGGCGCCGATTGAAGAAATAACAAGCATCGCCAGCCAACTGGGAGCAGGCCAGTTGGATAAACGGGTCCATTTACGAACGGGCGATGAACTGGAAGTCTTAGGGCACACACTCAACAATCTCGCCTCGAGCTTGGATGACAAAATCAATGAAATCATGGCCGAAAAACGAAAACTTGAATTAGTCTTCGAAAACATGGACAATGCGGTCATCTTATTTGACCGTTACGGCCGGGTCATCGATGCCAACAGCCAGGCACTTACCTTGTTCAAATTCACTCCTGCGATGTATGGGCAGCACCATGTGCAGGTCATCGGAACCAGCCTGTTGGATAAAGCGTTAAAAGAAACGATCCTGCAAAACGAACGACAGTGGCTGGACGTGCGGCTCAACGTTCAAGGAATGAAAAGAGTATTCCAGGTATTCATTGCCCCGACTGCGAACCCGAATGACGGGTCATTGTGTGTTCTGTCTGTATTTCATGACATTACGGCCTTAAAAGAAATTGAAGAACGGCAAGCGGATTTCGTAGCCAACGCGTCGCACGAACTGAGCACACCGCTGACAGCGATTAAAGGGTTTGCCGAAACGTTGCTGGACGGCGCCTTACAGAACCCGGAACTCAGTAATAAATTTGTATCGATCATTCACGAAGAAGCGGAACGAATGCACCGGCTGGTGAAAGACCTCCTGCAATTGGCTCGCATTTCTTCCCGTGATTACCACCAACAGATCCAACACACACCTACGGCAATTCAACCGATTGTCGAAAAAGTAATTCGTCATTTGGCCCCGCAATTGGAAAATAAGTCCCTTGCCGTAGAATTACATATTGAACCAGAAGAACTCAGCATATACAGCAGCTCAGACTGGCTCAACCAAATACTCGTCAATTTGATCGAAAACAGCATTAAGTTTACCCCGTCCGGCGGAAAAATCTTCGTCACATGCCGCCAGGAACAAGCTAAAGCAATCATACGCGTACAAGATACGGGAATCGGCATCCCGGCCGAAGACCTCCCCTTTATCTTCGACCGGTTTTACCGCGTGGACCGCGCCCGCACGCGAGCGGCCGGCGGTACAGGGTTGGGGCTTGCCATCGTCAAATATATGGTTGAAGCCCTTGGCGGAAAAATCGAAGCCCAAAGTAATGTGGGAACCGGTTCAACCTTCACCATCACTTTCCCCGTCGCGCCGGAAAACCCACCCAACACTAAACCGCCACAATAACAAAAAAAAACAGGTGGCCCTGTCGTTCAAAGTAAAGTTGCAAAAACCGTCTTCGCTGCATGTTTTGCTATGCAGCGAAGACGGTTCTTTTTTACATCCGTTTATTTTTTTCTAAGCCGTTGCCCGGTCGCAAGGTAAATAACCCATTCGGCGATGTTGGTCGCATGGTCGGCAAACCGTTCCAAAAAACGTCCGACTAAAATTAACTGGGTTGCCTGGCCAATCTTCTTCGGATCTTCCAACATAAACGTTAACAGCTCGCGGAACATTTGTTTTTGAAGCTGATCGACTGCATCGTCCGCCAGGCAAACCTGTTCGGCTAGCGTAATATCCATATTGGTATAGGCCTCCATCGCCTGGCTGAGCATTTTTTGTACCATTTGCGCCATACGGGGAATATCAATCAAGGGTTTGATCAATGGCTCATTCGCCAAAAGGATTGTTACTTTTGCGATGTCGTACGCATGGTCGCCCATTCGTTCCAAATCTGTCGTTATCTTTAAACCCGTACTGATAATGCGAAGGTCTCGTGCCATAGGCTGCTGTTTTGCGATAAGCAGCATACAGCGGTCTTCGATGCTGACTTCCAGTGCATCAATCGCGTCATCACCCTCCATCACCTTCCGAGCCAGTTCCACATCTTTCTGGGCAAGGGACGTTACGGCGTCGCCAATTGCTCTGGCTACCAATTCTCCCATCAAAATAATTTCCTTACGTAACATTTCCAGTCCTTGATCATATGCATGACGTGTTGTCATCGACGTAACCCCTTTCCTTAACCAAACCGGCCGGTAATATAATCTTCGGTACGTTTATCCTGGGGCCGGGTAAAGATGGCATCCGTGCTGTTGCATTCAACCAACTCGCCGTTCAGGAAGAACGCCGTGTCATCAGAAACCCGCGCAGCCTGCTGCATATTATGGGTAACCATGATGATGGTATAGTTGTTTTTCAGTTCTGTAATTAATTCCTCAATCTTCATCGTGGAAATAGGATCCAGCGCAGAACAGGGTTCGTCCATCAGCAGCACTTCCGGTTCAACAGCCAGAAGCCGCGCAATACATAGCCGCTGCTGCTGCCCGCCGGACAGGCCCATGGCCGACTTATTCAACCGGTCTTTGACTTCATCCCATAACGCGGCGCCGGTTAAACTTTTTTCGACAATTTCACTAAGCTGGGCTTTATTCGTTATGCCGTGAACGCGCGGTCCATAGGCCACATTATCAAATATCGACATGGGAAACGGGTTGGGGCGCTGGAATACCATGCCGACCCGTTTGCGCAACATGACCACATCCGTATCCGGATGGTAGATATTCACCCCATCCAGCAATACTTCTCCTTCGATCTTCACGTTATCGATCAAATCATTCATGCGGTTAATCGTCCGCAGGCACGTCGATTTTCCGCAGCCCGAAGGCCCGATCAACGCCAATACGCTATTCGCGGGGACATTCAAGGAAATTTTCTTGAGCGCCAGTGATTCCCCGTAATACAATTTCAACTTATTGATCTGAATTTTGTGTTCCATGAAAAACCTCCTGCCAGCTTTGATATGAATATATCATACCCAATGGAATGTTATTGTTAAGTTCTTGTTAATTCTATGTTAAATGTTATCTTAACCGAAATAACTATATTTTTGCTGGTGCTGTTGTCATAGGATGCGATAAAATAAAAAAAACGGCTTACGCCGAGTTGCAACTTCGATAATGGAAATTACTGATTACATTCATGTCGATTTAACAAAATTTATTTTTTTCCGGAGGGATCGCTCATGCTTAAACAGCCAAAATGGCTTAACAGGCCGGTCGCGGTAATCGTATTCATTGGCGTATTGTTGGTCTCCATAGTATCACAGCCGCAATTCGTCTATGCAACTGCTGACGGTGGTTATGGCCAGAAAGCCAAATATGTCTTTCTTTTCATTGGTGACGGGATGGCCATGCCGCAAATCCGCGCTGCCGAACTATTTAAAAAGGGAACAACAAATACCAATGCCCTGCAGCATGGAAATTTAGCGTTAACATCCTTACCGTATCAAGGAACGCAAACCTCCCACTCAGCCAATGCATCGATAACCGACTCCGCAGCAGCCGGCACCGCCTTGGCAACAGGCCACAAAACAAATAATGGGGTTCTGGGCATGGATCCAACGAAAACCATGAACTACACGTCGATGGCAGAATTGGCAAAAGCAAACGGGATGAAAGTCGGCATCATTTCCAGTGTTTCCCTGGACAGCGCTACTCCGGCTTCCTTTTACGCCCATGAACCGACCCGCAAAAATTATTATGAAATCGCTGCTACAATGGTCCACACCAACTTTGATTATTTTGCCGGCGGCGGCTTATTAGCGCCTGCCGGCCCAAAAGAAGACCGTGAAAACATACTGGAACTAGCCCGCCAAAATGGCTTCCAAATCAGCCATTCGAACGAAGAAATTTTAAATTTACAGCCAAACGGCCAAAAAATTATCGCGATTTGCCCAAATTTAACTGCCGGGGCGACGATGGTTTACGAAATCGACCGTACGGATCAACTTTCACTGCAAGACCTTACCCGCAAAGGTATTGAAATGCTGAACAACCCTAATGGTTTTTTTCTGATGGTCGAAGGCGGAAAAATTGACTGGGCCTGTCATGCCAATGACGCCGGAACAGCCATCCATGATGTCCTGGCATTTGACAATGCGATCGCGGAAGCTCTCAGTTTCTATGCAAATCACCCAAATGAAACGCTCATCGTCATAACCGGCGACCATGAAACCGGCGGCATGGCCATTGATGGTTCTGCTGCCAGTCCGGAAGCAAACTTTATGGTTCTCCAATACCAACTGGTATCGTTTGAAGAATTTGATAAAGAAATTCAAGTTTACCGGCAGAATGTCGATCCGGAATACGCCAGTTTAAACGACTGGATACCTTTCCTAACTAATCAGATCGGCTTGACGGATTTGACCGATTACGATAAAAATCGTCTGGAAGCGGCTCTTGCAGCCAGCATGGTCGATCCGAAAAAACGCAGCAAAGACGAAAACAATAAATTACAGTATGGTCCTTACGAACCATTTTCTATTACTGCCAGCCATATTTTCAATCAAAAAGCCGGCATCAGTTGGACAACGTACGGACATACCTCCGCTGCTGTGCCGGTATTTGCCCAAGGCGTAGGCGGAGCTTCTTTTCAAGGGACCTATGATAACACCGATATTGCAAAAAAAGTAATGAATACCATGGATGTAGCGGGCAAGTAATGCAGCAATTGTTACGGGCTGTGAAATTTATAGCCTACCCCTCTTACCGTTTCGATAGACTCAGCCATTTCCGGCACTGCGGACAATTTCATCCGCAAATGCCTTACATGGACATCTACCGTCCGGGTATCCCCGTAATATTCATAGCCCCATACTTTATCCAGCAATTCTTCGCGCGTATAGGCCTTATCGATATTGGATACCAACAGTTTTAATAATTCATATTCTTTTGGGGTCAATTCCAGCTTCTCCTGATCCAGATACACTTCATAACTGTTTAAATTAAAATTCAGCCGGCCGGCAATTAACTGCCCCCCGGCAGGCGGCTCTTTCTGAACGCGCCGTAATACCGCTTTGATGCGCGCCATGAGTTCCCTGGGGCTAAACGGCTTCGTAAGATAATCGTCCGCACCCATTTCCAGCCCAAGAATTTTATCGATTTCCTCTTCTTTGGCAGTCAGCATAACGATCGCAATCCCAGATGTTTCCCGCTGGCTTTTTAAAACTCGGCATACTTCCAGTCCATCTTTTTCCGGCAGCATGAGATCAAGGACCATCAGATCAGGATGTTCCTTTCTGGCTAGATCCAGGGCGGAAATTCCATCTGCAGCTTCAAGCACCATATAGCCTTCTTTTTCCAAATTAAACCGAACCAAACTGCGAATATTCGCCTCGTCATCGACTATTACTATTTTTCCCGCCATATTGACCTCCTCAGACCTTCTGTTGCATACTCATTTCTTATTTTTGGGGATAATCTGCAAATAGATGCCATATTACGGTCCGCCTATTCACTTGGATTGTGGTTATTATGAGGCACCCATTCCATAAAGTTAGTGAAAAAACATCTGGTACAGCGATAAGATAATTTCAATCACGATGAGGATGATGATTGCCCATTCAAGCCGTGTGCCCCGTCTTGCATGTACCAGATCGGAAAACGATTCCGTGATATCCATGAGGGTTTCTGTCTTATGCCTAATTTTTTCATAACGGTCTTTGAGTTCAAATAAAAGCGACAGTCGATCGTATAAGGTTGCCGCTTCTTCATTTGTCCATGTAATGTCGGGGTTGTCCAGAAGCATGATATAGGAAATTGTGTTCAGCTTGAAGCTAATTATTTTTGCCATCATCTTTGCCAATTCTTCATCAGATACGCCCAATTCGCCGCGGTTCAGGTCATTGACGACATTTTCAATCCGATCCAATAAAGCATCCACTTCGATTTCATTCTTTTCTAAAGAAACCGATTTGGCTAACACGGTAGAAACAATTTCCAACTGATAATCATTTTTGACGTCCGCAATCATATAATCATTGTTCACGGCGGGCAGCTGTCCGGCATCGATTTCCAACCTGTAATCATCCGCGTAAGTAAACACGTCACTATCACTAATTTGCGGCTCCAGTTTTTTCATGTATTGCACAACATCCATAATTTCATGATGTTGAAAATTAATGAGCACCATACTGCCAAAATGGAATACATACACCAATTTATTATTGGCATCATTAACAATGCCTTTTAAATTGTCAGTTTGCAGCAACAAAAAATCTTCCCAGCGAAACTTGCGGACAATGCCGAAATGTTCGCCAATTTTATTGAGGTTCAATTCTTTGCACACAGAAATTGCTTTAAACTCAGCATACATGCCATGTCCCTCCGTCCATTATTGCTATAATCTGCATAATAAACAATAATACCCGTTGATAACAGCATACCATATTAATTCCTGCTGTTGTAATTACCAATAAATTTCTTTTTCTAGCAAACGCCATTATATTTCGAAAAGTAAATTATGGAATTTTGCAGGAATTCAGAATATTTGGGAGAATACAAACGATAAAAACTAGATAGTGATTGCTAAAAAGGGGGGTAACTAATGGCGGATTATGATTTTAAAACAGCGGCAGCCAAATTGCTGGCTCAACATTCCCTCACAGCAGAAAAACCTGTCCCAAAGCCTTTAGTCAACCAAAAAGATCCAGTTGTGCCGCCACCTGGCATAAGGCCAATTCACAAAGTGCAACCGGAACTGCAGCAAAACCGTCCGGAAACTGAGCAGGAACCTGTTGTCGAACCAATATGGGATGACCCGGTGGAAAAGGCGACAACAGATTTTTCCTATACCGATAAACCAAAACTTTCGCAAAACAAACTGAAAGTCTTCGTTATGGTCGGCCTCATTGTATTTTTTAGTGCAATCATGGTATTCCTCGTGCCACCCACCAGACTCGGCATTTTGGGAAATATCTTGTTAGGGGTTCTGGCGGGAGGCGGCTTCGGGTACATTATTAACCGGGAATTATAGGCGTTGCTTGTAATATTACGAAAGGAGGGCTTGTAAAAGCCGGATCATTATGATTACTATTTGCTTTGTAAACCAAAAAGGCGGCGTTGGCAAAACTACTTCGGTGATGAACATAGGCGCTTGCCTGGCAAAATTGTCGAAGCGGGTATTGATGATCGATCTGGATCCGCAGGAAAGCCTGAGCTATTGGCTTGGCATTACGGAACCGGATAAAACAATTTTTGACTTTTTTGACGGCAAGGCAAACTTGGAGTCGTGCATCACCCGGCATGCAGCTGGTTTCGACGTCGTTCCGTCGAAAGAAATGCTGGCAACCATCACGCCGGACGTCTATCAGCTTAAACAAGCTCTGGATAAGCTGAATTATGATTTCGTTTTGTTGGATTGTTCACCAACCCTTGGAATGACATCACTGGCCGCTCTGACGGCTGCGAACTGGGTTATTATTCCCTTGTGCCCGGACTTGCTTAGTATCAAAGGAATGAGCCAGTTGCTGGGAACGATTCAAACCATTCGCGAGCAAACCAATCCCGGTTTATTATTAAAAAATGTCCTCGCAACACGCTACGACGGCAACCAGAAAATGCACAGGGACGTTTTAGAGCAGCTTACTTCTTTTCTTGACAGTGTGCCCATTTTCACGGTGCGAGAAGATATTGCCGTTTCTGAAAGTCCGGTCGCTGGTATGAGTGTAGTGGATTATAAACCGGACAGCGCAGGGGCGCAGGATTACATGGCTATTTCTCAAGATTTAGCCAATAGTAAAGGGGATTACAAAACGGCAGTAGCGAGTGTGCTCGCTAAACATTCTTTTAAAGCAGAACAAAAAATACCAAATACCCTAATCGGCAGGGTTGAAGCGGCAATATCGCAGCCCCTCACTACTCCGAAACAAAAAGAAATGGATTTATTGCAAACGGTTTCGCCTGGAAAAGAGGAATCGTTACGATTACAGCCTCTCATAGCTCCGGCACAGCAAGAAACAGATAAACTGCCAATTCTTCCGCCTCAACAAGAGGAACCGGTCGCGTTACCGCCTCTTGTAACTCCGACACAGCAAGAAACAAAGCCGGTACCAAAATTTCCGTCGGAAGAGGATAACACCGAAGCATTACAATCTCCTGCTTCACCGGTCCATCAAAAAGTGGATACCCTGGAAATACCATCCAACGTTCAAGCTGAACCGTCAGCAGCAACACCAGCCATGCCAAGCCGGACTGAACGCTACAAGCTAAGCCAAATTTCTCCTAATCCAAAACGGGGCTTTTCACTGGGAATGAAGGCTTCGGTTATCCTTGGCTTGATCGTGGCAGCCACTGCAATCGCGGTATTCTTTGTCCAATCTTCTCCGTTGAAACTACACCTGCCAATGCAACGGTCATCGGCCGAGCAATCATCGGCAGCCCAATCACCAGCAGCAGAACAGCCTTCGGCACAACAATCAACACCATCCGCACAGCAGCCAACAACGCCAAAACCACCGGCAGCGCCGGAAGTCAAACCAGAGAAAGTAATATTAAAGGGAGTACAATTCGATTATGACAAGGATACCTTACAACCGCAATCGTACCCTATTTTAGACGATATCGTAAATTTGGCCAAACAGAATCCGCAATGGCAGTTCCGCTTAACCGGTCATACCGACAGCTGGGGCGATGACGCTTACAACTTGAACCTGTCTTTGCGCCGGGTGCAGGCCGTAAAATACTACTTAGTCAAGCAAGGTGTTCCCGACAACCGGCTTATCGTTGTCGGAAAAGGGAGGAGTGAACGCCTTACCACGAATGATACGGCGGAAGGACGAGCTCAAAACCGTCGCGTGGAAATGGAAATTATCCAGTAATATTCATCATCCAGAAGAAAAATATCAGTATAAGTAAGAAAACCCGGCTCATGCCATTGCTTTTTAAACTTGGTATAAGCCGGGTTTTCTTATTTTTCTCAATGCCTACACAAAGCAATGAGGCATAAAGTTGGCGTTCCTCTTATTGCCCCATCAAGCGGTATCCAATCCCCGATTCGGTAATAATATACTTCGGTTGAGCCGGATTTTTTTCTATTTTCCTCCTAATTTGTCCAATATAAACCCGGATATAATGCGTATCGACATCGTATGCATTGCCCCAAACCGCTTTCAACAATTGTTTGTGGGTCAATACCCGTCCGGCATGTTGAGCCAACAGCTTTACAATTTCATATTCGGTGGGAGTCAATTTGATTTCCTGCCCCTCAACCGTGACACGACGTTGCACCAAATCAACCGTCAGGTTTCCGCAATTTAATACCGGCTCACTTTCGCTTGCCGCCATGCGCCGTAAACAGACACGCATTCTTGCCATGAGTTCTCCCATGCTAAACGGTTTCGTTACGTAATCATCCGCTCCGGCATCCAATGCGTCAATTTTTCCCTGCTCTTGGTCACGCGCCGTCAAAACAATAATCGGCGAGTTCGACCATTGACGAATTTCGCGAATAATGTCCTTGCCATCCATATCCGGCAAGCCAAGATCAACAATCAGCAAGTCCGGTTTAAAAACAGTCGTTCGCTGAATACCTTCCCGTCCGGTTGCAACTTCTTCGGTCACAAAGCCGTGCGCACGCAAAGAGACACTGAGTAATTTACGGATTTGCGACTCATCATCGATAATTAAAATCCTAGCTCCTTTTTCCATTTTCATTTTCCTCCAGCGGCGGGATGATTGGGCTCTTCTCATGCACTGGCAGGGTAAACGTAATCACCGTGCCACCGGATGTCCGGTTTTCTGCCCATATTTGTCCACCGTGAGCCTCAATTATGCCCTTGCAAATGGCTAATCCTAAGCCTATTCCTTCTACTTTCCGTGCCTGTTTGACCCGATAAAATTTATCGAAAATATGCGGCAGATCTTCTTTAGGAATTCCTGCACCGTTATCCATTACGGCAACTTTTATCATTTCCTGTTCGCGGGCAGCGGTAATAGTAATTGTACTTCCTGTCGGAGAATATTTCATCGCATTATCAATAAGATTGATCAATACCTGTTCCAAAAGGACACAATCGGCGCGGAACAAGCCTAATCCGGCAGGAATCTCGGTTTTGACCACATACTTTGCAGTTGTTTCACCAAACCGTTGTAAAGCTGCACCGACAATATCTTCCAAATCACACCAATCATTTTTTAAATGGAGCATATCATTTTCTATTCGTGCCGTATCTAATAGATTCACAATGACCCGTTCCATTCTCCTTGATCCTTCTTGAATACTCTCCAATAACTCGTGGCGCGTCTTTTCATCATAACTAACGCCTGTTTCAAGCAGCATCGACGAAGCACCAACGATCGCCGCCAATGGAGTGCGTAATTCGTGGGAAATGGAATTTAATAATGCGGTCCGTAATTTATCCGCCTCTACCAATAAAGCGGCCTGTCTTGCTTGTTCCGTCAATTTTACTCTTTCTATGGCAATCGCCGCAAATCCTACCCAGGTATTGATCAGCTGGCGTTCCTCCGGCGTAACTTTTTGACGATTGAGTTTCACGCCAAAAACACCAATTCTATTATCCCCACTTAAAAGAGGAACATATAAATATTGGCCTCCAGGAAGCGTCTCCGTTGAACGCCCCGCAACTTGACCATTCCGGTATGCCCAGTCAGCTACTGCATATTCGGCTTCAGAAAATGGTTGTCCTCCAAAATCATCCTGTTCGATGTCGTAATAGCCCCGGATCGTCAGAATATCTTTGCCTTCGGGCAGCAATACTCTGGTGGCCCGCCCAAGATTTTCTCCCATGTGGACAGCCATTTCCTGAGCAATGCGATTTAAATCCACCACAGCGGCAATTTCGCGGCTAAAATCATAGAGAGCCCTGATATTTTTTTCTCGTTGCCGGGCAATTTTAGCTTCTAAGCGTAATTGTTCCGTCTGACCGCCAATAAAAAAGGATACGAGTAGAAAAATTATAAAACTCCAAACATAGCGGATGTCATAGACCGTAAACGTAAAAACCGGCGGAACGAATAAAAAATCATAAGCCAATACACAGACAAATGCGGTTGCATACGCCGGCAGCCTTCCCCACCAAAAAGCCGTAAAGAATACGGGCAATAAATAGAGTAAAGAAATATTCACAAGCTCAATCTGATTTTGAAACAACCAGCTAATGATTGTTATTCCTACAGCCATACTGACTCCGCCGACATACGGAAACAAAGGCACAGTTTGTGATGCCGGCAATGTGGTTGCAATACCTGTCTTCATAACCGTATCGTTACTTTTTTCTTCCGTATTTTGGATGACATATACATTGATCCCGCCGCTTTTTCGGATCAATGCGTCGACTACCGACCCATGAAAAAAATCCCACACCCGGCTGTGGCGAGGCTTTCCAATCACAATGGCAGAGACATTATTGGTCCGTGCTACCTCTAGAATTTCTTCCGTTAAATTTTTGCCAACAACGGAAATTGTTTTTCCGCCAAGTTCTTCCGCCAACCGCAAATTGCTGGCGATTCGATCCCGTTCTTTGTCACCCATTGGAAAACGGCATTGTGGAGTTTCAATATGGACTGCCAGCAACTCCGCATGCAAACCACTTGCTAAACGCCGCGCCGCCCGGACCAGCTGCGCGGAAAAAGGGCTGGCGCTGACACAAACCATCACTCTGCCGGAAGCAGGCCATGGTCCTTCAATCTTTTGCTGCTTCATGTATTCCACTAAATCCTGATCGACATGACTGGCTGTGAACCGCAGCGACAACTCCCTCAGTGCATTAATATTCCCGGTCCGAAAAAACTTTTTCAGCGCGTTCGTTGCCTGTTCGGGTACATATACTTTTCCTTCTTTTAATCGCTTAATGAGTTCTTCCGGCGGTATATCCACCAGTTGTATGCTGTCCGCTTGTTCCAATATAGAGTCTGGAACGGTTTCGCGCACAACAATGCCGGTAATTTTTGCGACGATATCGTTTAAGCTTTCGATGTGCTGAATATTCACGGTCGTATACACATGAATCCCATTCTCCAGCAATTCTTCGACATCCTGGAACCGCCGGACATGCCTTGATCCGGGTATATTGGTATGAGCCAACTCATCGACTAAAACGATTTCCGGTTTTTCCGCCAGAATTGCATCGATGTCCATTTCTTGCAGCATTTTTCCGCGGTACTCAATGGTTTGCGGTGCAAATCGCCGCAAACCGACTGCCAATTTTTCCGTTTCGGCCCGGCCATGCGTTTCCAGCCAACCGATGGCGACATTCAGCCCTTCGAGCAGGCGATCATGTGCGGCTTCCAACATGGCATAGGTTTTCCCTACACCGGCAGCAGCGCCTAAAAACACCGTGAGTTTGCCTTTTTCTTCTTTTTGGATTTTTTGCAGTAGTTCATCCGGATTAGGGCGTCCGTCTTCTTTTTCTTTTGCCATGACACACCTCGCCACAATGCGATTTTGTTTTTCGGTAATTACCGGTCTACTCGATCAAGAGCTAGATTCAGTTCCAAAACATTCACCCGCTCCTCGCCAAAAATACCCAGTTGGCGGCCTTCGATATGTTCCTTAACCATCGCCGTCAGTTCTTCGTTACTCCGGTCTCTGGCTTTCGCTACCCGTTCAATTTGCACAAAAGCCGCTTCAGGCGTGATATGGGGATCCAAACCGCTCGCAGAAGCCAATACCAAATCGCTGGGAACAGTAGCTCCTTGCGGCAATCTATTTCGTTGACGTTCATCCGCCACTCGCTCTGCCACCGTCTCTTTGAACTTCTGGTTGGTTGGCCCAACGTTGGATCCGGACGAAGCTGCGGCATCATAGCCACCAGCGCCGGCATAGGAAGGGCGTCCATGAAAATAACTCGCCGCTGAAAAATTTTGGCCGATCAGCCGGGATCCGATTATCTTGTTGTCCGTCATTAGCAAAGAACCATTCGCCTGGCCAGGAAACAGAACTTGTGCCAGACCAGTCATTCCCAGCGGATATACGATACCGGTCAGGATTGTCAGTATTGCCACCATAACAATAGAGGCTGTTATATTCTTCCACATACAGTTTTTCTTCCCTTCTTTTTCGTGTTTCCTTTCATCAAACCAGTCGCAAAGCCACTAAAATCATATCGATCAATTTAATGCCGATAAACGGGGCGACAAAACCGCCGAGGCCATAAATCAATAGATTTTTTCGTAAAATCACATTGGCTCCGACGGGTTCATATTTTACCCCTTTTAAGGCCAGCGGAATCAACGCTACGATGATTAACGCGTTAAAAACGACCGCACTCAAAATAGCACTGGAGGAATTCGTTAATCCCATGATATTGAATATTCCCAGTACGGGGAAGGTTCCCGTAAACATGGCGGGAATAATGGCAAAATACTTGGCGACATCGTTGGCGATGCTGAAGGTGGTTAATGATCCCCTCGTCATGAGCAGTTGCTTGCCAATTTCAACGATATCAATCAATTTGGTCGGATTGGAATCAAGATCGACCATATTGCCTGCTTCTTTGGCTGCCTGTGTGCCGCTGTTCATCGCTACGCCGACATCTGCCTGGGCTAAAGCCGGAGCGTCATTCGTTCCGTCGCCGGTCATGGCTACCAGCATCCCTTTTTCCTGGTATTCACGGATCATTTTCAATTTGGCTTCCGGAGTTGCCTCGGCAAGAAAATCATCCACTCCTGCTTCGGCGGCGATTGCCGCTGCCGTCAAGGGGTTATCGCCAGTAATCATCACTGTTTTTATGCCCATCTGGCGCAGTTCACGAAACCGTTCTTTTATGCCGCCCTTCACAATATCTTTCAGTTGAATTGTCCCCAGTACCCTCGTATTTTGCACCACAATTAACGGCGTCCCTCCGCTCTTGGCAATGGTGTCACACATATTTTTCACATCAGGAGGGACAAAACTGCCCTGTCCGGCAACATATTTTTGAATGGCGTCCATCGAGCCTTTCCGTATTTCCTGACCATTCATATTGATTCCGCTCATGCGCGTCTGCGCAGTGAACGGGACAAATTCCGCACCAAGCTTTTCTAAGTCCCGTTCCCGCAAATTGTATTTTTCTTTTGCCAATACAACGATGCTGCGCCCTTCCGGCGTTTCATCCGCCAAGGAAGATAATTGGGCGGCATCCGCCATCTCGCTTTCCGATACGCCAGGCGCAGGGATAAAATCAGTTGCCATACGATTCCCCAGGGTGATTGTTCCGGTCTTATCCAGCAGCAACACATTGACATCTCCGGCTGCTTCGACCGCCCGGCCCGACATGGCTAACACATTGCGTTTCAATAACCGGTCCATGCCGGCAATCCCGATGGAGGATAACAGGCCGCCAATCGTCGTGGGAATTAAGCATACCAATAAAGCAAGCAAGGTGGTTACTGACAGGGTTACGCCGGAATACATGGCAAACGGCTCCAAGGTCGTCACCGCGATGAGAAAAATAATCGTTAATCCTACCAACAGGATCGTCAAAGCAATCTCATTGGGTGTTTTTTGTCGTTTGGCTCCCTCGACCAAAGAAATCATGCGATCCAAAAAAGTTTCTCCCGGGTTTGCCGTGACGCGAACCTTGATCCAGTCGGACAAGACTCTGGTTCCCCCGGTAACGGATGACTTGTCACCACCTGATTCACGAATTACCGGCGCAGATTCGCCCGTCACCGCGCTTTCATCGACCGTTGCCATTCCCTCGACCACTTCCCCATCGCTGGGAATGGTATCCCCAGCTTCAATTAGGAGTAAATCTCCTTTTTTCAACTGGTTCGCATCCACAACCAATACGTCATTGCCAGACAATTTTTTGGCTTTTGTTTTACTGCGCGTATTCTTGAGGGCCTGCGCCTGGGCCTTGCCTCTCCCTTCGGCGATTGCTTCGGCAAAATTGGCAAATAATACCGTAAACCATAACCAAATATTGATTTGCAAAGCAAAGAAAAAATTGGTTTGACTATTTTGCAGCAGATCGCGAAGTAATAGACCTGTCGTAAAGATTACTCCTACATAAACAACAAACATTACCGGGTTCTTCATTTGAATGCGGGGATGAAGCTTACGAAAGGCAGAACGAAGTGCTTCCGCCACAATCGCTTGATTTATACCGCTTTTCTTCTTCATTTTTTCATGCTCCTTTAGAAAGTTATTCCCTGCAGCATCAGCAATTGCTCAACAATTGGCCCAAGGGATAAGGCCGGAAGGAAAGTGAGGGCGCCGACAATCAAAATGATCCCGAATAATAAAGTAATAAACAATACGCCTGTGGTAGAAAAAGTACCGGGTCCAGGCGGTGATATTTTTTTCTGCGCCATGCTGCCGGCGATGGCCAATACCGGAAGAATGACCCCAAACCGTCCTAACAGCATAGCCATGGCTAACGTAAGATTATAAAACAGAGTATTTACGGATAATCCGGCAAACGCACTGCCGTTATTAGCAGCTCCGGAAGAAAAAGCATACAGGATCTCACTTAAGCCATGCGGACCGGGATTGGCAATGCCGGATATACCCGCTTCCATGACAACGGCGGCGGCACTGTTGAGGAGGATCACCACGGAAGGGATCAATATCGCCAAGGTCACCATTTTCATTTCCCAAGCTTCAATTTTTTTCCCTAAATATTCCGGCGTCCGCCCAACCATCAAACCGACAATGAATACTGTCAGCAAAACATGCATCATCATCCCATAAAAACCAGCTCCTACGCCGCCCACGACAACTTCACCGAGCATCATTTGCATCAT
>Ga0316604_10001375_pt1 | contig 21775 bp, 18 predicted proteins | sample OWC_soil_day20_C_FD_207650 | JGI IMG/M metagenome (GOLD analysis project Ga0316604, IMG submission 207650) | Wetland soil microbial communities from Old Woman Creek delta, Ohio, United States - OWC_soil_day20_CT | ecosystem: Environmental > Terrestrial > Soil > Wetlands | place: USA: Ohio...
GACGATACTGCTATGGTTTTCACTGGCGCTATTGATCATATTGATCGCCATACCATGGCCTTTTTCACCATTGGCTCACCGGCCTTATTTCAGATCATTTTAATCTTATTTAGTGTTATGTTACAACTTTTCAAGACGCCCATAGGACGCCTCAGGATCATTGGATTTTTCGAAGGTATTTCCCTGCTGATTTTGGTGTTTATTGCTGTGCCATTAAAGTATTGGGGTGGGCAGCCAGCCATGGTAAAGACGATGGGGCCTATTCATGGGTTGCTTTTTACCTTATTTGTCATCACGACACTCAGCGTAGGTGTGACGTACAAATGGAAGTTCTCCGAGGTTTCGTGGAAGGTGTTAGTTGCCTGTATTATACCATTCGGAACTTTTTATGTTGATAAATACATACTTGCGCCACAAGCCAATAATGAAAACAGGTAAGTAGTTATCTGTCTCAAAGTGATTCCTATGCCAGATGGAGTTTTGATCTGTAGGATTGTGATAATGTGCTACGTATAGAAATTAAATCCGAAATTGCAGGGTCAATCATTCAACTCCTGGAAGATAATGGTTTTGAATGTGAGGAACTGAACGATTAAAATAAACATCCAGATGAAAAAGGCGGAGGCAACAAGGATAAATATTTTACAGAAAGCATTTGAGTTAATTTATGTGAAAGGGTATAAGACAACCAGTGTTGATGATATTATTGCAACTACCCAGGTAACAAAAGGCGCCTTTTATTACCATTTCAAAAATAAGGACGAAATGGGGGTGGCAATTATCAATGAACTGATGAAACCTGCGCTTACGAGTAGTTTTATAGCGCCTTTGGAAAAAGAAGGATCAGCACTGGATGCTATTTATAACCTGATGTATCATTTGTTGATGAAGGATGAATTTATGAAAGTTGAGTATGGTTGTCCTGTGGCTAATCTGGCTAGTGAAATGTGCCCCTGGAATGAGGATTTTAACAATGTATTGAATGAAGTGACCGAGCAGTGGACAAAGTTGATGACCGCTACTGTTGAGAGGGGAAAGAAAAGCGGGACAATACGAAAGGATGTGAATGCAAAGCAGGTGACGATGTTTGTAATGTCTGGCTATTGGGGGGTGCGCAACTTTGGGAAGCTGGCGAATAGCAGGAGTCCGTATATGCTATATCTGAAGCAGCTCAAATACTACCTGGACACATTGAAGGCATAAAAAAACGGGGCTTTAGGCCCCGTGTCGTTAGTTAAACAGTACAGCGCCACCGGCTTTTTTCAAGGTAAGCGTGATCGTTGAACCTATTTTTTGTTTTTGTAGTGTGGAGGATTGCCCATCCCCATCTTTAATGATAGATACTTCTTTATTTGCCAGCATGGGCAGTGCGATTGTCAATGTTTTCTCTTTCGGTTCTCCGTTCACTGCGGCTACATACCATTTGGTACCTTTGCGTCTTGCTATTACACAGTATTTGCCCGGATAGCCATCGATCAGGCGGGTTTCATCCCAGGTGGTGGGTACATTCCTGATAAAGTCCAGCAGGTATTCCGGTTCTCCTGTCATATTATCGGGTGTTAAACCCCAGTGTTGCACTGATGAAAAGAACAGTACGGCAGTTGCCATTTCAAATGCATCTGTAGTACGTCTGATAGAACCTTTTTGTTGGGTACGGCTTAAGCGTTTATTGAGGAATACCGGTCCAAAATCCATTGGCGCCACTGCATTGCGTGTGAATGGATAGATGGTAGCGGTTTGCGGATAGTTATCACAGAATGATTGCTGGAAGACGAGGTTTTCTGATGCCAGTACGGCTTCGCTGGTTACATAGTTCGGGTACATCCTTTCCCAGCCCCTTGGCAGGGTGGCGCCGTGGAAATTAATGACCAGGCCGAAGTCAGCCGCATCCACTAAAATATCGTGGTACAATTGCATCGTTGCCTGTTTATCTCCGCCGAAGAAATCAACTTTTAATCCTTTAATACCTATTTTTTGTAACCAGGCCATTTCTTCTCTGCGCACGTCTCTTTCATTCATGCGGTTCCTGGGCGTAAGCGGGGCATCATTCCAGGATCCATTGCTATTGTACCAGAGTATCAGCCCAACCCCTTTTGAGGCTGCGTAACGTGCTAATTCTTCCATTTTCTCCTTACCGATCTGTGTATCCCAGAATGCATCGATCAATACATATTCCGCTTTCAGTTGAACAGCCATATTGATATAAGTCACCTGGTCATTGTAATTGGCACTGCTATCCTGCCATACAATCCAGCTCCAGGCAGCACGGCCGGGAGTAAATATTTTTTTAGAACTGATCACCGGTTTTACGACATCAGTGGCTACTGTAGATTCAACAAGGGGTTTAAGGTCATTACCTACGGTAATGGTTTTCCAGGAAGTCTGTAAAGGTAGGGGCGCACTGGCGCTTACCGGCCCTTGTCCGTTGTTTTCACCGCTTTGGGGGAAAGCGATCGTATACAGACCATCAGCAGTACCATCACTCAGGTGTGTACCCACATAGTTGCCTGCCACGCCTGTTTCGGAAACCAATGCCCATTGCTGGCCGGCTACATGGAACAATGCCGGGAAGGTATATCCTGCTTTATATTGTGAGGCGGTGCCTATAGGCTCATCGAGTGTATAAGTTTCCTCGTAGGAGGGTTTTGTTTTCATCCAGCCGCTCATGGGCAATGCCTGTGGTGTGATAAACGTAGTCGTTGCTGCGGGGAAGTCGAAACCGGTTACTTCTTTTTCTACCGTACAGGTGAGGGGGCCTTTGCCGTTCTGAGGAATGCGGTAGGAAAAGGCCAGGTCCCGGTTGCTCACACGGAACAGCACCTCTATTGTATCTTTGCCGGCATTGGTAAAAGCACAACGCAGTTCATTCGCCTTGTAATCTACCTTGCTTACTTTCGATCTGTCAAGAGTGTATTGTTCCTGCACGGGTTGCTTTTTGTTACCAGCCCATTGTAGTTGTTGGGAGAAATCGCCGATACTGCTCACCAGTCCTAATTGCGATGGCTCCAATACCTGTTTGCCGGCATAGGTAACGCTATAATAAGCTTTTCCTTCCCGGAGCTGAACATTGACCAGTAGTTGGTTGTCCGGACTTTTAACAAGAACATCGTTTTTCTGAGAAAAGGCTTCAGTACCGGCAAATGCGGTAGCTAAGAGGCATAGCAACGTACGTTTTATCATATCATGGAAATTATTGACCTGTAATTTAGTTTCCCATTCTAAAATCGCTTACACTGTGCTGATCGAGCCTGATGTCTTCAAAATTGCTTGTGGTACCTGTATCGATAGGACATTGTGTGCTAATGCCCACCCATATCGTTTGCGGGTAATCGTTTTTATACAATCGTACCATCTGCCAGTTTTGGTTATCCAGGGAATAATAGCTGGCCACCGTTTTGGTATCAGATGATATTTTCATGTAAACGAAGCCCTGTTCCACGATATCATGGTTATTATCGTCGGAAGTACCTTTTGTTCTTACAGTGACCACACGGTGCTTTCCACGTTCGTCCTGTTCAAAACATTGTTTTTGATAGAGACTATCATTGACGTAAATATACAAAACACCGGCATTATAAGTACCTGTTTGGGTAAAATTAGGTGTAACTTTGACAGTTAATGTAAAAGGTTTGGTATTATCAACCTGTGAAAGCAGTAGGGGGGCGGTGTTATCAGACAATTTTCCGTCAGGGTCATTGAAGTAATCTTTTTTTTCGCCTACCCGGAATTCAATTTTCCCTGAGTCCTTTACTAATGCGAGTGAGTCAGCGTCTTTGGCAGGATGTTCTCTTTGCCGGCAGGCTATAGTACTATCAATTCTGCTTTTGAAGAAGGGGGGGTTGATAAAATACATCCGGATGATATCTTAGAACGACATATCCTGGAACTGAGTTATTTCCAGTTGCAAAAGGCCATGGCGCCGGAAAATCGACCTGCCTATAGTACACACTGCAGGTTGAGGATTCAAAATGATAAGGGAATATATGTCTATGTGACACACCGTACCATTTACCTGCGTAGTTTCCAGGATGGCAGTGTGTGGCTGGCGCTATGTCTGTATTCTCCTGCCACCTCTTCAAGCCCTTCACCTGATATTGATGGCAGGGTAATAAACAGTGAGACGGGGGAGATCATCAAATTTGAGCGTTATAAACAATTCGGAAAGCAGATCCTGACCCGCCGGGAGGTGGAAGTGATTAATCATATTGCGGGAGGGCTTGACAGCAGTAAGATTGCCAGCCTCTTAAATCTTTCTGTATATACAGTACGCAGGCACCGGCAGAATATATTAAATAAGTTAAGCGTAGCAAATACTTCGGAGGCTATTAAAACCTGCTCTCATATGGGATTGCTGAAATAGTTACTTACTTCCAGTAAATTATCGTCCGGGTCCCGGAAATATACTGATCTTATTTTACCTGTAGCGCCTGTTCTTTCTACAATTCTTTTCTTAAAAAAATTACCCGAATCTCCCGCGCAGGGGCCAGCGGCTGGCTTGACTAAATTCAAAATGATAGATTATCATTTTTCGATCACGCCTTTCGTTAAACCCGATTTCCCAATAATAGGTAGTAACTTTGCAACATGATTAAGTTAGTAGTTACAGATCTGGATGGTACTTTGTTAAATGATCAGCATGAAGTACCTAAACGCTTTTGGGATATAGCCAACCGCCTGTTTAAGAAAGGAATCAAGCTCGGCATTGCCACTGGCAGACCACATTTCAGTATTACTGAAAATTTTCCACCTTTGATGGCGCATGTTTATGCCGTATCAGACAATGGTAGTTTTATCATGCATGATAAAAGGGAGATTATGGCGAAGCCATTGCCGCATTCTGAATTAGCTGCATTAGTGAATACATCGCGTGGTATTGCCAATACCTATCCTGTGCTTTGCGGAAAGGATTATTGGTTCCTGGAAAGCGAGGATAAAGTATTGCTGGAAAAAGTACTGATCTACCAGAAGAATATCAAAATTGTGGAAGACCTGACAAAGGTGGAAGAGCCAATATTGAAGATGTCTGTACTCGATTTAAAAGGTGCCGATCAAAACAGCTATCCTCATTATGTACAATTTTCTGATAGGCTGAAAGTCGCATTGGGTGGAACTCTCTGGGTTGATGTGACACGTATGGATGCCAATAAGGGCGAAGCTGTGCAGATGTTACAGCAGGTGAATGGGATCACTCCTGATGAAACGCTGGTATTTGGCGACTTTATGAATGATTATGAAATGATGAAGGCGGCCAAATATAGTTATGCGATGAAGAATGCATATCCAAAGATCCTGGAGGTGGCTAATTTTGTAACAGAGAAGGATAATAATGAGGAGGGGGTATTGGATGTGATAGAGGCATTGTGTCTCAATGATGAGTAGGCGTTAGTTAACCCTGCTTATTCATACTGCGAAAATACAATATTTCATATTTCAGAGGGGGCTTTGCCAAACATCTTCCTGAAGGTGCGGGAGAAATGAGAAAGGCTTTCAAAGCCTAAATCGAGGTAGATGGCGGATGGCTTTTTATGCTTTTTCTCTATGAGATGGCGTGCTTCGGTGAGTCGTTTTTCAAGGAGCCAATGCCGGGGAGCTGCATCAAATACTTTGTTGAAATCACGTTTAAATGCCGCCAGACTTCTTCCTGTTAACTGTGCAAATTTTTCTATGGGTACATTGATATGATAATTGCTAAGCATGAATTTTCTTAGATCGATCTTATGATGTATCGAAAAATCAAATAATAGATTTCGTAATGAAGGGAGGGTATGCAATAACAATTGCACACCCTCTCTTACTTTTATCATGCCCATGGCATTGTTTATCTTTTCATCCTGATGACGTACGTATGGTATCACGGATTGAAAATACCCCCGCATAAAATCATTTGAAGGAATCAGCATATTTACCGGACCGATGTATTTTTCAGTGATTTCTATTTGTTCTTCCAATGCGATTTTTCTCAGTAGCTCTTCCTGCAGGATGATGACGATTGTTTCATAGCTGCCTTCGTCTGAAGGGGTTTTCCTGAGTTGTGCCAATTGGTTCTTGCCTACCAGCAATATATCGCCTTTTTGAAGGGTCGTTTTCTGGCTGGATGTTTCAAATGTCAATTGTCCGTTTACCATCAGGATAAGCGTACTATGCCCCAGGAATGCTGCTACTTCCTTTCGTGAAGCTGTAAGGTGAGAGTAAAAGATAACACCAGGAATTATTTCGATCGGGTTCAGCATGGCATGAAATTACAAAATTATCGTTGCAGATAGGTGCCGCCGGCTGACAAAGGCATCGTCTCTTCTGCCTTTGATGGCTTTGCCTACCAGTAGTTCGTTGGCGCCATGGCCGTAGAAATCGCCGGTATTCAGGAAGTTGATGCCGCTGTCGAGTGCCTGCTGGATGGTAGCAATGCTTTCATGTTCGTCGTTTGTGCCGCCCCAGGCTGTTGACATACGCATACAGCCAAGTCCCAGTTTTGATACCAGCGGGCCATTATTACCTAAAGCTATTTGATTCATTGTTTTCGTTTTTTGATGGTACAAAGCTCGGTGGTAATGGGGGATGGTATATTTCCCTGATGGCTCAAAAAACTTGACTGAATGGCTCATTTTACAGCCCCACACTTCCTTCTGCCCAATACCCTTGTAATTTGATATTCCTGGAACTGACATCATGCTTTTTTAAAGCAGTTCTAAACTGCTGTACAGAAGCTACGTTACCTGTAAGGTAGAATATGGCTTCCCTGTACTCATTTATGTACTTGTCCAATTCTGCCAGCGCTGCATCCGGCGTTTTGGGAACAATTCTGATATTATAGGGAGTAGGAAGATCTGGCTCATTCAACTCAAATATGCCGAATGCCTTACCATCGTTTTTATTGATCTCCCCGAGCAGGCTGATATAGAATCCAAGACTTGTTTCATCTCCAAAAAAGAAGTGAGTATGTTTACCTGGATCATATATTTTCCTGCCGCCAGGAACTGATACTTTCAGATGATCGCCGGGTGTAAGCTGATCTGCCAGATGACTACCCGGGCCATTACCATGAATATGAAAGTAGATATCAAAGGTGCCGTTTGTCTTGTTGAAATCAACAGGTGTGTAGTGTCTTATTTCCGTATCACTCACCCGGAAATTAATAGCACTACCCGGAAAGCAATCAATTTTAGAAAGATCTGTGTGAAAGGTGATCACTTTAATTTCCCTACTGTATTGGGAAATATCGCCCACTTCGATATTCATAAATTTTGAAGGTAGCAGGTTTTCCATTTGGTCGGCTACCCATTTAGGTACATTTGGCATAACTCAAAAATTATTTGTTGCTTTTTGTAACTGGATCTGTGCCAGCATTAATTCATATGCGCTTTGAATATAGTTTCGTTCGGTAGTGCTAAGGCTTTTCTCTGTGTCTAATAGTGCACTGTAGTCAAAGGCCCCAAGGCGGTATTGCTCCTGTTGATTGTGAAAGATGGTCTTTGATAATTCATAGCTATTCTTCGCATTTTTTTGGTTCAGCAGGGCATTGGCCAGTAAGGTACGAGCCTGTTGTACTTCGTAATTGATATCTGCTTCCCGCTGTTGTAGCAGTAGTTCGTGTTGACTGATCTTTTGCCTGTATTCAGTTAAGACGGCTTTATTTTTAACATGGGCGGAAATAGGAATGTGCAAATTGAGGGTAACATAGCTAAAGGGACTCCACCACCTGCCAGTACCGTAATTGAATTTATCCGAGAGGAAAAGCTGGGAATAATTTGCGTTTATCGATAAGGTAGGAAGCAGCTCCTGTTTATATTTTTGCAGATTGATTTTATTTTCTTCCTGTTGCAAGGCTAGTTGTTTGATTTCTGTTCGCTCGTCATTTGTTTTATCATAGGCAAGGGTAATGGCATCCAGTGAATCGCTGAGCAGGAGAGTCGTCTCAGCTGGTACATTCAATTGGTAGCGAAGGTTCATTACACTCAGTTCATAATTCTGATCTGCCTGTTTGCTCAGCTGGTCAGCATTCTCGCGATCCAGTATGGCCCGGAGATAATAGTTTTCAATCAGCGTACCATTATTATACATCCCCGTTGCAATCATTTCATATTCATGATTGCGTTCCGCGATATCTGCGGCTATGCGTTTTTGTAAACCTTTTAGTTGAACGTCAAGGTAAGCCCGGCTTATCTGCAGCATGATATCTATCTGCGCGGCGTGGTTCTTTTCTTCCTGTAGGGCGAGTGCAGTTTGTGCCAGTTTGGTGTCGGTTTTTAACATTGGATTGAACAGTGGTTGGATTAGATTTAATCCGAAGACTGTTTCATTTTTAACCATGAGTGGTAATAGTGTTGTTTCATCGTATCCTGGTAGTATCCCGCCTGGAATAACGGTATTCTGTAATTGCGGGCTATACTTTATGTGTCCGTCACCACTAAGTGTTGGTAACCACTCGTTGGTGGTTTGTTTTACCTTACTGGCTGCGATGGCTACATCATATTGAATCGCCTGAACGTCAAACCTGTTTTTTAGCCCGAGTTGAATCGCTTCACTACGCGAAAGGGTTGTCTGTGCATAGCTAATCGCCGCCGTTGTCAGGAGTATTATTAGGAGAAAATTCTTTTTCATCGTTGTGATTGTTAATTAGTGTGCACTTTTGGTCGTTTTGATCAGCATGATGACCGGGATGCAAAGCGCAAAGAGAAATGCGAAGGTGATAAAGCCATGATTATAACTGAGCAGTGTTTGTTGACTGATGATGCTGTGATCCAGCATCTGGTATGCGGCAGTCCTGGCTTCGTCGCTGGCATAACCTGCACTGATAAAGTTTTGTGTTAGCAATGCTGTTCTTTCCTGTGTGGCGGTATTGTACTCCGAAATATGTGCGACAAGGTTACTTCGTACAAATGCACTGTTCCTTGTCGTGTATATACTGATGAGCGCCACACCGATGGCGCCACCCAGTTGCCGTGTCATTGTTGACAGGCCGGTTGCCTGTGCCAGGTCTTTACCACGGAGTGTGCCTACAGCAATACCGATCATATTAGGTGCTACCAAAGCCACTCCGATATTGCGGATGATGAACGGCCAGAAAAAGTCATCTTTGGAAGCATCAGGAGAAATTAAGGCCATGGGCAACAGGGAAATGATCACTATGATCAGGCCTGCAATCATCTGGATTTTCGGACTTACATTGACCAGTAATTTCTTACCTGCAATCATCCCGACAGCGCCCACTATTCCGCCAGAGATCAGGAAGGCGCCAGTTTGCGTAGCTGTCCATCCAAGTGATACCTGGGCAAGGAGTGGGAAAATGAAAAGGGTACCATTCGCCATAATGCCATACATCATACCGATCACATTGCCAAGTACCAGATTGAAGTTCGAGTATAAGCGTAGTTCCACTGCTGGATGATCAGTAGTGAGTTCTCTCCATACAAAGGCGATGAATGAGCAGATAGAGATGGCAAAGAAGATGCGTATTTCTGCACTATCGAACCAGTCGTGAATAGAGCCTTCTTCTAGCACATACTGCAGGGAACCTAATGCCATGGCTATAAAGGCAATGCCTGCCCAGTCGATCTTCGGAGGCCGGACAGCGTCGGGCAGGTCGGTGATATACTTCCAGGACAGTACGGCGCCAATCATACCCAGGGGTACATTCACAAAGAAGATCCAGTGCCATGAAAGTGTATCGGTAATATAACCTCCCAGCACAGGACCAAAAATGGGCCCTATCATGATGCCGAGTGCAAAGGTGAGAAAGCCGGTTTTTGCCTGTTCAGGAGGAAATGCACCTAGCACGATAGACATTGCTGTTGATAACAATCCACCGCCGGCCACGCCCTGAATGAACCGCCACAGCACTAAGATCCACAGGTTGGATGATAGGCCACACAGCAATGAGGTTAATGTGAAAACTACTACAGAACTGGTGAAATACAACCTGCGACCAATCAGGTTCGCCAGCATTCCGGAGAGTGGAATGACGATCACGTTTCCAATACCGTAAGCGGTAGAGACCCAGCCAATTTCAGTGACACTGGCGCCGATATTTCCGCTGATTTCCCTGAGCGACACATTCACAATGGTGCTATCGATCAGTTCCATCACTGCACAGGCAACACAGGTTAATACGAGTATCCACTTCGCCGTGCCGGTAGGATATTGAGTTTCCGCAGTCATATCAGTTTACTTTAACTTTTACGAAAACACTAAGGCCTGGATACAATTGTTCCTTTACAGTTTGCGGATCCAGTTTGATCCGTATAGGAAACCGCTGGGCGATTTTGATAAAATTGCCCGTAGCATTATCAGGTGGTACCAGTGCAAAGCGCGCACCTGTGGCACCGCCATAGGAATCTATCGTGCCTGTTAATTTAATTTCTTCATAGGCATCTACAGAAATGCTGACTGGCTGCCCGGCTTTAATCCTGCTCATCTGTGTTTCCTTGAAATTGGCAGTGACCCAGAATTCCCTGTGATTGATAACAGCGCAGAGCGCCTGTCCTGCATTAATAAACTGTCCCGTCTGCACATTGCGTTTGGTAACGATGCCATCGAATGGCGCGATTACGTAAGCATGACGAAGCCGTTCCTTTGCAGCGTCCAGTGCTGCCTGTTTCTGAAGGATGACATTTTGTGCGAGAGATACCTGTTTCTCTTCCGTCAAAGCACGGGTTTTCAGGCTAACGCTGTTACTTGCAGAAGACTGTTCCATCGCTTTAGCTTTGAGGTAAGCCGCTTTGGTCACATCTACCTGTGTGGAGTAGTGTTCATAATCAGTTTGGGTAATAGCTTTAATAGCCAGCAGTTGCCTGGCGCGATTAAAGTCCGTAACGGCTTTGTCGTAAGTGGCTTTTGCAGATTCTATACCCTGTGTATCAGACTGTGATTCAAACATCGCTGCATTTGCATTTTGGAGACTTGCGGCGGCCATGCCTTGCGAAACGGCGACATTCAGTCTGGCGTTTTCCAGTTCAGCGGCAATACGGCTGGTATCTGCTTTTAACTCAGCGGTCCCGAATACGATCAGGGTATCCCCTTTTTTTACTTCCTGGTTATCTCTGAAACGGATATCAGCAATGTAGCCTGTGATACCTGCTCTGACAGGTAAGAGATCACCATCCAACTGCGCGTTGTCGGTGGTTTCATAAGCTTTGCCAGCGATATATGCATTGATGCCATAGCCAAGGGCGAGGAGTGCAACCGACGCTCCGATGACCCATTTGGTCCTATTCTTTTTTTCCATTTTTTGTCTTGATTTATCAACACAAAGGACGGAAGGAAGTGAGGGCGAAACAATGAACCAATGCAGGGAATGTCTGGACTATTTGCGGGAACTGATGCGAAATTGAAGGGGTGGCATACCGGCGGTCTTTGTAAATAGCCGGGTAAAATAAAAGGTATCTGTATAACCGAGCAGATGGGAAATCTCTTTCACGGTGCTGTTGGTGTAGAAGAGCATGCGTTTTGCTTCCAGCATGATTTCCTGATGAATCCAGTAACTCACAGGATGACCAGTGGTATCTTTTACTGCTTCATTGAGGTAAGAAGGAGAGATGTTGAGCGCTGATGCGTATTCCGAGGGGCCTTTCATTTCCCGGTAGCTTACCATCAACAGACTTCTGAACTGTCTGGTAATGAGCAGGGGGCGAAGGGCAGCCTGTTCAGAGAAAAGATGATCACTTTGGCAGGCGGCTACAAACTGACCGATACAGACTTCCAGCATAGCGGTATCTTCAGGATATTCATCGCTCAATTTTCCCAGCAGTAGCAGACTGTCTCTGAGTAATTTCCCTTTTGAAGGATGTAGTGCGACTGCTTGATTCCGGATGGCAAATTCAGTCAGTATGGCCCGGTGATTTTCACTGATGCGAACGGAATCCATGGCTAGTACCCATGCAGTGGCGTTCATCATAGAGAGACCATAATGTACTTGTCCCGGCATCAGGCAATAGATTGCACAGTCCTGAATATTGATTTCCTGAAAGTCAACTATCAATTTGGTATTGCCTTCCAGCTGAAAATATAGCAGATAGTTATCGTCACGATGGGCCTGGTTCCAGTGAGTGATGTGGTTCAAATCGGAGAGTGATGACATCTCAAAGGTTTTATTCGCTCTTTCAAGGAAGTGATATACAGGTATGGCTGGTTTCTGTTTCATGATGATAAAGCTACATTGACCTGGTATATTTAGATATAGACAAATCCGGGGTAAGTATGGACTATTCACGGGAGATACAATAGTATAAGGAGCCGGTAGCTTTTCTTATACTATTGTAACCCTAAACTTCCACCAGCTACAGAGATAGATTGGCCATTGATATAGCCTGCATCGCTGGATGCCAGAAACAGCGCTGTACCGGCAATTTCTGCAGCAAGACCTGCACGGCCAAGCGCATTCCATTTTTTGTAAGAAGCTAATTGGCTCTGGTGCATAATCAGCCTTCACAGGACTGGACAGCGGAAGCGCCTGGTAAGCAGGTGGGGATGTCGGGAACTTTGTTTTTTAACAGGTTTAAAACATTGTTATGGGAGACGCCGTTAACCTATTTAACGAACTGGCGGATCAGGAAGTCATTTTGAAATACACTAACGCATTCCAGATACCATCATTGTCGATATCGTCCGTCACATAATCTGCAATTGCTTTTACATCATCCGTAGCATTTCCCATAGCAATGCCGATACCTGTATGTTTTAACATTTCGATATCATTCCCGCCATCTCCAAAGGCCATGGTCTCTGATATATGAAACCCGAAGTGCTGACAAAAGACTTCGATACCTACTTTTTTACTGATCCCTTTAGGATTGATATCGGCAGAGTGTGGTGCCCATCTGGTAGCGATGCTATTGGGCATGATATTGCTCATGAAATCAAGTTCATCTTCAGGATTCAGTAAGATGTTCGCCTGCAGGATATTGGCGATATCCGGATTGTTACGGTCTACCAGCGGAGGTACGGGCAGGTTCAGGTAAGCGTACATATTGATAATCTCAGGTGTTGCCTCATTGACAAAGTGGCAATCTTCATACATCAGTGAAAAATTCAGTGGCTGCTTGCTGGTATAGTTCAGTAATTGCTGAATATCCTGCGGATCCAGTGTTTGTTTGAACAGGACGCTTTTGTCTCTTGCTACACAACAACCTCCGTTAAATGTGATATAACCGTCAAATTCCAGGTGTTGAATATGGCTGATGGCATTGATAGAGCGGCCGGTGGCTATAAAAACCCTGATCCCTTTTTCCCGCAGGTGCGCAAGTGCACGTGTGGTAGAATCCGGAATGGTTTTCGTTTTGAAACTGACGAGTGTACCATCAATATCAAAAAAAACGGCTTTAACAGTTGTAGCATTATCCATGAGCCTTGTTTCAGGTTGAATCGGCAAAATTAGATAAATAGTCTTTCATTCTGATAGTCCAAAGTGAAAAAAAGAGGGTAGTCCAATGTCAGGCCAGGAAAAGACGCCAGGGGGTACTGGGGAGCCCTGTTGACGATCAGGGGGGAGTGCTCCAGGAAGCTCTATGAAAGACCAGGACACCCACTAAATAATTTTTTGCTAAATTGATTCAGCAAATTCACGTTATGAAGTTACTTTATACCTTATTCTCCCTTACTGTACTATGCAGTCAGCTCTGTTTTGGTCAGCATACCCGTTCCTGGAACTCCCAGTGGATAGGGCTGAAAGCACCATTTGATAATGGCAAAAGCTATGGCGTTTATTACTTCAGAAGGTCTATTGATCTGTCTGAAAGGCCGCAAAGTTTCATTATTCATGCTTCCGCCGATAATAGGTACAAGTTGTACGTAAATGGCCAACTCGTATCCATCGGTCCTGCCAAAGGGGATTTTTACAACTGGAACTATGAAACCATCGATCTGGCGCCTTACCTTACCAAAGGTAAAAACAGCATTGCCGCCATCGTCTGGAACGAAGCCGAGTTCCGCCCGGAATGGCAAATGACTTTAAGAACCGCATTTATTATACAGGGGAATACACCTGCTGAAGACATCATAAATACCAACGACACCTGGAAATGTGTGCAGGACAAGGCATTCTCGCCACTATGGGGCTTCTTTGCCGCTACCAATGGTGAAATTGTCGATATGAATAAAACCATTCCCAACTGGCAGGCAAAAGACTTTGATGACAGTGGCTGGCCGCCGGCTGGCAACTTATTCCAGGGCCAGTTAAAAGGAGCTGGGGATGGTTTTGGCTACATGCTTGTACCCAGTACCATCCCGGCAAGGGAACTGACTTACCAGCCTGTCACCGTTATCCGCAAAGGAGCCGCTCTGCCGGCCACTATTCCTGCCAATACGGAGACCACTATCTTACTCGATCAGACCTACGAAACCAATGCATATCCAACTATCTGTTTCAGTGGCGGTAAAGATGCCGGTATCTCTCTTAGTTATGCCGAAGCGCTTTATGATCATCAGGCGCCTTATGGTTCCCACAAAAGCAATAGAAATGATGTAGAAGGGAAAGACTTTTTCGGTGTCAAAGACAGTCTGACCAGTAATGGCAGTAAAGGCCAGACTTTTACGCCTTTTAATTTCCGTACTTTCCGGTACATCCGGCTATCTGTACATACCAAAGATGCGCCTATAGTTATAGATAGTCTGTATGGTACCTTCACGGGGTATCCATTCAAACAAACAGCTCTCTTTAAATCAGAAGATACTGTTATTCCAAAAATTCTAGACATTGGCTGGCGTACAGCCCGGCTCAATGCCTTCGAAACGTATACAGACTGCCCTTTTTACGAGCAGTTACAATACATCGGAGATACCCGTATTCAGGCTATGATCTCTTATTACTATAGTGGTGATGACAGATTGGCCCGTCATGCACTCGACCTGATGGATCAATCCCGGTTGCCCGAAGGGGTGACGCTTAGCCGTTATCCCACACATACCACACAGGTTATTTCAACTTTTTCGTTATGGTATATTGGCATGCTCCATGATTTCTTCATGTACAGACATGATAATGATTTTATTAAAGATAAGCTGCCGGGTGTAAGAGGTATCCTGGACTTCTTCAGCAAATATCAACTGGCAGACGGCTCTCTCGCCAATACTCCTTATTGGAACTTTGTAGACTGGGCCTCTGGAAAAGACTGGAATGGAGGGGCGCCTCCCAAAGGTAGCGATGGCAGTTCTGCTATTGTAGACATGCAATTATTATGGGCGTATCAATGGGCGGCACAAATGGAAACTACACCTACCAATATCGCATTGTACAATCAAAAAGCAGCACAGTTAACAAAGACCATCAAACAGAAATATTGGGATGCAGGTAAAGGTATTTTTGCGGATACAAAAGAGAAGGATCATTTTTCTCAACACGCTAATTCATTGGCTATTCTGACGGGTCTTGTAAATAAAGCGGATCTGCCTGCACTCAGCAAAAAGCTGCTGAGTGATACTACGCTCACTCAGTGCTCTATCTACTTTAAATACTACCTGCATCAGGCGCTGGTAAAGGCGGGTATGGGAGATGATTATATCAACTGGCTGGGTATCTGGAAAGAGAATATTGCTATGGGATTGACTACCTGGGCAGAATATTCTGATGTAGGGTATTCCCGTTCTGACTGTCATGCATGGGGAAGTAGTCCTAATATTGAATTTTTCAGGACTGTACTCGGCATAGACAGCGACGCGCCGGGTTTCAGCAAAATAAAGATCGAACCACACTTAGGTAATCTGAAGGATGTAAATGGCGAAATGCCGCATCCTTTTGGTAAGATCAGTGTGAGTTATGTATACAAAGCAGGCCAATGGAACCTGGATGTGCAATTGCCCGCCAATACGGCAGGTGTATTTATCTGGAAAGGCAAGTCCTATGTCATCAAAGCCGGGAATAATAAAATCAGGTTGCAGGCATAGTTTATGATTTTGCAGATATATACGAGAGGATGACAAACAGTACTGATAACGTTCATTCCCGTATTGTAAAATGCTTTCAAACACCTGAGTAACAAAGCTACCAGGCAAAGGTTGTATACTTTGCCTGGTAGCTCTTACAGAGAACGGATGTATTCATCCAGTTCTTCTTCTTTGCCAAGGCCCAGTTTTAATTTGATACGATACCGCGACATCAGGATACTCTTTGGTGCAATACCTAGTCGCTGAGATACTTCTTTGTTGGTAAGGCCTATGTAGATGTAAGCACAATGTTTCAGGTCCAGCCTGGAAAGCGTATTATCAGATCGCTCTTTCAGTTTATCAAATACTTCCTGGCTCACATTGTCAAAATCCGCTTTGTCTTCTGCCAGTGAATCATCCAGTCGTTTATCGTGATCGATGATCCTGTTGATCTGCGTCAACACTGTTTTATTGTTGGTATGCTCGGCAATTTTCTTTTGTAAGGTTTGCACCAGTGCATTTTTCTGCTCTACCTGTAGGGTGCCTGCCAACAGGTCTTTTTGCATCCGCTCCTGTCTTTCCTGCATGAGTTGTTGTTCGGCAATGAGGCGCATGGCTGCTTCATCTTTCAGGCGTGCCTGCATGCCCAGTTGTTTGAGCCGGAAATGATAGGATCGGAACAGGAAGATGGCGGCAGTCAGCAATGCCAGTGCCAGTCCTATATAGAGATAGCCCAGTGTCTTGTGCAGACTGGCTGTCTGTTGCAGATTTTTGAGGGCAATCGCCGTTTTCTCTGCCTGATATCTGGCTTCCAGTTCTTTGGTGATGTTTAGCTTTTCTTCATTGTAGAGTTCAGTATACAAAACTGCAAATTGCTGTTGGTATTGGAGGGCTTCTTTATAATTGCCCTGTTTCTCTGCCAGGGATGAAAGGGTAGACATGAACTGTATTTTCGTCGCCAGGTTTTTGGTACTGTCTTTATTTACAACAGCCAGTCCTTTTTGCAGCAGGTCTTCTGCCTGCGCATAGTGGCCGGCAGCAGCTTCAAAATCACTTTTCATGCCATAGCAATTGGAAATCACTTCCAGGTGGTGGGTTTCAAAACCGATCTTCTGTGCAAAGTCCAGGTAATGAAACACTGTATCTCTGTAAGAAGCAGGGAAGTTTTGTGCATAGAGGTCAGCCAGATTTAGCGCTATGATCGCCATGGTGCTATGGAATATGATGCGGTCTTTATTGTTTAAATAAGTAGTGAGCGCGATCTTATTATAATATATAGCGGAGTCCAGCGCGTTTTTGTCCTGTGTATGCGCCATGTGATAATATTGCCAGTAGGTACCCAATGTCTGATAGGCAAGAAGGATATTATCGTAGTCCTTACTTAGCAATGAGGCCTGCAGAGACAGCTGTGCATATTTCTTATGCAGGGGGTTATCTTCCTGATTGGCATAGATGCTGGCAATTTCATAATATACTGCCGCCTCATAATTGGCCGATCCCGTTTTCTCCAGGTATTTTAATGCCTGCTGGGCGCTGAGTAGTGCTTCTTTAGTATTCCCTTTAATATCTTCCATCCAGGATTTACGGTACCAGGCGATGCCTTTTGCCAGTTGGCTTGCTGTTTTTTCTGCATAGTACACAGCACTATCCACTACCATGGCAGACTTCGAAAGGTCATTTGCCTGGATATAGATCTGTGCCAATATGGCATATGAAATCGAAGTGTACTGTGCATCAGGAAGGGTACGGCTCAGGGCCACAGCCTGTAGTCCGAGGTCTATCGCATGCTTATTTTCTGTAATAGATTTAGCCCTTGCCAGTAGGCCCAGGGTGATCACTTTTTGTTCAGGTGTAATATTTTTTTGAGCTAACACTGTACTGAGAGAATCAGCGGGGGTACGGGCTGCGCATGAAAACACCTGTAAGGTGATAACAATAATGGATATGGTTATCTTATTGATTAACTGCAACATATGTCTTTCTGTAGGGTGTTTGTAGTTGGCATTTTTTAGCCCATGTAGAGCATTTGTAGATACCAGATTTTCATTTTCGCTGCCCACTATAACTATTTTTGAGGACACACAAGTGGGTATAAATATAATATAAGAAGATAAAATCGCGAGGGTAAAAATGATGCAGTATTTTGAATTTCAGGAAGAGCATGTATCGTGCTTTATAGAAATTACTTTGGAGGACAGAATAGTGAGAACAAGGTCAGGACAAAAAGGCACACAAGGTGTTGCGACAGAAAAAGTATTCAGGGATGCCAGTACGGCTGCCGAGGAATTCGACCGGTTGATCCAGGAGAAGAAAGAAGATGATGCTTTTTATTTCCGGTTAGGGGATGAGTACAGGCTGTAACATGTACCTTTGTATTTATGGGAAAAACGAATATTCCTCGTTTAGAGTTAACAACTTTCACACAGGTAAATTTCAAAGAACCATTTCTGAATGTTGAAAATTATCCTGTAGATGCAAGCCTCTTTACAATCAAAGACCGGAAGACGGCCCCGGTGAAGGATTACATTTCTCCTAACCGTAGACAGTTTTACAAAATATTCCATATTACAGCCGGTACAGGCATACTTACAGTAGGCTTACATCAATATCTCATGAACCCGGGCGATATTTCATTTCTTCACCCGGATGAGATTATGTCATGGCAAACGACATCAGTAGAAACGGAGGGACATTTCTGCCTCATACACCCTGATTACTTTGAAGGGGCCAGTCACCTGGTGCAGTTATTTAGAAATTATCCTTACTTCCAGCCAGCGAAAGCAGTTGTGCAGTTATTGCCGGCACAGTCTGAAAAGACAGACCAGTACTTCAAGGCGATATTGGAAGAAGAGGAGGGGAACAATGATGATAAGCAGCAAGCCATCTTCCTGCATTTACAGTTAATTCTGCTCGAGGCGCAGCGTGCCGGGAAAAACCTGGCTGATGAAGCGGTGCCTGATAGCTATCGTTATATCCATGGTTTCCTCTCACTGTTGGAAGCCACCTTCCAGGTACAGCATCCGGACGATGTGGTGAAAATGAAAACGGCGACTGAGTTTGCCGAACAACTTCATGTGCACCCCAACTACCTTAATACCCTTGTAAAGAACCAGACAGGTAAAACCGTGAGAGAGCATATACAGGAAAGACTCCTCTACGAAGCTAAGGTATTGCTGAAGCAAACCGACTGGGATATCAGGGCCATTAGTTATGTACTGGGTTTTTCTGAACAGGCTGCTTTTACAGCGTTATTCAATAAGAAAGAACAGCTCTCCCCCTCTAAGTTCAGGGAAAATTTGAAACGCACAACTATCCCTGTTGTTTGAATAAATACGGGCCGGACCAATGTTTGTTCCTTTGTACCATAAAATTTTAAACAAATGGGCAATCAAAGAAAAACATGGTTTATTACCGGCGCATCACAGGGTATTGGCTTGATACTGGCAAAGCAATTATTAGCAGCCGGATATAATGTAGCCGCTACTGCACGCAATGCTGACACCCTCAGAAAGGCGGTAGATAATGATACTCCTCAATTCCTGCCCTTACAGGTCAATCTTGTAGATGAAAAAAGTGTAGGGGAAGCGGTCAATAAAGCAATCGCACAATTCGGCAGCATCGATTATTTAGTAAATAATGCAGGTTTTGGCCTCATTGGCGGCATCGAAGAGACAACTGACGCAGAAGTCAGGAACAGCTTCGATATAAACGTATTTGGGCTTTTAAATGTCACCCGTGCAGTATTGCCACATATGCGGGCAGCACAATCCGGTCATATCTTCAATATGTCTTCTGTATTTGGTTTGATCTCCGGTGGGGGGTGGGGCGTATATTGCGGCACCAAGTTCGCAGTGGAAGGAATTACTGAAGCACTGGCACAGGAAGTAAAGCCATTCGGTATTCATGTAACCATTGCAGAGCCGGGATATGTACGTACGAACTTCCTGAGCAGCGGCTCCATTGCACATCCTGCACATCCTATTGCTGCATATGTAGCACTGGAAGAAGAGCGTCGTAAGCACAGGGAAGATGTACCCGGCACACAGGTAGGTGATCCTGAAAAGGTAGCGGCAGCTATTATCAGTCTGAGTCAGATGATCGAACCACCATTGCGTGTGTTGATGGGCTCTGATGCATTGCAGTTCGCAAATTATAAAATACAGTTATTGCAGGAAGGTATTGCTGCGAATAAGGCCATGACCTTATCGACTGACTTCAGTTAATATACAGCCAGGGGTGTGACCTTTTATATTCTCATAAAAAGCACTAAGTTAGCTTTATGAGACACACCCCTTTTTACCTGTTACTGTTACTGTTGTTCTCCCGGTCCGTTTCCGCCCAGACAACCCAAACCGAAAAGCAAACCGACAGTATCACAAGACTGATGATACGCTACCTGAATGAATCCAAACCAGACAGTGCTTATGCCTACTGGGGTGAAGCCGCAAGGAAGCAATTTACACCTGAGTCATGGCGAAATGTATACAAAGGCAACCTTTCGCCTTTCCTGCCTTTTTCGGACATCACTTATACCGGTAGTCATGATGGAATGAACATCTATATGATGAAAGGTGTAATGCCGCTAAATCTCTATGCAAAGCTGGATGTTTCGGGCAAACTGGAAACGTTTTTTTTTCAGCCGGTAAAGGTGAATCTACCGCAGAAAACCACTACCGCCCTTTCTGACAATCCGTTAAAAAGCCACCTGGATAGTATCGTTGAATCAGCCGTAAGACCCTACATTAACCTGGCCGGGAATGTGGGCCTGAGTGCTGGCGTACGCTATAACGGGCAGGACTATTTTTATAACTATGGTACTGTCAGACTGAACACAGATACGCTGCCGGACAATCATACCATTTATGAAACCGGCTCTATTACAAAAACATTCACCGGTACCTTGCTGGCGCTGGCTGTCATCCAGAAAAAAGTTACCCTGGATCAGCCGATCACTAAATTCCTTCCTGATTCTGTTGCAAAGAATCCTGCATTGAAAGGTATCACCTTGAAACAACTGGCCAATCATACAGCCGGATTTCCCAGTCTGCCATCCAATCTATCTACATCAAGAGCTGAACAGCCTTATGAAAACTATGACCAGGCACACCTGTTTAGTTATCTGAAGTCGGCAGCACCAGAGAACCCACCGGGGAAAGTACATTCCTATAGTAACTTTGGATTTGGATTACTGGGTGTGATACTGGAGCGGATCTATGGAATGAACTATGCAGCGTTGCTGTCAAAATACATTACAGGTCCACAGGGATTGAAACATACAGGTATCAGCGTGTATGGCAAAATTGCCCAGGGATATGATGGTGGTTTGAGTCCTGTAGCTATGTGGGATCTGAATGCGATGAAGAGTGCCGGCGCCATTAAATCAGATGCAGCAGATCTGTTGAAGTATGCGAGCCTTCAGTTACAACAGGGTAAAGACCCCTTGCAGCAGGCATGTGCATTGGCACATCAGGCGACATATGATGACGGTGCTACTAAGATCGGTCTTGCGTGGGTACGCTTCCAGCATCAGGATGACTACTTATTCCACAATGGTGCGACAGGTGGTTACCGCTCATTTTTGCTGGCTGACACATTGAACAATACGGCTGTGGTGATACTGGTGAATTCAGTCAATGGTGTGGAAGCCGTAGGTGCACAGATTGTACAGAACCTGAAAAAATAAGAAAAAATAACGCTGCTGCCACCTTTAGCAGCAGCGTTATAAAAAAAGCTCGGCGGGGTACGTTAGGATAAACAGGCGTACTTTATTTTGGAAGACGTGTATCAGTAGCTTTAAGCTTTGCTAATGTGTCTTCAAAAACCTGCACGTAAATAGCTTTAATGCTGGCTAATTCCGCGCTGCTTACGCCACGTACCTTACCATCGTTTCCTTCCGGAGGTCGGGTCGCCGCCCTCAGTTTTC
>Ga0316604_10001377_pt1 | contig 21764 bp, 8 predicted proteins | sample OWC_soil_day20_C_FD_207650 | JGI IMG/M metagenome (GOLD analysis project Ga0316604, IMG submission 207650) | Wetland soil microbial communities from Old Woman Creek delta, Ohio, United States - OWC_soil_day20_CT | ecosystem: Environmental > Terrestrial > Soil > Wetlands | place: USA: Ohio...
ATCCGGCAGATGATTTTTCTTCAATGATGCATGATGTTCAAGGTCCTGAAACGTGCAATACTTATAATATGCTACGTCTTACTCAATTGCTGTATCAGGTCAACGCAGATTCGAAATACATGGATTATTACGAAAGGGCGCTTTACAATCATATACTTTCCACTCAGAATCCGGAAACTGGTGGCCTAGTCTATTTCACCCCAATGCGCTCGGGGCACTATCGGGTTTACTCTCAAGCTCAAACTAGTTTTTGGTGCTGTGTGGGCTCCGGTTTGGAGAATCAGGCAAAATACGGAGAGATGATTTATGCGCATAGTGGTAAAGATGTATATGTGAACCTGTTTATACCTTCAAAGCTGGATTGGAAAGAGCAAGGTTTAGTAATAGAACAGCATTCGGCTTTTCCGGAACAGAGCTACACGGAGCTAACCGTTACTCCCCATAGGAAGAGTGAGTTTACTCTTTATATCCGAAAACCAGAATGGACAGGTGACTGTCGCGTGCTTGTAAATGACAAGGTTTATAGTGCTCAACCCAATGAACACGGCTATCTGGTAATTCAGCGTTCGTGGAAAAAGAACGATGTGGTACGATTTGAGTTTGATATGTCTGTCCGCGTAGAAGCATTGCCCGATAAATCGTCTTACTATTCCATCTTATACGGCCCGGTTGTGCTGGCTGCCCAAATGGGAGAAGACAAAATGGACAGGATGTTTGCTGATGACAGCAGAGGGGGGCACATTGCTTCCGGTCCTCAGTTACCCTTGGCCAAGATGCCTGTCATTGTGGGCACGCCTGACGAGATAACCGGGCGGATCAGAAAAAATACTGTGAAACCGTTGACTTTTTATCTGGAAGGTGTGTACCCCGAGAACGAAAATCCCATGGAGCTGGTTCCGTTCTACCAGTTGCATGAATGCAGGTATATGGTTTATTGGAATTTGGTTTCTCAATCGGATTTGGCGGAACAACAGAAGAAGTTGGCCGAGCAAGAACAAAAACAAATTGAGTTAGATGCCGTTACGCTCGACAGAGTTATTTGTGGGGAGCAACAACCGGAGTCTGATCATTTTATGGAGATGCTCAACTCAAATACAGGTTCCGATGAGGATCTTCACTGGCGAGAAGCGAGGGATAACGGTTGGTTTAGTTATCTGATGAAAACACAGACCGATGCTGTTAGCCAAATACGTATTGTTTATAAGGGTCTTCAAAACAGAGATGCAACTGTATGGGTAAATGATGTGAAAGTGGGTACCTTGACGTCTGTCGTTTCCAATGAGCTCTCCATCGGTGAGTTTGCGTTGCCGCAAGCATTGCAAGGAGAGAAACAATTCCGTGTTAAGATTGGTACGACAGCCTTAAAAACTACGGTGCGCATTTATGAAGTGAGGCTAGTTAAGAACGCTGAACCTACTAAATAGAGTCATAATTCTACCTTGCTATTGGGCAAAATAATGTATATTTGCGTCATTGGTTTACTAAAATCTGAGATATGCAGAAACGCTGTTTTGCCCAATATATTATCTGGCTGTTTTTTTTGATCATCGCCATCGTCTCTGTTCATGCCGAAAATCATGATTTGATCACTCGTTTGAAGTTCAAGCAACTCTCTACCATTAACGGTTTGCCGACCAATGAAGTCCGCCGCCTTTACCAAGATAAAGACGGATACATCTGGATTGCCACAACAAGCGGACTTTGCTTGTATGATGCGTATCAGGTGAAAATATACAAATCGAATTTATACTCTCCCAATTTGTTTAGCAACAACAACATTCGCTGTGTATCTGAAGATAATGATCATAATCTATGGATAGGAACCAATAACGGGGTGAATATACTCAATAAGCAAACAGGGTCCATTCGCCAGATACTCGATAATCGTTTTCACAATAGTGTGGTCAATGCCATCAAGACCACCCGCTCGGGAGTCACTTTCATCGGAACAGACAGGGAGCTGTTTCGCTACGATGCCAATCTGGATTCTTGTGTAATATGTGTATCAGAGACCGACAAAGATCTTAATTCACGTTTATACAACGTGCAACATTTATATGAAGACTCGCAGAATCAGTTATGGATAGCCACTAGCTACGGACTGATTCGATATGACGTAGCTAGTAATAAATATCATCTTTATAACTCGCTTCCTTCCGCACACTTCGTTTTCGAAGACAGTAAACACCGCATCTGGGTTGGGACGTATGGAGCCGGATTATATCTGATGGAAAATCCATACCAATCTAGTAAGGTTGTGTGGCATTCGTTTAATCACCGGTCGGGTGATACCAGTAGTTTGGGAGATAATGTTGTGTATGCCATGGAAGAAGACCTGAATACGAAAACACTCTGGGTGGGTACGCGCAGTGGTTTGTCAATTCTTGATTACGAACCCTCCAATACACAGTTCATCAATTGCCAGCCCGGACGCAATTCTTCCTTTTTTTCCTTTAATGAAGTGAATGCCATTATTCGGGACAATCAGGGAATTATGTGGTTGGGTATGCTTGGAGGAGGCGTGGGCTATGTTTCAACCAATAAACCGATGTTTCAGTTGGATGCCTTGCCCGATGTAAAAGAAGCACTGACATCAAACGCTGTAAGAAGTATTTTAGTTGATCATACCGGTATGATCTGGATGGGTATCGGGAGTTATGGTTTCATCGTGAAGAATCCCAAAACCGGAGAGTGGAAACACTATAGCGACTACCCTGATTTTGCTCAATATCCCGATTTACCAACCATCAATACGCTTATGCAATCGCGTTACGATGACAAAATATGGCTCGGAACTTTTAGTTCAGGGATTTATATTTTTGATGGGAGCCAAAAACCTGGATACCGCGTGAGTCGAATTGCTCAGCATACGCATAGCTGGTTACCCAGTTCGTGTGTATATGGTATAAAAGAAGATTCAAATCGTAATTACTGGATTGCCACCCGGTCGGGACTTGCCTTATATACGGCTGCCAATAAAGGATATAACCTCACGCAGAATGTTTATCCCGGTTTTTTCTATTGTGTGGAACAAGATAGTAAAGGATATATTTGGGCCGGCAGCGGAAGTTATGGAGTTTTGCGAATTACTTCCTCGGGTTCTGCTCCGGAAGATGTGCGTTTTACCGAATATTCACCTCGAAATGGTAAGCTGAACTGTTCTGATGTACAATGTATTTATCAGGATAGTAAAAATAGGCTTTGGCTGGGAACGGATGGAGGCGGACTAAACCTTTATGATGCCGCCCAGGATAAGTTTGTAGCCGTTAGCTCGTTGCTGAATATTCCCGGTGACGGAGTTTTCTCTATTCAGGAAGATAAATTGGGTAATTTATGGATGGGAACCAATGTCGGATTAATTAAACTTTCCATTCAAAACGGTGTAGACAAAGGAACTTACCGACTTTACACCCGTGAGTTCGGCTTACAAGGAAACATCTTTTTGAGAGGTGCTTCTTTTAAATCAAAATCGGGTGAACTATTCTTCGGTGGTCACAACGGCTATAACTATTTTTATCCCGAATCGGTGAAAGACAATGGCATTCAGCTGCCTATAGCTATTACTGATATAAAGATCTACAACCAGTCGTGGGGCTCACTAGATAAAGAAACAAAAAGCGAAATATCTCAGTATGCGCCCGGTTATACACAAGAAATTGTGCTTGATTATAACCAAAACAACTTCAGTATTGAGTTTGCTGCGTTGAATTACATGGCGCCTATGCAATGCATGTATGCCTATCGCTTGAAGGGTTTCGATAAACAATGGCAATACACCGATGCCTCCCGACGCTTTGCTTATTATAATAACCTGGATGCTGGAACTTATGAATTTGAACTCAAAGCTTCGAATGAAGGAGGAATCTGGACTGATAAACCATTGTCTGTCAAGGTGGTCATTTTACCTCCGCCCTGGAAAACATGGTGGGCTTATACCATCTATTTTGTTTTGTTTGTAGGAATAACCTATTACTTCTATAAGGTTGCCAAAAACCGTATAGCACTTAAAAATTTGGTTCATCTCAAAGAAATAGAACGTTCCAAGTCTGAAGAGTTAAACCATGCCAAATTGCAATTCTTTACGAACATAACTCACGAGTTACTGACTCCGCTTACGATTATTTCGGCCACGGTTGACGAGTTGAAGATGCAGGCACCTCAACATACTGATTTGTATGGAGTAATGAACAATAACGTCAGGCGGCTCATTCGTTTGTTGCAACAAATATTGGAATTCCGTAAAGCGGAAACCGGCAACTTGAAATTAAAAGTATCGCCGGGTGACGTAGCTGCCTTTGTGAAAAATGAGGCTGAATGTTTCTTGCCCCTAGTTAAGAAGCGTAAGTTGCATTTCTCTGTTATTTGTGATCCGGAGTCCATCATGGGATACTTTGATCCGGATAAACTTGATAAGATATTATATAACTTGTTATCGAACGCTGCAAAATACAATAACGAAGGTGGGTTTGTACAAGTTAACCTGTCGTATGACAGTGATAAAGACTTTATTATTTTACGAGTACGAGACAACGGCAAGGGTATTTCCGAAGAAGGAAAGAAGAATCTTTTCAAGCGATTTTATGAAGGAGATTACCGTAAATTTAATACCATTGGAACTGGCATTGGTTTAGCGTTGACAAAAGATTTGGTTGAACTACACGGCGGAAGCATTTCTGTGGAGAGCGAAATTGATAAAGGAACTACTTTCTTTGTCAGGTTGCCTATCGACAAGTCTTACTTCAAGGATGAAGAGGTGGATGAAGAGACCCTTCCGGCGCAGAAAACAATTTCGGGTATGGATGATAACGCGAGCAATGTTGTACGAGCAAATGGAAATAAGCCTAATTCGATCTTATTGCTGGAAGATAACAATGAACTACTTCAACTAATGGTAAGGTTGCTGGGGCGCGATTACAATGTGTTTACCGGAGCTAATGGGAAAGAAGGATTAGAAATACTGGAAAACGAAGACATTGATTTGGTCGTTTCTGATATTATGATGCCCGAGATGGACGGAATTGAAGTGTGCCGTTACATGAAAGAACGGTTAGACTACAGCCACATACCCATTATACTGTTAACAGCCAAGAACACCGAAGAAGACAGAGCGGAAGCTTATGAATCGGGTGCAGACGCCTTCATCAGTAAGCCCTTTAACCTGCCTGTGTTGCATGCACGCATTAAGAATTTGCTGAAGTACAAAGAACGTATGGCGCGTGATTTCAAGAATCAGCTTGTTTTTGAAGTGAAAGATTTGCATTACACTAGTCTGGATGAAGAGTTTATGCAGCGTGCTATTGAATGTGTGAATAAACATTTGAGCGATCCCGATTTTGATCAGCCGCAATTTATAGATGAGATGGGAACAAGCAAATCAACACTATACAAAAAACTTAAGTCGCTTACCGGACTCAATACGTCAGCCTTTATTCGTAACATTCGTTTGAAAGCTGCTTGTCAGATCATGGAGGAAAAGCATTCCATACGCATATCCGAGCTGGCTTATGCAGTAGGATTTAATGATCCCAAATACTTTAGTGCCTGCTTTAAAAAAGAGTTCGGCATGCTCCCCTCAGAGTATATAGAACGTTTTGTACCTGATAATACCACTTTATAAGAAATACCATGAAAAAACACATTGAACTGATTCCGCCTTTTGCTACATGAAATGTGTGAAAAAAAGTATCACCAAGTGTCACCAATTGTTTTGCTGGTGAACAAACTTGGCCTCCATCTGGATATACACACTTTGTACGCCCCCTTGTACACGGTCTTTAGATCTGGGCGTACAAGCATCCTACACCCCCTATGTACAAGAGGTTTGTTCACTGGCAATTCATCTTTATAAACCTGGCATAACACCCATAACACCTTTCTGACAGGTGGAATTATGGTTCAAAAAGGGCTATGAACTATAATTCGACCTTTTACGACTCTGTATAAACCTTTATTAAAGTTAACGTACGTAAATTTGCCTCAGTGATTTTTTTGAATCCGAATGTTTAATCTTTAAATTAAAGTGCAATGAAAAAACAGAGACTTTCAGAAAGGCTTATGATTGAGAAAGTGGGTATCGCTTTAGTGATCTGTTTGGTCTTTCTGTTGAATGTTCAATTCCTGAACGCACAAAATTCAACAATTAATGTAAAAGGTGTGGTAACTGATGCGGCAGGCGAACCGGTAATCGGTGCCAGTGTCGTTCAGAAAGGTAACACAAACCATGGAACTATTACTGATTTGGGTGGTAATTTCACTTTGTCTGTTCCCGCAAACGGAACACTTGTTATCACTTATGTTGGTTATAAAACGGTAGAGGTAGCAATAAAAGGAAAACCTTCAGTTGCCGTTTCTCTTGAAGAAGATAACGAAACACTTGACGAAGTGGTCGTTGTAGGTTATGGAACACAGAAGCGTTCGGACATCACTGGTTCGGTAACTTCCGTACCGAAAGAACGTTTAGGTAACTTGCCTGTACAAAATATTGCGCAATCCATTCAAGGTGCTGCTGCCGGTGTTACCATCACACAGAGTTCATCCGTACCAGGCGATGCTGCAAGTATTGTTACTCGTGGTAAGAGTTCGGTAAATTTGAGTAACTCTCCGTTAATAGTAGTAGATGGTGTGGCGATGTCGGGCGATGCTTCGCTCAACGATGTTAATCCTAATGATATTGAATCTATTGAGATTCTGAAGGATGCTTCTTCTGTCGCTATCTACGGCGTACAGGGTGCTAACGGTGTGATCCTGATTACGACCAAACGAGGTGCTTCTGCTAAACCGACCGTTCGTTATGGTGGATGGATAGGATTCTCTGAAATCGAACACATACTTGAACCAGGTTCGACCGACCAACTGCTTGAACGTTATGCGGAATATGCACGTATCCAAAATAGCCCGTTGAATCCTGATTACGGTGGTGTAAGATATGCTTATGAGGTGGATAACTTCCAGGCAGGTAAAACTATTGACTGGATTGATGAAGTTACTCAGCAAGGTATTATTCAGAATCATAATTTAAGCATAAGTGGTGGTAACGAAACCGCCAAATACTATGTTGCAGGAGATTTTATGGATCAGCAGGGTGTAGTGAAAGGTTATAATTACAAGCGTTATGCTATTCGCAGCAATATTGATGCTAAACCTACGAAATACATCACTATCGGTTCAAGCCTTTCCATTACAGCTCACAACCGTGACGGTGGTCGTGCCAATTTGCTGAATGCTGCAGCCATGTCTCCATATGCCAAGATGTACGAAGATGACGGAGTGACTTACACGCACTATCCTATGTACTCAGAAACATTGTGGGCCAATCCTTTACTGAATACCACTTTGGATCCTGAACGCCGTTCGTTCAACATCTCTGTTAACGGTTATGGAGAAATAAACTTAGGTAATTTGTTGAAACCACTTGCTGGCTTGAAGTATCGTTTGAACGGCGGTTTTACTTATATACCCACACGTAATAATTACTATGAGGGTGAATCCGTCTACAATGAAAATGGCTATGGCTACATCTATAACTCTGAGTCGCAGTACTATTTGATTGAGAATATCCTTTCTTATACGAAAGATATTAAAAAGCATCATTTCGACTTTACAGGGCTGTTTTCAGCTTCGAGTAAATATTGGCAAGAGGCGTATGCTTACTCGAATTTGTTTCCTAATGATAACTTAGGTTGGGGAAATTTAGAGACCGGTTCTACGCAATCGGTATCTTCCGAAGCCGATCTTCGTCGTTTACAGTCCTTCATGGGCCGTTTGAATTATAACTACGATAGTCGCTACTTGTTTACTGCAACGGTTCGTCGTGATGGCTCTTCTGTCTTTGGAGACGATACCAAGTGGGGAACTTTCCCATCTTTCGCTATTGGTTGGAATGTTACTCGTGAATCGTTTGCTCAACCTTGGACAGACGTGCTCAATAGCTTGAAACTTCGTGCTTCTTGGGGCTATTCGGGTAATGCATCGTTACCAGTTTACAGTTCATTCTTCAAGCTGACTTCGAGTACTTTGGCCATGGACGGTGGTACTACCACTACTATGAAGGTTGGTACGCGTATGGGTAATTCCAATATTCAATGGGAGCGTACCAAATCACTTAATATTGCAGCCGATTTCGGTTTCTGGGGTAATCGTCTGAATGGTACGATTGAATGGTATGACCGTACAACAGACGGAGTCTTATTACTTCAAAGTCTGAATACTATTTCTGGTTTTTCCGATGTATGGGATAACATTGGTGTGCTGAATAATAAAGGTATCGAAATTACCTTGAACTCTACCAATATTAATACGAAGGATTTTCGTTGGAATACAACACTTGTGTTTTCGAAGAACACCAGTAAGTGGGTTGATGTGTATGGAAATGGTAAGAGTGATTTAAGTAATCTTTGGTTTATAGGAAAGCCTTTCGGCGTAATTTACGACTATCAGAAAGTGGGTATCTGGCAAGAAGACGAAATTGGTAAAGACGTAAGTCAAGGCGGTAATATCGGTTGGGATGATTCTGCTGTTGCAGGTGATTTGAAATTGGCAGATATTGGCAAGGCCGATGAAGATGGTGATGGTCTTCCTGAAGATGGCTCAGATGGTAAAGTTGATGCTAATGATAAACGGGTTCTTGGTACTACACAACCTAAATGGAACGGTGGTATAACAAATACATTTACATACAAAAATTTCTCATTGAGTATCTTTATCCAAACAGTTCAAGGTATCATGAGTAATAATGGTGTACTCGCTACTGCTTCCGATGAGCTTGGACGTCGTAATGGTCCAGCTGAGGTCGGTTTCTGGACGCCAGAGAACAAGAGTAACACATGGCGTTCACTTGGAAACCACTCTAACTCTCACGGTTATGGTTTTCCAAGTGATGCCAGCTACACCCGCATCAAAGATGTTACATTGAGCTATCGTTTGCCAAAGTCCTTGTTGAATAAAGCTGGACTGGGCGATGCTCAACTTTACGTAAGTGGACGTAACTTGTACACGTTTACCGACTGGATTGGTTGGGATCCAGAAGCCAGATACATCACACGTGGATCGGATAATTGGGATGTAAACTACCCTGTTACTCGCGATATAGTATTTGGTGTCAATATCACTTTTTAAATATTAACCTAATAAAATGATATAAAATGAAAAATAAATTATTCATCTATTCATTGGTTGCTCTGAGCATGACGCTCTTTTCATGCGGTAGCGATTATTTGACAGAAGATCCGTATAGTTTTGATGCGACTGGGGCAACAGACGATGCTACTGTAGATGCACAGCTAGTCGGTTTACACCGCATCGTGGCTGAAATTGGCGGTTATTCTTCCAATCAAGGATATTGGGGTATTTGGCAAATAGGTACAGATGTTTGTTCGGCCGGTGCTACACAAGGAGTCGAAAATCCATTTTACCAATATGCTGACTTGAACTCTGAAAATGCAGGTGTCTCTTATCTTTGGGGCAAGCTATACGAGTTTATCAACAATGCTAACCTGATTATTGCAGCTGTTGATGAGGTGAATCCGGCAGCGAGTGCTGAAGCACGCTTTTTTCGTGCGTATGCCTACGATCAGTTAGTTACTCTATGGGGTGATGTTCCTTTGTTGAGCGCTCCAGTATCTGTACCTACATTCAACTTTACTCGTCAACCTGTTGCTGAAGTAGATGCTCTCATTGATGAAGACTTGACTTATGCGGTGGCTAACCTGCCTGAATTGGGTGCAGCAGTCAAACCTAGCCGTTGTAATAAAGATATGGCGCGTCAGCTTGCGGCCCAAGCATATCTTCGTATGGGAATGCGTGACAATAGCTATTATGTCAAGGCAGAACAGATGGCTACTCAAATTATTGACGGTGGCAATTACAAGTTGATTGAAGCTCGTTACGGCAAGTTCACTAGCGAGGGTGGCGACTACTATCGCGACATGTTTCGATGGGGAAATCAGCGTCGTTCGGAAGGTAACACCGAAGCTATCTGGACTTTTGAAATGGAATACAATCGAGAAGTAACTGGCGGTACTATTGATAATCCGCAACAACGCCGTGTATGGCAACCAGCTCTGCATAAGATTGATATCGGTTATACCAATTGCGATTCTTTAGGAGGTCGTGGTAATGGTCGTTTGCGTCTGAGCAATTTCATGAAATATTATGTCTGGCGTGATATGCAGGGAGATATTCGTAATTCTAATTTCAACATTCGCCGTAAAATTTATTATAACAAACCGGGGTTTGAAGGCGCAGATATCGACGTGGATGCTAATGGTTGGAGAGTTGCTTCTGGAACTGGCGTAAAGAAAGTACATGTTGAGTTAGGTGATCCTATTATTATATACGCTACTGATAGTATTGAAACAATGTATACCTATTGTACTAAATGGGGGGGCTATGACTCGACTGATGATTTTGGTTATGCTCTCGTCAAGGATTGGCCGATGATGCGTTTGGGCGAAACTTATCTGCTTCGTGCAGAAGCTCGTTTCCGTCAAGGCAATAATGACGGTGCTGCTGCTGATATTAACAAATTGCGTGATCGTGCATTCAAGGAATATCGTCAGGTTGCGCCCGATGCAGGCAAAGTGTCAGCTTCTGATATTAATCTAGACTTTATTTTGGATGAACGCGCTCGTGAGTTGATTGGTGAGGAGAACCGTCGTATGACGTTACACCGTACAGGTATGTTGGCTTCACGTATTCCTTTAAACGATGATCTTTATAAACCAATTACTGGTTTCAATGCAAATAAGCATACGTTGTTGCCAATTCCTCTCTCTGAAATTCAACGCAATAAGGAAGCTGAACTGACACAGAATCCAGGTTACTAGTTGTTGACAAAAATAAATAAGTAGTGATGATTTGATGCCTTTTCAATAGGTTTTATAGATAGAGAAGTGGGGAACTTCTTGAATAGGAGCATTCCTTACTTCTCTTTTTTAAATCTGTGGCTAATATTTTCTGCAGGTGTTTTTTTCGGAATGTCGGTCTCCTTGTGATATAATGAAAGTTTTCGTTGTATATTCACTTTTTTGTATTTATATAATATGGAAATTAGAGATACTAATTAATAACAACATAACAGGATGAGAAAGAAAATAAAGGTAAAAGTTTTATTTCTGCTGTTTCTGCTTGCTCCGGTAAACATGCTTGGGCAAAGCACATACAAACTTGTCTGGAGTGACGAGTTTAACAAACCCGGTAAGCCCGACAGTACTGTCTGGAGTTTTGAAGATGGGTTTGTGCGTAACGAGGAACTGCAATGGTATCAGCCTGACAATGCTTTTTGTGAAAAGGGCCTATTGATTATTGAAGGTAGAAAAGAGAAAGTAAGGAACACAGAATACAAGAAAGAGGGTAAGAGCTGGAAACAGGCGCGCAAGTATGCCTTTTATACATCGTCTTCCCTAAAAACCGCCGGTAAAAAAGAATTTTTATACGGACGGATAGAGGTTCGTGCCAAGATACCCGTTGGGGGAGGAGCGTGGCCTGCTATATGGACATTAGGAAATAACATGGAATGGCCTTCGTGTGGTGAAATTGATATCATGGAATATCACCGTATTCAGGGAATACCGCATATATTGGCTAATGCTGCCTGGGGCACGGATGCCCGGTATCATGCCATGTGGAACAGTAAAAAGATTTCTTTTGACTACTTCTTACAAAAGGACAAGGAATGGGCTTCTAAATTTCATATCTGGCGTATGGATTGGGACGAAGAAGCAATCAAACTTTATTTAGACAATGAACTGCTTAACGAAATACCGTTGAGCCAAACCACAAACGGTTCGCTGGGCAATCATCGAAATCCGTTTAAACAACCTCATTACATTTTATTGAATCTGGCCCTTGGCGGGGTGAACGGCGGTGAACCCGATGATAAAGCTTTCCCCATGAGATATGAAATAGATTATGTCAGGGTGTACCAGAAAAACAAGATGATTCGCTCGGGTGAGTTATGGCCCGATAACGAAGGCAATCACATTAACGCTCACGGCGGTGGCGTACTTCATTTTGGCAATAAATATTATTGGTTTGGAGAGCATAAGAGTGCCACAACCAGTTCGGCACTGGTTGGAGTGACTTGTTATTCTTCAACTGATTTATGTAACTGGACCAACGAAGGAGTTGCTTTGTCAGTTTCGGATGATCCTGCCAGTGACATCGTGAAAGGATGTATTATAGAACGCCCCAAGGTTGTTTATAACAACAAAACAAAGAAATTTGTGATGTGGTTTCATTTGGAACTAAAGGACAAAGGCTACGCTGCTGCTCGTGCCGCTGTAGCGGTTAGTGATCAAGTAACAGGGCCTTATCAGTTTATCGGATCTTTTCGGGCCAATCCGGGTGTTTATCCGTTTGATATGCCTCAGGAACAGCGAAATAAGCAGTTGAAATTTGAGGATTATAAGGAATGGTGGACTCCCAAGTGGTATGAAGCGGTGAATAACGGACTTTTCATACAAAGAGATTTGGCCGACGGACAGATGTCGAGAGATATGACTTTGTTCGTTGATGAGGATGGTAAGGCGTATCACATTTATTCTTCGGAAGAGAATCTGACGTTACACATTGCTGAGCTGAATGATGACTATCTGGGTTATACGGGAAAATATATGCGAGTGGCCCCTGCCGGACACAACGAGGCGCCTGCCATCTTTAAAAAAGACGGAATATATTGGATGATCACTTCGGGTTGTACCGGTTGGGCACCCAATGAGGCGCGTATGTTCTCGGCTCCGTCTATCTGGGGACCGTGGACAAAACATCCTAATCCGTGTACGGGGGAAAATGCAAAAATAACATACGGTGGACAAAGTACTTACATATTAACGCTTCAGGGTGAGCCAGATAAGTATATCTTTATGGCTGATATCTGGAGACCGAAGAATCCCATTGATGCGCTTTACATCTGGCTGCCTGTTCAGTTTGATGATAAAGGCGTGCCGTTCCTGAAATGGATAGACGAGTGGAGCCCGGCCGAATGGATAAAGTGAATTAATACCAACGTTTAAGATACCATGAAAATGAGACAGAACATTTCTGTATGGCTGCTATTGGCCTGTTTCTTACCTGTTCAGTTTGCACAGGCAAAGAAAAAAGTAGAAAAAGAACCCGACGACCGCACTTATTGGTGTAACCTGATGTATCGCATGGCTGCTCCTGTGTTAAGTAACATGAGTGAAGGCAAGTTGCAACAAAATATGCAGGTGGAAGTAAGTCCCACGTGGGATGGCAGAGACAAGGCAGTAACCTATATGGAATGTTTTGGCCGACTAATGGCGGGCTTGGCTCCTTGGTTGGCTTTACCGGATGACAATACTCCCGAAGGACTTCAACGCAAGCAACTTCGCCAATGGGCATTGAAGGCATATGCTCAGTCGGTTGACCCTGCCAGTGCTGATTACTTGTTGTGGAGAAAAGAGGGACAGCCTTTGGTGGATGCCGCTTACATTGCCAACAGTTTTCTGCGTGCTTATGATAGTTTGTGGATGCCTTTAGACAGTTTGACCAAAGAACGTTATATCTCCGAATTTAAGCAGTTACGCCGTGTGGACCCTCCGTATACAAACTGGTTACTATTCTCTGCTACCATTGAAACGTTTTTGATGAAAGCCGGTGCCGGTTCTGATAATTACCGCATCAATTCGGCTTTACGCAAGGTGGAAGAATGGTATGTAGGCGACGGATGGTACTCAGACGGTCCGAGCTTTGCCTTTGATTATTATAACAGTTACGTGCTTCATCCCATGTATGTGGAGTGCCTGGAAGTGGTAACCGATAAAAAGCAGAACTGGATTGCTTCGCGCAAACGCTATGAAACAGCGGTGAAACGCATGCAACGTTTTGGCATGATATTGGAACGCTTCATCTCTCCCGAAGGTACTTTCCCTGTTTTTGGCCGTTCCATTACCTATCGTACAGGTGTGTTGCAGCCTTTGGCTTTGCTTGCTTTGCGTGAAGAATTGCCCGAATCTCTGCCCAACGGGCAGGTGCGTGCGGCCATGACTGCTGTCATTAAACGAATGTTCTCTTCGCCGGCTAATTTTAATGAGAAAGGATTTTTGCGTATTGGCTTCAGTTCATATCAGCCTAACATAGCCGATTGGTATTCAAATAACGGAAGCATGTATCTGGCTTCCTTGGCTTTCTTGCCGTTGGGCTTACCGGCCAATCATCCTTTCTGGACGGATGCGCCGCAACCGTGGACCTCAAAAAAGGCATGGGAAGGTGACGACTTTCCTAAAGATCATGCTTATTACGAATAAAATAAAACACTGAAATATGAATTATCTTTCTAAACAATTTGTAGGTGGATTGGCCGCTCTGATGCTTGGCACAAATCTTTCCGCCCAGGCACCCGACTGGGAAAATCCATCGGTATTTGCCGTGAATAAAGAAGCTCCGCGTGCTACGTCGTTGCCATACAACAACGAGCAGCTCGCAGTGAATGATGTTTATGAGCAATCTCCGTATTATTTATCGTTGAACGGTACGTGGAAGTTTCGCTGGGTAAAGATACCTGCCGAACGCCCTGTCGATTTTTACATGGAGAACTACAATACAAGCGACTGGGATGATATTAAAGTCCCCGGTAACTGGGAGTTACAAGGGTATGGCATTCCTATTTATACGAATGTAGCGTATCCGCACCCCAAGAATCCGCCTTTTATTCCGCACAACGATAACCCCGTGGGAAGTTATAAACGTTCTTTCGATTTGCCGGCTTCCTGGAGTGGCCGTAGGGTTTATCTTCATTTTGAAGCAGGAACATCGGCAATGTATGTCTGGGTTAACGGACAGAAAGTGGGTTACAGTCAGGTAACAAAGAGTCCGGCTGAGTTTGACATTACTGCTTATGTAAAGCCCGGAAAGAATCAGGTTGCTGTAGAAGTTTATCGATGGAGTGACGGTTCTTATCTGGAAGATCAGGATTTCTGGCGTTTATCGGGCATTGACAGAAGTGTTTATTTATATAGTACCGACCAGGTGCGCATAAAAGACTATTTTGCACTGGCTGATTTGGATCGGTCTTACAAGAACGGTATGCTGAATGTGACGGTTGACCTGAAGAATTACAAACAACAAATGGAGAGTGGTGTGTTACATCTTTCTTTGTTGGATCAAAAAGGAAAATCGGTAGTTCAGCTTTCCAAACCCGTACAAGTGGGGGCTGGAGAGGTAACAAAGGTTTCATTCTCACGCAATGTTTCTTCGCCTGCGCTATGGAGTAATGAAACTCCGGTGCTTTATACGGTTTTGCTTACGCTGAAAGATAAGAGCGGACGGATTATTGAAACAACTTCCTGCAAAACAGGTTTCAGAAAGGTAGAGATAAAAGATGCTCAACTGATGCTCAACGGTAAGCCGTTGTTGGTTCGTGGAGTGAATTTGCATGAACATAATCAATATACCGGTCATTTTGTAGATAAGGAAACCATGCTGGAAGACATACGCATGATGAAACGTTTCAATGTGAATGCCGTGCGCATGAGTCACTATCCCCAAAGTCCGCTGTGGTACAAGTTGTGTGATCAGTATGGTTTGTTGATTTGTGATGAGGCCAACATTGAAACACACGGAATGGGAGCTGAACTTCAGGGTTGGTTCGACAAGAGCGTACATCCGGCTTATCTTCCCCAGTGGGCACCTGCTCACAAAGATCGTGTGGAACGATTGGTTGAAAGAGATAAAAACCATCCGTGTGTTATTTTATGGAGTTTAGGTAATGAATGTGGAAACGGTCCCGTGTTCCATGAAATGTATCAATGGCTGAAACAGCGCGATGCTTCTCGTCCGGTGCAATTTGAACAAGCGGGCGAACAAGAAAATACAGATATTGTGTGCCCCATGTATCCAAGCATGCGTTATATGAAGGAATATGCTGCGCGCACGGATGTAAAACGTCCTTTTATCATGTGCGAATATGCACATGCCATGGGTAACAGTACCGGAAACTTTCAGGAATATTTTGATGTTATCGCCACAAGTAAACACATGCAGGGAGGATTTATATGGGACTGGGTAGACCAGGGCCTTGCAACAAAAGATGAAAACGGCAGATTCTATTGGGCTTATGGTGGCGACTTCGGTTCGGCTCACTATCCGAATGAAGAAAACTTCTGTACGAACGGATTGGTATTCCCCGACCGCACTCCGCATCCGGGTTTATTTGAAGTGAAAAAGGTGTACCAAGACATTCTATTCAAAGCTAAAAATGTGGAAAATGGAAGCCTGATTATTCAAAATCGTTTCTTATACACGGACCTGAAGAATTATAACTTTAAGTGGGAGTTGTTGAAAAATGGCGACGTATCAGCTAGCGGTACTTTACAAGTTAGCTTGCCCGCCGGTTCATCCAAAGACGTTAAATTACCTTTACCTGCTCTTCAACAAGAATCGGGAGTTGAATATTTGCTTAACGTGTATGCTTACACCAAGTATCCTTCTGAAATGATTCCGGAAGGACATGAAGTAGCTCGCGAGCAGTTTGCTTTGAACGGAAACTCTTATTTCGCCACTCAAAAGAGTACGACTGGTGAGATTGATATGAAGGAAGAAAACAATGTGTTATTCTTTACCTGTGGTGACGTACGCATTTCATTTAATAAGAGAAACGGTGAGTTGAGCGGTTACCGTTACCAAGATAAAATGTTGCTGGGACATGCACCGCAACCACAATTCTGGCGCGCGCCTACCGATAATGATTTCGGTAATCGCATGGGTATTCTTTGCAATGTTTGGCGTACTGCCGGACAAAACAAGGAGTTCAAAGGCATGAACGTGGAGCGAAAGGATGGGGCTGTAACGCTGACTTCTATTTATTATTTGCGTGATGTGGCTTCGGATTATACGGTAAAATATACGGTTTATGCCGATGGTCGTGTGGAAGTTAACGGTAGCTGGAAAGCCGGGAATATTGCTTTACCTGAGATTCCTCGCTTTGGTATGCAGATGACTTTAGCACAAGAGTTTGATCAGTTTAGCTGGTACGGCAGAGGTCCGTGGGAAAACTATTCGGATAGAAATACGGCTAGCTTTATAGGTAAATATACCAGTACGGTCAACGAACAATACGTGGCTTACATCCGTCCCCAGGAGAATGGAAATAAAACGGATGTACGCTGGCTTACGCTAACTGACAAAGAAGGCTTTGGTTTACGCATTGACGGTTTGCAACCACTCAGCGTGAGTGCACTTCGCAACTATCCGGAAGATTTTGCTGCCGGATTGACTAAGAGTCAGCGTCACATCAATGATATAAATCCCCGCAAGGCTGTTGTTTTGCATGTTGACTTGGCACAGCGTGGTGTGGGAGGTGATAATAGCTGGGGTATGTATCCGCACGAACCGTATTTGTTGAAAGCAAAAGAATATACGTACGGTTACGTAATTAGTCCGGTTGTAAAGTAAAAGTGTAAGGGTAATGAGTACGTCTTTAAGCAAAAGAATACTATCAGGAACTTTTCTGTTGTGCGTGTTGACCTCCTCTTTGTTTGCTCAGAGGTTGGTCGACGCGGGCAAAGGATATAGCTGTACATCGGTGAACACAACTGTTTTCCGCAACAATTCGCTGGTTACTTACCGCAATACGCAATACATTGCTTATTACGATGGCAATGGATATATGGTTGTTGGGAAACGCAAATTGAACAGTGATAAATGGCAACTCCGACGTTCGCAATACAAAGGTAATTGTGCTGATGCACACAACGTAATCAGTTTGATGGTTGACGGTGATGGCTATCTGCATGTGGCGTTTGATCACCACGGACATCCGTTGAATTACTGCCGCAGCGTAGCTCCGGGCTCCCTTCTGTTGGGTGATAAAGAACCGATGACTGGTGTCGACGAGCAGAATGTTACTTATCCAGAGTTTTATAAGTTGGCCGGCGGTGATTTGATTTTTGTTTACCGCTCGGGCTCTTCAGGAAGAGGCAACCTGGTGATGAATCGTTATGGCTTGGCCTCCCGGAAGTGGGAGCGGGTGCAGGATGTGCTGATTGACGGAGAAAACCAGCGCAATGCTTACTGGCAATTCTACGTTGACGAAGCCGGAACCATCCATTTGTCGTGGGTGTGGCGTGAAACCTGGTTGGTGGAAACAAATCATGATTTGTGTTATGCGCGCTCACGAGACGGAGGAAAAACTTGGGAAAAATCGAACGGAGAAACGTATGTTTTACCAATCAACGCAACCAATGCCGAGTATGCTTGCCGCATCCCTCAAAACAGTGAATTGATCAACCAAACCAGTATGTCGGCCGATAAGGACGGACATCCTTTCATTGCCACATATTGGCGCAGTGCAAACAGCAATGTTCCTCAGTACCGCTTGGTGTGGTTTGATGGTAAGCAGTGGCACCAACAACAGGTATCACAACGTGTCACTCCTTTCAGCTTGAGCGGAGGCGGAACCAAGATGATTCCCATAGCGCGCCCCCGACTGGTTATCAACGAAAAAGGAGGGAAGTGCAAGGTGGCTTATATTTACAGGGATGAAGAACGGGGCAGTAAAGTTTCAATGGCTGTTACTGATAACGTTGAAAGCGGAAAATGGATGTTTTCTGATCTGACTGATTTCTCCGTTGAGGCTTGGGAACCTTCGCACGATACGGAATTGTGGAAAAGCCGTCGCCAGCTTCATCTGTTTGTTCAGAAAACAGCACAAGGAGACGGAGAAAAAACGGTGGAACAGGAGCCGACTTCCGTTTACGTACTCGAGAAAATAAAAATGTAATGGAACTATAAAAATTAATAACATGAAAAGGTATTATTTGACAGCTCTTCTGCTATGGGCTATATTGTCAGTGGCTTATTCCCAAGCTTCCTTTACGAAATCTGAAACGCTTCGGATTATTGATAAAGTGAACGCTTACTGGCAACAAAACAATCCAAAACACGGCAGGTCTTTTTGGGATAATGCAGCTTACCATACCGGCAATATGGAGGTTTATTTCTTAACGGGCAACGAAGATTATCTTCGCTATACGGAAGAATGGGCCAAACATAATGAATGGAAAGGAGCTAAATCAAATAATAAAAATGAATGGAAATATAGTTATGGTGAAACGGATGAGTACGTTCTTTTCGGCGATTATCAGATTTGCTTTCAAAACTACGCCGATTTGTACATGCTTTCTCCTGATCCTAAGAAGATAGCGCGTGCACGCGAAGTGATGGAGTATCAGATGAGTACCGATCGGAATGACTACTGGTGGTGGTCGGACGGTTTGTATATGGTGATGCCGGTAATGACCAAACTTTATAAGATAACCGGCAATGATTTGTATCTGAAAAAGTTACATGAATATCTCACGTATTCAGACAGTATTATGTATGATTCGGAAGCTGCTCTGTATTACCGTGACGCTCGTTATGTATATCCGAAACATCAAACGGTGAATGGGAAGAAAGATTTTTGGGCACGTGGTGTGGGGTGGGTTTTTGCCGGCTTTGCTAAAGTATTAAAAGACTTGCCGCAATCGGCCGTTCATCGCTCGGCTTATGTGAAACGCTTTCAGGACATGGCCAAGGCCATTGCTGCCTCACAACAACCCGGAGGCTATTGGACTCGTAGCATGCTCGATCCTCTTTTTGCTCCCGGACCGGAAACAAGTGGAACCGCTTTTTTTACTTATGGACTTCTTTGGGGAATCAACAATGGACTGCTTGACAAGGAAACGTACAGTTCTGTAGCACTCAAAGGATGGGAATACCTTGTCAATACAGCTTTGCAGGAAAACGGAAGAATTGGTTATGTTCAGCCTATCGGCGACAGGGCGATACCCGGTCAGGTGATTGATGCTAACTCGACAGCTAATTTCGGAGTTGGTGCATTCTTACTGGCTGCTTGCGAAATGGTTCGGTATGCACCGGAATCTCCTGTCCTGCAAAACGTATATGCCCGCCATACCTTTTCATTGAATGGCTCGTGGAGAGCTATTATAGATCCTTTTGATAATGGATTTTACGATTATCGGTTGAAAGAAAATCCCAATGGTTTCTTCAAGAATCAAAAGATGCGTGATAAGTCGGACTTGGTAGAATATAACTTTGATACGGCACAACAATTGATGGTTCCGGGCGACTGGAATACACAAAACGATAAGCTGTTTTTTTATGAAGGCAGTGTGTGGTATAAAAAAGACTTCACGTACAACAAGAAAGCGGATACTAGAGTGTATTTGTATTTTGGCGCTGTTAATTACCTGGCTAATGTTTATTTAAACGGTGAGAAGGTTGGTGTACATGAAGGCGGATTCACTTCTTTCTATTTTGACGTAACTGATAAACTTCGTGAAGGAGATAACTTTGTTGTGCTGCGTGTAAACAATGAGCGCAAGCCCGAAGGCGTACCTACTGTCAATTCAGATTGGTGGAACTACGGTGGCATTACCCGTGATGTGCTGCTGTTGGAAACTCCCGAGGTGTCTGTAGATGATTATCTGGTGGAACTTCCCAAAGGAAAGTACAACGAAATAACGGGTTATGTTAAGCTAAACAAGCCTGTGCCCGACGTTAAAATAGAAATACGCATTCCTGAATTAAAAATAACACAGACACTGACTACCGATGAACAAGGGAAAGTTGCTTTTGCCTTTAAGGCTAAACCCCAATTATGGAGCCCTGAGAATCCTAAACTTTATGCCGTGGAAGTGCGCAACGGAGCAGAAGTATTGAAAGATAAAATCGGTTTCCGTCAGATTGAAACGAAGGGAAAGAGCCTTCTGCTGAACGGAAAGCAAACTTTCCTTCGGGGTATTTCCATTCACGAAGAGGCACCTTATAGACAAGGGCGCGTGTACAGCAAAGAAGAATCGCTTCTTTTGTTGAATTGGGCCAAAGAACTTGGATGCAATTTTGTGCGTCTGGCACACTACCCACACAATGAGCATATGGTTCGTGCTGCCGAAGAGATGGGTTTGATGGTTTGGTCGGAAATACCTGTTTACTGGACCATACATTGGGATAATCCGGATACATATAAGAATGCTTCTGTCCAACTGAAAAATATGATGGATCGTGATAAAAATCGTTGTGCAGTTATTATTTGGTCGGTAGCGAATGAAACGCCGCATAGCGATGCCCGTGATAAGTTTCTGGCAGGCTTGGCGCAACAGGTTCGCATTGCGGATAATACCCGACTGTTGAGCATGGCAATGGAAGTTACGGCAACGAAAGGGAATGTGAGTCAGGTTAACGATTACATGAGTCGCTATGTGGACATTATCAGCTTTAATAACTATCTGGGCTGGTATGGCGGTACTCCCGAAGATTGTAAAACCCGACAATGGGAGATACCTTATGATAAGCCTTTTTTTATCAGTGAATTTGGAGGAGGTGCGCTCCAAGGTATGCATGGAGATAAGAAGGAGCGTTGGACAGAGGAATATCAAGCCGAACTTTACCAAAATACGCTTGATATGTATAATCGCATTGATGGTTTTGCTGGTACATCGCCATGGATATTAATGGATTTTCGTTCTCCACGCCGGCAGTTGAATGGTATTCAGGACTTCTTTAATCGAAAAGGAATTATCTCTGAAAAGGGTCGAAAGAAAGCTGCTTTTTATGTGCTCCAAAAGTTTTATAAGATGAAGAAAGAAGCCTTTGGAGATAAAACCAAAAAGTAAAACTGTGTTAAATAAATATTCTCGATTAAACACTTGCACTTTTCGTTAGTCATAGATTCAGTTGCAACCAAAAGAACAGAATTAGTAATCAATAATTTGAAAACGAAAAGAGTATGAAGAGAATCGCATTTT
>Ga0316604_10001378_pt1 | contig 21738 bp, 18 predicted proteins | sample OWC_soil_day20_C_FD_207650 | JGI IMG/M metagenome (GOLD analysis project Ga0316604, IMG submission 207650) | Wetland soil microbial communities from Old Woman Creek delta, Ohio, United States - OWC_soil_day20_CT | ecosystem: Environmental > Terrestrial > Soil > Wetlands | place: USA: Ohio...
GTCGTAAATGGTGCGCCCCTCGGCGTCCGAGACCGACGACACCGGCTTCAGCGCGCCGAGTTCCTTGACTCCATTGACCTCGTGAGCAACCAGCACGGCCGGATCGAAGTCTTCGTGGAACGCAACACCCTGGTCGGCCGGTCCGCCTTCGAGACGCGCGTCGTAGGTCTCGCCGAAATAGATGCCGGACTTCAGGATGGGGGTGAGGCCGCTCGACCAGCTTTCATCGGATGTCAGGATTGTCCGGCCGCCAGCCTCGATCTCGACGAGGGCGGCGATGCGGTCGCCCCAGGTGTTGAGAAGAGCGTGCTCGTGCGCCCACATCATTTGCGAGCGATACCAACCGTCGCCCAGCCAGACATCGATGACGTTGTCGCCGTCGACGAGCAGATCGCTGACCTCGTAGGTCTGGTAGCTGAGGCGGTCGTTGTAGGAGGTCCAGCCGGGGGTGAGAAGGTCGTCGCCAACCCGCTTGCCGTTGATGAAGGCGCGGTAGAGGCCGAGCGCGCTGATGCGCAGTGTCGCCTTGCCGCTGCCCTTCGCTTGGAAGGCCTTGCGCAGGAAGGGCTGGCGCGTGCCAACGCCGGCGTCGGTCAGCGGGCGGATCATCCGCGCCGTCCAGACGTGCCGTTCCGTGGCAGACAACGCTCCGGCGGTGGCGCTCGATCCCATGACGTTCATTTGTCCTGTCCTCCCGGGAACGGCGGCGACGCCGAAGGCGAGCGAGCCGCTCCTGTCATCTCGATCCGTGCCGCACAGGCGGCGGTCTATGGCTGGTTGTGGAGACCGGTTTACATCGGGGGCAACTACCTCCGTTCACCCCGGTCCTCGCCTCTCTTGCAAAAAAGTGTAGACCAGTTTACAAAATTGTAAAGAGGGACGGTGGTGAAAAGCGCCTGCACCAAAGTCGGGGTCTAGGACCTGCATGTCGCCGCGCCGAATGCCCCCATAAAGGTGGCTCCGGAGGTTGGCGCGTCCGGCGAAGAAAACTGCCAAGGGGAGGACAACGTGGCCGGACTGAAACTAACCAGCGTGCGCAAGAGCTTTGGTGAGCTCGCGGTTATCCACTCGGTTGATCTCGACGTCGACAGTGGCGAGTTCGTTGTCTTCGTCGGTCCATCCGGCTGTGGCAAGTCAACGCTGTTGCGCCTCATCGCCGGCCTCGAAGAGACGACGTCCGGCAGCATCGAGATCGACGGCGCCGACGTTACCGAGACGCCGCCGTCCGAGCGTGGCGTCGCCATGGTGTTTCAGTCCTACGCGCTCTATCCGCATATGACGGTGGCCGAGAACATGGGCTTCGGCCTGAAAATCAATCACGTGCCGAAGGCCGAGATCGCCCGCAAGGTGGGGGAGGCGGCCCGCGTGCTGCATCTTGAGGACCTGCTCGGTCGCAAGCCCAAGCAGCTGTCCGGCGGCCAGCGACAGCGTGTCGCCATCGGCCGCGCCATTGTCCGCAATCCCAAGGTCTTCCTGTTCGACGAGCCGCTCTCCAACCTCGATGCCGAGTTGCGCGTCCAGATGCGGCTCGAGATCGCCCGCCTGCACCGCGAGGTGAAGGCGACCATGATCTACGTGACGCACGACCAGGTGGAGGCGATGACGCTGGCCGACAAGATCGTCGTGCTGCGCTCGGGCCGCGTGGAGCAGGTCGGCCGGCCGATCGATCTCTACGCCGATCCGGACAACCTGTTCGTCGCCGGCTTCATCGGCTCGCCGAAGATGAACTTCCTGAAGGGCGTCGTTGGCGGTCGGACCGATGCCGGCACCGAGGTGCGCATCCCTACCTTCGGCCTGTCGCTGACGCTGCCGGTTGCCGCCGCCCTCACACCGGGCGCCGCCGTGCTGGCCGGCGTGCGTCCCGAGCATTTTCGGGAGACCGCCACCCAGATGATCGATCTTCCCATCGAGGTGCTGGAGAATCTTGGTGGGCAGACCTACGCCTATGGCCGGACACCGGATGGCGACCAGGTGATCGCCGAAGCGCGCTTTCTGCCGCCCGGCTGGCGCGGCGACCGACTCCGCATCGGCTTCGATCCGGAAAGCGTGCTGCTGTTCGACCCGGAAAGCAGCTTGCGCCTCCGCTGAGCGATCAGGCGGCGAAGCCGTCCAGGAACATGGCGGCCGACGCTTGAATCCAGTCTCGTTGCTCGGCCACAGTGAACGGGTCTCTGAGGCCAAGCAGGATCTGGCGTTGTGCCTCGTTGATTGTGCCGCGCAGCAGGTGCGCCGTCGTCTCGACGCCGCCGGGACGGAGGAAGCCGGTGTGCTGGTGCTGGCGAACCCAGGCTTCGAACACCTCGGCGATGCGGGCTGTCGCCTGTCTGTAGCTGTTGGCGAGCGTCGGCACCTCCTGACGCTCGGCAGCGATGAGGCGGGTGAGCCGCACGGCATCGTCTGACAGCGCCAGCTGCGCATATCCTGTGAGCAGCGCCTCGAGACTGGAGCGGGGATCGGCGTCCGCCGCCCGCGCGGCGTCGAGGCTGCCCAAGGCCGTGTCGATGCGCGCCTCCATCGCCTCCTTCAGCAAGTCCTCTTTCGCGCTAAACAGCCGATAGATCGTCCGCGTCGACACACCGGCGTCCCGAGCGATGGTGTCGATGCCGGTGCGGACGTATCCCGTCTCCAGAAAGGCTCGCGATGCTGCCGCGACGATCAGGGCGCGCGTCTCGTCCTCGCTTCTGAGCGGCGGTCGGCCGGGGCCGCGCGGCGGGACCGGATTGCTGTCAACCATGATGGCTTCCCTCTTCCTTGACATAGGGTGGCGTCCGGAAATAAAGAAAACAATGATTTTCCAAATTAACGCAAGCCGAATCGACCTTGGGTCCGGCTATGGCGCACAAGGATGAGCTTCGTGTCCGCTTGGCGTCCCCTCGTTATCGCCGGATTGGCCGCTGCCGGCCTCGGCTTTTCCGTCATCTGGGCGGTCGACCATCCCGAACCGCTGATGCTGCAGGGCGAGGTGGAGGCGACGCGCGTCGATCTCGCCGCCCGCGTTGCCGGTCGCGTCGTCAGGGCGTCGGTCGACGTCGGCGACCGGGTGTCTGCCGACGATCTGGTGATCGAACTCGACAGTCCGGCGCTGCGGGCCGGGCTCGATACCTCCAAGGCGACGCTCGCCGTTGCCCGCTCGAACCGCGATCTCGCTTTCTCGACGCGGCAGGAGACGATCGACGCCCGCCAGGCCGAGCGGGAAAAGGCGGAGGCCGACGTGGTGCTGGCCCAGAAGACCTATGACCGCGTCAGCCAGTTGCAGGAGCGTTCCTTTGCGTCCGAGCAGGTGCTCGACGAGGCGTCCAACAAGCTCAACGCCACCTTGAAGGCCCGCGCCGCCGCCGAGGCAAACCTTCAGCTCGCCGTCAAAGGCAACAGTCCCGAGCAGAAGGCGGTGGCCGTGGCGCAAGTGGAACAGGCGGCGGCCGCCGCCGCCCAGATCGAGACCGACCTTGCCGAACTGGCGGTCAAGGCGCCGATGGCCGGCGAAGTGACGGCCCGCATGGCCGAAGTCGGCGAGTTGTTCGGCGCTGGCACGCCACTCCTTTCCATCGTCGATGTCGACAATGCCTGGTTCACCTTCAACGTGCGCGAAGACCTGCTGAATGGCCTCGCCGTCGGTGACCGGCTGAAGGTGCGCGTACCGGCGCTGGGCGGCCACGATATCGAGACCCGCGTCACCGTCATCAACGCGCAGGGGTCTTACGCCAACTGGCGCGCCACCAAGGCGACCGGCGACTTCGATCTCCGCACCTTCGAGGTGCGGGCGCGGCCCGACGGCCCGATCGAGGGGCTCCGGCCGGGCATGAGCGGGCTGATCGACTGGTCCGGACCCCGTCTCATGGATCGCTGAGCCATGGTGCGGCGGCCCCACCTTAAGGCCGGCTTCAGGCGAGTTTTCCTCGCCGAGCTGCGGCAGATCGGCGCGCGGCCAGGGCTGATGTTCATGCTCGCCCCTTTTCCCCTGCTGCTGTTCGCGCTCCTGGCGGTGGTGTTTCAGCTCGGTCTGCCGCGCGACCTGCCGATCGTCGTCGTTGACCAGGATCGCTCGACTCTGTCGCGGCAGATGGTGCGTGTGGTCGATGCGACGCCGGAGGTCATGGTCGCCTACAAGGCAGGCACGCTCGCCGACGGGCGACTCCTGCTTCTCTCCGGCAAGGCCTATGCCGTGGTGCTGATTCCATCTCGCACCGAGCGCGATGTTCTGGCCGGCCGTCGGCCGGAGGTCGTCCTGTTCTACAACAACCAGTACATGACGCCGGGCAGCCTCGTCGCCCGTTCCGTCGGCGGTGCCCTTGGCACGGTAGCCGCCGGTATCTCGATTGAGGCGCGCGTCGCGCGTGGCGCCGACGTCGAAAGCGCCACCCAGGCGGTGACGCCCATTCCGGTGCGGCAGAGTGCGCTGTTCAACCCCAGCCTCGAGTACGTCCAGTTCCTGCTGGCAGCGGTCATGCCGACCGTGCTGCAGATCTTCATCGGCGCCAGCGCCGCGCTGTCTTTCTCGCGCGACCGGCAGGGCATCGCCGGCTTGGGCCGATCTCTCCGGCTCGGCGGCACGTTGCTCAGGACGGCGTCCGGCAAGTTCGCGCCCTACACATTCGCCTATCTCCTCGTGCTCTGGGGTGCCGACGCGTTGCTGTTCGGTCCGATGGGCGCGCGCTTCGGCGGCAGTCTCGCCTTCCATATCGCCTACGGCCTGGTCTTCGTGCTGGCCTCGCAGATGCTTGGCGCAGCGGCGGCGCTGCTTGCCCGCGATACGGTGTCGGCGCTGGCCGCTGTCGGGGTCATCACCGGTCCAGCTTTCGGCTTCACCGGCATCACCTTCCCACGCCTGTCGATGAACGGCTTTTCCGACGTCTGGGCCAATCTTCTGCCGGTGACGCACTATCTCGAACTCCGCACCGACAACATTCTGCGCGGGGCGCCGCTCGACATTTCCCTGCCGGCCTTCGGCTGGCTGGTGGTGCTGGCGCTCGCCTATGGTGCCGCCACGCTGCTGCTCCTTTGGCGCCACGGTCGGCCAAGGCCGGCAGCCGTCCCGGAGCCTGCCAGATGATCGCCGCCTTCTTCCGCGAGATCGTCGCGGCGCTCAACGCCATCTGGGCCGACAAGGGCGCTCGTTCGACCATGCTGGGCGCGACGCTGTTCTTCTCGGTGTTCTTTCCGCAGCCTTATCTCTCCGAGGTGGTGCGCGACATGCCGGTCGCAGTGATCGACCAGGATGGGTCGACACTGAGCCGCGAGGTGATTCGCCGCATCGACGCCGCCGACGCGGTGGCTGTCGCTCGTTATGCGGCGGACATGCCCTCCGCCCGCGCCCTCTTCCTGAAACGTGAGGTCCACGGCATTGTTGTCGTGCCGCCCAAATTCGAGCAAGACCTTCTGGCCGGCCGCGCGGCGCCGCTCGCCACCTTCTCCGATGGCGGCTACTTCCTGCTCAATTCGGTGATGTCGTCGGCGCTGTCCAACGCGGCGCGTAGTCTCGGCGCCGAGGTACAGGTCGGGAGGCTGACCGCCTCCGGCGTCGACATGACCCAGGCCATGGCCATCGTCGAACCGTTGCGCGTCACTGCCGTGCCGCTGTTCAACCCGACCGGCGGCTACGCCAGCTTCGTGCTGCCGGCCGTCTTCGTGCTGATCCTGCAGCAGACGCTGCTGATGGGCATCGGCAACCTCAAGGCCGGGCGCCGTCCGGCAGGGCCGTTGTCCACTTTGGCCGACACCGTCGTCTACGTCGGCCTATATGCCCTGTGGGCCGGCGTCGTACTGGTGCTGCTGCCCTGGGTATACCGGCTGCCGCGCATCGGCGACATCGCCGTCATGTATGCGGTGGTCGTGCCGTTTCTGTTTGCCGTGACGGCCATGGGCTTCGCCGTGGCGCGGCTGATCCCCACCAGGGAGGGCGTCATCTTCTTCCTGGTGGTGCTTGGCATGCCGCTGTTTTTCCTGTCGGGCGTCTCATGGCCGACCGAGGCCATGCCGGAGCTGCTGCACGTCCTCTCTCTTGCCATTCCCTCGACGACCGCGGTTCCGGCGCTGGTGCGCGTCAATCAGATGGGCGCCGACATCCAGTCGGTCGAGACGACGATCCTCGTCCAGATTGGTCTCTGCCTCGCCTATTCAGCGCTCGCCCTGCTCGTGGATTGGGTGAAGGCAAAGCCGGCCGCCTGACGCGGCTTGCGTATCGACGCGATTTCGGACCACACTCGGAAAAATACGCAGGCGAGGTGCGCTATGGCGGCGGCGGGTCTCGGGTCGACGATCGGCCCGGTGGTGGTACTTCTTGCGGCCGGCGTGCTGACGGTACCGTTGTTCCGGCGACTCGGCCTCGGTTCGGTGCTGGGCTATTTCGCCGCTGGCGCCCTGGTCGGCCCCTCGGCCTTCGGCCTGTTCCCCGACCCGGCCGCCATGCTGCACGTGTCGGAACTCGGCGTGGTCATGTTCCTGTTCCTGATCGGACTGGAACTGAGGCCGCAAAAGCTGTGGGCGATGCGCGGCCAGATCTTCGGTCTTGGCCTTGCCCAGGTGGTGGCCTGTACCGGCCTTCTGACCGGCGTCGGGCTCCTGCTGTTCGATTTCGCGCCGGTCCCTGCCTTCATTGCCGGCGCCGGCTTTGTGCTGTCGTCGACGGCGGTCATCATGTCCCTGCTGCAGGAGCGCGGCGAACTGGCCGGCGTCGACGGGCAGAAGGCGGTATCGATTCTGCTGTTCGAGGATCTTTCCATCGTCCCGCTGCTGGCCCTGGTGACCTGGCTCGCGCCGGGCGAGCACGGCGGTGGCGGCTGGCTCGGCATCGGGCTCGGCGCAGCGGCCGTCGCGGCGCTGTTGCTGGCCGGCCGCTACCTCATCGATCCCTTCTTCGGCCTGCTGGCCCGGGCTCGGGCGCGTGAGGTGCTGACCGCTGGCGCCCTGCTGGTTGTGCTGGGGGCGGCGCTCCTGATGGAGGCGGTCGGCCTTTCCATGGCCATGGGTACCTTCCTGGCCGGCGTCATGCTGTCCGGGTCGAGCTACCGCCATCAGGTCGAAGCCGACGTCGAACCGTTCAAGGGCCTTTTGATGGGCCTGTTCTTCCTCGCTGTCGGCATGTCGCTGGACGCCAGCGTCGTCGTGGAACGCTGGCCGCTGCTGATCGGCCTTCTGCTCGCCTTCGCTGTCGTGAAGGCACTCGGCATCTACGCGGTGGCGCGTCTGTTCGGCTCCCCCCACCGTCCGGCTTTCCGCCGCGCCCTGATGTTTGCCCAGGGCGGCGAATTCGCCTTCGTACTCTACACGGCGGCGGCCGGCGGCGGCGTCATACCCGCGGGCGATGCCGCGCTGTTCTCGACGGTGATCATTCTCTCCATGGCGCTGACGCCGCTGGTGCTCTCCGTCGCCAGCCGCTTCCGGCGTGAGGAAGAGAAGTCACTCGATGGCGTCGAGGAGGCGCGCGATCTGCGTGGGCGGGTGCTGCTGATCGGCTTCGGCCGCTTCGGCCAGGTCGCGGCGCAACTGATGCTGTCGCGCGGCGTCGACGTCTCGATGATCGAGAACGACCCTGACCGCATCCGCGAGGCCGGCCGCTTCGGTTTCCGCATTTTCTACGGCGACGGCACCCGGCTCGACACGCTTCACCACTCCGGCGCCGCCGAAGCCGAGGTGATCCTGGTCTGCGTTGACGATCGAAAGGCCGCAAACCGCGTCGTGGAACTCGTCAAGGCGCACTTTCCGTTGGCCAAGCTGCTGGTCCGTTCTTACGATCGTATCCACTCGATCGAGCTGATCCGTGCCGGGGTCGACGTCGAGGTGCGCGAAACCTTCGACGCGGCGTTGCGCCTCGGTACCGAGGGCCTGAGGGCGCTCGGCTGCAGCGAGGAACGCATGGCGGAGGCACTTGCCACCATCCGCCGCCTCGACGCCGAGCGGCTGACGGCGCAGGTGCAGGGCGGCATCATGGCCGGCCGCGAACGCATGACGACGCGGCCGGTGCCCGAACCTCTGACACCACCGAAGCGGGTGGTCGCCGAAGAGAGCTGACGCTCACACGCCCCGGATCGCCGCGTTGGCCTCGAGCCCGGCGAGATCCAGCGTGTAGAGCGCATCGCATAGCTCCTGCGGCAGGAAGCCGGGACCTTTCACGCGCTTCCCGGCAATGGCACCGGCCGCCGCATAGGTGGCGAGCGCGGCGACCGTACCCTCAAAAACCGGGGCGACGGCGACGAAGGCGCCGACGAGGCCGGTCAGCGCGCAGCCGAGCGCCGTCGACAGCGGCATCAGCGCGTGGCCACCGTCGATGGCGATGGTTCGAACGCCATCGGTGACATAGTCGATCTCGCCGGTGACGGCGACCACTGCCCCGCTCTTGCGAGCCAGCGCGACGGCGCTGTCGAGCGCAGCGTTGGAGCTTGCCGAACTGTCGACACCCTTTGAGGCGACGCCAGCGACACCCGAAAGCGCCATGATCTCGGAGGCGTTGCCGCGGATCACCGTCGGCCCCATGGCGACGAGGTCGGCGGCCGCCGCATTGCGCAGCCGCGTTGCGCCGACGGCGACCGGATCGAATACGACGGGTTTGCCGGCCGCCCGGTAGATGGCGGCCGCCAGCTTCATGGCGGCGATCCAGTCGGACGACAGCGTGCCGATGTTGAGCGTCAGCGCCCGGGCGATGTGGCCGAAATCCTCCACCTCGTCCACCGAATGCACCATGGCCGGCGAGGCGCCAGCGGCGAGCAATACATTGGCGGCGATGGTCATCGCCACGAAGTTGGTGATGTTGTGGACGAGCGGCCGCTCGGCGCGCACCCGTTCGTGGAGGGTGTGAACGTCGGCAAGCGTCATGGTAGTCATCGCGGGCTCCTTCAGCGAAGATCACCCGCGGACAAGAAGACGTGCGGCTGCCGGACAGACCGGGCCGCTCGCCTCAATCCCTCCGCCGGCATGATCCGGATCAGGTTCGTGGGGTTGGATCGCTCCTCTCAGTCCGGCCATGCCGGACACCCCCTTGAGACGCTACGAGCATAGGCCGGGGGGAGGGGAAAGCGCAAGATTGCATCTTGCGGGCGCGGTCTGGCTCTGTCGGCCGGCCGAACGGACACCAAACACCGAGTGGGGCCCGCCGATGCTGTCCTTCAGCCCAGCATGCCTCGCACAGCTGCCAGCAGGAACTCGTCCTGATAGTGCCCTGCGGCAAAGGACAGCCCGACCGGGCAACCGTCGACTGTCAGCAACGGAGCGGAGATCTCCGGCAGGCGGGCAACGCCGGAGAAGGCGGTAATGGTCATTGTCCGGTCGTAGAAATCCAGCACCGCATCCAGGGTCGTCAACGTCCCTTTCACTGGCGCGATGACAGGGGTTGTCGGAAAGCAGATGACAGTGCCCGGTGCGAGGAGGGCGTTGATCCTCTCAAAGAACCGTTCGCAGCGCACAAGGCTGTCCAGAGCCGCGATACGATCAAAGCGCCGCACATTGCCATAGGCCATGGAAAAGGTGCTGCCGAGCTCCGGCCTGGTGGTCTCGATCCAGTTGCCAACAGTGCTCTGGAACTCGGCGGACTGCAGGTCGCGGAGCGCCTTCACGTTGCAATCGCTCAGCGGGACATCCTCGGCGACGATTTGCGAAAAGCGGATTATCTCCAGGGAGATGCCGATGCCACGACTGATCCGCTGCAAGGCCGCGCAGACCTGGCCTTGCACGGCCTTGTCCGCGACCTCCAGCGCATCGGCCAGAAGCAAGAGGCGGCGATGAGGGGCAACTGTCCTTGGCCCGCTGCGCAACATGACGCGAGCGGCTGCATCCAACTGCTCGAACCGTGCCGCCAGGACACCCACGGTGCTCACACTGGGCATGAAGGGCAACACACCGGCTTCGGATACTCGGTGGAGCGACGGGCGCATGCCCCAAATCCCGCACAGACTCGCCGGAACGCGGGTGGAGCCTCCCGAATCCGTGCCGATTGAAAAGTCTGCAAGTCCATTGGCGACGGAGGCGGCTGAACCGCTGGACGAGCCGCCCGGGATTCGCTCCGGCGCTTTTGCATTGCGCGGCGTTCCGAAAAACTGGCTTTCGCCATCAAGGCTGTAGGTCAGCTCGTCGGCGATGACCTTGCCGACACAGCGCGCGCCGGCCGCCAGCAACTGGTCGACACAGACAGCGTTATGCACCGGTGCCGGATGGGTATCCCTCCAGGCCGGACTGCCGTAGGAGGTCCTGTGCCCGGCAAGATCGATATTGTCCTTCACCGTGAAGGTCATGCCATCCAGCGGACCGTTCCCCAGAGGGGGGAGATCCAGTCGCTCAACGAGAGAACCGGACGGGTCAGAAAGAGGTATCTGGGGCATGACTTTTCACGTGGACAGTCTTTTCGGAGAGCTGAAAGATCACGATTCGCCGGTCCGGACAATGCTGGCTGGACGGCGGCTGATTGCCTGTGTTCATGCACAGTCGACACAGTCACTCCCGGCTTCATTCCCGAGCGCGCGGCGGTGATTGCAGCCTGAAATATTGCCGAAGATGAATTATTTACCGACCTTTCCTATGATGAGATGCGGCTTCTGCGTTTCCCTCGCCGGCCTGTTTGGAGCGGCATAACGGCACATGCGAATTCGGTTTGTCATCCTCGTGGCGATCTGCCTCAGCCTGGCGCCGTTCTTGGTTGGTCAGATCCTGCTGGCCGAAAAGAACATGAGTGCGGCGGTCACCGTGGCCGAACAAAGCCTGCGGCTGTCGCTCCTGCGTGCCGAGAATCTGTTCCGCGAGGCGCAGATGGAGCTTCAGAATCTATCCTCGACGATCGCGTTGATCGATTCCCTGCGCTACAACTCTCCAGAGTTGTGCAGCCAGACCCTGCGGAAGATCGTTGACGCCCACGAGCGGGTCAAGGCGATCGCGCTGCTGACGCCGCAAGGCATGGCCTATTGCTCCTCCGAGCCCAAGGCCATCGGCGGTTCTGTTTCGGAGCGTCAGTATTTCGCCGACAGCTTGCGGTCCCAAGGCATTGTCTGGGGCGATCTTCAGGTCAGCAAGGTCACCGGGCAGATCATAATCGCCTCCGCGCGCGCCGTCCGCCGCGATGCAGACGTGTCCTTTGTCGTGTTGGTGACATTGGACGTTGCCGCGCTGAAACGGCAGACGTTCCAGCAGTTCCAGCTGCCGATCGCTCAGGCTGCCCTCATGACCGGCCAGGGACGCATCCTCGATGTAGCCACGTTCGACAAGGATGCGCCACCATTCGATAGCCAGTTTCTGGAACGGGCAAGGCGGACAGGCACCGGCGTCATGGTTCCCGATACCCACGACGCGCGCTCGACCTTCCTTGGCGTCATCAAGCTGCCGATGGCGGACGGACGCATCGTGTTTTCCGTGCCGATCGGGCAGATCTACGCCGAAGCCTTTCGAGAGATGATCACGGCTGTTGCCTTAGTCTGTCTTGAGGCGATGGTCATCGCCGCCTGCCTATTTGCGGCGTTGGAGTTCCTCATCCTGCGCAGCCTGCGCCGGATGACCGACTTTGCGAGCCATATCACCGCTGGTGATCGCAGCGAGCGCATGACGATCCGTTCGCCCTTCCCGGAATTCTCCGTGCTATCATCGGCACTCAACCTGATGGTCGACAGGCTGGATTATGCCAGCTTCACCGACGCTCTGACCGGCCTTTCCAATCGGCGCGCTCTCGAAGTCCACCTCGATCGCTGCGGTAAACGTCTCGACGCCGAGGGCATCCATTTTGCCGTCGCCATGATTGATATCGACCATTTCAAGTTCTTCAACGATCGGTTCGGCCACAGCACCGGCGACTCGGTCCTGCAGATGGTCGGGGACGCCCTGAGGCGCTTCGCCAAGCCGGACGAGGAGGCAGTGGCTCGCTATGGCGGTGAGGAGTTTACCTTCATTCTGTCGGATGCTCGCCCTGATCGGGTCGCCGAGCGCCTCGAAATGCTGCGCCGCTCGATTGAGGATATGGACATCCCTCACCCAGATTCGCGGCACGGCAGAGTGACAGTCAGTATCGGCTTTGCGATTACGCGGATCGGCGGCAGCGCCCGCGAAGCGCTCGACCGCGCCGACGCCGCCCTCTATGCTGCCAAGGCACGGGGACGAAATCGGGTCGAGAGCGAGGCGCGACCGGTACCGCCGCTCGGCGCTGTCTCTTTTGAGCGGCCTCGCGAAGAAGCGATGTCCTGAGGCGGCTTGTCGCGGTTGCCTAGATCCGCAGGATTTCCACCTCTTCGCCTGCGTCCGCCGCGGTCGCGAATTCGCGCCGCACAATCAGGGCATTCGCCGCGGCGATCTTCGACAACAGCGAGGAGTCCTGGCTGGTGGCCGGGGTAACCACGAGGCGGCCAGCCTCCACGGCAAGGCGGGCGCGCAGGAAGTCGCGACGCACGTCGTTGGGGCCAAGCGGCGCCGTGAGGACGGCTGTCTCGGATACCGGCAGCACATCGGCGCGACCAAGCATCGCCTTGATCAGCGGCGCGAGGAACATCAGGCCGGTGATCAGCGTTGACACCGGATTGCCGGGTAGGCCGAGGGCGTGGACACGGCCAATGCGGCCGTGCATCAACGGTTTGCCGGGCCGCATGGCAATCTTCCAGAAGCCCGGCTCCATTCCTTCGGCAGCGAAAGCGGGGCGGGTGTGGTCGTGGTCGCCCACCGATACGCCGCCCATCACCACGACGATGTCGGCCCCGTCCGTCATCGCCGATCGGATGCGGCTTCTGAGCGCGGCAAGATCGTCGGGGGCAATGCCCAGATCGACGGCCTCGCCACCGGCGTCGTGGACCAGCTTGGCAAGCGCCACCGTCGACGAGGCAACGGTCTGATGGGAGAGCGTGGCCATTCCCGGCGCCACCAACTCATCGCCCGAGGCGATCAGCGCCACGCGCGGCCGCCACCGCACCGGCAGACGGGCGTGGTTCATGGCGGCGGCTAGCCCCAACGTGCCGAATCCAAGCACCGTACCGTTGGCAAGTCCCGTCTCACCCTCGGTGAAATCGATGCCCTGCCGGCGAATGTTGGCGCCGGCAGGTGGCAGGTCCGCGAAGCGGACACGCTCGCCCTGCCGTTCGGCATCCTCCTGGACAGCGACCCGGTCGGCGCCCTCCGGCACGGGCGCGCCGGTAAAGATGCGCACCGCCTCGCCGGGGCTGAGTGGCCGGCCGAAGCCATGGCCGGCGGCGGCTTCGCCGACGACGGCAAGCCAGCCGTCCGGCGTGGCCTCCCTGCCGAGCGCGTAGCCATCCATGGACGACAGGTCGGCGGGCGGCTGCGTACGCAAGGCCACGAGGTCGGCGGCCAGCGTCCGACCACCGGCGGCGGAAAGATCCACCCACTCCGTTTCGGTCGGCACAACGCCGGCAAGCAGGGTGGCTTGGGCGTCATCGACGGATATCAGCGCCATGGCGACTCTCCGGAGTTTACTTGTCGGCGAGCCAGCGGCCCGACTTGCCACCATCCTTCTCGAGAAGGCGGATGGCCTCGATACGGACGCCCTTCTCGGCTGCTTTCACCATGTCGTAGACGGTGAGGCAGGCGACGGAGACGGCCGTCAAGGCTTCCATCTCGACGCCGGTATTGCCGGTGCAGCGGACGATGGCGGTGATCTCCAGGCCGGGCAGCGTCGGATCGGGCGAGATGTTGATCGCCGCCTTGCTGATTGGCAACGGATGGCAGAGTGGAATGAGATCAGACGTTTTCTTGGCCGCCATGATGCCGGCAATGCGGGCGGTGGCGATGACGTCGCCCTTCGGCACCCGGCCATCGACGATCAGCGCCAGCGTCTCCGCGCTCATCACCACCTGGCCGGCGGCAATGGCCGTGCGCGCGGTGACCGCCTTGTCGCTGACGTCGACCATGTGGGCGGCACCCTTTTCGTCGAGGTGGCTGAGGGACGGCGTCATATCAAGCTCCCTGCGGCAGTGCTTCGACGAAACGGATCGGTTCGCCGACGGATGGTGTCACGAGCTGGCCATCCCACATCACCCTTCGGCCGCGCACGATGGTGCCGACCGGCCAGCCGGTAACCTCGACGCCGTCGTAGGGCGTCCAGCCGCAGCGCGAGGCGATCCATTGGTTGCGGATGGTCTCGCGACGCTTCAGGTCGACGATGGTGAGGTCGGCGTCGTAGCCGACGGCGATGCGGCCCTTGCGCGCCATGCCGAAGACGCGCGCCGGTCCGGCTGAGGTCAGGTCCACGAACCGCTGCAGGCTGAGGCGGCCGGCGTTGACGTGGTCAAGCATGATCGGCACCAGCGTCTGCACGCCGGTCATGCCGGACGGGCTGTCGGGATAGGGCTTGGCCTTTTCTTCGAGCGTGTGTGGCGCGTGGTCGGAGCCGAGAACGTCGGCGATGCCCTGCGTCACGCCCCACCAGATGTGATCGCGATGGGCGGCCGAGCGCACCGGCGGATTCATCTGAACGAGCGTGCCGAGCCGCTGGTGATCGGCCTCGGTCAGCGTCAGGTGGTGCGGCGTCACCTCAACGGTAGCGACATCCTTGTGATCTTTCAGGAAGTCGATCTCCTCGGCAGTGGAGATGTGCAGCACGTGGATACGGGCGCCCTTGTCGCGGGCGATGCGGACGAGCCGCTCGGTCGATTTCAGAGCGGCCTCCACGTCGCGCCAGACGGGATGGCTCGACGGATCGCCGGGCACGCGCAACGACTTGCGCTCGATCAGCCGTGCTTCGTCTTCGGAATGGAAGGCGGCGCGGCGGCGCGTGGCGCCGAGGATGGCGGCAACGCCCGCATCGTCGGCAACCAGCAGGTCGCCGGTTGACGAGCCCATGAATACCTTGATGCCCGCCGCGCCCGGCAGGCGCTCCAGTTCGGGAATATCACGCACGTTGCCGTGCGTTCCGCCCACCCAGAAGGCGAAGTCGCAGTGCATGCGGTGGGTGCCGGCCGCCACCTTATCGGCGAGGCGCTCGGCGGTGGTGGTGAGCGGGTTGGTGTTCGGCATCTCGAAGACGGCCGTCACCCCGCCCATGACGGCGGCGCGGGAACCGGTTTCGAGGTCTTCCTTGTGGGTGGCGCCCGGCTCGCGGAAATGCACCTGGCTGTCGATGACGCCGGGCAGCAGGGTAAGGCCGGCGCAGTCGATCGTTTCGCCAGTCGAGGCGCGGGAGAGATCGCCGATCTCGGCGATCCGGCCGTCACGAAGGCCGATATCGCGCAGGCCAATGCCGTCGTGATTGACGACGGTTCCGTTCCTGAGGACGGTATCGAAGGTCATGGGTGTGTCTCGGGCTGGAAGGAAACAGTCGCAGACGGCCCTGCTAGCCATCCGACGGACCTTTAACCTATTTTGCCGAAGATCGCGACCCGCCCTCCTAGCGGCGTCAGGGAAGGTGGCTCCGGCACGCCCCCGCTGGGGAATCGCGCGCCGGAACCGCTTTTATTACTTGTAGGCGGCGGCGGCGATGCCGAGGAAATCGGCAGCCTTCAGCGAGGCTCCACCAACGAGGGCACCGTTGACGTCTTCGACGGCCATCAGCTCGGCAGCGTTCGACGGCTTCACCGAGCCGCCGTAGAGGATGCGAATGCCATTGGCGTCGGCCCCGAAGCGCCTGACCAGTTCCTTGCGGACGAAGTTGTGCACTTCCTTGACGTCACCGGCGGTCGGCGTCAGGCCGGTGCCGATGGCCCATACTGGCTCGTAGGCGATGACGGTGTTGGCGGCGGTGGTGCCGTCGGGCAGCGAACCGGCGACCTGGGTGCCGACGACGGCGAGCGCCTTGCCACTGGTGCGTTCAGCATGGGTCTCGCCGACGCAGACGATGGCGATAAGGCCCGCGCGCCAGGCAGCTTCGGTCTTGGCCTTGACGACGGCGTCGGTCTCGGCGTGGTCGGTGCGGCGCTCGGAGTGCCCGACGATGACGTAGGTGGCGCCGGCGTCCTTCAGCATCTCGGCGGAGGTGTCGCCGGTGTGAGCGCCCGAAACCTTGGCGTGGCAATCCTGGCCGCCGACCGGCAGGATGGCCTTCTGGGCGAGGGCGGCGACAAGCGTGAACGGCGGGCAGATGGCGAGTTCGACCTTGGCCTTGAGCGCGGCGTCGTAGCCGGCGGCGATGGCCTCGAATTCGGCGACGGAGGCCTTGAGACCGTTCATTTTCCAGTTTCCGGCGACCAGCGGCTTGACGGACATGCTCTCGTTCCTTCGATATGCGTTGCGTGGGCGTCGATCATCCTGAACCGGGCCCGGCGTGAATCCTCGGAGCGGCCTGGAAGATGATCTTGTAGGCGAAAACCCGCAAGCGCATTTATATCCGGCAGATAGAGAACGCTAGCAAGGGCTATTGACTATGAAGGCACTCGAGACGGTCGTCGAGCGTATCATTCTGGGAAGCCGTTGGATTCTCGTCGTCTTCCTCATCGGCTTGGCGGTGGCGCTTGCCGTCTACGGGCTTTCCTTCGGCGTCAAGCTCTGGAAGGTCATCGGCAGCGTCTTCGTCTATGACGAGGCAGAGATGATTCTCGCTATGCTCGGTCTGATCGATGCCGCGCTCGTCGCAAGCCTGCTCGTCATGGTGATGATCGCCTCCTACGAGAACTTCGTGGGCCGGTTCGACGACCACGGCGCTGAACTCCACTGGCTCGGCAAGCTCGACAGCGGCAGCTTGAAGGTCAAGGTCGCCTCGTCGATCGTCGCCATCTCTTCCATCCATCTCCTGCAGGTATTCCTGAACGCCAGCCACTACACCGACGCGCAGATCATGTGGCAGGTGATCATGCACATGACCTTCGTGGTGTCGGCACTGATGCTTGGTGTGCTCGACAAGATCATGTCCAAGCATTGATCAAGGGCGGATTTCGGCGCTTTGTCAGGTAAAACCGGTGCTTGCGGCAGGAGGCCGCCGCCCCTATGATCCCGCGCGCCGAAGCGGTCCCTGCGAGACCGGTGGCGTGACTGGGATGGACGGGCGCGCGCGCCCCCGAGACGGACGACACAATGCTTGATTCAATGCGCCGCGGGGCGAACACGCTTCCCGCGAAGATCTTACTGGGCCTGTTGACGCTGTCCTTTATCGGCTGGGGCATCGGCTCCCGGCTCGGCGCTTCGCACACCGATACGCTCGCCACCGTCGGCGACACCGCGATCACCCTCGGCGAATTCCAGCGGGCCTATCAGCGGCAGTCGCAGGCGCTGTCGCGTCAGATCGGCCAAGCGCTGACGCCCGATATGGCTCGCTCCATTGGTCTGCCGCAGCAGACGCTCGGCGAGCTGATGGCCGATGCGACGGTGGCCGACATGGCTGTCTCCACCGGTCTCGGGGTCTCCGACGAACGTCTCGCCCAGACCATCGCCGACGACCCGCAGTTGAGGGCGCCGGGCGCCCAGAGCTTCAACCGCGATTATTTCACCCAGCTTCTCAGCCAGAACGGCCTCAGCGAGGCGATGTTCATCGCCCAGCGGCGCACCGAGGAATTGAGGCGGCAACTGTCGTCGGGCCTGGTTGGTGGTCTGACGGTGCCGAAAACCATGGTCGGCGCCATCTATCGCTACCAGAATGAGGCTCGTGACATCCGTTATCTCACGTTGGCCCGCGCCCAGGTGGAGCCGATCGGCAAGCCTGCCGATGACGTGCTTGCCACGTGGTACGAGGAGCACAAGAGTGAATTCCGGGCGCCGGAATTCCGCGCCATCGAGGCGCTGGCCCTGACGCCGGATGCCATCGCCGACCCCTCGACGGTGACAGACGAGCAGGTGTCGCGCGAATACGAGCGCACCAAGGACCAATATGGTGCGCCCGAGCAGCGCCGTATCCAGCAGTTGTTCTATGCGACGGCGGAGGAGGCGACCGCCGCCGCGCAGAAGCTCAAGGCTGGCGCGACCTTCGATCAGCTCATCGTGGACGCCGGCTCCAAGCCGGAGGACGTCGACCTTGGCCTTCTTTCCCGCGAAAAGGTGCTTGATCCGGCGGTGGCAGACGCCGCTTTCGCTCTGGCGCTCAACGCTCCGAGCGAGCCGGTGAAGTCGTCCTTCGGCACGGTGCTGCTGCGCGTCACCCAGATCGAAGCGGCCCACACCAAGGGTCAGGCCGAGGTGGCGCCCGACATCCGCAAGGCGATCGCCACCAAGGCCGCCGAGCGGTCGGCTCTCGAGATGCACGACGAGGTCGAGGATGCGCTGGCCGGCGGGGCGACGCTGCAGGAGGTGGCGAACCGCTTCAAGCTGAAGCTCGTCACCGCCGAGGTGGATCCCGACGGTAACGGTACCGACGGCCAGCCGGTCGCCGGCCTGCCCGATCAGGCCGACCTCCTCAAGGCGGCCTTCGCCGCCGACGAGGGCGGCGAGAATGAACCGTTGTCCATCAACCGCGGCTTCGTCTGGTACAATGTCGCCAAGGTGACGCCGGGCCGCGAGCGCGCGCTTGACGAGGTGAAGGACAAGGCAATCGTCGCCTGGACTGACGCTGAGGCGCAGGTCCGCTTGGCGGCCAAGGCCGACGACATGGTGAAGGTGCTGAAGACGGGCACGTCGATCGACGATCTGGCCAAGACGGCGTCGGTGGAAGTCGCGGCCGCCTCCGGCGTGACGCGCCAGGCCGGCGACGCCGGTCTCGGAGAGGCCGGTGTCAACGCCGCCTTCGCCGGTCCGAAGGGACACGTCGCCGCCATTCCCGGCCCGGACGGTACGCGCATCGTGCTTTCGGTTGCCGAGGTCGTCAATCCGCCGATGCCCGCAGGCGCGGGTGAGGCGGTCGATATTGCCGACAAGATTGCTGCAGCGGTGGGGCAGGGTCTCTACGCCCAGTATCTCGGGGCGGCCCAGGAAGAACTCGGCACCACCGTCAACCAGACGCTGCTCAATGCGGTGGTCGGTACCAGCAACGCCAACTGATGTGGACTCCGGCTGTCAGGCCGGGCTCTGCACTCCGCGTTTCGGAAAATCCGGCATGGGCCGGAATTTTCCGGACCTCTTTCCGGCAGTGCGCAGCAATCTGCCGGAGATCGCATGACGGGGAAACGAGCGATGGCCGATTTCAAGACCCTGATCGCCAAGGTGGCTTCCGGAATCAGTTTGAGCCGGGACGAGGCGACGTCGGCCTTCGACATCATGATGACCGGCGAGGCGACGCCGTCGCAGATCGGCGGCTTCCTGATGGCGCTGAGGGTGCGCGGCGAAACCGTCGAGGAAATTGCCGGTGCCGTGTCGTCCATGCGCTCGCGCATGCTGAAAGTGGAGGCGCCGGCCGACGCGGTCGATATCGTCGGCACCGGCGGCGATGCGTCCGGTAGCCTCAACATTTCTACCGCCTCGGCCTTCGTGGCGGCCGGGGCTGGCCTTTCCATCGCCAAGCATGGCAACCGGGCATTGTCGTCGAAGTCGGGCGCCGCCGACGTGCTGATGGCGCTGGGGGTTCGGATCGACATCGGGCCGGAGGCGATCGCTGCCTGCATCCGCGAGGCGGGCGTCGGCTTCATGTTCGCGCCGGTGCATCACTCGGCGATGAAGCATGTTGGTCCGAGCCGCGTCGAGCTCGGCACGCGCACCATCTTCAACATCCTCGGCCCACTGTCCAACCCGGCCGGCGTCCGACACCAGCTGGTGGGCGTCTTCGCGCGCGAATGGCTGGTGCCGGTGGCCGAAACGCTGGCTGCGCTCGGCTCGGAATCGGTCTGGGTGGTGCACGGCTCCGACGGCCTCGACGAGATGACACTGTCCGGGCCGACCTATGTCGCGGAACTGAGGAACGGCGCGGTGCGCAGCTTCGAAGTCATGCCCGACGATGCCGGTTTGCCGCATTATCCGCCCGAAGCGGTGCGTGGTGGCTCGGCCGAGGATAACGCTCAGGCGCTCCGGGCTCTGCTCAACGGCGCCGCCGGCGCCTATCGCGACACGGTGCTGCTCAACGTTGCCGCCGCCCTCGTTCTCGCCGATCAGGTGCCGACGCTGAAGGATGGCGTGACGCTTGCCGCCGATGCCATCGACAGCGGCCGCGCCCTTGTCGCCCTCGATCGGCTCGTTGCCCGCTCCAACGCCTGAGGACCCACCGTGGCTGATATCCTCGCCCGCATCGAGACCTACAAGCGGCAGGAGATCGCTGCCGCCGAGGCGAAGATCCCACTTGCCGATATCCGGGCGATGGCCGCCGACCAGCCGCCGCCGCGCGGCTTTCGGGCGGCTATCGAGAGCAAGCACGCGCAGGGCGCCTACGCGCTGATTGCCGAGATCAAGAAGGCCAGTCCGTCGAAGGGGCTGATCCGGCCGGACTTCGATCCGCCGGCATTGGCACTCGCCTACGAAGCGGGCGGGGCGGCCTGCCTTTCGGTGTTGACCGACGCACCGTCCTTCCAGGGACATCCGGACTACCTGAAGGCCGCCCGGGCCGCAGCGGCGCTGCCGGCACTCCGCAAAGACTTCCTGTTTTCGCCCTATCAGGTCTACGAAGCGCGCGCCTGGGGTGCCGACTGCATCCTGATCATCCTGGCCGCCGTCGATGACGACACGGCCAGGAGTCTCGAGGAGACCGCCTTCGAGCTCGGCATGGATGTGCTCCTTGAAGTGCACGATGCCCCCGAACTGGAGCGGGCGTTAAGGCTGCGCTCGCCCCTTCTCGGCGTCAACAACCGCAACCTCCGCACCTTTGAGACGCGGCTCGAGACCACCGAAGAGCTGGCGAAGAGCGTCCCGGATGATCGCATCCTGGTCGCCGAATCCGGGTTGTTCGTGCCGGCCGACCTCGCGCGCCTGTCACGCGTCGGCGCCCGTACCTTCCTGATCGGCGAGAGCCTGATGCGGCAGGCCGATGTCGCCGCTGCGACGAAAGCGCTGCTCGCCAGAGGCTGACAGGAAGACGGCAGCTAAGTCTTCCAAAAAGGCAAAGGAAAACAAAGAGGCCTAGAGTCTGCCGCGCTATGCCGGGCAGACTCTAGGGACTGAGGAAAAATCACGCCGTCAGCACCATGTGCGGCCGGCCATTCGACGTCTTCGACGGGCTGATCCCCTCTTCGTCGATGGTGGCGGTGACGCGCTTGCGGAAGGCCGAGAAGCTTTCGAACTCGACCACGTCCACCGCCTCGTCGAAGTCGACGGTGATGGTGTAGTAGCCCGGCACCGAAGTGGCCGCTTTCAGGGCGAGCACGGTGCCCTCGAACGTCTTGCCGAGATAGGTACCCTTGACGCGGTCGCCCGGATTCCAGGCGCGCCGCGGCGGCTCGTTGCCGGCCTTGGCATAGAGCGTGTTCCAGTCGGCGAAGCCGTATTGCCGGGCGATCAGCTCCAGCGATTTCGAGTGACTGATATCGCTGCCGGTTTCGGCAAGCGAGCTTCTGAGACGACGAGCTTGGGCTTTCAGCTCGTCGAGTTTTGGCAATGGGGACGACATGACCGTTCTCCGTGCGGCATCGGACATGACCGTGAACAAGGTACCCGCGTTGCCGAGAGGTCTCGATGCCTGAAAACGGAAGCGATCGACGGGGACTTCACCATGGCTTGCGCCTGCGGGCGGCCGGGGTCCCTTGCCCGTGGCCGGACATCTAGGAGCGGCCACCGGAATTGTCAAGGCAAGGAGCCTTGGACGTCAAAAAGCCGGGCTTTTGGGCCCGGCCTCTTTGGTCTGGAAATCCGCTTTGCTCAGTCCTTGATGACCGAAATATCCGGCGCATCGACCGCCTTCATGCCAACGGTATGATAGCCACTGTCGACGTGCAGCACTTCACCGGTGACGGCACGGCTGAGATCGGACAGGAGATAGAGCGCACTGTCGCCCACTTCCTCGATGGTGACGGTGCGGCGCAGCGGCGCATTATACTCGTTCCACTTCAGAAT
>Ga0316604_10001379_pt1 | contig 21696 bp, 19 predicted proteins | sample OWC_soil_day20_C_FD_207650 | JGI IMG/M metagenome (GOLD analysis project Ga0316604, IMG submission 207650) | Wetland soil microbial communities from Old Woman Creek delta, Ohio, United States - OWC_soil_day20_CT | ecosystem: Environmental > Terrestrial > Soil > Wetlands | place: USA: Ohio...
ACTGGGAATTCGCCGACCAGGTCATGGCCGAGATGAAGCGGCTGGAGATCACGCCCATCCTGGACCTGATGCATTTCGGCGTGCCCGACTGGATCGGCAATTTCCAGAATCCGGAGCTGCCGATCCACTTTGCCGAATATGCCGATGCGGTGGCCGAACGCTATCCGTGGGTGCGGCATTACACGCCAATCAACGAGATCTACGTCACGGCCCGGATCAGCGCCTTCGATGGGTTGTGGAATGAACAGTTGAAGAGCGACCAGGCGTACGTGACGGCGACCAAGCACCTAGTGGCGGCCAGCATCCTGGCGACCCACCGCATTGCGCTGCGCCGCCACGACTGCATCATCGTCCAGAGCGAAAGCGCCGAATTCACGCACGAGATGCGGTCGGCCCCGTCGTTCGAGGTAAGGCTGCGGAACAAGCTGCGGTTCATGGCGCTCGACCTGCTGTACGGATACCCGCTCGATGCGGACGTCTGCCTGTACCTGATGGACAACGGGCTTTCGCGTGAAGAGTACGACTGGTTCATGCGCGGCGAGCCGCCGGGCTACCAGGTCATGGGCAATGACTATTACGGCCGCAACGAACGCATCCTGCTGCCGGACGGGACGATGCTATCGGCGGAGGACGTATTCGGCTGGTACCAGATGACCAAAGCCTATTACGACCGTTATCGCAAACCGGTCATGCACACCGAAACCAACGTATTCAATCCCGACCGTGCGCCGAACTGGCTGTGGAAGCAATGGGCCAACGTGCTGCGCATGCGGGCGGACGGCGTGCCGGTGCTTGGGTTCACCTGGTATTCGCTGACGGACCAGATCGACTGGGATGCCGAACTTGCCAGGAAGAACGGCAACGTCAACGCCTGCGGGCTGTTTGACCTGGACCGCAAGCCGCGCCCGGTGGCGGCCGCCTACCGCGAATTGCTGAAAGAATTCGGGCAGATCACCATCGTGCCGCACGGCGAGATGTTCGCGGTGACGGCGCAGCCAGCGCGCCTGAAGGTGGAAGTCTGATGTGGCGGCCAGGCAGGAGCGCGTGGTTCCGATGACACGCTGAATTCGCGGAATGGATGGGCAATGCGGCACGAATGGTATAGTTGCAATAATGGCATAATTGCAACACATACCGGTTTGGCTCATCGAATCCGTGCCGGTTTATCGGGTGAGCATATGGCAATCGAATTTTATCTTCACGCCGGGCCGCCGCCTCGAGAGGTGATCGAGAAAACGCGCGAGTGCATGGAACGATGGTTTCCGCTGGTGGCGCTGGGCCTGGGTGCGGATGCGCTCCTGTGCGGAATAATGGTCCTCAAACTCCGGGGCAGGCCCGGCCAGGAAACCATTCTCGAATGCGGACTGCTGGCAATGGGTCTTCTCGCCCTTGTCCTGATCTGGCAATTGGCGAAGATCATATCCGGCCTCATGAAGCTGAACGAGGCACATCCTTCCACGGCGCATGCTTATCTGGAATGCGCCAGCAGGGAAACGGTCAGATCGTACAGCAGGGCCGTCATCCGGCAAGGCCGCAACATGACCATGGCGGAAGCGGGCATGCTGCTCAAACACTGTACCACGCCGGAAGAAATCGCCCGGCTTGACGCCTATTACGACCGGCACGCTCCCATTCCCGAATATTGGCAGAGCTAGCTGTTAAGGTTCTGTCTTTCATCCTTCAGTACGCCAGTCCGCCGGTGCTGCCGGACTACCTGCCGTCTCTGTCCGTGCACTGGTGGATTTCGATGGTCGCGTGAACCACCTCTTCATGGATGGAGAGTCTCTCCCTGACCCGGACCGGCGTCAGGGCGGCATCATGAGTAACCACGGTCAGGGCGCAGGAATACATTCCCTTGCCGACGCGCCAGACATGCAGATCGGTGATCTTCGTATCGCCTGTGCCTGCGTCCGATTCGACAGCTTCCCTGATCTCGTCGACGACCGGATCGTCCATCTCGCGGTCAAGCAGAACCTTTCCGGTTTCAATGATCAGGTTCTTGGCCCAGACAGCCACGAGTACGGCGCCGGCAATGCCCATGACCGGGTCCAGCCAGGACCAGCCGTAGAGCCAGCCTCCGGCCAGCGCGGCAATCGCGAAAACCGAGGTCGCGGCGTCGGCCATGACGTGGATATAGGCGGACCTGAGGTTCAGGTCGTGATGATGCCCGTGTGCGTGATCATGTGAAGCATGACCATGATGGTGCGCGCCATGATCGTGATCGTGCGAGTGGCCGAGAAGGAACGCGCACACGACGTTCACGGCAAGCCCGAATCCCGCCACCACCATCGCCTCTTGGTAATGGATTTCCTGCGGCGCGAGAAGGCGCTCGACGGAGCCGATCACCATCAGCGCCGCGATCACCAGCAGGAAGATCGCACTGGCAAAGCCCGCGAGGACTTCGATCTTCCAGGTGCCGAAGGCGAAGCGCGGATCTCTGGCATAACGGCGCGCCTTGGCGTAGGCAAAGGCGGTCAGGCCGATGGCAAGTGCGTGTGAACTCATGTGCCAGCCATCAGCTAGCAGCGCCATCGAATTGAACCACCATCCGGCGGCGACCTCGACCACCATGACGATGGCCGTGATCCACATGACAGCATACGTGCTGCGCTCGGCGGCATGGCTTCCTTCATCGAAAACATGCTCGTGCGTCCAGTCGGACAAGTGGGTTGTGTGCATACGCTTTCCTCTTGCAATAACAGATCAGAATCCCAGCCTCGAGCCCGCGCCCAGCAGGGTCGCCATGCCGAGTACCGCAAAGATCGCCGCCGCGATCGAATGCATCAGCCTCATCGGGATCCGTGCCGCCAGCCTGTCTCCGGCGAACACGGCGGGCACGTCCGCGATCAGCATGCCCAGCGTTGTGCCGGCCACGACCAGCAGCGGCGACCCGTAATGCGCCGCCATCGCCACCGTCGCCACTTGCGTCTTGTCGCCCATCTCGGCCAGGAAGAACGTGATCAGCGTGGCGCCGAAGACGCCGAAGCGCTGGGCTATCCGGGTTTCCTCTTCTTCGATCTTGTCGGGAACCAGGGTCCAGATCGCCATGCCGATGAAGGACGCGCCCAGGATCCAGCGCATGACTTCCGGACTGAGGGCGGACGTGATCCAGGCGCCGAGGGCGCCGGCAAGGCCATGATTCACGATGGTTGCAACAAGTATGCCCGCAATGATCGGCAGGGGTTTCTTGAACCGGGCAGCAAGGATGAAAGCGAGAAGCTGGGTTTTGTCGCCGATTTCGGCAAGGGCTACGACACCGGTCGAGACGAGAAGGGATTCCATGTCAGTTCCAGGCCGGTCAATACACAATCGACCACAACGCTCCCCGGCCATTCGGAGGCGCAGTGGTCAAAGGTCTTGCCAGGCACGGGACTGCTTGCGCCATGACCGTACGGCCAAGTATGTTGACGCAAGCCTCTTCGGGAGAAGAGAGGCTACTCCCCAATGACAGACGAATTGTACCTGTTTACTTTCCTGCTGGCTACTTTTGGGGGCGATCCGGCGAGAAGGCGTACACATCCATGGCCAACACGCCGTACTCGACGCTCGCATGCAGCCGTTGCGCCCGCGCGCCGTCCCCGGCAGCCCCCATCGCCACGAACAACGGCATCAGGTGTTCCTCGGTGGGATGGTTATAGGCGGCGAAGGGCGCTTCATGCCGGTAATCGAGCAATTCATCACGCCGGTTTTCCCGGAGGGCTTTTTCCATCCATGCCTCGAATCCGGTGACCCACTCGGGCGGCGCCGAGTCGATGGGTTGGCCCTGGAATGCACGGAGATTGTGCGTCATCGAGCCGGAACCGACGATTAGGACGCCTTGTTTGCGCAGCGGGGCAAGCGCTTCTCCCATCTTCAGATGTTCCGCGGGCGATTCATTATGGACGATGGAAATCTGCGCGACCGGGATGCCCGCTCGCGGATACATCAGGCTGAGCGGCACCCATGCACCATGATCCAGTCCGCGTCCGGGCATGCGGATGACCGGCAATCTCGCCGCGTCGAGCAGCCGGGCCGCCTCTTCGGCAATGTCCGGCGCGCCGGGGGCGGGGTATCGCATCTCGAACAACGCGTCCGGAAAGCCGCCGAAATCATGAATGGTTTCCGGCTCCTTGGCCAGGCTGACGGCGGGCGAATGCATGGTTTCCCAGTGCGCGGACGCCACGAGAATCGCTTTTGGCATCGGCAGGGTCTTGCCCAGTTCCAGCAGGAAGCGCCGGGCCGGGCTGTCCTCGATGGCGAGCATCGGCGACCCGTGGGAAATGAAAAGCGTCGGCAGTTTTTCCATGCTGTTCCTCCAAGCAGTCGGCCTTGGACGGCAATCGCGTCGGCCTGTATGCATTATCGGCCAATTCCGGGCGGTCCGCTCAGTACCGCATCATGCCAAAAGTCGGCTTGATTTGACGGTACGCAAACGTTTCCCGGCGCGATCTTATAGTCTCCTCTCCAGAGAAGCAGAGCCCGATCCCTGTTGCGTAAACCTGAAAAAGCCATGATCCGCTTATCCTTTCCCTCCGTCCTGCCAGCCGCGGCGCTGGCGCTGTCCGTCCTGTGGTCCAGCCACAGCGCCTGCGCGCACGACATGTCCGCTCCCGGCGATGCCGGACAGGCGCATCCGCATCATGGCGTTTCGTCCCGGGAGCCGCCGCCCCCGTTTGTCGCCAGCACGGACAGGCCGTTTGACGCCCTGATGGGTGATGCGATGGCCGTGATGGACGACGCCATGCGGCGTGCGCCGATGAACGGAAATCCCGGGCATGATTTCGTCACGATGATGATCCCGCATCACCAGGGCGCGATCGACATGGCCAAGGCGATCCTGCTTTACAGCCAGGACACGGCGCTGCGCAATATCGCGCTCGGCATCATTGCCGAGCAGCAGAACGAAATCAACGTCATGCGGGCATGGCTGCGGCAGCGCCATGCCGTGCCGTCCGCCGCAGGTCAAACCACCAATTGAAGGAAGTAAACCCATGAAAATGTCCTCCCCATTATCCGTATTCCCGGCGCTGGCCATCGGCCTGATGGCCGTTAACCTGGCGTGGGCCCTTCCGGGGCCGGAAGACCGGGTCTATACCGCCGACCAGAACAGCAATACGGTTTCGGTCATCAATCCGGCCGCCAACACGCTGCTCGGACAGATCCGCCTCGGCAACCAGCGCCCGGATGTGCTGTCACCCCTTTACAAGGGCGAAATCAACGTGCATGGCCTCGGGTATTCGCCCGATCACAAGACATTGCTGGCGATATCCACGGGCTCCAATTCGGTCACGTTCATCGATACGGCAACCAACGCGGTGAAGGGCAAAGCCTATATTGGCCGCGCACCGCATGAAGGGTTCTTTACCCAGGACGGCAGGGAGGTCTGGGCCGTGGTCAGGGGAGAGAATTATCTGTCCGTGATCGATCCCGCTACGTTCCGGGAAACCGGCCGGATCGAGGTTGCGCCCGGTCCGGGCATGGTCCGCTTTCATCCGGCGGGCGGGCTCGCATTCGTCGTGTCGAGCTTCACGCCCGAAGTCGATGTGGTCGACGTCGTCTCGCATGTGGTGGTCCGGCGCATTCCGGTGGTCAGCCCGTTTTCGCCGTTCCTCCAGTTCACACCCGACGGCAGGGAAATGTGGATGACGCACAAGGATGTGGGCAAGGTCACGCGCATCGATACGCAAACGCTGCAAGTTACGGGCGTGATCGATACCGGCATGATCACCAACCACCTGGGCTTTGCCCGCACGGCGGCGGGCACGCTCGCCTATGTCACGGTCGGCGGCGAGAATGCGGTCAAGGTGTACACGACGGAACCACAGGCCAGGCTGGTGGCGACCATCCCGGTCGGACCGCTGCCGCACGGCATCTGGCCGTCGGACGACAGTACCCGGATGTACGTGGGGCTTGAAAACGGCGATGCGGTTGACGTGATCGATACTGCCACGAACAAGGTCGTCACGCGCATTCCGGTCGGCCAGGCTCCCCAGGCGCTGGTCTACGTATCCAACGCCGTGCCGTCCGGGAGCGGAACGGCGAACCTGGTTGCTCGCGCCAACGCCGATCCCGTAAACGTGGCGCTGAAGCCGGTTTCTGGCGCGGGCAGAGGCACCGTGGTTGCCCGCAATCTGGGACTGGTTGATTCACTGGAAGTGTCCCTGTTCAAGCTGAAGCCGGAAACAACCTACAGCGTGTATGCGAGCGGGCAGGCGGCGCCGGTCGCCGTGCTGAAGACGGACAAGAAAGGCGTGGCTAGCGCCACGGCCATCGGACCCATGAGACAGGTTGCCGGGACAGCAAAAGGGACGCCGCCGAGCCGGATCGTCGTGATGGAAGGGAATGCGCCGGCCAATACCGGAAAGGCGGTACTGGTCAGCGGCAAATGATCCGGTGATATGCAGAAGAGAAAGGCGGCAGAGAGAGTTCCCTGCCGCTTTCTTGTATCGTCGCCCCGAAGAGCAGCTTCTCCGGATTGACGGACTTAGAATTCGTTGCGGATGCGGCGGTAGTTCTGCACCAGGACGTTGTTGGTGCGCACGACGTCCTCGGAGAATTCGGATGCCTGGGCCGTGACTTTCGGGATCGAGGACAGGTCGGTTTGCGGCCCGATCCGCTCGGTGGACGGGACGTAGAAGTCCGGCGGCAGGTCGCGCCCGTCGACGACGGCGTTGTGCCGAACGACGCAGCCTGTTCCCACATGGCAGTTGAAGAGCACGCTGTTGAAGCCGATAAAGACGCCGTCCCCGACGGTGCACGGGCCGTGCACGATGGCGCGGTGCGCGATCGAGGTGCGCTCGCCGATGGTGACGGCCGCGCCCGATTTTGAATGGATCACGACGCCGTCCTGGATGTTGGAATGCGCGCCGATGACGATGGGCTCCATATCGCCGTTCTCGTCGCACTCGTCGGCGCGGATCACGGCGTATGGGCCGATGAAGACATTTTCGCGCACGATGACGCGTCCGCATACGATGGCAGTCGGGTCGATGAAGGCGCTCTCATGCACTTCCGGCAAGTCGCCTTTCGGGTTTCTGCGGATCATTTTCGTGTTCCTTCCGCATGCCGGATTGAATGAGTGATGCGGTTGTCCGCCGGGTGCGCGGCGGAAAGGCTGCCGCTGCCTGAATGGCCGCGCAAGGCGGGTTCAGGAATGTATCGGTCTGTCATGGGGTCTGGAAAATCTTGGTTTAATGCAACAAAGTCATCAATGATACCAGTCTTGCACGAAGCAGGCACGGCCGGGCGTCAGTCCCGTCCGTCCGTTTTCCTGCCCCGCAGGTTGCCGAGCAGCCAGAAGGACAGGCTCAGGACGACTGCGGCGGCCACTCCTGCCGCCAGCTTGAAGGCGCTGTCGAACAGCAGCGGGGCGACGAAACCGGATACCAGGGCGAAGATCAGCATCTGCACGAAGCTCTGCAGGGAAGAGGCCAGGCCGCGCATGGTCGGGAAGATATCCAGCGTCGCGATGGTCATGCCCGGGATGGCGAGCGAGAGGCCGAAGGAATACAGCATGATCGGCAGGACGGCCCACGGGACGGCGGCGACGAAGGCATAGGTGTAGGCCATATTGAGGACGACCGCGATGGCCATGATGATGAAGCCGATGCGGATCATGGCAGCCGGGCGGACCCGGTGCGCCAGCCTCGAACCGACTGCGGAACCGATGACCGTGCCGCCGATCATCGGCACGAACAGCCAGGCGAACGCCGTTTCGGGAAGGTGAAGGATTTCCATCACGAAGTGGGCCGCCGACGAAATGTACAGGGCGAAACCGCCGAAGGAAAAGCCGGTGGCAAGGCAGCACAGGACGAACCGCCCGTGACGGATGGCGGTCCGGAAGTTGCCCAGAATCAGTCCCGGCCTGAACGGATGGCGCGCCTGCTGCGGCAGCGTTTCCGGCAGGGCGCGCAGGCAGGCGGCAACCAGGATGGCGCCGATGAGCGCCATGAGCACGAAATTGGAGCGCCATCCGAACGTGACATGAAGGAAGCCGCCGACAACGGGGGCGATGGCCGGAGCGATGCCGAACACCATGGCGATGTTCGAGATCATGCGCTGGGCGTCCGCGCTGTTGAACCGGTCGCGCACGATGGCCTGGCCGACAACCCTGCCTGCTCCGGCGGAAGCCCCTTGCAAGGCGCGGAATAGCAGGAGCAGGGAGAAGCTGGGCGCCATGCTCGCGCCAATGGATGCAATCGTGAAGACCACCAGGGAAACGATAATCACGGGACGGCGGCCGAAGGAATCGGACAGCGTTCCGTAGAACAGGGTCATCAGCGAGAAACCGAACAGATAGGCGCTGAGCGTCTGCTGAACCAGCAGATAGCTGACTTCGAAATACTGCGCGATGGCAGGGAAGGAGGGCAGAAACGTATCGGTCGCAAACGGGCCGATCATGGCCAGTCCGGCCAGAAGAATGGTGAGTTTTACAGTTTTCATCCTCAAGAATTATAGGGCGAATGGCGCCATGTTTCTTCTTCTGTTTCCGGTACGAAATTCCGACTATTGCATACAGGGCAATAACGGCGAATCGCCGGAAAGGAACGACGCATGCTTGATACAGGTCAGAGAACGGGGGGCGATATGGCTTGTCGTGTCTGCTAACAATGCCGGATGGCGATGGTCAAAGGGCTTTCATTCCCGTTTTCTTAAACCCAAAGGAGAAACAATGAAACATCCCAAGAATCTGGCAATCGCACTTGGTCTCGGTATCTCTCTGGCAACATTCACCGCATTCGCGCAAGGCACCGGCGGCTCGGGTTCCGGCTCCGGGTCGATGGGTAGCGGAACCAGCTCGATGAGCAGCGGCTCCGGTACTGGCTCGTCCTACGGCACGTCCGGCATGCGTTCGTCCGACGGCGCTTCCGGTACGAGCGGTTACGGCACGACTGACGGCGCATCGGGCACGAGTGGTTATGGCACGGACGGCGCAAGCTCGACGAGCGGCGATACGACGACCAAATCGACAACGACAACCACCACCAAGAAAAAGAAGAAGGGCAAGAAGAGCAGCGCAAGCGGGGCTGACGGTTCCTCCGGTACGAGCGGTTACGGCACGACTGACGGTTCTTCGGGTACAAGCGGATATGGAACGAGCGGTTCCGGCATGAGCGGCTATGGCTCGGGCACCTCCGGAACGTCGGATGGCTCGTCCGGCACGAGCGGCTACGGCTCGGGAAGCTCGGGCATGGGCGGCAGTTCCGGCTCCAGCATGACTAAATAGGGCGGCCTCGACTTGAAAGAGCATCTCAACGGTACGAGATTCCCCAACTCCGGATAGCCTTTATCCGGTCCGCCCCTTGTAACAGGGGCGGTTTTTTTTGAAAGTACCGTCCAGGCTGCGAACTATGCAGCCTGCAAAAGACTCCAAGCTATTCGCTTCGATGGTTCCTTGCTTGTCCCGCCTGCCAGTGATTCCCGCAAGGCGGGATTTTTTTGGCTGTGGTATCGGCTGCGCGGCGGAGCATGTCCGGAATCGACCACCGCGTCACCGCACGTCACTATTCGCGAGAGGAAAACATGATGGCACAAATAGTGATGTACTACCTTCCAGGCTGTCCGTATTGCAACATGGCGGAACAGATACTGGAAAACAAGGGTGTGAAGGGCATAGAGAAAATCAAGGTCGATCCGAACCCCGGCTTGCGCGACGAGATGTCCGAACGGACCGGGAGCCGTACCGTGCCTCAGATCTTTGTCGGGCGGACGCTGGTCGGCGGCCTGGACGAGCTGTCGGCAATGGATGACGATGGCAGGCTTGACGCTCTCCTGAAGTCAAGCTGATTTCCTGATATCCGACTGCTTTCCGCCCAGGAATACAGTCTGCCGCTACCTGCACCTTTTTGCCCGCCGGCCGGGTTCGTCCTGTTCCCGGATATTGCTCCAATGCAAAATTTTGCACACTTTTGCATCCTTTATGCAATCAAATTCATGCGTTATCCAGTAAAATCCCTGGCATGAGATTGTCGAGTCTTTGACACAGGAATGTCCTGGCGACATGTAGCAATACAATAAACGATGAACGAATCAAGCGGCCCGTCAGGGCGCGCATCCAATGTAGTCAATCACCGGTTTCCGGCCTGGCTTTTCGCCTTGCTGGTCCTTGTCGCAGGGCTGGCGGTTACCGCTATTCTGTGGTGGAACGCCCTTCGTGCCGCGCATGACGAAGTGAAGGCCGACCTGCAGCTCCAAACCAGCATGATTCATCACGAGTTGGAGCGCCGCATCGCCAGCTATTCCATGATTCTGCGCAGCGTCCAGGGATTTTACGGCGCCAGAGGCAAGACCCGGCCCCAGGATGCGCGCGCGTTCATTTCGTCGATGGGAATCAAGCAGTTTTATCCCGCGCTGCATGCCGTCGGCATCGCCAGGATCATCCGTAAAAACGAGATCCCTAGCCATGTCGCCGATATGCGGCGGCAGGGATTTCCCGGCTACGCGGTGTGGCCGGTCGGCGAGCGCGAGACCTATGCGCCGATTGCCATCCGCGAACCCGGACCAGGCTCGCTGGGATTCGACATGCTCACCAATCCGGAACGGCGCGCCGCCATGGAAAAGGCACGCGATACCGGCGAAATGGCCGTGACCGGTAAGACCAGGCTGGTCAGGCATCCGGACAACGACACGAGCGCCGGCATCGTGGTATTTCTGCCGATATACCGCAACGGTGTGACGCACGATACCGTGAACGAACGGAGAAACAACATCGTCGGCTGGGTTTATGCGCCGTTCATGATGACCAGGCTGATGGGGGCATTGTCGAAAGATCATACGAACGATCTCGATATTGCCGTTTATGACGGCATCGAGATGTCGGAGCAATCGCAGCTATACCATTCCGGCGGGCACCAATTCAAAGCCTTTCCGAGCGATACGTATTGCGAGACCATCCACCTGGTCGATGCCGGAGGAAGAACATGGATGCTGGCCGTGCATGCGAAGCCCGATTTCATCGCCAGGAACGACCAGGGCAAGCACCGGGTGATTGCCATATCGGGGATTGCCCTGAGCGCGCTGCTGGCGTTGCTGACCTGGCTGCTAGCCACCGGCAGGGACCGGGCGCTCGAATTGGCCGGACGCCTGACCGTGGACCTGAAGGAGAGCGAAAAGCATCTTCGCACGATACTGGATTCAACGCCGGGCATGCTCTGGGAATCCAATGTGGAGGTAACGCGACTCTGGGTGAACAAGACCTGCCTCGACTTTTTCGGGGTGCCCGATGTGGGTGTTTTCAATGAGCGCTGGCTGGAACTGATCCATCCGGACGATGTCGTTCTTCACCAGGAAACGGCCGAGAAGGCGGCGCGGACGAGGCGTGAATTCCAGATCGAATACCGTGCGCTTCGCCACGACGGCCAGTACCGCTGGCTGCTGGTGTCTGGCACCCCGCGCCTCGACAAGTCGGGTCAGTATGCCGGTTTCATCGGCGTCACGATGGATATTACCGACCGGAAAAACGTTGAAGACGAACTGCGGCTGGCGGCGCAGGTGTATCAGAACAGCAGTGAAATGATGATGGTATACGACCTCTACGACGGCGACGTGGCGGCCACGATAATCGACGTCAACCCGGCGTTTACATCGGAGATGGGCTACTCGCGGGACGAGATCATCGGCAGGAGCGCAAGGACGATTTACGATTTTCAGAGCAGTCCGGGCCATTACGAGGCAATACGCCGCGACTATATGCGTGACGGGCACTGGCAGGGCGAATTCGTCGTCTGCCGGAAGAATGGGGAAAGGATGGTGACCTGGCTCAACCTGAACGCCGTGCCCTGCAGCAAGGGCAATGCGACGCGCCATGTCGCCCTGTTGCGCGACATCGGCCAGCAGAAGGAGGCAGAGGAAACCATCCGTTCGCTCTCCGCCAGTCTCATTAGCGCCAGGGAGGATGAGGCCAAGCGGATTGCGCGCGAAATCCACGATGATCTGGGGCAGAACCTGTCCTGGCTGAGGATCAATATCCTGATGTTGCCTGAGCTGTTGCGGAAGAATCCGGAAAAACTGGATGCATCCATCGGCCGCATGCGCGATTCCATCGACAACAGCATTCACACCGTCAGGAATATCGCATCCAACCTGCGTCCGGCCACACTGGACATGGGGTTTATTATGGCGTTGGAATGGCTGCTCGACAATTTCCGCGTCAATACCGGCCTGGAATGCGGGCTGGATAACCGGCTGGGGCAGGCCGCCGTCCTGGATGATGTGCACTCGACCGGCGTATTCCGCATCTTGCAGGAAGCGCTGACGAACGTCGCCCGCCACGCCCAGGCGACACGGGTCGACGTTGAACTGGCGCAATCGAACGGTACGCTGCATTTGAAAATCAGCGATAATGGCACAGGGTTTGAAACCGGGATCCAACGCAAGCCCCGGTCCAACGGACTTGCCGGAATGCGCGAACGGGCGACGATGCTCGGCGGGCACCTCGACATTGACAGCGCCCCCGGGCAGGGAACCAGGCTGCATGTCTCCATACCCCTGCCCGTGACTGTAGGAGTGAGAACGAATGCTGAAGGTAATTATTGCTGACGATCACGTGATGATACGCGAGGGCCTGCGCAGGGTCATCGATGAGTCCGGAAACATGACGACCGTCGCGGAGGCGGCGGACGGTGGAGAAGCGCTCGCCAGGATACGGGAATCCGACTGCGATCTATTCGTGATGGACATGAGCATGCCGGTCATGGGCGGCGTCGAGCTCATCCGTCAAATCCGGAAGTTGCGCCCCGCTCTTCCGATCCTGGTCATGAGCATGCATGATACGGGCAAGATTGCCGCATCCGCGCTGAAGGCGGGCGCGAGCGGATATGTGACCAAGACGACCGACCCGGACCAGCTGCGGACGGTCATGGCACAGATCGCGGCCGGGGGACGGTATATTGATCCGGCGGTCGCAAACAACATGATCTTCGATGGGGCGTACGAGAAGCAGCCGCATGAAGCGCTTACCGAGAGGGAAGGGCAGATCATGCAGATGATCGTGTCCGGCAAGTCGACCAAGCGGATTGCGGCCGAACTCTTCATCAGTCCCAAGACCGTCAGCACGCACAAGATGCGCCTTATGGAAAAAATGAAGATCGACAACGAGGCCGATCTGGTTCGCTATGCGCTCGAGCATCAGTTGACCAATCCTTCCCTGTCGCGCGCTGTCTGACAAGCGAGCCGCAACCGGGCGCTTGCCCTTCCTTTCGATAGTGCTGCCTTGCTCTGTCGGTGTCCGTCATCCGTCTGCATGAACGACGGAGAATGCGACTTTCTGTCTCTTCGGATTAATCCTACAAAAATTTCTTCCCCATCTGATTTGTTTCATTTTGGAAACAATTTAATGTGTATCGGATGGCAGGCATCCGGGAAAGCGGCATCGCCTGGGAAAAGTCAGGAGCAGCACGATAGCGGCTTATTGCCGCCGGGCCCATACAGAAAATAAGAATCGGGCGCGATATACACAAGCTGGTGCACGCTGCATGCCTTTTCTCCGTTGCTCCGGCGGCCTGCCAGTTGGGTGCTCGCCTCGTCGATGCGTTGCGCCGATTCATGCAGGAATGCCTGCCATGTCCCGGCCACGGGCGCTTTCGGGCGGCCATGGCCATGGAAAAGAACGGATTGCTTTCAAGACGGAAGGCGCGTCTCCCGAAACTCCCCCTTTGCGATCATGAAGCCGACAATCATACTGAACCCTCGGGAATACGACCCGAACCTCCTCCTCGATGCGCTGCAGCAAACGTTCCATCTCAAGAATGATGCCGCGCTTTCCCGCTTCCTGCGCGTGCATACGTCCGTGATAAGCAAGCTGCGTTGCCGACGATTGCAGATCAGCGCCAGAATGATCATCAGCTTTCACGACGCCACCGGCATGAGCATCCGGCAATTGCGCGCACTGATGGGCGACCACAGGCCGTTCTGCCTGTTGAGCGAAAAAAATCCTTACGTCAACCGCCGATACCGCAAGGCAGCCTGACCGCAGGCCAGCCTCCCCGGTGTTTCCATTCCGTTCCGCGGCTTGATACAGGTCTAACGCAGGCAGGATGACGGATCAAACCGGTCACGGATGCTGTCTTACGACGCAGAGGTTTCACGCAACCACTGCCGGAAGGAGGCGTCATCATGTCGTTCGGAATACCGTTCCGCTTTTTTGTCTTGCTTTGTTCCCTTTTGCTTGCCGCCTGCGCCGGCCGGGGCGGGCCGTCCGGCCAGCCTGCCGCGTCGGCCGAACCGTTTCCGTTGAAAAAGGCATGGGAACACTACGTCACGGAGGCGCGTGCTTTCCCCGTGCGGATTTCCGGGAGTAACAACGGCGCGGATGTCTCCGGTTCCGCAACCATTACGCGGGGTGAAGTGACGCCGGTCATGTTCGAGGGATTCGGCGCGTTGCGCAAAGTGACGACGTTCGCGGGGCGGCTCACGGCGAACGGCCATGCCGTGCCGGTCGCCATGAGCACCTCCGATTTCTACGACTACGGCTACCACCCGCTTGGCAGCAGCTATTGCCTGGAATATGTCGTGGTGAAAATGTCCGCCATCCCGGTTACTGCCTACGTCAACGAGAAGGCGGCCCTGTATGCCGCCGATGTGTATACGGACAGCTCGAAACGGTTTCTGACGGGAACGGAAACGGTCGCGTTCGCACTGGAGCCGGATAGCGCATCGACGGCCATTCTCAGACTGATCACGGTGCGCAAGGATGTTTCCGGCAATGTGATCATGACGGCCACGGAAACGTACCGGATGACGCGCGATGGCGAATTGACGCCTCTCTCCGACCGAAGTGTGGAACCGAATGGAAACGTGCTCACGGCCACCTATTGACCGGACGCTCCGGGGCCGCTGCGCCGGCTTATAAAAGGATCAACTGCCTGCCGATGGTCTGGGCCTGGGTTTCGGATACGCCCGCCTCGTCGGCAAAGGACGGCCATCCGGCGATGGCGTCGCGCACCTGTTCGAGAATGCGTTCCGCCGTGCCGATGCCGAAACGCGCCGCTTCGGCGAGCAGGTCATTCCGGGTGAAGTCCTTGAACTTGCCGTTGACGGCCATCTGGTGCTGGCGGGTCCATTCTCCCCTGGGATTATGGGCGAACGTGATGTCGTAGGCTGGCGCAAGTTCCCAGGTATGCCCTTGGCGCAGCAGGAAAGAAACGTTCTTGGTGTGATCGTCGCAGTTCTTGCCCATCACGTTGAACGCCATCCGGCGGAATGCCTCCTCCTTGTCCTCGTACGGCAGCTTCAGCGCCTCGATCGTGCCGAACAGGCCGGCGTAGGCGTGCGTCCCCTTTTTCCTGAAATCCAGGTGGTTCATTGCGCACAGCGTCTGGATATGATGGCGGATCGTGCCGTTTCCCCGGTCGAAGCGGGCTGTCATGAAGTGTGCGCGGCCGTTCTCGTGCAGCAGGCGGCATTCGCTCATCCGGATACCGGCCTTCTTCGCCATCAGATGATAGGCATATTCGATCCGCCCGTATTCCTGGGAAACGCCATGCTCGCTGTCGGTACCGATCCCGTCGAATTTCAGAAGCCAGTGTTCGAATTCCGACGGCACATCGGCCTGTCCGGACCGGATCTCGCCGGTCCGCCGGTTCCAGGCGATCACGGCCTTGGCGCGCGCGCCGCCCGCGGACGTGCCCACGCCGATCAGGTGACGCAAGGCTGCATCGGCGCGTCCGTCCGAGTCGAGGCATCCCGTGACCGCCATGCGCGCTTCCGCAACCAGCCGCTCCATGTCGATGGCCGTCGCCTTGCGGACGGCAGGGCCGCACGACGGCCTGAACACGAGCGCCCCCATGGCGCGGTTTCCCATGTAGGCGAGCCGGTCCAGCGGCGTCACGTCGCATACGGCCACTCCCCTGGCCGCCAGGTAGCGGTTGACGAGCCCGGTGCCGAAGTCGTCCGGTAGCGAGTCGCTCAGAAGGGCGGGCAAGCCCCGGTAGGTGGCTTCCGGCAATCTGTCGAAGAGGTAGGGCTCGCGTTCGACAGGCATGTGGAGTGGCGACAGTTCGATCCCCAGTTCCCGGAATTCGTTCGCATACGTGAAGGTGCAGTACCCGCTGGCGCAGCGGTCTGCCGACACGGTGCCAACCCGCTTGCCCCACAGGTAGACCTCGACCCGGCTTACGCGGGAATACACCTTCCGGGAATGTCTTATCGCCGTACTTGTTGCCGTGCTTCCGGTAATGCTTCTTTCACGCTCTTCCGCCCACATCGCCATCTCCTGTTTTCCGGCAAGGACTGACTGAATGTTCGTCCTTCCGGGGCATGCCATGCGGAGAGCCTGAAACGCCGTGAAGCCACTGGACTGGCGGACACGGCCCATTTTCGCACTTTCGACGGCGAAAATGCACCCGATGGGCTCATTGAGGCCTTTCCGGGCATGGCAATAATATGTGAAGCAAAATTTGTGCCGCGCTAGGCGGAACGGGAGGGGAAACAGGGAATCCTTCGAGGCTGACCGGGGTACCCGGTCAGCCTCGAACTCGGCGCCTTGGTTCGTCTGGCGCAATTCAACCGGTCGCGCGTTGATGCTGGCCTGGAACAGTGAGTAGGGTTTGAGCCACAGGTCTTCGCTATGGTCTCCTTGTGGGCCGTGTTGGAAAATCGACAGCGTCAATGCAGCAGCGCCCCGCCGTTGCCGCTCGACGCGCCTGTTTCTCTCTCAGTCGCCGGGTCAGTTCCCCGAGCAGCCTGATGATTTCGTACTGGCGGATCAGATAGAAGCGGGCGGCGGTGGGCTGGCCGTGACCCACTCTGATCGGCATCAGACCGGTATGCGGAAGAGCGAAGGCGTCTTCGTCGGTCAGATCGTCGCCGACGTAAACCGCTCCGGGGGCGGCGCTGATGCGGATCAGCCAGTCCAGCGCCATGCCCTTGCTCGGGGCCGAACGGGGCAGCAGGTTGAACACGCATTTTCCACCGACGATGCGGGGAGACGGAGACAGGGTTGCAAAGAGCGCGGGCAGATCCCGTTCCGCTTTTTCGTGATCCCTCGCCAGGCGGTAATGCACCGACAACGAGTAGGTCTTGTTCTCGACCCATATTCCCGTTCCATATCGTTCACTGTCTTCGAGCGCATCGTGCAGCGCGCTGTCCCATGCCCGGCATTGCGCCGCGTAGGAGGTATTCTGCCGCTCCCAGCCTGGCACGCCCTCCAGTCCATGGTTTCCGACCAGGTAATCCGGCGTGAATTCCAGCCTGCGCCGGATGTCCGCCAGCGACCGCCCGGTAATGATCGCAACCGGCGCAAGCTCGGACAACTCCATCATCAGCCGCCGGGTGGGAAACGGTATGCGCGCCCGGTCCGGTTGCGGCACGAGCGGCGACAGCGTGCCGTCGAAGTCGAATGCGCATAGCAGGCCTGGCCTGACGATCCGGTCTAGCTGGCGCATGCCTTTTTCCGAAAACAGATAGGTCATGGCCTGGTTCCCCAATGGATGTGCCGGCGGCTATGAGACAGGATACGGCTCATGACATGCTCGCGGCGGCGCAGACGAGCGGCATCGAGCAGCATGCGGCTGGCCCAGCGGTAGACGTTGAAGGTCTTGACCAGTGAGCGCATGCTGCGCATCCGCTCGCATTGTTCGTTCTGAGGCATGGTTAGCCCCCGGTACAGTTCCTCGGCGCTCTGGTCGATGTGGTAAGGATTGACGATCAGCGCTTCGTACAGTTCCCGTGCCGCGCCCGTGAACTGGCTCAGCAGCAGCACGCCGCACTCGTCGTCGCGCGCGGCCACGAATTCCTTCGCCACGAGATTCATGCCGTCGTGCAGGCTGGTGACCATGCAGATGTCGGCCGACCGGTAACAGCGGTTGATCCGCTCCGCATCGACGTGCTCGACCTTCAGGACGATGGGTGAAAACGGACTTTCCGCAAAGCGCTCGTTGATGCGTTTCGCCAGCGCCCTGACCTTGGCGTCGAATTCGCCGTATTCTTCCAGTGAGGGGCGGCTGGGCGCGGCGATCTGCAGCAAGGTGAAACGCCCGATCATGGACGGGTGCAGCTCCAGCATCCGCTCCACCGCCTGGAAACGCTCCAGGATCCCCTTGGTGTAGTCGAGACGGTCGACCCCGATGCCGAGCAGGTGGTTTTCGGGCAGCCCCATTTCATGGCGGACATCCTTGCGGCATTCCGCCACGGTCGGCTGCCTGGACGTCGCATCGGGGTCCGGCCAGGCAATCGAAATCGGGTAATCCTCGACTTGGGTCAGGTGCCCGCCGTAGGAAATGGTCGACGCTTCCTGCTCGATGCGGGCTTCCAGGTTGCGGTCGACCGTTTCCATGAAGTTCTTGCAATGGAACGCGGTATGGAATCCGAGGATGTTGCTGCCGAGCAGGCCGCGCAGGATATCATCCCGCCACGGACAGATGCCGAAGGATTCCGGGTTGGGCCACGGGATGTGCCAGAAGGTGATGATGGTGGCCTTGGGCAAGGCTTCCCGCACGATCAGCGGCAGCAGGGCGAAGTGGTAATCCTGCACCAGCACGACCGGGTTGTCGGTATGCGCTTCGTCGATCACCGCCCGGGCGAAGCGCTGGTTGGCCTCGGCATACTGCTTCCAGTCGGACGTGCGGAACACGGGGCGCACGTGCGCGATGTGGCACAGAGGCCAGAGGCCCTCGTTGGCAAAGCCGTAATAGTATCCTTGTTCTTCTTCTTCGGTGAGCCATACCCGGCGCAGCGTATAGAGCGGATTTTGCGGCGGCACCCGCACCCGGTCCCTGGCGTCGACCGTGTCGCGGTCGGCGGAGCCGGAGCCGTGGGCGATCCAGGTGCCCGAGCAGGCGCGCATGATCGGCTCCAGTGCCGTCACCAGGCCGCTCGCCGGTCTCTGCACCCTGACGCCGTTTGCGGCATGCACATGAATGTAGGGTTCGCGGTTGGATACCACCAGGATTTCGTCGCCCGCGAGTTCCTGGCGGAGTACCAGGCGGAGCTTGTCGGGCGTCCACAGGGGGGAAGTGATTTCGTCGTCTTGGCGCTTCATGGTCATCTATTCAGCGTCTCCCTGTCCGGGCCGGGCCCGGGGTTTTTATTTCCGGTCATGCATGCTGCGAAGGCGTGGTTGGAGATGTCGGCTTGCCCGCTCTGCGGCTGTTCCATCGAGGTGCTGAAACGGGTGATTATCGGGTTGTCGAAAAGATTCGACCGGGATTGACAAGAATGGTTCATGCGGGCCTAGCCGTTGATGTGCGCGATTAGCGGCAGATGATCCGACGCAACGCGTGCCAGCGGGGTGGCGTGCACCCTCACGTTCACGAGTCTCCGGCGGGGACGGATCCATATCCGGTCGAGCGCAAACAGGGGATAACGCGAGGGAAAGGTGCGCGGCGCCGGGATCGGCTGAAAGTGGGACATCAGCCAGCGCAGCGGGCGGCCCCACACGAACCATTCGTTGATGTCGCCCATCAGGATCACCGGCATTTCGCCGGTATCGAACACTTCCAGCAGGCGGCGGATCTGGTGGCGGCGTTCGGCGGGCTGCAGGCCGAGGTGCGTGGCGACGATGCGCAGCAGGTGGCCATTGCAATCGACGTCGGCGTCGAGCGCGCCGCGCGGTTCGCGCTCGACAAAGGACAGGTCGATGGAACGCACCGACAGGACCGGGTAGCGGGTCAGCACCGCGTTGCCATAGCGGCACTCGGGCGTATCGCGTGCCGGACCTTCCACGATGGTGTAGTCGACAGTCCGGCGCAGTTCCGCCAGCACGTCCGGCGTCCGGCTGCCGCCCATCGGAACCTCCTGCAATGCCACGATATCGGCATTCATTTCCTTCAGTACGCCTGCGATCCGGTCCGGTGCGAATGTACCGTCGCAGCCGATGGCGCCGTGGATGTTGTAGGTCGCCACCGTGACCGGCCAGGGCGGCAGGGCCGTCAGCACCGGCTTGTCCGGCCTCGAATCGGAACGAGTGACGATCTTCAAGGTTTCGCCCTTATCGTTGCCGCGCGTGTCTGCGCTTCAGCAGACGGCGCAGGCCGACGGCCAGTCCGGCGAGCAGGGCGGCCACGATGACGACCGTGGCGATGGTGCCAGGATTGGGCCTGCGCACCGCTTCGATCAGGCGGTCGATGAACGTGACCGTCAGTGCAATGCCTGGCAGCATGCCAAGCGCGGTGCCGATCAGGAAGTCGGGCAGAGCGATATGCGACGCCCCCGCGACCAGATTGACGATGGTAAAGGGAGCGATCGGCAGCATGCGCACTACCGTGATCGCCAGAATGCCTCGCTTGGCGACGCGTTGTGACAGCCGGTTGATGCGCGGGCCGAGCATATGGCGCACGGTCTCGCTTCCGAGCCAGTGCCCCAGGCCGTAGGAGGCTACCGCGCTCAGCATGACTCCCGCGCCGGCGAACAGGAACCCGTGCAAGGGACCGAACACGATACCGGTGACGGCGATGAGCAGGGTTACCGGCACCATCAGCAGGCTGGCCGCCACGAACCCGGCCACGACGGCGACCGGCGTGAACGGCAGGTTCTCCAGGCTGTGCGCCGCCCCGATCAAGGCGGGAAGGTTGATCCACTCCCTCAGCGGGGTCCAGCGCCATGCAATCGCCAGCAGCGCCAGGATAACCGCCAGTACGCCGATGGCGGCCATGCGCCGCCGCAGCGGCTTACGGGCTTCGCGCGGGACGAACTCCGCAACCAGTTCGTCCGGGTCGATCGGTTTTTCCGGATCGAACAAGGCTTGTTCCGGGATCAGCGCATCGAGCTCCGGCGGCGCGACGGGGTCCATCTCGGCAAGGAAGCGTCCGGGCCGCCTGAGTGTGGACGCCGCCCGGTGCAGGCTGCCGCAGCGTTCCACTCCCACGACCACGGTTTCCGGCGTCGTGCCGAGGTGTTCCGCCATCAGGCGGCTGCGCAGACGCGCGATGGCGGAACGGATGCGTTCGTCGCCGTTCGCCTCGATGGCGAGATTGCATTCGGTGTCGAGCGCCATCGAGCGGCTCGACAGATTGGCGGAACCGACGGAAAACAGGTCGTCGTCGGCTGCCAGCACTTTGCTGTGGACGCCCAGGCATTGATGGTCGACCAGGCCCGGCAATTGGGGAGCGTACATGCCGTAGCGGCCGTAATTGTCGGCTTTCTTCAGACGGCGATGCACTCGCGCACGCAGCACGCCCATCGTCGCGTTTTCCAGCCAGCCGCTCTGGACTTGCGGCGAGATCACCATCACTTCGGGTCCGTTCGGTTCGGCGAGACGGGCGGCCATGGCGTCCGCCAGCATGCCCGAGGTGAAATACTGGTTTTCGAAAAACAGGTGCCGTCTCGCCCATGCGATGGCATCCAGATGCAGTTGCCGTACTTCGCTGACGCCTGGGTCGCCTTCGAACACCGGTTCGGTGCGTGAAATGGCGACATCGACATCGGTCAGGTCGGGTACTACACCGTCCGGCCAGAGGTCGCGTCCGGGTTCGGTGAGCGGGATCGCCTCGTTTTCCGCGCGCTGCCATCGCATGCGGGCCAATTCGCCCAGCGCTCGTGCGGCCGGACCGTCCACCACAGCCTGCACGTCATGGAAAGGGCTGTAGGGGCGGCCGTCGCTGTCGCGCCGCAGCGGATTGCAGGCGGCATGTTCCGACGTGTCCCACCGTTCCCGAGTCAGGTCGAGCCCGCCGACAAAGGCCAGGCTGTCGTCGATCACGACCACCTTCTGGTGATGCGAGCCGCCGACCGGGTGTTTGGCATCCATGCGGAAGGCGAGGCGCCGGTGCGTACGCCAGTCCA
>Ga0316604_10001381_pt1 | contig 21669 bp, 25 predicted proteins | sample OWC_soil_day20_C_FD_207650 | JGI IMG/M metagenome (GOLD analysis project Ga0316604, IMG submission 207650) | Wetland soil microbial communities from Old Woman Creek delta, Ohio, United States - OWC_soil_day20_CT | ecosystem: Environmental > Terrestrial > Soil > Wetlands | place: USA: Ohio...
CCCCGCAGTGCAGCAGCAGGTAACAACCACGACCACGCAGGTGGTGGTCTTTACGCAAGACCTTCAGGAGGGAAGTCTGATCACAGAAGATACCGTTACCACCGAAGAGATGGTGGATTACAACCTGCCTGACGGTGCGATGAACAGCGTTGAGGAGGTGATAGGACAATATCTGACTATAGATGCCTGTAAGGGAGATATCCTAACCACTGCGCGGCTGAGTTCTGAATATCCCGGCGCTGACCCGTCTCTGGCTTCGATTCCGGACGGGAAATATGCCATTTCACTCTCTCTGGACACTCAGGCACAAAGTCTTTCCGGTAAAATACGCGCCGGGGATGTGGTTCAAATTTTTGCTATCCTGAACAGTTCTGATTCAACCGATTATGTGGCCACGGCGATTCCGGAACTTCACTATGTGGAAGTATTATCGGTAACCGATGAAGATGGAAAGGAAGTGACGGACGCTGTTAGCTCCGGGGATGACGATGATGAGTTACAGCAGATTGCAACACTGACATTGCTTTGCAATGAGGAACAGGCAGCGGCGGTTGCCGGTTTGGAGGTTAGCGCAACACTACATGCCGCCCTGGTTTCAAGAGGTGACGAGGATAAGAAGACCGCCCTCCTAAAAGAGCAGGCAAATTACTTTTACACGGCAACAGATGAAACAGTGACAGCAGATACAGAAAGTGAGGTAGGATAATATGAATTTAATTGCAGTTTGGGGAAGCAGTGGCAGCGGAAAAACTACCGTTTCTCTTGCTCTTGGCGCGGAACTGGCCAGAGAGCGGAGTGTGTTGATACTGTCCACGGACTCTCGCGCTCCGGCTCTGCCGGTGTATTTGCCAAAGGATGAGGTAAAGTTGAACCGCAATAACTCTCTGAGCGGTTTACTGGAACATCCGGAAATGATTTCCGTGGATTCTCTGCGAGGGCGGCTGCACCTGCACTCCCAAAGTCGTCAGCTGGCTTTTGCCGGGTATGTCTCCGGGGAGTTGCCGGGTATCACCAGCAATGCGGTGTTACATGACAGCGCGATGACGCTGCTGCAGATGCTGCCGCAAGTTGGTTTTGATACTGCCATCGTGGATTGTGACGCCAACGCCGCTTATGACGGTTTGACATTGGCGGCACTGGAGGCAGCTCAAACGGTACTGCGAATCTCAACGCCGACCATCAAGGATTTTGAATATCAGAAAGCGCAGCTTGCCTGGATGCAAAGCAATGCCGCACTGAAGGTGGATCGTCATATCAAAGTGGCAAATCACTCAATGCCCTTCTCCCCATTGGAGGATGCCAAGACACTATTTGGCGGTTTTGATTTTATTCTTCCTTATGCAGATCAGGTGGCGGAACGCATGATGGCCGGGGAACTGCTCCGGGACTTCTACCAGCGTTCCGCCATTGATTTCTCCCGGCAGATCAAGCGGCTTAGTGAACGGGCGAAAGGAGAAGATACGGCGGCATGAGCAGAAACACGGTTTATTCGAATTTCTCCACCATGGGGGATCTGCCCTACGCCAACGTCCTGCGCTCGGTGCAGGGCGGCGTGGCCGGAAGTCTGACCCAGCAGGTGGAGACTATGAAGGAAGAGGAACTCAAGGCCATTATTTTACGGTATATTGGGGAACACGGCGTAACCTGTTCCCTGACCAAAGATCCCAATGTACTGACCGACTATATCTATCATGATATGGCCGAATATTCCTTTATCAGCCGGGAAAAGCTGTTTGACCGACCTGGTTTTGAAGAACTTAACATCAACGCTTGGAACGTAGTTGAGATCATGGAAAATGGGAGAAAGCGGAACACGGATTACTCATTTCTTTCTCCGGAACATGCATTGGACATTCACCGGCGTATCTTCCGGAAAACCAAGACGCCATTTGATGAGACGACCCCCAGGGCTACGGCGGATATTGGAAGTGGTGTACGGATCACGGCTTTGCGCGCGCCGATTGTAGATGCAGATGTGGCCGTCGCCTCGTCGATCCGAAAGGTCAACACCAGCACCAGGACCCCGGATGAAATGGTAACAAGCGGTTCGCTTGTTGAGATTATGATGCGATTCCTACTGTTGTGCGCACGTCATGGTATTTCCTATTGTATCTCAGGAGAAACCGGGGCGGGAAAAACCACTCTGGCCGGAGCCATTTTAAAAGTTGTCTCCATCCTACTGCGCACCATCACCATTGAGCAAGGCAGCCGGGAATGGGATTTTCGCTGTTATGACGTTACCGGAAAGGTCACTAACAGTGTGGTACACATGAAAACGCGGAAGAACGAAACAAATCCCTCTCTGAATATTGATCAGGATGCCCTGGTGCAGGATTCGCTCCGCTTAGATCCCGAAGCAATTGCGCCCGGCGAAGTTCGGGGCAAAGAAGCGTTTGAGGTTATGGAAGCCGCAAACACAGGTCATATGGTTGTGACCACTGTCCATTCCAATGGTACTGAGGATACCCCGGAGCGCATCGTCACACTGGCGAAAAAAGCCTACGACATGGACGACAAGACATTATTCGGACTATGCAGCAAGGCGTTTCCCATTTTAGTTCATATGGAAATGCTGGCCGATAGGACGCGGCGGGTGACGGAAATCCGGGAAGTGACCGGCTGCATAAATGGAGAAATCCAATCCCAGCTGCTGTTTGCCTATGTGGTCAGTGACAACATTTACGAGGGTGATGAATGTGTCCGGACGGTAGGCAAATTTAAGCGTGTCGCGCCTATTTCGGACAGGCTTGCTCAAACCATGCTGAAAAGGGGCGCAAGACGGTCTGACATTGAGCCATTTCTGCAGCCTGCCGAGGAAGGGGGTGAAATAATTAAATGAACTTTTTGATGATAACGCGCTTCCTGTTTTTTTCCCTATTTGTTACAGGCGGCTTTATGATTCTGGGATTCTCAGCAAGTTCATTCCAAATCCCTGATTTGAAACAGATCATATATCGTTTATCAGAATTCGTACACAGTATTGCAGGGAAAAAGAGTAAACGGGAGACGGCCAAGGATATTATTGACCGGATCAATGGAACAACAAAAGAAAATATTTTCGTGCGCAGCCGGAGAGAAGCCCAGAGCATCTACAGTCAAACCGGGCAGAGCCGGACGCTCCGAAAAACGATCGTGCTCTCATGGGCAGCTGCTGCGGCAGGCGGGGTGGTTGGCCTTACCATGCATAATGTACTGCTAGCGGCGGTGTTGGCCATGGGAGGCTACTGTATACCGCTCTGGTGGTCACAGTTTGACCTGTATCGCTATGAGCGGTATGTAAACGAGGAGTTGGAAATTGCCCTGAGCCTGATCACAACCAGCTACAGCCGCAACAATGATATTTTGGCCGCTGTCGAGGAAAACATTAACAGCATTCATTCCCCGGTTCAAATGGCATTCATCCAGTTTATTAATGGTCTAAAGTACATTAACCCCAACGCTCCCCAGCAAATTGAGAAGCTAAAGGATGCGTTTGACAGCAACATCTTGCATCAATGGTGCGATGCGTTGATTCTCTGCCAGGAGGATCACACGCTCCGCGCAACACTGCCGCCGATCGTTGCCAAGTTCTCTACCCAGAAAGCGCAGCAGGAAGCCAATAAGACCAAAATGATGATGCCCACTCGGCAAACCGTCAGGATGATTGCACTGGTATTGTCTTTTATCCCAATGTTCAAGATGATGAATGCTGACTGGTACGCCAACCTGGTCAATACTCTGCCCGGACAGGCATCGCTCATTGCTACTGCGGTGGTTTCTCTGCATACGATTAATGTGTCGATACGGTTAAGCAAACCGGTTGAGTATAACGTCTGAGGAGGCTCAAATGAATCTGATTCTTATTATCATGTTGGCGCTGGGCGGATATTGGCTGATCACTGCTCATGTAGGCGGTGCATACTGGCCAGCGGCAATTGCAATCCGAAAACGAATGCCAAAGCCGCCAACATCAACGGAGCGTATTGCCAACTTTCTGGGGCATCGCATTGCCCCCTACATTGTCATTGATGATCCGGCACAATACAATCAGCTCCGGGATGCGCTGAAAAACATTGGCAGCAACGAATCTCCAGAACTGTTCAAAGCCAAAGCGGTCTGCAAGGCTGGATTGATTGCAATTGCGTCGGCTTGTCTGATGCTGCTCGTATCTGCGCTGATTGGGGTCATTACATTCATCACAATTTTTGTAGCGCTGTACCAACAGGAAATGAAGCGGCTGGACAAGCAGCTGGCCGAGCGGCGTAAGATAATTGAACGGGAGCTTCCCCAATTCGCCAGCACAATATGCCAGAGTCTCCGCTCAACCAGAGATGTAGAGTCTATTTTAGCAAGCTATCGTAAAGTTTGCGGCCCAACTTTGGCCGGAGAAATTGAACATACGCTCAACGACATGCTCACCGGCAGTCCGGAGCGGGCGTTGCGCGCGCTGCAAAGCCGTGTAAACAGTCCACAGCTCAGTCAATTAGTCCGTGGCTTGATCTCCGTTCTCCACGGAGAGGAGCAGAGCTTATACTTCCAGATTCTATCCACGGAGTTTTTAAAAGCACAGGACGAGGAGGTATCCAGAGAGCTGGAGAAACGCCCGGAGAAGCTGTATCCAAATCTGGGATTATTATTCGGATGTCTCCTATTTATGCTCACCGTCGCAATTGGATTCTATATCAAACAACAGCTTGCCGCTTTCTGATGAATGCGGAAGCCATATAAACCAAATAAAAATTAGGAGGAAATTATCATGAAAAAGTTCTTTACCAACACTGTCAACTCCATTCGTTCCACGGTGGAACTCAAAAAGCAGACCGTCCAGAAATGCGCGGTTACCCGGAAGTTGGCGGATCAGAGCGGAGAATTTGTAGTAAATCATGCCGTGGTTTTTGCTATTATCATTGGGGCTGCTGCCATTGCGATCGTACTTATAAACAATTATATGGAAGGGGATCTCGTCGATATGGTTACAGATAAACTTGCTGACCTTTTCGGTTAACTTCGTCGGCTCAGGCACAGCAAATGGAACCAGCGCACGGCCAATTCCTCGTGCGCTGGTTTTGTATCATTTCATCTAATCTTGGCAATTATTTGTAATGGATGCTACGATAGGAGGGAAAAAATGTTTGAGTTCTTATGTTCGGAGGTATGGATGGATGTAGTTGTTGGAACATTGATTGGCGTGGCAATTACCGGAGTCTTTACCGTTGCATCTGTGCTCATTGGCGGTTGGCCTAAAATTAAGGATATCAACCACAAGCTGGAGCTTCATAGCCAGGATACCAAGAACAACACAGAATTTATGTCCAAAGAACATTCTGACTTATCTCGCGAACATGACATTTTGAGTAACAAATTGTCCCGTACTCATGAACAAATAGGAAGTGTTGCTCAAGATGTGAAATATCTCCGAGACGAGCAGATCAAGCGGAATGAGCGGCAAGCCATCATGACAGGTCAGCAGTTAGACATCCAAAAAACCGTGGAACACATTAAATCATTAGCTTCAGATGTTGGTCGTCTTCAATTAGAAAACGATCAACTGCATAAACGTGTGACATTCTTGGAGCGACAAAATATGCAGTTACAAAATCAATTGAATCAAAACCAATCGCATAATCGTGATGATGAATGGGAAATGGAACCTTAAACCAGCGCACGGCAAGCAAGCCGTGCGCTGTTCATTTTATGGGAGGAGTTCAATGAATGTTTTAAAAAGTGATAAAGGCGAGTTTACACTGAATGGCGCTTTTATGTTAATTTTAGTTATAGGTTTAGTTGTTTTTTTTACTTCAATCATCAGCATCGGCGTTCAAAAGTCTAAAGTGGACAGCATTGCGTCAGATCTTACCCGCTATATCGAAATCAGAGGAAAATATGACAGCAGTGTAACGGAGGAACTGGAGCGGCTGGAAACGGCGGCTGGCATGGATTTGACAATGACCATAGACGCCGATTATTATAGCTCGTCAGAACAGACGATACAATTCGGGGACGCATTTACGATTACACTGACCTATCCAACCTCGTTTGGCATGGGCGGACTTCTGAGTGTTCCCATAGAGCTGCACGGGATAGGCTCCGGAAGGAGTGAGCAGTATTGGAAGTAGTCAAGCGGAAATTGGCTGATGAGAGCGGCGAAATCGCCCTAAGAGGGTCAGTCATTCTTATTATCTTTATCATTTTGCTTCTGGGTGTTCTGCAGGTAATTCATGCGTACAACACAGTATCAGAGGTAAAGGAAAAAACCAATGAAGCAGTCTTAGCGGCACTGGCTAGTAATGCGTCCAACATATACGATGGAGTTCGAGAAAGTACCTGGAATGCGCGGCAATATGAGGACGGCAATTGGGAATCAAGCGTTGATACGTCGCAAGTATTAAACCAATTAGTGATCTCAACCGGTGGGGTGCTGACAAGTACGGATGAGATTTTTAAAGAAGAATCGTACCAGATAACCGATCTGTCAACGTCCTGCCAAAACACTGAAGATGATGGATTGATTTTTACCACGACCGCGAAGCTGGAGATATTCTTTCACATAGGCAGTATTATAGACGTAAAAATCCCATTAAACTTGGAGGTGGTATCAACGTATGATACAAAATATTAAACGTTATTGGTACGCAATCATCATCAATCCATTAGAGGTTACGATGCTGACCGGATTCTTCGCATTGCTAATCATTTTTTTCCTTACATATGACTCCTTTTGGTATATCCTAGCCTTCATTTACGCAATACCGTTTGCAATTTTGGAGAAAACATTACCCAAAGGAATTCCAAAAACCTCCGCTGTGCCACTGACCTCGCTTTTTTATGGCATACGCTCCCCATTCTCAGGACGTGTTACAATCCTTCAAAAACGTCCGGATGGCAACTATGACTGCCACGACCTCATTAGGCTCATATTGGCCCAGCAAAGCTTGCTTCCCGCTGCATTGATTAAAAAGCCAGGGAAATACCGCGCGATTACACATGAAACTATCATACTTCGCCTTCAAAGTATGCCAGAGGCACAGATTGAGAACATAAAGCCGATCTATCAGGGAAATATGTCGGCTAATTTAAATTATATGACAAAGAAAAAGTGTAGACGCTGTCAGCAACCCTGTCCCGCAGCAATTGGGCGTAGAACGGAGCGACAGTTTTTTGATGTCAAATTTTCGATTAAGTAAAGGTGGATTGCATGAAATCTGATCATACCTCTGACGGTAACAAGGTTGAAATTTTAGAGGATCTCATTTATTCATTGCTCTGCAATGGGAAAGTTAACATTGCAGATATTGATCAGCCAGTGCGAATGCGCAATATCCAATTTTACTGGTATGCGCGCCGACATTGTGGCTATTTGAAGTCAGCGAGGGATAGGAAACGGTACCATTCTATACTAAAATTGATGAATGAAGACATTGCCGCGCGGTATGAAGCGGGACTTGATAACAGTATGTTCGTTGAGACATTTAATTGTTTTACCCGGCTGGCAATGAGAAATATGAGGTATAGATGGTTATGTTTTTTCGAAAAAAGTAAAAAGAAAAAGTAGAAAAATTCGATAAGGAAAAATAGGTGTGCCTTATATCCCCATGGCTAAAGCTAGGGGTTTTACGGCACATCTGATAAAATCAACCAAGTATATGGTGGTATCTTATTTTCTTACTTAATCTAACTAAACACTGCCGTCAGCTCTGTCCCGCCGCAATTGGGCGTAGAACGGAGCGACAGTTTTTTGATGTCAAATTTACTATTTTACATGGAGGAACCAATGAAATTTTTACGTGAACCAAAAAAAGATTGTATCTCTTACCGACTCGATCATAAAAAACAAAAACCGCAATGTGATTGTTTGAAGGAAATGCTCTGCATGACCATGGGGCGCTGCCCGTTTTATTGTCGGTGTGCTAATATAGTCTCAGATAGGGTGCTATCCAAAGACGCTCAATTACATCTAGCATTGGCGGAATCGAAGTAATCGAAAGAAGTGATAACTTGAGTTTTCAGATTATAAAAGGGGACATTACAACCTGCCTGGTAGACGCTATTGTAAACGCTGCCAACACCACGCTTTTGGGCGGTGGTGGTGTTGATGGAGCTATCCATCGGGCAGCAGGCCCTGAGCTGCTGATGGAGTGTAAAACACTCAATGGCTGTGAAACGGGACATGCTAAAATTACGGCAGGGTACCGACTGCCGGCAAGGTATATCATTCATACTCCCGGCCCCATCTGGCGCGGCGGAAATCACAATGAGCCAGAGCTGCTTGCTTATTGCTACCGCAATTGTTTGTATCTGGCTGAGAAAAATGGGTGCCGTTCCGTTGCGTTCCCATCCATAAGCACCGGCGTTTACCGGTTTCCCCTGGACTACGCTGCCGCGATTGCCGCAAAAGAAATTATAAAGTTTTTGGAGCATTCTAACGTCGTCTGTGAAGTCACAATGGTTTGCTTTAATGACCGGACTAAGACAGCATATGATAACGCATTGATCAAACATTAATGATTAATAACAAGTTTCATATTGATTGATACCTCTGCTGGGAACGGCAGAGGTTTTTTATTTGTAGGAGGGGAAAAATAAACGCGATTTTAAAGTATCCGGGGGCAAAGTGGCGACAGAATATCTTGTTTTGCGTAGCTTTATCATGATTTGTTATTGTTTTGTTTTGATAATTTTTATATAATAGCATGAGAAATAGTAAGGAGTATGACCAATGAATATACTGCTCGTAGAGCCGGATTACAAGAATAAATATCCTCCTATGGGATTGATGAAAATAAGTACCTATCATAAACAGAGACAAGATATAGTCTTTTTTTATAAAGGGAAAATGCCAAATGATCAGTTTACTAAACTTAATATTGATCGTGTTTATATTATAACCCTGTTTACTTTCCATTACAAAAAAACACTTGAAACAATAAAATATTACAGCAAAAAGATTAATCCTTCCCATGTTTATGTTGGTGGAATTATGGCGACACTTCTGACTGAGAAACTGCAGCAAGATGTTGGAAGTTGCCCCATTTTAACAGGGCAATTAACCGACGCAAGCGTTTTAGGATTCGACGATCACACTAATATTGATACCCTCCCATTAGATTACAGTATTCTTGACGAAATTGAATACGATTATCCTGCAGGTGATAACTACTTCGCTTATACTACAAGAGGGTGCCCAAACCGTTGTTATTTTTGTGCAGTACCTATTTTAGAACCGACTTACCAGACTACGAATAATATTCAGGATCAAATATACAATGTAAATGAACACTTTGGAAGTAAGAGAAATCTTCTTCTTCTGGATAATAATATTTTTAATTTATCGATTCAGGACATGCAAATACTTGTAAATGATTTACATGCGGTTGGCTTCACACAAGAGCCAACATTTATAAAGCAGTCTCAATACGCACAATATTTGATTAAAAGGAACAATCCAAAGTTACATCCAAAGGTTCTTACAAAAACCATCGGCTATTTAGAGGAAGTTGGAGAAAAAATAACAAATCATGAAGATCAACAAACCTACAGCAAGTTTCTAGATCACTTATCAATAACTGAAAATAAAGATACATATATATTTGAACAACAGGAATTTATTAATGGTGTTTTAAAGCGCAATTTGCAGAATCGACCACTGAAGCGATTCATAGACTTTAATCAAGGATTGGAGGCAGCACGGATTACAATGGAAAAGATGTCGATTTTATCGCAATTGCCGTTGAATCCAGTGCGAATAGCCTTTGATCACTATAATCCCCAGGCAGTTGAAAATTATTGTCGAGCTATAAAAATTGCGCATCAGTGTGGAATCAACAATTTTTCGAATTATATCCTTTACAATCTCGACGATACGCCCGATGCATTATGGCATAGACTAAAACTCAATATCGATCTTGCAAAGGAATTAAAAATATCCATTTTTTCTTTTCCTATGAAATATATTCCCACTACTGAGATTGATCGCAATCATATAGGTCCATATTGGAACAAGAAATATTTACGAGCTATTTCAGCCATCCTTTTGGTAAAGAAAGGAGTGGTCGCCCAAGGGGAAAATTTCTTCAATAGAGCATTTGGAGCTTCATTAGAAGAATTTCATCGTATACTACTATTACCTCGTGATTTTATTATCTATAGAAATTTTTACGAAGAAACCGGGCTTACCCAACGATGGGATGAGATATACCTCCAAATGACTTCTGATGATAAGAAAGAACTGATCTTCGCCCTAACTGACGCTAATTATCAAATACAAAATGAGCATGTACGTCAAATCAGTCAATATTATCAAAAAGATTATTACTATAAAGAGTTGGCTAAGGATGGATGATGTATCATCCATCCTTAGCCAATTGTTTCGAAGTTAAAAAGCCATTTAATGAAAGGAATTAATAAATTTCTGCAACAGATCTTTAAGCCCTTGCTTTGCTAAATTATTTAGAAAAGTTTTGTCAGGTTGGCACTCGGCAGGACGATGAATTACTTTGTCAAGCTGATCCTTTGTTCCGAAGCCGGTAAAACATGCATTAAAATCTTGGGCTAATTTCTTATCGTTGTTAAAATACACTAAATTATTATTGTTATAAAATTTAATCATTTCTACGATCATTTTTCCCAATTCTGGAGTAGATTTACCATTGGATTGACCGGATAATTTTTCATATGCTGTTCCTTTCATTAATTGTCGTGCAACAACCTGTTCAATTAATGATCGCACCAAAAATACAGATGAAATGGGAAACCTAGCGTAAGCAGCAAAGTCTAATGTTGAAGAAATTTTTATAATTTCCTTTGCGACAGAGATTAATCCTTGGTTTATGGGGTCAGCAGGATTGAGGTGATTAATTTGAAGGTCTGCAAAAAAGGATAGTTGCTTCTCTTTCCGAGCAAATACCTTTTGCGCTTGAGCATTATCTACTGTAGACGACGAGGGGCTCGTATTATTTGTTGCTTGTGAATTATCTATCTTATTTCCATGAGCAGATGTTATTTTTTCTTTACTTTCTGATTCTGAAGTATGGCCTTCTTGAGAATTTTCTGTGATTGTGACAGTTGACACGATAGCCGACTCTTTATTTGAATTAATTATGGCTTCGGATTCAGGCAGGGATTCGTTACGGAACTTTAATATTAATGCCTTTAAGCCTGGAATTCGAATATCGGCTTCAATCAATTTTGGAACTTTCTCTTTTCCCTTAATCTCTTCAGTACTAATACGATAGATATCGTTGCTTTTGCGCTCATCAAGTTCAGTATTTTTTTAGCTTCTTGACGTACAAAAAAGGCTTCACCAACCATAAATAATATCTTATGATACAACTCCATTTGCGAGGGCAACGGATTATATTCTAGAGAATTGGGGTCAACTTGAAGCCCAAGTGAATATTTACTTTTATCTCCTAATAACCTTGGCATAAACTCTGATATAATTGGCAATATATTCGCGGTTTCTACGCGCAAATGGGTATGTTTTTCCTTTACCAAATCAAAGATTTTCTTAAATAATATGTAATGTCTAATTTTTTCTTCTATCTTTTTTACATCTTTTACCGAAACATCCATAGCTATTTGAAGGGTCTTTTTCCCTTTTAAAAACTGAGAATAATAATAATTATATTGTTCTATAGTATTCCATTTCTTTACATCCGGCTGTGTATGCTTAGAAGCAATATATTTTTGTGCATCTTTGCTATCACCATAAATAATGAGATTCATTTTTTGAATGTTCCTTTTAGTTTCCTCACTGGCAGTTGGAGTCATTTTCAGTCGCCGTAACTCTGCATTCACTAAAGTGTTATCTAATAAAATTTTGCAGGCTGTAACGCGACGATTTCCTTCAAGTACAATAATTTTGCCTTCGTTAATATATGCAGAAGGAAAGTCTTCATTAAAAAAACCTTTGTTCTCATCTATGCTTTGGGCAAGCTCTAGCACCTCTGCATATTTCACCAGATAGTTAATTATGCTTTCCTGTGTGATTTGATCGGCCATAAGGGCAGATGATGCAAAACGAGGATTATCTTCATCTAAATACACATCATCTAGATCTACAACTGCAAACCTTGCTGATTGAATTTTTTGTAGCCCCTCAATATATTGTAATGACATAATTCCACTCCTATGTATAATTTATGTATGTGTTTTTTGTCATTTTACTATATTGTTTCATTTTTTTAAAGAGGTTTTGAAAATTTTTGGAACACTAAATCTTAAGTGAAAAGAATATGATTAACACCCCCGCTGGTAATCAGCAGGGGTAAGTTTATTTTTGGAGGGAAAAAGATGAACCCGATTATAAAGTATCCGGGGGCAAAGTGGCGGCTGGCCCCGTGGATCATCAACTATATGCCGCTCCATGAAAGCTATCTGGAACCTTATATAGACTACAAATATCATTCAAATTCAATGAGTCCCATAGCACCATAGTCCTCATGGGTAATTGTATTTTTAATTTTTAGGTCACTATCTGCCTGAAACCGGTTAACAGCATCTAGTAAATCTTCTCCATATATTCCGGACAATTTTCCATCAAAATAACCTAATTCTTTAAGCCTTTCCTGAACAGCTAATACATCTGACCCCCTATCTCCTGGCTTTAAATCTTTAAAACCTGTTCCAAATGGGCCATAAGTTCCATTAGTTATTATAACGGGAGTATCTATTGGAACAGTATTGTATAATTCTTTTATATCATTGTTGTACATCCTAATACACCCATGACTAGCAGCCCTCCCAATAGACCACTCACTTGTTGTTCCGTGTATCCCATACGTTCCCCATGGTACATCCAACCCCAACCAATACCCACCAAAACCATTTCCCCACTTTCCTTTATCTGTTATTTTCCATGTACCAATGGGCGAGGGCGTATTCAATGCACCAGATGCTATTGAATACGCCTTTATTAACTGATCATCTTCAAATAAATACAGCTTTTTCTCATCAATCTCAATTAAAATAGTATAATTATTCTGATTATTTGTAATTTTATTAGCTGCCACAATCAAAATACTATTACCAATAATAAATATAATAACGATCAAAAGCAGTAAAAAATACAAAAATCTCTTTTTTATAATTAAAATCAATGCACCTCACCTCTAGCAATTTATATGCAAAAGGAAAATACAATTGCATCTGCCAAAAACATTTCTATATATATCTTTTTGAGTAACTTATATGATCCTTAAAGCCTGGTCTTCTGGATGAATAAGTAAAATGTAGACATAAAGGAGTGCTGCTCACATGAAAACACCCAGCGTAAAACGGCGTCCACGACGTGCGAAATTAGATATCGCACAGGAAACAATGGATCGGGAAATTGCCGTAGTCAATTTCGCCGGTGGCGGCGGAAGCGACGACGGAATCAAGCGTTACATAACCATAATGATTGCAGCGGCCATCAACCATGATCCCGCTGCTATTTTGATGCACAAGACAAACCATCCGTACATGACGCATTTTTGTGAGGACGTGTTCCACGTTGATCCATGGGCGGTCTGTAGGGGACGGCCCTGCGGCCTTGCATGGTTTTCGCCCGACTGCACTCATTTCAGTCGTGCTGCCGGTGGAACTCCACGCAAAAAAGAGATCCGCGGACTCTCATGGGTGATTGTACGTTGGGCTATGACGGTGCGCCCCAGAGTTATCCTCATGGAGAACGTGTCCGAGATCCGCTCCTGGGGGCCGCTCATCACGGACGAGCTGGGGAACAGCTATCCCGATCCGGAGCGGAAGGGAGAAACCTTTCAAGGATTCTTGCGGATTATGACAACAGGGATAGAGCCAGGACACCCAGCATTGCTGGAATGCTGTGAATTTCTCAGCATCGACCCGGACGGCAAAGAGGCGCAGCGTCTGATCCATGGCCTTGGCTATGCAAACGACTGGCGTGACTTGTGCTCTGCTGATTTTGGTGTTCCGACTACACGAAACCGTTTTTATGGCGTATTTCGGTGTGACGGGAATCCAATTCGTTTTCCGGAGGCTACACATGCAAAGCGAGATCATCCGGATGTCCTGGCCGGACTGAAAAAGCCTTGGGTACCTGCCGCCAGTATCATTGACTGGAGCATCCCGGCACCCTCTATCTTTGCAAGTAAGGAAGAAATAAAAGCCCAATTTGGAGTGAACGCCAAACGTCCGTTAGCAGACAACACTTTGAAGCGGATTGCCTGCGGTCTGGATAAGTTCGTTATAAAGTCGGAAAAACCTTTTGTTGTGGAGGTAAATCACGCAGGAGAAGCTTTCCGAGGGCAAGGCATTGAAGATCCGCTTTCTACTATCACGGCAAAGCATGGGCGTGGAATTGTTGATCCTGTGATGCTACCCTTCACGGCAACCAATACAACGAACTCCGTCGGAGCCTGCGCGGCAGATCCGATTAACACCGTCCGCACAGGAGGCGGAGGAGGGCAAATGCTGATGACACCAGTTTTGGCCTGTATCGGGCAAACTGGCGGCGGCAACCGAATACATGACATTCAAGGGCCAGTGCCGACTGTTGTTTCAAAGGCCGAGATCTGTCTTTCTGCTCCCTACTTAACGCAATATCACCAGGAGCAGAATGAGTTTGTTCGTGGACAGCCTCTGGACGCACCGATCATGACAATTGACGGATCAAATCGCTTCGGGCTGGCGGAACCGTATCTGGTCAAGTATTACGGAAACGATGAGCACGGACAGGCTATCGGCCAGCCTATGCACACAATTACCGCAAAGGATAGAATGGGAATTACACTGGCCCATATCTGCAAATTCAAAGGTACGAATATCGGACAGCATCCGGAGACGCCATTACATACCATTACGGCTACCATTGGCGAGTTTGCCATCATACACACCCGGATAGTACGTTATCAGCCCGGCCAGCCTATGGGTCATTGGCCTGAAGTCCGCAAAATGCTGAATCAATATTGCAATTATCACTTAGCGGATAATGAAGTATTGCTTCAATGGATTGCTGGCGCATGGTGGTTTATCTGTGATATTGGCCTGCGGATGCTGATCCCCAGAGAAGCATTTAACGCCATGGGGTTTGCTGTGGACTATATCATTGATCGTGATTATACGGGCAAGCCTTATCCCAGGAATGAGCAGATGAAACGTTGTGGCAACGCTGTATGTCCTGATATGGCCGGTTTACTGGCGGCGGTGAATCTACCCGAATACGCCCGAAAAAAGCCGCTGGAGACGCTTGCAGCGTGGAGAGAGGCCGTGGCGGTATGAAGAAGAGCGAACAAACCTTGCAGCTGGAAGAATCCATTTATCTAGCTACAAATAAGACAGGTGTTTTTGGCTGTTTTGAGGTCACAATTGGATGGAACGGACAAGAGCGTGTAGATTATATCACCTACGACACAAAGGGCGTGTGGCGCTGCTATGAGATAAAAGCCAGTGTCAGCGATTTTCATAGCAGCGCGGCAAAGACATTTGTCGGTCATTATAATTACTTTGTTTTGACACAGGATCTATATTGCAAAGTGGAACATGAGATTCCTGACGAAATTGGTATCTATGTTGGAAAGCGTTGTATTCGCCACGCGAAGCGAAAAGCCCTTGGTGTAGATGAGCAGATTCTGTTCAACTCTCTGATCCGGTCTTTATACCGGGAATACCAACTGAAACGATCACGGGAAGATCATGATTATATCGTAAAACTACAAAGGACAGCAAAGACCGCGCAGGAAGAAAATCAGCGCTTAAAGCGGCAAAGGAACGAGTTGACTGGCGCTATTATAGAGGTTTTCGGTAACGATGGCCGAAAAAAAATCAGAGATTATTTGGACGGAGCGTTACTGCAGGATATTTTTTAACTGTTCTTAGCCACATGAAACTGCTTCCCGCTGCTTGCCGCCAGCGGGAAGTTTTGCATCTGGATCTTTAAAAAGATAGCCCCTGCTGTCTGCCGACAGCAGGGGCTATCTTTACTATAGAATCCTGCTCACGGCCCGATGAGCTCGTACTACTTACTACTTTAACTTCAATGACAGTAATTCTTTGAGTTGTAATTTATAACGATCCACATTTTCGGTTATACGCTCTTTCATGCAGCGATGTATAAGCTTCTCCAATATTTGAATACGTAGCCGTTCTCCCTCGTCAAAAAAAGGCTGTTGCAGGCCTTTCTCCAATATTGTAATAGCTTCCCGTCGAAGCTTAGAACTCTGCTCACTTTCAAAAACGCTCGCCCATTCTATGTAACCCTCGCCCCATTCGGGGGTTGCGGTAAGAGCTGCCTGATAATGAAAATTAAACGCTTCTTGATTGTTTGGATCATATTTCAGATTGGCAAGTAAGGTATGGATTTTAGCTATTTTTTCTCGGTCGCTCGAAAAATACTGGAGCATCTCCGTAAGAATAGAAACCTGTTTTTGAACTGCCCCATCTATATACTTTCCGGATTCTTCAAGCGCTATTGGAACTGTCTTCCCAAGATGAGCGATAAGTATCTTTGACCACTTTTTTTCGTTATCCCATCGAGCAAACTCCTTGTCGCCAAACTGAGTTTGGAACTTCTTCATTTTATCCCAAGCACTTGCAAAAGCCTGGAGTGCCGCTGTCTTATTGAACCTTGAGATCCTCTCACGACCCAAGATTAAGTTTCTTGAAATTTTTTGTCCCATTTCTCCTAAAGTTTTATCTGTCCCTGCCATATTGTTATCCTTCATCCAAAAATTATAGAATAGGTGAAAAAGCCATGCGTGAAAAAGTATTTAAGTTACCAAACTCCCTAATCACAAACCAGAGCAACCTTTCTCCCAGCGCCATAGGTGTTGCAGAAATATTTTATGCCTTTATGAATAAACATCGCAAATTTACCGGAAGTCTAAAGAAAATCGCTCAACTTAGCTATAGATGCGAAGATACGGTGAGTCAAGACGTTTCTCAGCTAGAGAAAGCTGGTTACATCAAAATCATCCGTAACTGGAGATATTCCCAAGAATACGCCAGAAATATCTATACCGCAACCACCTACTATGTTATCCATCCAGTAGAGAAAGATTATACCCTAATCCCCTATTCATGGCTTCAACACAAGCTCACTCCATGCACGTTACAAGTGACTAGAATTTGCCGAATGTTCATGGTGAAGGAACCTAACCGCTCGTACCCATCCCTTCGGAATATTGCGGATACCGCAAGGATCGCAAAGTCCACTGTTTGCAGAGCTATGAAAGATATTATGCACTTGGGCATATTGTTGGTAAAACGCTGCGAAAAGGAGAACGGGGCATTTGCCTGCAACTCATACCATATCCTTAAAAAAATCAAGCAAGCTACCACACCCGACCTGACGAATCGGCACAAACAGCAACCAATTCCTGAACACAGTAAAATCCAGGCAAGCCCCCATTTCTCCTTGGAGTTATCCTACCATACTACATAGACTTAAACAAGAGGTGTATGTGGTCTCATTTTTAGTGAACTAGAAACAGACTAAGATAACGTAGAGATTAAATTAGGAAAGAAAACAAGAATAGACTTAGTATAAACCTATATTGAAACTTCCATATTTTGTAAGTATCAGCGTTAATATGCATGAATTCCGTCGTTTGATGACCAATGACCCTCTGGCATGGGAGAGGTCTGTGTAAAACGGTATTATGAATGAGAAATTAAAAATCTCTTCTGAGGAAGTCCCGCCCCGCGGTAAGCCAAGATCAACACAGCGCCAGGGCCGATCCTCCCGGCCCCGTGCAAAACCCTGTTTTGCATGGATTAGGACGGGTCGGCCCGTTTCAAAAACGCACATGCTGAAAATTTTATCCTAGCTTCCACGGCGACGTTTTTCAGCATAGGTCTAAAGCCAGGGACGAATGCTTTGGGGGAAGCGGAAGACATTGCATGGGTCAATGCGTGTCTTTATAAGGGACAGCTCTTTTTGATTGCCGCCGTAATAGGCATGCATATAGTTTAGGTTTTCAAGGCTTGGAAAATTAATATATGCGCCGTAGGTCAACGATTCTAGCAGTCGATAACGTGGTGAAAACCATGTTCGGTTTCTATCGTCCGCTTCGGGGCCTTCCCAATTGGTGGTCAGCGATATGATATTAAGCGCATCCCGATAGAAAAATGCTGTTTCACACGACGTTTTTTCCTTTATAGCGCCGCCCAGACCATAAAGAGAAATAGTAGCACCCGTGGAACCCTCCGCGAGCTTATCAAGCAGGGATACTATTGCAAGCGATTCGCACTTGGTGAAAGGGATGGAGGCAAAGCGTCCGCCCGTCACAAAATACTCATACGAAGGGTATCCTGCCTCCACAATGCGTGTCGCCTGTAAAAATGTTGTCTCTTCGAAGGTACCGGTAAGTCCGAGAGATAAAAAGTCTGCCAGAGAGGTGCGTGCCTGCTGCTCTGTCCCATAATATATACCGCGCAGGATCAAGCCCTTTCCTTGGCCGGGAATATGCTGTACTCTCGCAATTGGCGTAAAGCAGAAATCGTCTGAGAGCAGCCATTGCTGTATCTGTTGTATAAAACACGCCGCCGTATCGTTATTGACCTTGGAGGCACTTAGCGTTACATACGTGACATTAAACAGTTTAGGTGGCAGACGAAATGTCATCGACGTGACCACGCCAAAATTACCACCGCCACCTCCTCTGAGGGCAAAAAACAGATCCGGTTCCGACACTTTGCTGGCAACGTGTTGCTGTCCGAAGGCATCTACCATGGTTACATTTTGCAGACTGTCGCAGGCGAGGCCAAACATGCGGGCTGAAAGCCCCCAGCCGCCACCCTGTGTTAGCCCAGATATGGCTACGCTTGGGCAGGTGCCGCTTGGAAAGGGGTAGCCAGCTGCGCCTACTGCTTCATAAATGGCACTGTTAAGCGCACCTGGTCCCGCCGTGAGTGTGTCGCCGCCCAAGGATATACTATTCATGCAACCGACATCAATCACTGCAGCGCCGTTCCCCGCAGAAAACCCCTCGTAATTATGCCCTCCGCTTCTTATGCGCAGGCAGTTTCCTGTCCGGACTGCTTCTTGCACCGCACAGACGACATCCTGTTCACTGGTGCAATAAGAGATACTTGAAGGATATTTTTCTATTGCGCGGTTAAATTCCTGCCGCGCCGTACGATATTTTGCTGAATCAGGCCGAATAACCGATCCACAAAAATTCACTTTCATCTGTCCATCCACTCCATTTGTGTGATACAGGACAATTAGTTATTCTGCACTATACAGTATGCAAAAAAAATATATCGGTGATGGTCATTGTCTGTCTGTGAACGATGCTCAAGCTAACGTCACGGTTTGCTTTTGCACAATGTTTTTGCCATGTTTATATTTCAGTTTTGTTTGACCTTGTAATTTTTTGGTGGTATGATATTTTCATTTCAAAATGGAGGGGATAATATTGAAAAAACTGGCTTCTGTCTTTCTTGCACTAATCATACTCTTCGGATCCGCAGGCTGCACTAGCACGAGTCGCAGTGCTTCAAGCGAAAAGGCATCTTCCACAGCGACAGCCGCAACAGCTACCGCATCCGGTGCTGATTCTACTGCATCCGAAATGAAGGTTCATTTCATTGATGTCGGGCAAGCTGATTCGATCTTGATCCAGTCTGACGGGCATAATATGCTTGTGGACGGCGGCAATGACGAGGATGGTGCAACCGTTGTAAGCTACCTGGAATCACAGGGCGTTGAATCACTGGATTACATCATAGCAACTCATCCTCACGAGGATCACGTTGGCGGTCTTGATGATGTTATAAACACTTTCGATGTGGAAATAATTATCGCGCCACAAAAAGAAAGCACCACACAATCATTTGAAAGCTTTTTGGACGCTGTTTCACACAAGGGTTTGTCCCTCACTGCTCCTATTGTTGGCACTACCTATAATATTGGAGATGCCTCATTCACTATTCTTTCACCAAATGGTGACTACGGTGATGAATTAAACGACTGGTCAGTTGGAATAAAATTGGTTAACGGATCTAACTCTTTCGTTATGTGTGGAGATGCTGAGGAAAATTCCGAAAAAGATATACTTGATAACGGCATTGATATCTCAGCCGATGTTTTAAAGATTGGTCACCATGGCAGCAGTACAAGCACCAGCCAGAGTTTTTTAGACGCAGTAAACCCAACCTATGCCGTAATCTCCTGCGGTGCCGGAAATGATTATGGACACCCTACCGCCGAGACACTAAATAAGCTTGCAGCGAAAGATATTAAGCTGTTCCGCACTGACGAGCAGGGAACCATTATAGCGACGAGTGACGGAACCACGATAACCTGGAACGTTGATCCGGTCGCTGACACAGCCGCGAACCCTGGCACTACCACCTCCTCAGAATCGGGTTCTACGGCATCCACAGCAGCCGCTTCTACAACAAGCTCAGTTACTGCTTCATCGGAGGTAGCAGCCCCTTCCACCCCAGCCACCAGTGAGGACAGTACACCGGCCAGCGCAACAACTTCTGTTGAGAGCTCCACAAGTGAGACAACCTCGACCACCTATGTTCTTAATACAAATACAAAGAAATTTCATCGTTCTGGGTGTAGGTACGTAAAGCAGATCAAAGCGTCCAACTATGCAACGAGCGATAACCGGGATGAAATTATAGCCGAAGGATATGAGCCATGTAAGGTTTGCGATCCTTGATGGAGGCCAGAATGAAATATGTGATTGATCGAATTGAAGGAGTTGTGGCAGTTTGCGAGGCCGAGGATAGGACGATGCACAATATCCCTCTTCCCAAGCTTCCTATGGGCGTCAAAGAGGGGGATAAGATCAGCGAAACTGGAAAAGGCTTTGTCCTGGTTGATAATTCTGCGGATCGGGAGCGGATTAAGTCGAAAATGAATGGTCTTTTTAAGCGAGAAAGCGAAGAATAGAATTAAGCAGGAGAGACAGCAGTGATCGACGGAAATAAACCTCTCGCCACTGTAAATGATTTTATCTGCGTCAAGCTCGGCAATGCTGTTTGCGCTGATGGAACAGAGGTCGATGGGAAGAAGACGATGCAAATTTATGAAAACTACTTATGGGGCCATGAATTTGTTTGGTTCTCCACAGATTCTCTGTATGCTGGTATGGCAAAAAAGCAAGTGGATCACTACAATGGCATAATCGAAGGCAAGGAATGTGATTTGCGTATTCTTTTTGCCTATAACGATGGTTACAATAATGACATTCAATATAGTGCAAAGGTGTTACAAATAGTTTCGTCACCTGAGCCAATTAGCGCTCCTGACCTTATGCTTCCGGAACACTATTATGGTTCCCACAAAAAAATCTGGATTAAAATATCCGAGCTTCAAAAAGAAGATATTATATCGGCAAAATCTTTTGTCATTCGGGCAACAGGCCGAAATCTACAAGAAGTTATGAACAAATCACAGTTTCATTTTGGGTACGTATCTTACCTATAAATATCCACCGTGCTTTATGTGTCGGACGGTTTTCGTCCGCACCCCTTCTCTAAAACCTCCTGCATCGTCACTCCAAACAGCTCCGCGAACTTCATGACATGCCTAATGGTATATTCAGTATGCTCCCCCGCAAGAATGGCTTTTATATGATGTGGCGCTATCTCGGTACGGCGGGACAAATCGGCTTGGGTTACATTGTTTTCGGCCATGTAGGTTTTAAGACAATCAGATAAGTGCGGCAAGTAGATGGACATAAAATATTCCCTCACTTCTATTTTTGTAATTTA
>Ga0316604_10001382_pt1 | contig 21668 bp, 17 predicted proteins | sample OWC_soil_day20_C_FD_207650 | JGI IMG/M metagenome (GOLD analysis project Ga0316604, IMG submission 207650) | Wetland soil microbial communities from Old Woman Creek delta, Ohio, United States - OWC_soil_day20_CT | ecosystem: Environmental > Terrestrial > Soil > Wetlands | place: USA: Ohio...
TGGTGCCCCGAGCCAGACTCGAACTGGCACACCTTTCGGCGGCGGATTTTGAATCCGCTGCGTCTACCGATTCCGCCATCGGGGCAAATGGAGGCCGGATTATCCACGAATCACTTCTTTGGTTCAAGTGTATTGGTGCAAGGAAATGATTTGGCCAAGGCGCTGGCGACCAGCATGGCCGTGCTGCCGCTCGGATTCGGCGGCAGATGCTCGAAGTGGGCGAGAACGGCGCGGACCAGGCGAGCTGACAGATCGCTCTCGTCGGGCAGGCAGAAGGCGTTGAGTTTGACCCCTACCTTGTCGGCCAGGTAGTCGCTGACGGCATAGCCGTCAGCAAAACCGGCGACGTAGGAAATGCAGCGGCCACTCTTTAGCGATTCGTAGGGATTGCTGGTCTTTTTGTTAGCGAACAGTTCATCGGCCGCCTGACAGTCTTCACGCAACTCTTTCACCGAGTAGGCCTGGGCCGGTGCGGCGAAGATGGCGAGCAGGCCGACGATCAGGACGCCGAGGGTTCGCTTCATGCTTTCTCGAACCAGCTGAGCTGTTCGTGCAGGCCGACGACACTGCCAACCACAATCAGGGCCGGTGGTTTGATGCCGGACTCCTCGATGCGATGCGGCAGGGTGCCGAGCGTGGCAAGCAGGGTTTGCTGGTCGGGCAGCGTGCCGTTGCGAATAACGGCGGCCGGCGTCAGCGAGGGCAGACCGTGATTGATCATCTGGCGGCAGATTTCACCGGCGGCGCCGATGCCCATGTAGAAAACCACGGTTTGCCGTGGGCGGGCCAAAGCCGGCCAGTCGAGATTGACGGTGCCGTCCTTGAGGTGGCCGGTAACGAAGGTGACCGACTGGGCGTGATCGCGGTGAGTCAGCGGAAAACCCGAGTAGGCGGCGCAGCCGGCAGCGGCGGTGACGCCCGGCACGACTTCGAAGGGGATACCGGAGGCAACCAGCGTTTCCAGTTCCTCACCGCCACGGCCGAAGATGAAGGGGTCGCCGCCTTTCAGGCGAACGACCGAGAGCCCTTCCTTGGCCAGGTCGACCAGCAACTGGTTGATCGAGTCCTGCGGCAGCGTGTGTTTGGAAGCTTCCTTGCCGGCATAGATACGGCGGGCATCGGCCCGGGCCAGGTCCATGATGCCTTGACCAACCAGGTGGTCGAAGACCAGGGCATCGGCCTGGCTGATCAGGCGGGCCGCCTTGACCGTCAAAAGATCCGGGTCGCCAGGGCCGGCGCCGATGAGCCAGACTTTGCCGGCAGCGAGAGTGTCGTGTTTGTCCATGTTGTCTTTGTGCCTTTGGGCGGCCATCCTAATCCGTCATTTGGCGCCTGCCAATAGGAGGCCGCAATTGTCTGTGGTGGTATCTGCCAAAAGCACTATATGACTAGTTATAAATAACTATAAGCGACTGAATATTATGGATTCCTGATGGGTAAAATCTTGATGGGAATCAAGGATGGGAAACGGGCTCAGGTTCAACCTAGCGCCCATCGCGTTGGGGGATACGGCGCGCCATTTTTTGTTCTAGGAGAGGAAAGATGAAAAAATCTGTTGTGGGGATGCTCGCATTGACGGCCATGGTTTCTGCCATGGGTTCTGCTTTTGCTCAGGATGCTGCGAAGGCGCCTGAGATGACTGCTGCCGAGAAGGAGCAGGCGAAGAAGATTTACTTCGAACGCTGCGCCGGTTGTCACGGTGTATTGCGCAAGGGTGCCACCGGCAAGAACCTCGAGCCGCACTGGTCGAAGAAGGACAAGGACGGCAACGTGACCGAAGGCGGTACGCTGAAGCTTGGCCAGAACCGTCTGGAAAAGATCATCGGTTACGGTACCGATGGCGGCATGGTTAACTTTGACGACATCCTGACCAAGGAAGAAATTTCCCTGATGTCGAAGTACATCCAGAACACGCCGGATGTGCCGCCCGAGTACAGCTTCAAGGAAACTCTGGATTCCTGGAAGGTGATTGTTCCGGTCGACAAGCGTCCGACCAAGCAGATGAACAACATCAACCTGAAGAACGTCTTCTCGGTCACCCTGCGTGATACCGGCGAAGTGGCGCTGATCGACGGCGACACCAAGGAAATCCGTTCCATCGTCAAGACCGGCTACGCGGTGCACATTTCCCGCCTGTCCGCTTCCGGCCGCTATGTGTATGTTATTGGTCGCGATGGCCGTCTGAGCCTGATCGACCTGTGGATGGAAAAGCCGGCCGTCGTGGCTGAAGTCAAGATCGGTTTCGATGCCCGCTCGGTCGATACCTCCAAGTTCAAGGGCTTTGAAGACAAGTACGCCATCGCCGGTTCCTACTGGCCGCCGCAGTACGTGATCATGGACGGCGACACGCTGAAGCCGCGCAAGGTCGTTTCCACCCGCGGCATGACCGTTGAGGGCGAATACCATCCGGAACCGCGCGTCGCTTCCATCGTGGCTTCCTTCATCAAGCCGGAATGGGTTGTGAACATCAAGGAAACCGGCCAGATCCTGCTGGTCGATTATTCCGATATCGAAAACCTTAAGACGACCACCATCGCTTCCGCCAAGTTCCTGCATGACGGCGGCTGGGATGCTTCGAAGCGTTACTTCCTGGTGGCGGCCAATGCCTCCAACAAGATTGCCGCGGTCGACACCAAGACCGGCAAGCTGGCCGCGCTGGTCGATGTCGCCAAGATTCCGCACCCGGGTCGCGGCGCCAACTTCGTTCATCCGAAGTTTGGTCCGGTCTGGGCAACGGGTCACCTCGGTGCTGACGTCGTGACGCTGATCTCGACGCCGTCCGAAGACAAGAAGAACGCCAAGTTCAAGGAATACAACTGGAAGGTCGTTCAGGAAATCAAGCACGTACCGGGTAACCTGTTCGTCAAGACGCATCCGAAGTCGAAGCATCTGTGGGCCGACTCGGCACAGAACTCCGACAAGGATCGTGCCGAATCCGTTTCCGTTTGGGACATGGCTGATCTTTCCAAGCCGAAGGCTATCCTGAACGTTGCCAAGGATTCCGGTATGCCGGAAGCCAAGGCAACCAAGCGTGCCGTGCATCCGGAATACAGCGCGGACGGCAAGGAAGTCTGGATCTCCCTGTGGGGCGGCAAGACCGACCAGTCGGCCATCGTGGTCTATGACGATGCAACGCTGAAGGTCAAGAAGGTGATCACCGATCCGAAGATGATCACCCCGACCGGCAAGTTCAACGTCTACAACACCCAGCACGACATCTATTAATCGGCTGACGATTATTTGATCTGTCGCAAGGCTACGGGGGCGCAAGCCCCCGTAGCATTAGTGGCATCGGCATTACGATAACGACATGCCTGTAATCGAAGGTTTTTTGAGTGGAGACACCACGATGAAAAAGAATTTTGTATCTCTGGCTGTGATGGGCGCTTTCCTCGCTATGGGTTCGCAAGTGGCGCTGGCCGCTCCCGATTGGAGCAAGGTGCCGAAGAAGGATCTCTACGTCTTCCATCCGGGTGCTGCCCCCATCGAATGGGCAAGCGGCAAGGGCGACCATAGCGGTGCCAGCGGCCTGAAAAAGGGTGAGGCCTGTGCCGGTTGCCATATCGAAGACGGCAAGCTGAGCCTGGACCTGAAGCGTCTGGCCAGCAAGGAAATGGAGCCGAAGGGGGCGCCGAAGACGATGAGCTACCCGGTTGGCGTGCAGGCGGCTTATGACGCGACCAATCTTTATGTTCGTCTGACCTTCAAGGCGCCGGGCGGCGGCTTCGATCATTCCGACAAGGACAACGAGGTCAAGGCCAGCGTCATGTTCCCGAACGACAAGGTGCCGATGGGCGACCAGGTCGGCTGCTGGGCGAGCTGTCACAAGGATGTCCGCACCATGCCGGGTGCCGACGAGAAGAAGACCAAGTATGTAACGGCGGGCGCGATGGACCTGATGCAGTGGCGCAGCGGCGGCGGTGGCAAGGCCGTCGATGGCATGGTCAGCGACAAGCGCAACATGGAAGGCGGCAAGGCTGGCGTGACGGCAGAAGGCGCCAAGGCCGGCGACACCTACACCGTGACCTTTACCCGCAAGCTGGCGGGTGGCGTCAATCTGGCAGCCGGCAAGGCCGTACCCTTCGGTATCGCCATTCACGCCGACAATGCCGGCGGACGTTTCCATCACATTTCCTTCGGCCACACGCTGGGTCTGGGCGCCGATGGTGATGTGAAGGCTGCCAAGCAGTAATTGCCTTGCCCTCCGGCGCATCATTGTTTACCGGATGGCTTGTCTTGAAACGAGCGCCCGCCCTGCTGGCGCTCGTTGCCTTTTCTGCCTTCGGGCAGACGACGCACGACGTGGTGATCGAGGGCTACCAGTTTGTCCCCGCCGAGTTGACGATCCGCAGCGGCGATACCGTCAAATGGAGCAACCACGAGAAGCGGACCAGCCATTCCGTACTTTTCCCGGCAGAAGGTGGCCGGGAGTCCGAGCGGCTGTTTCCAGACGAAAGCTGGCAGCGTCAATTTAATCAGCCCGGGCGCTACCTCTATCATTGCGGGCCGCATCCGGAGATGAAAGGTGTCATCGTTGTCGAATAAACTGGTTTTTGCCCTTTTCCTGCTGTCGACCGCAGCAATGGCCAGCGAGCCGACGCCGGCCCGGCAAAAGGAGCTGGTCCATCTGGTGCGCCAGGATTGCGGCTCCTGCCATGGCATGACGCTGCAGGGCGGCCTCGGTCCCGCCTTGTTGCCGGCCAACTTGCGCGACAAGCCGGCCGAAGGCCTGGCCGCAACGATTTATTATGGCCGGCCGGGAACACCCATGCCGCCGTGGCAGCAATTCATGTCCGAAGCCGAAGCGGCGTGGATCGTCGATAAACTGATGAGCGAATTCCCCAAATGAAAACGATGCGCCTGTTCCTGTCTTTGCTCCTCGCCCTCTTGCTGAATGCCTGCGCCGGCCCGCAACTGCGCGGCACCGGCGATCTCGGCCTGGTCATCGAGCGCTCTAGCGGCCATGTCACGCTGGTCAATACCAGCGCTCGCCAACCCTACGCCCGCATCGAAGGACTGGGCGACCTATCGCACGCCTCCGCCGTCTATTCGCGGGACGGCCGCTATGCCTTCATCTTTGGCCGCGATGGCGGACTGACCAAGATCGACCTGCTGGAAGCAAAGATCGTCAAGCGCGTCATCCAGTCCGGCAACGCCATCGGCGGCTCGATTTCGCAGGATGGCCGCATCGTCGTCGCCCAGAACTATGCGCCGGGCGGTATCAAGGCTTTCGATGCAGAAACGCTCGAACTGCTCTCCGAAGTGCCGGCCGAATACGCCCCGGGCAAGTTTTCCAAGGTGGTCGGCCTGGCCGACGTGCCGGGCAACAAGTTCGCCTATGCGCTGTTCGAGGGCGGCGAGATCTGGGTGACCGATTTCAGCCAGCCGAAACAGCCGACGACGCAGCGCTATCCGGCCGGCAAGCAGCCTTACGACGGCTTGGTGACCCCGGATGGCCGTTACTTCCTGGCCGGCCTGTTCGGCGAGGACGGCATCGCCATGCTCGACCTCTGGCAGCCGGAAAAGGGCGCTCGCAAGATTCTCGAAAACTATGGCCGTGGCGAGGAAAAGCTGCCGGTCTTCAAGATGCCGCACCTGCGCGGCTGGTCGGTGGCGCAGGGCAAAGCCTATCTGCCGGCGATCGGTCGGCACGAAGTGCTGGTCGTCGATGTCGCGACCTGGAAGGAAGTCGGCCGCATTCCGGTGCGCGGCCAGCCGGTCTTCGTCATGGCGCGCCCGGACGGCCGCCAGGTGTGGGTCAATTTCGCCTTCCCGGATAACGGCAAGATGGACGTCATCGATACGCTGGCTGGTAAGGTCGTACACGCCTTCGAGCCGGGCAAGGGCATCCTGCACATGGAATTTGCGCCGCGCGGCGAAAATGTCTGGCTCTCGGCGCGCGACGACAACAAGGTGCTGATCTACAACACGATGAACTTCAGCAAACAGGGCGAGATTGCCGCCGATAGTCCTTCCGGCATCTTTTTCACGACTCGCGCCGCGCGCATCGGTTTCTGATGAACGATACCTTCGAATTCCGCCTGCTCAACGAGTTCCAGCGCGACTTTCCGCTCTGTCCGGCTCCTTTCGCCGAACTGGCGGCCCGCTTGGGTGTCGCCGAAAAGGCCGTGCTCGGCAGCCTGGAAAAGCTGCGTCGCGAAGGCAAGATCTCGCGGGTCGGGGCCGTCTTCGCCCCCAAGCGCATCGGCGCCTCGACGCTGGCGGCGATGGCGGTGCCGCCACAGAAGCTCGCCATGGTGGCGGCTGCGGTCAACCGCTTCCCGGAGGTCAATCACAACTACGAGCGGGAACATCGCTATAACTTGTGGTTCGTCGTTACCGCCGGCAGCGAAGGACGCCTGCAGGCGACGCTGGGCGCCATCGAAAAGGCCGCCGGCTACCCGCTGCTCGCCTTGCCGCTGGAAGAGGAGTTTCACATCGACCTCGGTTTCTGCCTGCAGGGCGAGAAGCAAAAGAATGTCGTGACCGCCCGCCCGGTGCAACCGGCCGCACCGATCGGCGAATCCGAGCGGCGTCTGGTTTCCGTACTGCAGGAGGGGCTGCCGCTGTTCATGCGGCCCTTTGCGCTGATTGCCGAGCGGATTGGCGCTTCCGAATCCGATGTCCTGAACCGCATCCGGCGCTGGCTGGACGAGGGCGACATCAAGCGCTTCGGTGTCGTCGTCCGCCACCATGAACTCGGCTACACCGCCAATGCGATGCTGGTCCATGACCTTCCCGACGAACAGGTCAGCGAGATCGGCCGCGCCCTGGCCGGCGAGCCGGCGGTCACGCTCTGCTACCGCCGACCGCGCCGCCTGCCGGACTGGCCGTACAACCTGTTTTGCATGATTCATGGCCGGGAACGCAACGAGGTCGAGGCGACGATTGCCGAACTGCGCCAGCGGCATGGCCTGGAGGCCTTTGGCCACGATGTGCTGTTTTCACTGACCCGTTTCAAGCAGGGCGGTGCCCGTTATGCGTGAACTTGACGCGGTCGACCGCGAAATTATTGCCAAAATGCAGGGCGACTTCCCGATCTGTGCCCGCCCTTACGCGGCGCTGGCAACAAAGATCGGCATCACCGAAGACGAGTTGTTGGTTCGTCTCGGCGCTTTGCTCAACGACAAGGTATTGACCCGTTTCGGCCCGATGTATCAGATCGAACGGATGGGCGGCGCCTTCGTGCTCGCCGCGCTGGCCGCTCCGGAGGAGCGCTATGACGAGGTGACGGCGTTGGTCAATGCCCTGCCGCAAGTCGCCCACAATTACCGGCGTGAACACGCGCTGAACATGTGGTTCGTGCTGGCGACCGAAACGCCGGCCGGCATTGCCGAGGCGGTGGCCCGCATCGAAGCGGACACTGGCCTGCCGGTCTACGCGTTCCCGAAGGAACAGGAATACTTCGTCGAAATGAAGCTGGAGGCTCGAGTCTGATGGATGAGATCGATCGTGCGCTGATCGTCGCCACCCAGGGTGGCCTGCCGCTGGTCTGCGAGCCTTACCATGCCCTTGGCGAACAGCTCGGCTTGCCGGACCAGGAGGTCATGCGCCGGCTGCAGGCGCTGGTCGACAGCGGCGTCATCCGCCGGATCGGTGCCGTGCCCAATCATTATGCGATCGGCTGGACGGCAAACGGCATGACCGTGTGGGATGTCGCCGACGAACTGGTCGACGCGCTGGGGGCGAAGATCGGAGCGCTGCCGTTTGTCACTCATTGCTACCGTCGACCGCGGGCCTTGCCAGCCTGGCCCTACAACCTGTTTGCCATGGTGCACGGTAGTTCGCGCGAGGAGTGCTCGGCCAAGGCCGGTGAAATCCGCAGTTTGCTCGGCGATGCCTGCCGGGCAAACGACATCCTCTATTCGACGAAAATCCTCAAGAAAACCGGTTTGCGGATCGGCGCCTGAGGCACTAGCCGTTCAGCGTGGCGAGCGCAGCCATTTCAGCACGCAGAGGAACAGCGCTTCGGGCTCGACCGGCTTGGCGATGAAATCGTTCATGCCTGCCTCGAAACAGCGAACCTTGTCTTCAATGAAGGCATTGGCCGTCATCGCGACAATTGGGGTGTCGGCGTGGCGGGGCATGGTCCGTATCTGTCGGGTCGCCGCCAGGCCATCCAGGCGCGGCATCTGCATGTCCATCAGGATCAATTTGTAGTCGGTCTGGCTGGCCCGTTCGCAAGCTTCAATCCCGTCTTCGGCAAAGTCCACGAGCAGGCCGAGTTCGCCGAGCAGGGTCAGCGTGATCTCGCGATTGATCGGCTCGTCCTCGGCGAGCAGGATACGACTGCCAGCATAGTCATGCTTGAGGACGGCTTCCGCTTCGGTTAGCAGAACGGCCGGCCGCAGTGGGCTGAAAGCGCCACCTTTTTTCAGTCTTACGGTAAACCAGAACGAACTGCCGATTCCCGGCCGGCTCTCCGCTCCGGCATCGCCGCCCATCAACTGGGCAAGCTTGCGGGTGATGGCCAGGCCGAGACCGGTGCCGCCGTATTTGCGGGTCATCGTGTTGTCGGCCTGCTCGAAGGCGGCGAACAGGCGTTGCATGACGTCGGCCGGAATGCCGATGCCGCTATCGGCCACTTCGAAATGCACCACGGCGCTGTCGGCGGTTTCGCTGAGCAGTTTTGCCCGCAAGCTGACATAGCCGCTGTCGGTGAATTTGATGGCATTGGTGGCGTAGTTGAGCAGCGCCTGCTGCAGGCGCGTCGGGTCGCCGAGCAGGCAGTTGGGCAGGGAGCCTGCTTCGATGCTCAGGCGCAGTTGCTTGGCCTGTGCCCGGTCATGCAGGATCGAGGCGACGTTTTCGAGCAGGGCTTCGACATTGAGCGGGACTTCCTCCAGCGAGAACTTGCCGGCTTCGATCTTCGACAGTTCAAGGATGGCATTGATGATGGCAAGCAAATGTTCACTCGCTGCCTCCAACTTGCCCATCCGTTCCTGCTGTTCGGGGGAAAGTCCGTTACGCCGGATCAGGTGGGCCATGCCGGCAATGGCGTTCAGCGGCGTCCGGATTTCGTGCGACATGTTGGCCAGGAAGGCGCTCTTGGCGATATTGGCTGTCTCGGCCGCCTCCTTGGCCTTGACCAGTTCGGCCGTGCGCTCGGCGACGACATCCTCGAGGTGATGGCGGTGCCGGTCAAGTTCGATTTCGGCACGTTTGCGCTCGCTGATGTCGATGTCGATGCAATACATTTCGGGCTCGCCACGGCTGCCGTGCAGCATGACATGGCTGGAAAATACCTCGACCGGGCTGCCATCGGCGCGCCGCAGGGTCAATTCGCTGGCCGGAATCGGTGGGCCACCGGCCGCCCAGGCCGAGCTCAGGCGAATGACTTCGGCCCGCATGGCGTCCGGAATGATCAGGTCTTCCAGCAAGGCGCCCAGCGCTTCCTCCCGGCTGTAGCCGTAGAGCGTTTCGCTGGCCTTGTTCCAGAAAATGACGCGCCGGTTCCGGTCATAGCCCTGTACCGAAATTGACGGAACCTGTTCGAAAATGGCCCGGAAGCGTTCCTCGCTCTCCCGTAGCGTGCGTTCCTGCTTCAGTTCCTCGGTGATGTCGAGGCTCAGGCTGACCAGCGCGACGGGCTGCCCGTGTTCATTACATTTGACCGCCTTGATGACGCGCAAGTCGTGAATCTGGCCATCGCTGAAGGGCAGTCGCTGCTGCGTGACGCTGATTTCCCGATCGGCCAGTGCCTTGCGGTCGGCGGCCAGGCATTGCTCGCGAAAGGCGGGGGGGATCAGGTCGGTGTAATGTGCCGCTGCCAGAAAGCGGCTTTCGGCTATCCCCATCGCCTGGCAAAAGGCCTTGTTGACGAAGGACAGCTTGCCGCTGACATCCTGCAACCAGATGCCGATCGGGGCGGCGTCGAGAATCAGTTGCAGCGTTAGCCGTTCGCGCCGCAAGGCCTGTTCGACCTGTATCTTGTCGGTAATATCGCGCGCAATGCCGAACAGGCCGATGATTTCGCCGTTGGCATCCTTGATCGGGTATTTTCGGTTGTCCACCCAGCCCTTGCGACCGTCATTGCTCAAGGTTTCCTGGATTTCATGGGCCACCGCGGCGCCGGCGAAAATCTGCTTTTCCAGCCGGTAGTAGTGATCGGCAAACTCTTCCGGGAAGATGTCGTAATCGGTCTGGCCGAGCAGGTCGGTCCAGTGCTCGCTGGGCGAAGTGATCGTCACCAGGGTTTGACTGGCGCCGGTCATCACATGATTGCGGTCCTTGAAGTAGATGTAATCGTCGGTGATTTCCATCATGGCGCGGAAATTCGCCATCATGTCCTGGGGGCCAAGTGGCCGGGCCAGGCTTTTCGCATCCTGCAGCAATAGATCAAGGGTGGGGGAGGGGTGTTTGCTGGCACCTTCCTTTTGATAGTGCCCTTTAATACAGCGGATACGGCCATCGGCATGGCGGAGCCGGATATTGAAGGTGCCCGAAGTGTCGTGGGTTTCCCGGGAAAACAGGTTCTTGGCGATGTCGAGATCGTCCGGGTGGATCAGTCTCGGCAGTGTGATACCGGATGCGAGAAAGTCGTCAGGACGATAGCCGAGCAGACCCTCCATGCCGTCGCTGGCCGACAGTACCGGCAATTCGTCCGCCAGCCCGATTCTGATCCGTGCTTCCAGAACTGGGCGGCCATCCCCCTTAATCATGGTTTTTCCCCGGTAAGCTGACACATTTCAATGTCATCAGACTCAAGCGATTGCCAACGGTTCAAGGATAACGCCAGGGCTGGCGTTTGGGGGAAGCGGTGGGGTGGAATCTGTCCAGAAATGCAAAAGCCCGGCATCGGCCGGGCTTTTGCGGGGAACGACGTCTCGGGTTTAGCCGGCTTCGGCGATGCGTCCGGCGATATGCGCCAGCGCTTCTTCCACCTGATCGATCAGGATCAGGCAGAGGTCGCCCGGTTGCAGGCGGGCCAGTGCGGTATCGATGGCGATGAATTCGCCGGTGATGGCGTCGATCTGCTTGGTGCGGCTGGCATTGGCCAGGCCTTCGCGAAGCAGGGCGATGACTTCACCGTCTTCCCGGCCACGCTGGCAGGCGTCCTGATAGAGAATGACATCGTCGAAAGCTTCACCGAGGATTTCGGTCTGCTGGCGAATATCATCATCGCGCCGGTCGCCGGCGCCGCTGATGACAACCGAGCGGCGCACGGCTGGCATGTTGTTGATGGCACCAACCAGTGCCTGGATGGCATCCGGGTTGTGGCCGTAGTCGGCGATCAGCGTCGCACCCTTGTAGTCGAAGACATTGAAGCGGCCGGGGGCGGTCGCCGCATCGCTGACGAAGCTGGCCAGGGCGCGTTCGATGATTTCCCAGTCGTAGCCGAGGGCCCAGCCAGTGGCGGTGGCTGCCATCGCATTCTCGACCTGGAAACCAATCGTGCCATTGCGGGTCAGCGGCACGTTGGCCAGGGCAATACGGTGCTTCTTGCGGCCTTCGCTGCAGATGATGGCATCGCGCTCGACATAGACGACCCGTTTGCCCTGGGCACGGTGGGTGGCCAGTACCGGGTTGGCCCGGTCGCGGGCGAAGAAGATGATCTCGCCCTGGCAGTGATGGGCCATCGCCGCCACCACCGGGTCGGCCGCATTGAGTACGGCGGTGCCGTTCGGCGCGACGTTTTCGACGATGACGCGCTTGACCACGGCCAGTTCGTCGACAGTCGTGATGTAGTTGAGGCCAAGGTGGTCGCCGATGCCGATGTTGGTAATCACCGCGACATCGCACATGTCGAAGCCGAGGCCCTCGCGTAATACGCCGCCGCGCGCCGTTTCGAAAACCGCGGCATCGACGTCCGGGTGCATCAGCACGTTGCGGGCGCTGCGCGGACCGGAACAGTCGCCGTCGTCGGTACGCCGGCCTTCGATATAGACACCGTCGGTACTGGTCATGCCGACGCGCAGGCCGTTGGCCTCGAAAATGCGGCCGATCAGGCGGCTGGTCGTCGTCTTGCCATTGGTGCCGGCGATCGCAACCACCGGGATACGGGCATTGTCGCCGTCCGGGAACATCATGCCGACGATGGCTTCGCCGACGGCGCGGCCCTTGCCGAAGGAGGGGGCCAGATGCATGCGCAGGCCGGGGGCGGCGTTCACTTCGACGATGCCGCCGCCCTGCTCTTCGAGCGGCTTGTGCATGGTGTCGCAGACAACGTCGATGCCGGCGATGTCAAGGCCGACGGTTTGCGCGGCAGCGACCGCGGCGGCGGCCAGTTCAGGATGGACGTCGTCAGTGACGTCGGTGGCCGTGCCGCCGGTGGACAGGTTGGCGTTGTTGCGCAGGACGACGCGGACGCCACGCGGTGGCACTGCATCGGCGTCATAGCCTTGCTCGGCGAGGCGGGCAAGGGCGATTTCGTCGAAGCGGATCTTGGTCAGCGAGGTGGCATGGCCGTCAGAGCGGCGCGGGTCGCTGTTGACGATGTCCACCAGCTGGCGAATGGTGTGCGTGCCGTCGCCGATGACCAGCGGCGGGTCACGTCGGGCGGCGGCAATCAACTTGTCGCCAATGACCAGCAGGCGCCAGTCGTGGCCGGGCAGGAATTTCTCGACCATGATGTCGTCACGGAACTCGATGGCGACGCGGTAGGCGCGGCGGACCTGTTCCTCGGTCGTCAGATTGACCGAAATGCCCTTGCCTTGATTGCCATCCTGCGGCTTGACGACGACCGGCAGGCCGACTTCCTGGGCGGCGACCCAGGCATCGTCCTCGTCCTCGACCGGGCGGCCGTAGGGCACGGCGACGCCGGCGGCGTGCAGCAGTTTCTTGGTCAGTTCCTTGTCCTGGGCGATCGATTCGCCAATGGCGCTGGTCAGGCTGGTTTCGGCGGCCTGAATGCGCTTCTGCTTGCTGCCCCAGCCAAACTGGACCAGGCTGCCCTGGGTCAGCCGGCGATACGGAATGCCACGGGCAACGGCGGCCGAAACGATGGCGCCGGTTGAGGGGCCGAGACGGATATCCTCATCGAGGTCGCGCAGTTCCTTCAGCGTTCCTTCGAGATCGAAGGCGGTATCGTTCAGCGCAGCCTGGCATAGTTGTTCGGCGCGTTCGAAGGCGAGACGGCCGACATCCTCTTCGGTGTATTCGACGACAACCTGGTACACGCCCTGGTCGACGGTCTGTGCCGTGCGGCTGAACGTGACCGGGCAGCCGGCCTGGGCCTGCAGGCCCAGGGCGGCGAATTCAAGAGCATGGGCCATCGACACGGTGTCGAGGTGGTCGGAGGGAATCAGGTCGCCCAGTTCCGGGAAGCGCTCGCGCAGGCGGGCTTCGAAGTTAGGCAGGTCTGAAATGGCGACCTCGCCACCTTCACAGGTGACGATGGCCTGAATGGCGGTATGCCGGCTCCACAGGTTGGGGCCGCGCAGGGCGCGAATGCGGGAAACGTCCATGACGCTTGTTCCTCGTTATTTCCGGGCGGTGGCCGGCTTCTTTGCGGGTTGCGACTTCTTGGCGAGTTGCGGAATCAGGGCTGCGGGGTCGGTCAGTTCGAGGCCGAAGGTCTTCATCCCTGTCGTCAGCACTTCCTTGCTTAGGCCCATGGCCCAGCCTGCAGCAATGGCGGCCAGTACGTTGGCAATATTTTTTGCTTGCTTGGCCTTGCCGATATAGGGGGCATCGACCAGTCGGCTGAGGCGGACTTCATCGTTGCCGGCACGCAGCACAACCCGCTTATCGACCACCGTGACGCCGCGCTTGCCGGCGGCCAGGTGGGTGGCCAGGGTCGGATTGGCCGGATCGACGGCGAAGAAGATGACTTCACCGTCGCACAGTTCGGCAAAGTCGGCGACCAGTTCGTCTTCGGCATTGAGCACGGCGTGGCCCGTCGGCAGCACGACATCGACTTGCGTCCGGTAAATGGAACGCGGCGTCGTGTAGTACTCGCCACCGGTCGGCTGGACGTCCCAGCGCGACAGGTCTTCATCGTCCGGCGCGATGTTGGTGACGATGCCGACCGAGCAGCGGTCGTAGGCCAGGCCTTCGCCGAGGATGACGGGGGCGCCGTTCTCGATGACCGCGGCCTGGACAGAGCGGTTGAGCAGCAGGCGACGACCGCCTTCCCAGTTGGCGGCGCAGGTTTTCTGGACGTGCCGGCGGCCGAGGTAGATGCCGTCCTTGCAGGCCAGGCCGGCGTGTTGGCCGGAAAGATAGATCAGGTGGGCGACCAGCTTGGCGACCGCATTCCGGCCGTGGGTGCCGGTGACGCCGACCAGCGGCACGCGACCGCTCGGGCCGTCGCCGAACAGGTTGTTGACGATGGCCTGGCCGACCGGGCGCGGCTTGCCGATGCCCGGCTTGATGTGCATCAGCAGGCTGGGGCCGGCATTGACCTCGACGATGGCGCCGCCCTGCGGTCCGAGCGGCTTGGAAATGTCCTGGCAGACCAGGTCGATGCCGGCGATGTCGAGGCCGACGACGCGGGCGGCCAGAGCAGCGACCTGGGCGGTGTCGGGATGGACTTCGTCGGTACAGTCGAAAGCGTGGTTGGCGTTGCGCTGGATCAGCACTTCGCGGTCCTTGGCCGGCACGCTGTCGGCGTTCAGGCCCTGGCGTTCGAGCTCGATCCTGGCGGCGGTGTCGATGCGGATGATCGACAGCGGGTGCAGTTCGGTGGTGCCGCGGCGCGGGTCGATATTGACCTGGCTGTCGATCAGTTGCTGCACGGTCGACTTGCCGTCGCCGATGACGGTGATCAGATCGCTGCGGTTGGCGGCGACCAGTTTGCCGCCAACCACCAGCAGGCGGTGTTCGATGCCCTGGATGGAGCGCTCGACGAGAACGCCGGAGCCTTCTTCGACGGCAATGGCGTAGGCCTTGGCGACTTCTTCCTTGGTCGTCAGGTCGATGAAGACACCGCGTCCGTGGTTGCCGTCGGTCGGCTTGACGACGACCGGTACGCCGATATCTTCGGCGGCATCCCAGGCGTCGTCGGCATTGTCGACTTCGCGGCCTTCCGGCACCGGGACGCCGACCGAGGAAATCAGCTCCTTGGTCAGGTCCTTGTCGCGCGAGATGGTTTCGGCGATGGCGCTGGTCTGGTCGGTTTCGGCCGTCCAGATGCGGCGCATGGCGGCGCCGTAGCCGAGCTGGACGAGGTTGCCGTCGTCAAGCAGGCGGATGTGCGGAATGCCGCGCGCTTCCGCGGCATTGACGATGGCGGCGGTCGACGGGCCAAGATACTTGCGGTCAACCCGGCGGCGTAGGGTGTCGATGGTGTCGGCCATGTCGAAAGGCTTGTCTTCGACGGCGGCGAGGATCAGCTCGATACCCTTGTCGAGTGCCAGACGGGTGATGTCGTCCTGCCAGTTGCTGATCGCCAGCTTGTAGACACCGCGCGTCGTTGTTTCGCGGGTGCGGCCGAAACCGTCGGGCAGGCCGCCCAGGGTCATCAGTTCGAGGGCGACGTGTTCGAGGACATGGCCGAGCCAGGTACCTTCGTCGAGGCGGCGCAGGAAGCCGCCGTGTTCGCCGTAGTTGCAGCGGTGTTCGACCAGTGAGGGCAGCCAGGCTTTCAGGCGGTCGACGAAGCCGGGTAGCTTGTTGCTGGGATAGTCCTCGAATTCGCCGATGTCGATCCAGGCTTCGATGGCTGGCGGGTAGGTCCAGATGCTCGGGCCACGCAGGGAAATGATGTCCCGAATGATGATGTCTTTTTTCTTCATGCTCGTTTCGCCCAGCTCCGTTCCGCTGTCAGAAATTGTTATGGGGCAGCTGGTAATTATTAACGCTTTCGTCGCGTCGTGGATTACCGGTGACGAAAAATTGTCACCATTTGCTACAGGGTGTTACAGGCCAGGCTTCACAGGAAGCGGTCGAGCAGTTTCCGGCTCTGGCGGTCGAGTTGCGTCAGGTCGCGGACCAGGAACTGGATGCCGTGGCTGTCGGCGATCAGCAGGCGAGTCTGCGACAGGCGGCGGATATCCTCCTCGCCCTTCAGCACCAGCTCGGTCTTGCCGCGATTGGTGAGCAGTTGCCAGGTGCTCGGGCAGGCGAAGCTGGAGACTTCGGTGATCCGCTCGATTTCCGGCACGAATTCACGGCTGGCCAGTTCCTCCTCGATCAGGCGGCCGATGGCCGGGGGCAGGTCGGCGATGTGATCGACCCAGCCGACTTCGTGGCCTTCGTAATTGACCAGCGACAAACCTTCGTCGGGGGCGGCGATGGGAAAGGCGCGGACCGGGGTGACGCCTTCATGGCGCTCGCCGTTTTCGCTGGTCAGGACCAGTCGACCGTAGCTATCGCTGTGCAGTTGGAAAGTGACGTTCGACATGGTTTATTCCGCGTGAGTTTTGGGCTGTTCCGGGGCGCGCGGCAGCAAGGGCTCGGTATCGACGTTGCGGGCCTGGGCCGTGTAGAGCTTGAAGTAATGCCCTTCGGTCGCCATCAATTCGTCGTGGTTGCCGATTTCGACGATACGGCCGCGATCCATGACGACCAGCCGGTCGGCCTTGCGCAGCGTGGACAGGCGGTGGGCGATGGCGATGGTGGTGCGGCCCTTGACCAGGTTGTCGAGTGCCTTCTGGATTTCCTTCTCGGTTTCGGTGTCGACCGCCGAGGTCGCCTCGTCGAGAATCAGGATGCGTGGATCGATCAGCAGGGCACGGGCAATCGAGATGCGCTGGCGCTCGCCGCCGGACAGGCCCTGGCCGCGTTCGCCGACCAGCGAGTCGTAGCCGTGCGGCAGGCGCAGGATGAACTCGTGGGCGTGGGCGGCGCGGGCAGCGGCGATGATTTCCTGACGTGTCGCGTTCGGCTTGCCGTAGGCGATGTTGTCGGCGATGGTGCCGAAGAACAGGAAGGGTTCCTGCAGCACCAGGCCGATGTGCTGGCGGAATTCGGCGACCGGTACCGAGCGGACATCGACGCCGTCGATCAGCACCTGGCCTTCGGTGACGTCGTAGAAGCGGCAGATCAGGTTGACCAGCGTCGACTTGCCGGAACCGCTGTGGCCGACCAGGCCGATCATTTCGCCGGGTTCGATGACCAGGTCGACGTCGCGCGTCACGGCGCGGGTGCCGTAGCGGAAGCTGGCCTTTTTCAGTTCGAGACGACCGGTCACCTTGCTCAGATGCACCGGCCGGCTTGGCTCGGGCACGCTGGAAACATGATCGAGAATATCGAAGATCCGCTTGGTCGAAGACGCCGCGCGCTGGGTGGCGGAGACGATGCGGCTCATCGAGTCGAGGCGGGTGTAGAAGCGGCCGATGTAGGCGAGGAAGGCGGTCAGCACGCCGACCGTCGAGTCACCCTTGGAAATCTGCCAGATGCCGAAGACCCAGACGACGAGCAGGCCGACCTCGGTGAGCAGGGTCACGGTCGGGGTGAACAGCGACCAGGTCTTGTTCAGCTTGTCGTTCATCTGCAGGTTGTGCTCGTTGGCGGCGCGGAAACGCTCGCCTTCGCGCTTTTCCTGGGCAAAGGCCTTGACGACGCGGATGCCGGGGATGGTGTCGGCCAGCACGTTGGTGACTTCGGCCCAGACGCGGTCGATCTTTTCGAAGCCGGTGCGCAGTTTTTCGCGGACGAAATGGATCAGCCAGCCGATGATCGGCAAGGGTAGCAGCGTGACCAGCGCCAGCCACGGATTGATCGAGAACAGGATGACGGCGGTCATCGTGATCATCAGCACGTCGGTGGCGAAATTGAGCAGATCGAGCGATAGGAAGATGTTGATGCGGTCGGTTTCGTTGCCGATCCGCGCCATCAGGTCGCCGGTCCGCTTGCCGCCGAAGTACTCCAGGGACAGACCCAGCAGATGCTCATAGGTGGTGGTGCGCAGGTCGCGGCCCATCCGTTCGGAGACCAGCGACAGGATGTAGGTGCGGATCCAGCCCAGCCCCCAGGCCAGCGCGGCGGCGCCGAACAGGCCGCCGAGGTACATGCCGACCAGCGGCCAGTCGATTGGCTTGCCGTTCTGGAAAGGAATCAGCACCTCGTCCATCAGCGGCATGGTCAGGTAGGGCGGTACCAGTTGGGCGGCGGTCGACGCCAGGGTCAGCAGAAAACCGGTCAGCAGTTGCCAGCGGTAGGGGCGGGCGAAGCGCCACAGGCGGAACAGCGTCCAGGTGGATGGGGATACCGTCGCCTCGCGGCTGCAGATCGGGCATTCCTCGACCCCCGGTTCGAGCGGTGCCTTGCATTTCGGGCAAACCTCTTCGTCGGGCCTTTGCACGGCCTGGCCGCTGACGATGGCGGCCTGATGCAGTTCGAATTCGCTGATCACTCGCAACGCCGCCAGGTTGTGGCTCAGCGTGTAGCGCCAGGCAGCCAGTCGGCCGGCTTCATCGAGCAGTTCCAGCGTGCCGACGCCGGCATTGTCGTGGTGGTTCAGTGCCAGACCGGCACGCAGCGGCCAGGCCGACCAGGTCGGTTCACTGGGTGCCCGGGCCAGCAGGCGCTGGTCGGTGACCGCGATCAGGCCGGAGGCGAACTGCAGCCGCGTATCGAGGTCAATTTCCAGCCAGCATTGAATTTTTTCGCCAGCGAGCAGTTGCGATTCGATCGCGGCGGCCCAATGGCCGGGGAGCACCGGCTCATTGCCAGCGGTGTTTTGTGCATTGGGGGTCATTTGGGGAGTATACCGCAAGGCTTGTGCTACCCAGTTAACGCCCCTATTTTCCGGCGGTTGACTCACGTCAAGGAGTTGCTAGCCGGGCTGCCGTTGAATACGCCCACATCGCCAGCAAGGACATCCATGTTTCGCATCTCTCAGTACATGCAGGAAATCGCCGAACCCACACCGCTCGGCCCCAAGCGCAATCCACCCGGCCCGGTGGTGATCTGGAATCTGATCCGGCGCTGTAACCTGACCTGCAAGCATTGCTACTCGATTTCGGCCGATACCAATTTCCCCGGCGAGTTGAGCACCGAGCAGGTCTATACGGTGATGGACGACCTCCGGGGCTTCAAGGTGCCGGTGCTCATCCTGTCCGGCGGTGAACCGCTTTTGAGGCCCGATATCTACGACATCGCCAAGCGTGCCAAGGCCAAGGGCTTCTATGTCGGCCTGTCGTCGAACGGCACGCTGATCGACGAGAGCAACATCGCCCAGATCGCCGAATGCGATTTCAACTACGTCGGCGTATCGCTCGACGGCATCCGCGAAACGCACGACAAGTTCCGCCGCATGGACGGCGCTTTCGAAGCGTCGCTCAAGGGCATCCGGCTGTGCCGCGATCTCGGCCTGAAGATCGGCGTCCGGTTCACGATGACGCAGGACAACGCCCACGATCTGCCCGGCCTGCTCAAGCTGGTCGAGGATGAAGGCATCGATCGCTTCTACTTCTCGCACCTGAACTACGCCGGGCGCGGCAACAAGAACCGCAAGGACGATGCCCAGCACCAGCTGACGCGTTGGGCGATGGATCTGCTCTTCGATACCTGCTGGGAGTACAACCAGCGTGGCCTGAACAAGGAATTCACCACCGGCAACAACGACGCCGACGGCGTCTATTTCCTGCACTGGGTGCGCCGGCGCTTTCCGGACAAGGCGGCGCATGTCGAGGCCAAACTGCGCCAATGGGGCGGTAATTCGTCGGGGGTCAATGTCGCCAATATCGACAACCTGGGCAATGTGCATCCGGATACCATGTGGTGGCACCACAACCTGGGCAACGTCAAGGATCGGCCGTTTTCCGAAATCTGGCCGGACACCTCGGATGCACTGATGGCCGGCCTCAAGCAGCACCCGCGGGCGGTCAAAGGGCGCTGCGGCAGTTGCGCCTACCTGCAGATCTGTAACGGCAACACCCGGGTCCGGGCCCAACAAATGACCGGTGACGCCTGGGCGGAAGACCCCGGCTGCTACCTGGCCGACGAGGAAATTGCATCGTGAACTGGAAAATCCTGATCCCGGCCGGCTTTGCCGTCTATTTCCTGATGGCGATGGCGCAACTGGCCGAAGCGTCCGATACCCACGCCAATTTCCAGCAGCATTGTGCCGCCTGTCACGGGGCCGACCGCCTGGGTGGCATCGGCCCGGCGCTGCTGCCGGACAACCTGGCCCGGCTGCGCAAGCCGGAGGCGGAAAAAGTCATCCGCGAAGGTCGACCGGCGACGCAGATGCCAGCCTTTGGCGGCAAGTTGTCGGCCGAGGAGGTCAAGGCCCTGGTCGATTACGCCTATACCCCGATCAAGCCGATGCCGGTCTGGGGCGAAAAGGAAATCAGCGCCTCGCGGATCGTCAGCTACGCACCGGGCAGCCTGCCGGACAAGCCGCAATTCAGCGCCGACCCGATGAACCTGTTCGTCGTCGTCGAAAGCGGCGATCACCATGTCTCGATCCTCGACGGCGACAAGCTGGCGCCGATCCATCGCTTCCAGTCGCGTTTCGCGCTGCACGGCGGGCCGAAATTCACGCCGGACGGACGTTACGTCTTCTTCGCCTCGCGCGATGGCTGGATCACAAAGTTCGACATGTGGAACCTCAAGGTCATCGCCGAAGTGCGGGCCGGCATCAATACCCGCAACGCAGCGGTCTCCGGCGATGGCAAGTGGGTCGCGGTGGCCAACTACCTGCCGCACAGCCTGGTCATTCTCGATGCCGATCTGAACCTCGCCAAAATCCTGCCGGTCAGCGACAAGGATGGCAAGACGAGCTCGCGCGTTTCCGCCGTCTATGACGCTTCGCCGCGGCAGAGCTTTGTCGCCGCGCTGAAGGACGTCAAGGAGGTGTGGGAGGTCTCATACAACCCGAAGGCCGATGAAATCCCGACCGGCATGATCCACGACTTCAAGTATCGCGAAGGGGCTTTCATTCCCGGCTTCCTCAATCCGCGACGCAGCCAGCTCGACGATTATCTCGACGATTTCTACTTTACCCAGGGCTACGACGAAGTGATGGGCGCCTCGCGCAACGACGCGAAGAGCGCGGTCAGCGGCCAGGTGGTCAACCTCGACGCGCGCAAGAAAATCGCCAACCTCGAACTGCCCGGCATGCCGCATCTCGGTTCCGGCATCAGCTGGAAATGGAAGGACAAGGCAGGGCAGGAGCGGACGGTGATGGCGACGCCGAACCTCAACGAAGGCCTGATCAGCATCATCGACATGAAGACCTGGCAGACCATCAAGCAGATCAAGACGCGCGGCCCCGGCTTCTTCATGCGCAGTCACGAAAACAGCCGCTACGCATGGACCGATTCAATGATGAGCAAGGAGTTCAAGGACACCATGCAGATCATCGACAAGGAAACGCTGGAAATCGTCGCCGAATTGAAGCCGGAGCCGGGCAAGACCTTCGCCCACGTCGAATTCACCAAGGATGGCAAGTACGTACTGGCCAGCCTGTGGGAGGACAACGGCGCGCTGATCATCTACGACGCGGCAACCCTTCAGGAAGTGAAGCGCCTGCCGATGCGCAAACCGGTCGGCAAGTACAACGTCTGGAACAAGATCACCAAGTCGGAAGGCACCAGCCACTGAGGGAGGGGGCAGTTTCCATTTTTGCCGGAAACTGCCGGTCGACCGCAGCGCTCAGCGGATGATCAGGTGCCCGTCATCGTGGTGGACGGGCATCGCAAAGCCGAACAGATCGGGCTGGGCGCAGAGTTCGAGGTCGGCGGGGCGCAGGTTCGGCCAGCTGCCGGCCGTGAAGCGCCGGCCGAAATCGGAGTCCCGCACCCGTTGGGCAAATTGGGCCGGGGCCGGCTGTTCGC
>Ga0316604_10001384_pt1 | contig 21663 bp, 21 predicted proteins | sample OWC_soil_day20_C_FD_207650 | JGI IMG/M metagenome (GOLD analysis project Ga0316604, IMG submission 207650) | Wetland soil microbial communities from Old Woman Creek delta, Ohio, United States - OWC_soil_day20_CT | ecosystem: Environmental > Terrestrial > Soil > Wetlands | place: USA: Ohio...
TAGAGGCGGCGGTCAATCGCATAGAACAGGGCCAGCAGGACGAAGACGGCGAAGCCGGTCTCCTTCAGCATGTGCATCGTCGTCCAGAAGAAGCCGATGCCCCGGAGATAGCCGAGGAACAGCGGCGGGTCGCCGATCGGCGTCAGCGATCCGCCGATGTTGGACACCAGGAAAATGAAGAAGACGATCACATGCACGTTGTGGCGGCGGCCGTCGTTGGCGCGGATCAGCGGCCGAATCATGACCATGGAGGCGCCGGTGGTGCCGATCACCGAGGCCAGCAGCGTGCCGATGCCGAGCAGGGCGAGATTGGTGCGCGGCGAGCCGTGCAGGTTGCCAGTTACGAGGATACCGCCAGCGATGGTGAACAGGGCGCCGAGCAGGACGACGAAGGGAAGGTAATCATGCAGCAGAGCCTCGGCCAGCGGCATCACCACCGCGGGCGGTCCCTTCACCATCGCAAAGGGCACCAGGAAGGCCAGCGACCAACCGGCGGTCACCTTGCCAAAATGATGGTGCCAAAAATGGGAGGCCAGCAACGGACCGAGGGCGATGGAAAGCAGGATGCCGACGAACGGCAGCGCCCAGACCGCCCCCAGCGTCGCGCCATCAAGGCCGCGACCTCCCTCCGCCGCGTCGGCAGGGAGCGATAAGCAACCCAACAAGACGGCCGCGAAGCCAAGCCTTCTCGCTCCAACGATGAGCGGATGGGCGTCTCCGCCCATGGTCACGCGTGCCCGCGTCGCACGCCAGCCGCGAGATCGGCGACGAGATCTGTGACGGCCTTGACCGTGACGGCAGTCGCCTTGCCGTCCTCCAGCGAGTCACGCACGGCGTTGACCAATGCCGAACCGACCACCACGCCGTCGGCGTGGGCGGCAATGGCCGCCGCCTGCTCGCCAGTCCTGACGCCAAAGCCGACCATGACCGGCAGTGGCGTGTGCGCCTTGATGCGGGCAACGGCGCTCGCCACGTCGCTCGCCGCCGCCGACTTGACGCCGGTCACACCGAGCACAGAGACGTAGTAGACGAAGCCCGAGGAATTCCTCAGCAGAACCGGCAGACGCTTGTCGTCCGACGTCGGCGTTGCCAGACGGATGAAGCTGATGCCGGCCCCAATAGCCGGCAGGCAAAGCTCCTCATCCTCTTCCGGCGGCAGGTCGACGACGATCAGGCCATCGACGCCGGCCGCCTTGGCGTCGGAGACGAAGCGTTCGACGCCGTAGATGTAGATGGGATTGTAGTAGCCCATCAGCACCACGGGCGTCTCGTTATCGCCTTCGCGGAAGGCGCGCACCTGCTCCAGCGTCTTCGCCATGGTCTGGCCGGCAGTGAGCGCCCTTATGTCGGCAGCCTGGATCGGCGGCCCCTCGGCCATCGGGTCGGAAAACGGCATGCCGAACTCGATGATGTCGGCACCGGCACCCGGCAGCGCCTTCAGGATGGCAAGCGACGTCTCGGCATCGGGGTCGCCGGCCGTGACGAAGGTAACCAGCGCCGCCCGGCCCTCGGCCTTCAGTTTCTGGAGACGAGCGTCGATGCGGGTGACGGGAAGGGAACTCACAGCTCAACTCCCAGGATCTTGCCGACGGTGAAGACGTCCTTGTCGCCACGGCCGGAGAGGTTGACGACGATGATCTCGTCCTTGCCCATTTTCGGCGCGCGCTTGATCGCCTCGGCAACGGCGTGGGCGCTCTCCAGCGCCGGTATGATGCCTTCGACCTTGGTGAGCGTCTGGAAGGCGTCGAGCGCCTCCTGATCGGTGGCCGGCACGTAGGTGACGCGGCCCGTGTCGCTCAGCCAGGAATGTTCGGGACCGATGCCGGGATAGTCGAGGCCGGCCGAAATCGAGTGGCCCTCGAGGATCTGGCCATCGTCGTCCTGCAGGAGATAGGTGCGGTTACCGTGCAAAACGCCCGGTCGGCCACCATTCAGCGACGCAGCATGGCCGTTGTAGACGTGCATGCCATGGCCGCCCGCCTCGACGCCAACGATACGGACGTCCGGATCATCGAGGAAGGGGTGGAAGATGCCGATGGCGTTGGAACCGCCGCCGACCGCCGCGATGACGAGATCGGGCAGTCGCCCCTCGACAGCAAGGATCTGCTCGCGCGTCTCAACACCGATCACCGACTGGAAGTCGCGCACCATCGCCGGATAGGGATGCGGACCGGCGGCCGTACCGATCATGTAGTAGGTGCTTTCGACGTTGGTCACCCAGTCGCGCAACGCCTCGTTCATGGCATCCTTCAGCGTGCCGTTGCCGGCGGTGACCGGATGAACCTGCGCGCCGAGGAGCTCCATGCGGAAGACGTTGGGCTTCTGCCGCTCGACGTCGGTGGCCCCCATGTAGACTTCGCAAGGGTAGCCGAAACGGGCGCAGACGGTGGCCGAGGCGACGCCATGCTGGCCGGCGCCGGTCTCGGCGATGATGCGCGTCTTGCCCATACGGCGGGCCAGCAGGATCTGACCGAGGCAGTTGTTGATCTTGTGGCTGCCGGTATGGTTGAGCTCTTCGCGCTTCAGGTAAATCTTCGCGCCGCCGAGGTGGGCGGAGAGCCGTTCGGCAAAATAGAGCGGGCTCGGCCGGCCGGTGTAGGTGGCGTTCAGCGCCCCGAGTTCGGCGTAGAACGCCGGGTCGGCCTTGGCCGCCTCATAGGCCTGATCGAGTTCGAGGATCAGCGGCATCAGCGTCTCGGCGACGTAGCGGCCGCCGAAAATACCGAAATGGCCGCGCTCGTCCGGACCGGTCCGGAAGGAATTCGGCGTCGTTGCCTCGCTCATCGCTGTCCCTCTTCACTCGCCGCGCGCGCCGCCGCCACAAAGGCGCGGATGCGGCTCTCGTCCTTGACGCCCGGCGCGCTCTCGACGCCCGACGAAACGTCAACGCCGAAGGGGCGCACCCGCCGCACCGCATCACCAACGTTGGTAGGGTCAAGCCCGCCGGAAAGCAAGAATGGCGTCGGCGCTCCCTCAAGCAGCGACCAGTCGAAAACAACGCCGAGCCCGCCCGGCCGGCTCGCATCCTTGGGTGGCTTGGCGTCATAGAGGAGGAGGTCGGCGGCCCCGGCGTAGGCGCGGGCGGCGGCAACGTCCTCGGAACCACCGATGCCGAGCGCCTTGATCACCGGCCGGCCGAAGCGCGTCCGCACCTCGGCGACCCGGTCCGGGCTTTCGTGACCATGCAACTGCAAGACGTCTGGCGCGATCGTCGCGACGATATGATTGAGGAGTTCGTCGCCAGCATCGACCGTCAGGACCACCGTCTTCGCCCGGCCGGCCACTTGCCGGGCCTGCGCCGTGGCGACGTCGACCGGAACGTGACGCGGGCTCTTGGAAAAGTGCACCAAGCCGACAAGGTCGGCACCGGCGGACAGCGCCCATTCGAGGCTTTCCGGCGTGGAGAGACCGCAGATCTTGACGAGGAATGAAGACATCGCACCGACAGTACAGCGGCAACGGCGACCGAGGGCGCCGTTGCCGATCGGAAGGAAGATCCAGGCCGTCAGGCGCCGGTGAAGGCGCGCGGGGCGGCGGAGACCAGCGACGGCGTCGAGCCCGTCACCTCGTAAACCGCCAGGCCGCGGTCATTGGTGCCAAAGGCGTTGAAACGGAACAGGCCATTGACCGATGACAGGAAGCCCTCGGGATTGGTGATGACCGAGAGCTGGAAGCGCTGGGCGCCCGCCGTCTTGGCGAGGCCGGCGGCCAGCACCACCGCGTCATAGGCAAGCGAGGCGGTGAGCGGCGGCTCGCCACCGTAGGTCGACCGGTAGTGGCTGGCAAAGGCCGAGAAGCCAGACACCTCCGGCGAGGGAAACCAGCCGCCGGTGAGCGCCGGGTCGTTATAGACGGCGGGATCGTTCCAGACACCGGTGCCCAGCAGCTTGATGCGGGCGAGGTCGATACCGGCCGCCCGCAGCGACCGGGCGATCGTCGGCGCCACACCGGCACCTTCGGGCAGCAGGATGCAGTCGATCTGCGCGGCGATGGCCGCGAGCGCCGCCACCGACTGTGCCTCGCCCCCAGCGGCGAAGCGCTCGACGGCGACGACGCGCATGCCATAGCGACCAGCCTCCTGGCGGAGCGCCGCCTCGGCAAGGTTGCCGAAAGCGCTTTGCGACATGATGGCGGCGATCGACTTGCGGCCGGACTTCGCCGCCTCGGCGACAACGCGGCGCACCTGCCCGTCAACCAGGAAGCCGAGGATATAGACGCCGGACGCTGCAACGGAAGGATCGGAGGAAAAGGCAATCACCGGCACGGAGGCAGCGCGCGCCACCGGACCGACACCCCCCACCTCGGCGGCGAAGATCGGGCCAATGATCAGCTCGGCACCCTCGGAGATCGCCTGCCGTGCCGCCTCGGCGGCGCCCTCAGCCGTGCCACCGGTATCTTTCACCAGCACGGTGAGGTCGTTGCCGGCAAAATCATTGAGGCCGAGCGAGGCGGCGTTCTGCATGGCGAGCGCCAGCGCGGCACCGTTGCCGGGCGCCGTCTTCGGCAGGAGGAGGGCCACGCGCACCGTGCCGGTACCGAGCACCTCGCCCGACACGGCCGGCCCGGTCGGAGCCGGCAGGAGGGTGTCGCCACCGCTCGGTCGGCTCATCGGCGAACAGGCGGCGAGCGCCGCGCCGCCCATCAAAAGCATCGCGAGGCGCCGGCTTACTGGTCCAGCCACGCCGCTCGCAATCCTGCCATCGTCACGGGTCATCGTCTTACCTTCCGCCGCAAAAGCATCTGGTCCATTTCAATGACAAACGGCTGTCGATGCAACTCCTTAAGCGCCATTTACCGGTGGAGAGGCGGGGAATCGGCCCGAGTGGCTCGATTTTCCCGCCGAAGTGTGGTTTTGGGAGCTAGAAACTACGGTGCCCCGACGCCGCCAAGGGAATTCCATGATCAGGCATATCGTCTATTTCTCCGTCCGTTCCGACACCGACCGCGCGCGGGTGCTCGACGGCCTCCGCCTGCTCGAGGCCAATCCGCACGCCCTCCATCTCGAGGTGGGCGAGAACCTGAAGCTCGACAGCCTCGGCAACGAGATCGACTTCGTTGTCTACGGCGAATTCACCGATGCCGACGCCCTTGATGCCTTCAAGGCGCATCCAAGCTATGAGGCGTCGATCGCCGCGGTCCGGCCCCTGCGCGACATACGCGTCGCCGCCGACGTCATGGCGCGCGAGGAGCGGCGGTCGTCATGAGCGAGGCGGGCGGCAAGCCGACCACATCGGGCTATACGATCGATGGCATCGCCTTTGCCGGCAAGCCGGTCGAGCCGGGCCTTTATCCGGTGGCGACGCCGATCGGCAATCTCACGGACATCTCGATCCGGGCGCTTGAGGTATTGGCCGGTGCCGACCTCATCATTTGCGAGGACAGCCGTGTTACCGCCGTGCTGCTCGACCGCTACGGCATTCGCAAGCCGATTGCCATCTACCATGAGCACAACGCCGCCCGCGAGCGACCGCGCCTTCTCGCCATGCTGCGTGGAGGCATGCGCCTCGCGCTGGTTTCCGATGCCGGCACGCCGCTGATTTCTGACCCCGGTTACAAGCTGGTCGAGGAGGCGATTACCGACGGCATCCGGGTGATTCCCATCCCCGGTGCCTCGGCCATCCTGTCGGCGCTGGTGGCCGCTGGCTTGCCAACAGACACTTTCCTGTTCCTCGGCTTCCTGCCGCACAAGGCCGGTGCCCGTCGCAACCGACTGGCCGACTTCCGCACCGTGCCGGCGACGCTTGTCGTCTACGAATCGCCGCACCGGGCGGCCGAGACGCTCGCTGACATGGCCGAGGTGCTGGGCAGCGACCGGCCGGCGGCGCTCTGCCGTGAACTGACCAAGCGCTTCGAGGAGGTTCGGCGCGGCTCGCTGTCCGAGCTTGCGGCCGGTGCCGAAGCCACCCCGCCGCGTGGCGAGATCGTGCTGGTGGTCGGTCCACCGCTCGGTGAAACGGCCGGCGAGGACGACATCGAGGCGCTACTTGCCGCCGCGCTTGAAACCCAGGGCACCGGTCAGGCGGCGGCCGAGGTGGCCAAAGCCACGGGCCGGCCGCGCAAGGAGGTCTACGCGCTGGCCTTGAAGCTCAAGGCGGTGATCGATGCCGGCGGCGACGGGGACGATGCCGCCTCCCCCTCGGACACGTGATCCAATTGGGAGAATTCAGGTGCCGCCGATCGATCTCCTGATTGCCTTCTTCGTGTCGACGGCGCTGTTTGCCTTCGTCCCCGGCCCAGCGATGCTCTATGCCGCCGCCCGGACGCTGGCCGGCGGCCGGCGGGCGGGCCTGATGGCAGCTCTCGGTGTGCATGTCGGCGGTTATGCCCACGTGCTCGCGGCAACGACCGGCCTGTCGGTTCTGTTTCACGCGGTTCCCGTTCTTTTTATGATGGTGAAGCTCGCCGGTGCCGCCTACCTCATCGTCATGGGATGGCGTCTTGTCACCGGCCACGCCGTTGAACCGGAAGAAAATGCCGGCCTGCGGGAACCCCGGCGCGCATTCGCCCAGAGCATATTCGTCGAACTGCTCAACCCGAAGACGGCGATCTTCTTCCTCGCCTTCCTGCCGCAGTTCGTCAGCGCCGACGCCAGTGCACCGGTGTGGCTGCAATTCCTCATCCTCGGCACGATCACCAACCTGATGTTCTCCATCGCCGATGTTGTCGCCGTCATCGGCGCCAGCGGCATCCTGTCCAGTCTCCGCGCTTCACCCTCGCTTGGCCGCTGGTTGCGACGAGCGGCAGGATCGCTTCTCATCGGCCTTGGCGCGCGTCTTGCGCTTGAGCGGGGCTAAGCGATGAGCGCCGACCACCGGGCCAGCCACGCCCGCGGCCTGGTAGCCGAAGGCATTGCCGCCTGGCTGCTGCGCCTGAAGGGCTATCGTGTGCTGGCAACCCGCTACCGGACGCCGCTCGGTGAGATCGACATCGTGGCGCGGCGCGGCGAGGTGCTGGCCTTTGTCGAGGTAAAGGCCCGCCCCTCGGTCGAAGCCGGCCTTGAAGCGATCGCCGCCGATGGCTACCGCCGCATCGAGGCGGCCGCCGACCTTTACCTCGCCCGGCATCCGCGGTTCGCCGGGTTCACACTGCGCTTCGACCTGATCGTGATCAGCCCGCACCGCTGGCCGCGCCACGTCGAGAACGCTTTTTCGTGAAACGCTTTCCCATTGCGCGACAGCTGGAAGCCGCCCATAAACGGCGGCATCCCCTTCCGAAGACGAGTTGCTGCCATGAGCCTTTCCGTCGCCGTCCAGATGGACCACATCGCCTCGATCCGCCTCGCTGGCGATTCCACCTTCGCGCTGATGCTGGAGGCACAGAAACGCGGCCACAGCCTGTTCCACTACACGCCTGACCGGCTGGCGCTGCGCTCGGGCCGGGTGACCGCGGCGATCGAGCCGGTGGCGGTGCGCGACGAGCCCGGCAACCACTTCACGCTCGGATCGCCAGAAAAGACCGATCTCGCGACGCTCGACGTGGTGCTGCTCCGGCAGGACCCGCCGTTCGACATGGCCTATCTCTCCACCACCTACATGCTTGAGCGCATCCATCCGTCGACGCTGGTCGTCAACGATCCGGCCGAGGTGCGCGACGCGCCGGAAAAGCTGCTGGTGATGAATTATCCCGAGCTGATGCCGGAGACGATCATCACCCGCGACCCGGACGAGATCAAAGCCTTCCGAGCCGAATTCGGCGACATCGTCCTAAAGCCGCTTTACGGCGCCGGTGGCCAGGGCGTCTATCACGTGCGGCCTGACGACGACAATTTCAGCGCCTTCCTCGAACTGTTCCTGACGCAGTCGCGCGATCCGTTCATCGCCCAGCGCTATCTGCCGGCCGTCCGGGCCGGCGACAAGCGCATCATCCTCGTCGACGGCAAGTTTGCCGGCCTCGTCAATCGCGTGCCGGCGGAGGGAGATCTTCGCTCCAACATGGTGCGGGGCGGGGCGGCGGCGACCACCGAGGTGAGCAAGCGCGATCTCGAGATCTGCGAGGCGATCGGCCCGGAACTCCGGGATCGGGGCCTGATCTTTGTCGGCATCGACGTCATCGGCGACAAGCTGACCGAGATCAACGTGACGTCGCCGACCGGCATCCGCGCCATTCGGCGGCTTGGCGGCCCCGACGTCGCGGCCCTCATCTGGGACGCCATCGAAGCCCATTTCTAGGCCTCGCCCGAACTCTACGGAGCCGGCCGTCTGGCTTTGGTTGCGGTCCCGTTTCGGCAAGACCTCTCAAAGCGCTGACGATTGGCAGAAAATCAGAACTTCTCATCCGGATAGACGCCCCAGAGCGAGCCCTGCGCAATCCAGCCGGAGAACCCCTTGCCGTCGAGCCGGCACCATGCGCCGTCACACTTGTCGACCGGTGCCTGCACCTTTGGTTCGACGTTGGCGGTGACGCGACTCGTCTCGTCCGGGTCGGCGTGTAGCGCGATCGGCGTCTTGTCGGCCGCCCAGGGCGCGACGATGGCCGTTCGTGTGCCCGACAGGAGCGAGTGGAACACCCAGCCCTCTCCGCCCTCGAAGTCGCGAATGCGCCGCCAGTTCTCGAATTCCTGGGTGATTTCCACCGGCATGCCGGCGCGCACATAGCGCCAGATCACCACCTGGTCTCGCGATGGCCCCTGGCGGACATTGACCGAGTCTGACTTCAGACTGACAAAACGCGGCACCGGCAGACCGGAGGTGCCGACGGTCATGTCCTGCGCCGGGGCAGGCCCCGCGAGCATCAGCCCCGCGGCCAGAAGTACCGTCGCCCGTCGCCTCACCGCCCGCATCGCTGCCCAACCTTCCACTGTCAACACATCGGCCGCACACGAAAGCGGCGCTTGCTCCAATGGTTGCCGGTCGAAGTTAACGTCGCGTCAACGCCGACGTCGCAAGGAATGAACATAGATCGGACTCCGCCGGATTGACGCCCGGGAACGGCTGACCGACACTCACCAGAACAGGCTGCCGCCCGTCGGCAGCTGCGTGGAAGGACGGAACACAACATGGCCGGCAAGAAGCCCTTGGTTGTGGTGACGCGCAAGTTGCCCGACGTTGTCGAAGCGCGCATGCGCGAGCTGTTCGACGTCCGCTTCAATCCGGCCGACCGGCCGATGACCCAGGCCGAACTGGTCGAGTCAAGCCGGATCGCCGACGTGCTGGTTCCAACGGTCACCGACCGCGTCGATGGCGGCGTCATTGCTCAAGCAGGCCCAAACCTGAAGTTGATCGCCAATTTCGGCAACGGCGTCGACAACATCGACGTCATCAAGGCGACCGAGCGAGGCATCGCCGTCACCAACACGCCGGGCGTGCTGACTGAAGACACCGCCGACATGACCATGGCGCTGATCCTCGCCGTGCCGCGCCACATGGCCGGCGGCATGCGAGCGCTTCAGGCCGGCGAATGGCAGGGCTGGTCGCCCACCGGCATGCTCGGCAACCGCCTGGGCGGCAAGAAGCTCGGCATCGTCGGCATGGGTCGCATCGGCCAGGCGGTCGCCCGCCGCGCCGGTGCTTTCGGCCTTTCGGTCTTCTATCACAATCGCCATCGACTGCCGTCCGAGATCGAGGAGAAGCTCGCCGCCACCTGGTGCGAAAGCCTCGATCAGATGCTGAACCGCATGGACATCGTCACCGTCCACTGCCCGCATACGCCGGCCACCTATCATCTGCTGTCGGCGCGCCGACTGAAACTGATGCGGCCCAACGCCTATCTCATCAATACCGCCCGCGGCGAAATCGTCGACGAAGCGGCGCTGACACGCATGTTGATCGCTGGCGAACTGGCCGGTGCCGGTCTCGATGTCTACGAGCAGGAGCCATCGATCAACCCGAAGCTCGTCAAGTGTGGTCGCGCGCTGCTGCTGCCCCACATGGGCTCAGCAACCATCGAGAGCCGCGTCGAAATGGGGGAGAAGGTGATCGTTAACATCCGCGCCTTCATGGACGACCACCACCTGCCCGACCGCGTTCTGCCGTCGATGCTGTAGGTTCCGCCTCAGTCGTCGGCGAGCCTCTGCCCTTGGCTTTACGCTCCGCTTTCCGTCTTTCGGGGCTTCGCCCCAAAAGACCCGCTCCGCGCGGCGGCGCTTGGCGCCGGAAGCCGCTGTCGCGGCTTCATCTTTATTTTCGGCCGTTGATCTTTCTGGTTCTTCCGGCCTCAGGCGGGCAGCTTCAGGCCGGCGTCGCGGGCGAGCTGGGCGAGGCTGACGGCCGGGCGCGGCCCGATGTGGCCGACGCATTCACCACCGGCAAGACAGCCGAGCCGCGTTGCTTCGGCGAGCGTAAGACCGCGCGAGCGGGCGTAGAGGAAGCCGGCGGCGAACTGATCGCCGGCACCGGTCATGTCAACCAGCTCTTCCACCTCCACGGCCGGTGCCGACACCAGCTCGTCCCCCTCGAAAGCCAGGGCGCCGTCGCCGCCCAGCGTCACCGCCGCCGCCTTGCAATCACGCCGAAGGCAGTCGACAGCCGTGTCGAGGTCGTGCGTCTCATAGAGCGCCTTGGCCTCTTCCTTGTTGGCAAAGACGAGGTCGACGGTGCCGGACCGCATCAGGTCGAGGAACTCGGCGCGGAAACGATCGACGCAGAAGCTGTCGGACAGGGTGATCGAGGCGAGGTGACCGTGGGCATGGGCGATGGCTGCCGCCTTGCGGAAGGCCTCCTTGGCAGCCGGCGGATCCCACAGGAACCCTTCAAGATAGGTGTAGCGGGCAGCAGCCACCACACTCTCCTCGATGTCATCGACGGTGAGGTGGTGACAGGCGCCGAGATAGGTGTTCATCGTCCGCTCGCTGTCGGGCGTAATCAGGATCATGCAGCGGGCGGTGGGCGCACCGTCGAACAGCGGCCGCGTCTCGAAATGGACCCCCTGCGAACGGATGTCATGGCTGAACACCTCGCCGAAGGCGTCGATCGCCACCTTGCCAATGTAGGCGGCACGGCCGCCGAATGAGGCAACGCCGGCCGCCGTGTTGGCCGCCGACCCGCCTGAGGCTTCGACCGCCGGGCCCATCATGTCATAGATGCGCGTGGCCTCCTCGGCGTCGATCAATCGCATCATGGACTTGGTAACGCCGAGCTTTACCAGCATATCCTCTTCGGCAGGCGAGAGAATGTCGACGATGGCATTGCCGATGGTCAGCACGTCGAAATCAAGGCTCATGTGAAAAACGCCTCCTTGGTCCGGCATCAATGCGGACTGCTCTTCCATTTGGCCTAGACCATTCCCAACTGACCGGCAAGCCGCGCTATCACGGCATCGCAGGGAGAACTGGAAGAATGCTGAATGCCGTGCTGACTGCCCTTCGTGACATTCCGACCCCGCCCTTCCGGGCCGTGCTGTGGAAGTCGGTCGGCCTGACGCTAGGACTGCTCGCCGTCGTCTGGATCGGCGTCTGGGCAGCAGCCGATCATTTCGCTGCCGCACTGCCGGACAGCTGGCAAACGGCGGCCGAATGGCTGGTTGGCCTGCTGCTGTTCGTCGGCCTCGGCTTCCTGGTAGCGCCGGTGACGGCGTTGTTCGCCGGCCTTTATGCCGATGAGGTGGCTGAAGTGGTGGAGCGGACGCGCTATTCCACCGACCGGCCGGGCGTATCGCAGCCGCTGATGACCAGCCTCTTCGCCGCGCTACGCTTCACCGGCTTCGTGGTGCTGGTCAACATCGCGATGCTGCCGCTGCTGTTCCTGCCCGGCATCAACGTGCCGATCTTCCTGGTCGTCAACGCCTATCTGCTGGGGCGGGAATATTTCGAGCAGGTAGCAATGCGCTTTCGCCCGCCGCAAGCGGCGCGGGCGCTTCGCAACGCCCATTCCGGCAAGGTGATGCTGGGCGGCCTCACCATCGCCATGCTACTTGCCGTGCCCATCGTCAACATCCTGACGCCGCTCTACGCCACCGCGCTGATGGTCCACGTCGTGAAACTCGCCGAGCGGCAGGAACGCAGCTGACTGCCCGTCCCTTTCAAGCCGGCGGCGTACCGTTGTCGGCCAGAACCTCGCCGGCAAGATAGAGCGAACCGCAGATCAGGATGCGCGGCGGCGGTCCCGACCAGGTGCCGCGAAGATGGGACAAGGCGGCCGCGACGCTGGTGGTCGCCATGGCGGTAACGCCCGCGCCACGCGCCTCGGCGGCAAGCGCCTGCGGTTCGCGCGCGCCATCGGATCCACGAATGGGCACGGTGTAGACGCGGCGGGCGAGGCCTGAGAAGGCCTCGAAGAAGCCGACAGGATCCTTGGTGGCCAGCATGCCGGCGATGAGCACCAGCGGCCGGGCGACGCGCTCTTCAAAGTCGGCCATGGCCGAGGCGATCACCTCTCCAGCGCCAGGATTGTGGCCACCGTCGAGCCAGATCTCAGAGCCCTCCGGGGCGGCGTCGACGATGGCACCAGCGGTCAGCCGCTGCAGCCGCGCCGGCCATTCGACTCGCTCCATGCCACGCTCGAAGGCGTCATGCCCAACGTGGAAACCGGCCGCCCGTATGGCGGCGATGGCCGTGCCGGCGTTGGCAATCTGATGGCCGCCGGGAAGGCGTGGCCGCGGCAGGTCGAGAAGACCGTCAACGTCCTGGAATACCAGACGGCCGTGCTCCTCGAAGGCCGTCCAGTCCTGGCCGCCGATCATCAGTGGTCCGGCGCCGATCTTGGCCGCCACTCGCTCGACGACGGCGATGACGCTATCCGGATTGGGCGCCAGCACCACCGGCGCGCCCGCCTTGATGATGCCGGCCTTCTCGAAGGCGATCTTCTCGACGGTGTCGCCGAGATAGGCCTGGTGATCGAGCGAGATCGAGGTGATCACCGACACCGCGGGACGGTCGACGACGTTGGTGGAATCGAACCGGCCGCCGAGACCGACCTCGAGCAGCAGCGCGTCGGCCGGCCGCTCGGCAAACAGCAGGAATCCAGCGGCCGTCAGGAGTTCGAAGAGAGTGATCGCTTCATCACCATTGGCCTTTTCGGTGCGGGCGAGCGCATCGGCGAAGGCGTCGTCGTCAACAAAGCTCGATAGGCCCGGCCCGTCAGCGAGCCGGAAGCGCTCGTTGTATCGGACAAGATGGGGCGACGTGTCGGCGTGCACCCGGAGGCCATCGGCCTCGAGGATCGCCCTGAGGAAGGCTACCGTCGATCCCTTGCCATTGGTGCCGGCCACGTGGAAGACCGGCGGCAGGCGGCGCTCGGGATGGCCGAGCGCGCCAAGCAGCCGTTGAATACGCCCGAGCGAGAGATCGAAGCCCTTCGGCCAGCGCGCGCCAAGGCGGTCGATGATGTCGAGCGGCGTTTCCATGGCAAAGGTCCGAAAGCCGGCGAAGTCGCCGAAAGGAATACGCCGCCTTGACGGCGGCGCGGAGGTTCGGAAAATCGGGGCCGCCGCCCGTCAGGCCGGAACGAGGGCAGTGCCCCTCGCGTGGGTGAGCAGGCGAACGAGGCGGCCGATGGTGGCGCGCATCTCGTGCCGGTGCACCACGAGGTCGACCATGCCGTGCTCATGAAGATATTCGGAGCGCTGGAAGCCCTCCGGCAGCTTCTCGCGGATGGTCTGCTCGATGACGCGCGGGCCGGCAAAGCCGATCAGCGCACCCGGCTCGGCAATATGAACGTCGCCCAGCATGGCATAGGAAGCGGTGACGCCGCCGAGCGTCGGGTTGGTGAGGACGACAATATAGGGCAGGCCCGCCTCGCGCAGCATCTCGACAGCCACCGTGGTACGCGGCATCTGCATCAGCGACAGGATGCCTTCCTGCATGCGGGCGCCGCCGGAGGCGGTGAACATCACGAAGGCGGCCGAACGAGCCACTGCCTCTTCCACGCCGCGGATGATCGCCTCGCCAGCCGCCGTACCGAGCGAACCGCCCATGAAGTCGAAGTCCTGCACGGCAGCCACCACGGCGTTGCCCTGCACACGTCCGGCACCAACCAGTATCGCGTCATCGTTGCCCGTCTTGGCGCGAGAATCGCGCAAGCGATCGACGTAGCGCTTCTCGTCGCGGAACTTGAGCGGATCCTGGGTCACCGCCGGCGTCGAGATCGCGTCATAGGTGCCACCGTCGAACAGTTGCACGAAGCGTTCCTTCGGCGGCATGCGCATATGATAGCCGGAGTTGGGGATGACCCACTGGTTGGCTTCGAGGTCGCGATGGAAAACCATCTCGCCGGTCTCCGGGCACTTTACCCAGAGGTTCTCGGGCACGTCGCGCTTGGCGGACCAGAGGGAGCGGATTTTCGGACGGACGACGTTGTTGATCCAGTTCACGGGGAGTTTCGACCTTTGCTCGCGGAACGCCGGTCGGCCCTGCCGCGCCCGGCGTGGGACCAGCCGCCGCCAGGCTTGAGGGTGCCGCCGGTCCTTCGTCGAGGCTCTCATAGCACAGCCTTCCCGAGGACCAAAGCCGTTTCGCCGGACGGTCAATCGCCGGTCGGCGTTGCCCTTGCCTGTTTTCCGCCTCTGTCACCGACGGCTTCGGCTTCCCAGCAGCCGCCGATCGGATTAGCGTTGGGCCAGCCTAGGAGACGCGCCATGACGATGCCCATCCTCGAACGCCGCCGCATAGAGGCGGAGATCGTCGGTCACCTCTATCGCGAACTCGCGGCCCGCTTCGGAGAGGGGCCGGCGCGGGAGGCCGTCGATGCCGCCATTCGCAAGGCGGCGGTCGCCCATGGCGAGACCTGTCGTGCCGACCTTGGCCACATGCCCGACTTCACGGATTTCGAGGCCATTCTTCCGGCCTGGACCGCCGAGGACGCACTGACGATCGAAGTGAAGGAGGTGGCACCGGATCGCTTCTCCTACGACGTCACCCGCTGTCGCTACGCCGAGACCTACAAGGAGATGGGTCTCGCCGATATTGGCGCCCTGCTCTCCTGCAATCGTGACGCTGCTTTCTGCGAAGGCTACAATCCGGCCATGCGACTCGAGCGCACCGAGACCATCATGGAGGGCGGCCGGCGCTGTGACTTCCGCTACCGCCTCGACAAGGTCGAGCCTTGATCATCCACCACCGAAAATGCTCATTGAGGTGATTCGCGCCGCGGCGTTTACCTCGAAAAACAACCGTTTGATGAAATTACCCCTGTCAGCCGACGGCGGTCTTGCATCCGCCGGCCAAATCGGTTGATGAATGAGCGGTCAGAAACCAAAGTTACAAAAATGTCCGGTCACAAAGGCCCTCGTCGGCCTTTGTTGGCATTGCCTTTTGCCCTTGGGTCGTCCGACGGCGGATGCCGAATGACCAGCGCGGAAAGAGTGCGATGAAAGTCGGGGTTCGCGATATTGCCAGGGAGGCGGGTGTTGCCGTCAGCACCGTGTCGCATGTCCTCAACGGAACCGCCTCGATCAGCCGCGAGGTGCGCGACCGCGTGCTGGCCGTGGCGCGCGACCTCGGCTATCTCGATCAGCGGCGAGCCAAGGCAACCATTGCCACCATGGAACGGGTGGTGGTGGCGTTCGACCATGATTTCGTGACGTCGGGTGATGCCGCCTTCCGCAACAGGGCCCTCTACCAGGGCCTCAGGCGAGAATGCGATCGCCGGTCGCTGAAGATCACCCTGTCCGACGATGCCGGCATTGACGTCGACAAGATCATGGAGATCGTCCGCTCCGAAAAAGCCAGCGGCGTCATCGTGATGGGCAGTGGCGGCAAGCTCGATCTCGGCGATCTCGTCAAGACAGGTCTGTCGCTGGTGATGATGAACGGTGAGGAACGGTTGCGCCGGGCTGATGCCGTGGTGCCGGCCAATGCCTTTGCCGCAAGCGCTGCAGTGCGGCATCTCGCTGATGCGGGCCACGGCCGGCTGCTGATGCTGGCAACTGCAGACCGTGATCATCTGGCGATGCGTCGCGCCGGTTTTACCGAAGCGATCGCTGCCCTCGACCTCGCGGTCGGCGAAACGATCATTGCCGCCGATGACAGCACCGAGGCCGGCGAGGCCGCCGTTGCCCTGCGGCTCGGCGAAGTCAGCGGTCTCGACGGCGCCACCGCCATTTTCTGTCTTTCCGATCCTCTGGCTGAAGGCGCGCTGAGGGCGTTGTCAGCAGCGGGCCTGGAAGTGCCTGCCGACGTGTCGGTGATCGGTTGCGACGGCATTCGGGAGGGCCGGCAGACCGGCGTTACCACGGTTGGCGTCGGCTACGAGCAGCTAGCCATGTCGGCCTTGGCCATCATGGAATCGCGCCTGATGGTCCCCAAGCCGGCCCGGTCCTGCATCTTGGTCGAATTCGGCACCGAGCTGATCGCCGGCACCACCGTCGGGCCGCCGCCCGGCGTGCGCACGCCACAGGAGAGCGGCGGTGCGATGCGGATACGTGGCAAGCGATTCCGCCACGGCAGCGTCGGCGGGGGAGGGCCGAATGCACGTTCTGTTTTTGATCGATTCCACTGATCTCAGGCGTTGGCAGGCCGAGGCGATCGTCGGGGTGCTGGCCGCTACGGGGGCGAGCGCGGCATTTGCTGCGGTGGCGGGTCCGCCACCGGCGGGCCTGCTGGATCTCTGTCTCACCTTCGAGGCTCTTGCTTTCCGCCGGCCACGCAATGAACCGCTCGCCCGGATATCCCCCTCCGCGCTGGGTCTGCCGGCCAGCGCGGAGGGCGCCGATCTCATCATCGACCTCGCCACCGCGACGGAAACAGCCGTCGACCGCTTGCTGATCACCGTCGGTGGTGTCGGCGTGGCTGCTGGCGCTGCCGATGCCATCATGGCCGGCGAGGAACCCTTCGTCGACCTCATCGCGGTCACCAATGGGGCTCACCGTTTGGTTGGCCGCTGGCACATTGCCGTGGAAGACAGGCGGCAACTCGGCTCGGGCATGGCGATCGCCGCCGGCCGGGCGATCGAAATGCTGTCACTGGCCGCCGGCCGCCTGGCCGCAGGCGCCACACTGGCCGACCTGACGTTACCGCGCGTCGAGGTCGAACCGCCACCGCACCGGCCGGGCCGGCCAGCTCGCTTTACTGCCGCCGCTTTCGCACGCGCCCTAGCCGCCCGTCTGGAGCGCCTTGTCCGTACCCCGCCCAACTGGGCGGTGGCCTGGCGGGCTGATGAAACGAGCAATGGCGGATTGCCGGCGATCAGCGGCCGCCCCTGGCGCCGGCTCGCCGACGACGGCGGGCGCTTCTACGCCGACCCCTTTGTGGTGCGCTATGGCGGCCGCACCGTCCTTTTGGTGGAGGAGTTTCCCTTTGCGACCGGAAAGGGGATCATTTCGGCGGTGGAACTGAATGCCGACGGTCCGGTGAGCGCACCCCGGCCGGTGATCGAGACCGGTTGTCACCTGTCCTATCCCTTTGTCTTCGAAGACGACGGGGTTCTTTACATGATTCCGGAGACGTCCGGTCGTCGCCAAGTCGAACTCTGGCGAGCCGTCGACTTTCCGAACCGTTGGGAATGCGTGGCGGTCCTGATCGACGACATCGATCTCGGCGACGCCACGCTGCATCGGGCGGATGGTCGATGCTACCTGTTTGGCGCCGTACGGCCGCACTGGGGCTCAAGCTGGGATGGTTTGGCCATCTTCACCGCTGAGCAGTTGGCCGGGCCGTGGAGGCCGCTGTTCGCGGGGCCCGCCAAGGTCGACGTCGCTTCGGCACGGCCGGCCGGCCGGATGTTCTCTTGTGGTGCAGCCGTCGTTCGCCCCTTCCAGGACAGCTCCGGCGGCTATGGCGCCGGCCTCGGCTTCGCCCGCGTCGACCGACTTGACGCGAGCGGCTATGCCGAGACGACCTTGACGGCGCTGAGACCAGCGCCGCCCCTTTCGGGTCTCCACACCTATAATCGCGGCGGCGGCTTCGAAGTGATCGACGTCATCACCGGCTGCGAGGCGGCCGTGATTGTCCCCTGATCGCTCGAGAGCGAGCCATCACCAGCGCGGGCGGTGGCGGCGCGGGCCGCAGTCCATGATCTCCACCCGCTGGTAGCGGATGATGCGCCCCCAGGGATCGACCACGGGGCGATCGATCCAACGCGGCCGGCACATCGGCGGCGGACCCCAGTCGCGGCCGGGCCGTCCCCAACCATCGTGGCCGGGCCGTCCCCAACCTGGCTGCCCCCAAGCCGGTCCCGGAGGCGGAGGCGGACCCCAGCCCCCGCCCGGCGGCGGCATGCGCCGGCCGTCGTCAAAGCCGAAGCCGAAATAGGCACCATCGGCCGCCGCGCTCGACGCAGTCCCGGCAAGGCCGGCGGCAGCGACCAGCGCCACCGCGAGAGAGGCGGCGAGGGTGGTTAGAAAACGCCTGTGAAACATGGCACGGCCCTTCCTTGATCTTTGTTTTCATGCAATCCCGCACGGAAAGGTGCTCACGCCTTTCCTGGAATTGCCCTGGAGCGCGGCCCGCTGGATTTCCTGCCACCGAACCATCCTGGCTTTGTTTCTAGTCTGTCTCCCTTGAACCAACCCTGAGGCTGGCGTTCATCGGCCATTCAGCTTTTCGGCCGACAGTCTGGACATTAAAGGCTGGAGGCCGATGACCGAACCCGCCCTTCTCATCATCATGGCGCCCGATCTCGCCGCCGCCGTCACGGAATGGCGACGCTGGCTGGCCGACCTTCGCCGCCTCAGCCCGCGCACCGTTGAGGCCTACGGCCGCGACGCGGACGACTTCGTTCGCTTTCTGACTGGCCATCTCGGCGCGCCGCCGGCCATCGCCGACTTGGGCCGGCTGGTGCCAGCCGACTATCGCGCCTTTCTCGCCCGCCGCCGGCGGGAGGGCCTCGCCGCGCCGAGCCTCGCCCGCAGCCTCTCGGGCGTTCGCTCGCTGATCCGCTTCCTCGAAAAGCGTGGGGAGGCAACCAGTGCCGCCGTCGCAGCGGTTGGGGCGCCGAAGGCGCCACGTCGGCTGCCGCGGCCGCTCGGTGTGGCCGACGCGCTGTCCGTCGTGTCCGAAGCCGGCGGTCTGGCCGACGAACCCTGGATCGCCGCCCGCGACGCCGCCGTGCTGGCGCTGCTCTATGGCGCCGGCTTGCGCATTTCGGAGGCTCTGTCGTTGACCGCCGCCGAGGCACCAGCGGAGACCGGTGGGGCGCTGCGCGTTACAGGCAAAGGGGGCAAGACGCGGCTGGTGCCGGTGTTGCCGGCAGTTGGCCGAGCGGTCGCCGCTTACGTCCGCCTGGTGCCTTTCCGTCTTGCACCGGAGGGACCGCTGTTCCGTGGTGTGAAGGGCGGGCCACTGTCGCCCCGTATCATCCAGCTCGCCCTTCAGAGGCTGCGCGGCGCCCTCGGGCTTCCCGACACGGCAACACCGCATGCGCTCCGGCATTCTTTCGCCACGCATCTCCTGGGCTCGGGCGGCGATCTCCGCACCATCCAGGAGTTGCTCGGCCACGCCAATCTGTCGACGACGCAAGTTTACACCTCGGTCGACGCCGAACGGCTGGTCGCCGCCTGGAAGGGGGCGCATCCACGCGCTTGAGGCGGGCGCGCCATTGGCTTGCCGGCTTTCCTCGGCTTGCCCGATGGCTTAAGGCTTGCTGCGTCGACCAACCCGCCGGGGAGGCCCGTCCGGGCTGTCATTTCTTGAGTACCTCTTTTTCCCCTTCCACCGGCACGCCCTGGCTCGGCTACGGATTTGCTGCCCTCGGCGCCGTGCTGTTTGCCGCCAAAGGGATCCTGATCAAACTCGCCTTCGCCGAGGGCGTCGACACACTGACGCTCCTCGCGCTCCGAATGGGGCTATCCGTACCGATCTACGTTGCCGTCGGCCTTGTCGCCTATGCTCGAGAACGCCAAAGGGCGGCCCCGATGCCCGCCTATATCAAGGCGCTGCTGATTGGGATGATTGGCTACTGGTTCTCGGCCTATGCCGACTTCAAGGGCCTCGAGACACTGACGCCGCAATTCGAGCGGCTTATCCTGTTCACCTATCCGCTGTTCGTCCTGCTGCTCGGCGCGGTGTTGTTCCGCCTGCCGCTGCGCTGGAAGCCACTGGCGGCCTTCGGCATCGCCTATCTCGGCCTCGCCGTCGTTTTTCTTGCTGATTTTGAGACGAGTGGTGGCGACATCGTCGTCGGCGTCCTCTGGGTGCTGGGCGCCGCCGTCTCCTTCGCGCTTTACCAACTGCTCGCTGGCGGCAGCATCGCCAGCCTGGGGGCGCCGCTCTTCACCTCCGTCGCCATGACCGGCGCGGCGGTCGTGGTGCTTCTCATGTTTCTTGTGACGCACCCGCTGTCGGCACTTGCCGTGTCCGGCCGGGCCTTCGCGCTTGCCGTGACGCTGGCCATCGGCGCCACGGTACTGCCGAGCTTCCTGATGAGCGCGGCGCTGTCGCGCATTTCGGCGGCGGCCAATTCGACCATCGGCACGCTGTCGCCGGTGGTGACGCTGTTCCTCGCCGTGCTGATTCTCGACGAACCATTGCGCGGCGTCGATCTTCTCGGCACGGCGCTGGTGGTTGGCGGCGTCGGCCTGTTCACGGTCGTCGACCGGCGTCGCCGCTGATCCTTCAGGCGTGGATCGCCCGCTTGTCGACCGCGAGAGCTGCCTCTTTCAGTGCCTCCGACAGCGTCGGGTGGGCATGGCAGGTGCGGGCGAGATCCTCGGCCGAACCAGAGAATTCCATCAGCACCGCCGCCTCGGCGATCGCCTCGCCAGCGCCAGGCCCGACAATATGGACGCCCAGGACGCGGTCGGTGTCGGCATGCGCCAACACCTTGACGAAGCCATCGGTCTTCAGGATCGACTTGGCTCGACCATTGGCGAGGAAGTTGAATTTGCCGACCTTGTAGGGCACGCCGGCCGCCTTGAGGTCTTCTTCGGTGCGGCCAACGGCGGCGACTTCCGGTGACGTGTAGACTACCGATGGAATGACGTCGTAATTGACGTGACCCGCCTTGCCGGCCAGCAGCTCGGCGACGGCGATACCCTCGTCCTCGGCCTTGTGAGCGAGCATTGGCCCGGTGACCACATCGCCGATGGCGTAGATGCCCGGCACATTGGTGGCATAGTGGCCATCGATCTCGACGCGGCCCTTGCCGTCAAGCTTTACGCCGACCTCGGCAAGGCCGAGACCTTCCGTAAAGGGCTTGCGGCCGACCGCTACCAGCACGACGTCGGCTGAGACCGTCTCGGCCTCGCCGCCGGCTGACGGTTCGAAGGTCACCTTGCCGCCCTTAACGCCGGTCACCTTGCGGCCGAGATTGAAAGCAAAGCCCTGCCGCTCCAGAAGTTTCTGGAAGGCCTTGGCCACCTCGCCGTCGAGCCCCGGCAGGATACGGTCGAGATACTCGATCACCGTTACCCGCGCGCCCAGCCGACGCCAGACCGAGCCAAGCTCGAGGCCGATCACGCCGGCGCCGATCACCACCAGATGCTCCGGCACCTTCTCAAGCGACAGCGCGCCCGTCGACGACACCACGGCTTTCTCGTCGATGGTGATGCCGGGCAAGCCCGCCACGTCCGAGCCGGTGGCAATCAGGATGTTCTTCGTCTCGACGACCGCTTTCTCGCCGCTCTCGGCGGTGACCTCCACCTTGCCGGCGGCGAGGATGCGGCCGGTGCCGCGGTGGACGGTGATCTTGTTTTTCTTGAACAGGAAATCGATGCCCTGGACGTTGCCGCGGACGGTGGCGTCCTTGTGGGCCATCATTGCCGGAAGATCGAGTTCCGGGGTCCCCACCTTCACGCCGAGCTTGCCCAGAACGTGGCCAGCTTCGTGGAACATCTCGGAAGCGTGCAACAGCGCCT
>Ga0316604_10001385_pt1 | contig 21648 bp, 18 predicted proteins | sample OWC_soil_day20_C_FD_207650 | JGI IMG/M metagenome (GOLD analysis project Ga0316604, IMG submission 207650) | Wetland soil microbial communities from Old Woman Creek delta, Ohio, United States - OWC_soil_day20_CT | ecosystem: Environmental > Terrestrial > Soil > Wetlands | place: USA: Ohio...
GGTGCTCGAGATTCTCAAGCACGTAGAGGGCGTCCTCGACGATCTGGTGGCTCTTGCGGCCCTTGATGTCGACGACGAAGCCGACGCCACAGGCGTCGTGCTCGTGTCCGGCGCTGTAAAGGCCCTCCGCCCCGGCTTTCGCTCGCATGTCGGCGATCGTCACGGGCGTGGCGCTCGTTGCGGCATTCGGCGCGGCGGGCACGAGGTGCGGCATCGGTTGGTCGAGCGTCTTCATGGCGAAGTCCTCATCAGTATGCCGGCGGACGAGCGGCCCGCCGTAAGGTGTCTGTTGCAGGACGTCCTCGTGGGATGCGGGGCATTCCTTATATACCCGATTGCAGTCCCGCAGTGGATCGTCCCTTCTCTCCGGCACCGACCGTCCGGCAACCGCCGGACGGCGCGACAGCGACAGCCGTCGTCCTCATCCCGCACTAAACCGGAACAAGGAGACAGCCTCGATAGCCGTTTCGCCAGATGATCCCGAAGCTCCTCCCCCGGAATTCCCCGTTTCGCGCTTTTCACCCATTGTCCCGGCGAGGGCAAGCGACAATCGCGAGCGGTGGAATTCGGGAAAATATGCTGGCCGCCCTTTCCTCCGAAAAGTCGACCCGAGCCCCCGAACCTGCCCATTTGGAACCAAACTATCGCGGTCCCGAATGCGCGATGCGTTATTTGCATAACCTTGTGGTCCCGTCAACCATTCTGACCCAATATTTTGGCTGTTGAATCCGGATTGACGGCGGCATGAGCGCTCTGCATGGGTGGTGCGCAAACTCGGCGGCTGTCGCCCGAGGCGGACAAGGCTAGACTTGGCTCCATGTACTTTGCTAGCGACAACTGGGCCGGCGCTTCGGCGCAAGTGGCCAATGCCCTTCTGAACGCCGGAAACGGCTCCGTTCCCGCCTATGGCGCCGACGACCAGACGCGCGTCGCCGTCGACTGGTTCTCGGAGGTGTTCGAGCACGACGTCTCCGTGTTCTTCGTCGCCACCGGCACGGCGGCCAACTCGCTGTCGCTCGCCTCGGTGATGAAGCCGGCCGGCATCGTGCTCTGCCATGCCGTGGCGCACATCGCCGCCGACGAAGCCGGCGCGCCGGAATTCCTGTCGGGCGGCCGGCTCGTGACCATCCCCGGCGCTCGCGGCAAGCTGACGCCCGACGCGCTGGAAGCGGCGATCGGCCGTTATTTCCCGGCCGCCGTCCATCACGGCCGTCCCGTTGCCGTCTCGCTCAGCCAATCGACCGAATGGGGCACCGTGTATACGGTGGAGGAAGTGACGGCGCTGGCCGCCGTCGCCCACGCCTACGGCCTCAAGGTGCACATGGACGGCGCCCGCATCGCCAACGCCGTGGCCTCCCTCGGCTGCCAGCCGGCCGACATCACCTGGAAGGCCGGCGTCGACGTGCTGTCCTTCGGCGGCACCAAGAACGGTTGCTGGTGCGCCGAGGCCGTCGTCTTCTTCAACTCCAAGAAGGCCGAGGATTTCGGCTACATCAGGAAGCGCGCCGGCCAGCTGTTTTCCAAGAGCCGTTTCGTCGCCGCCCAGTTCCAGGGCTATTTCGACCGCGGCCACTGGCTCGACAACGCCTACCACGCCAACACCATGGCCAAGCGCCTGGCCACCGGCATCAGCCAGCTCTCCACCGCCCGCATCCTGTGGGAGCCGGAGGCCAACGAAGTGTTCGCCATCTGGCCAAAACCAGTCAGCGCCCGCCTCAAGGCAGCCGGCGCCCAGTTTTACGAGTGGAATCCCGAGGGCCTCGACGACAGCGAAAAGCCGCGCGACGACGAGGACCTCGTCCGCCTCGTCACATCGTTTGCCACCGCCGCCCACGAGGTCGACCACTTCCTGAAGGCACTCGGCAAGTAAGCGTGCCAAAGACGCGAACCAGCAAAAAGGGCGTCCCTCGCGGGGCGCCCTTCGTCATTTCAGGAAACTGGCGAGCGAAGCGATCTCCGCTCGCCAGTCCACCTTAGTTGCCAGCTCAGCTTAGTTGCCAGTCCGCCTCAGTTGATGGTCGTCTCGATCTGCGGGGCCTCGCCCTTGCCGATCGGGATGGTGCGCGCCCGCTTGCTCTCGGGAATGTCGCGCACGAGGTCGACGTGCAGCAGGCCGTGCTCCAGCGAGGCGCCCTTCACCTCGACATGGTCGGCGAGCTGGAAGCGGCGCTCGAAGGCGCGGGCGGCGATGCCGCGGTACAGCATCTCACGACCGTTGTCCTCGGCCTCGGGCTTCTTCTCGCCCTTGACCATCAGCGCGCCCTCGCGGGCCTCGATCGTCAGTTCGTCCTCGGAAAAGCCGGCGACGGCGATGGTGATGCGATAGGCACTCTCGCCGGTGCGCTCGATGTTGTAGGGCGGATAGGACTGGGCCGACGCGTCGCTGGTCGATACCTGATCGAGCAGCGTGAACAGGCGATCGAAGCCGATGGTCGAGCGATACAGCGGGGAAAGGTCGAAATTACGCATGATGTCCTCCGGTTGAGCGACAGTCTTGGGTTTGGCCGACCGGTCTTCTGTTCCCCTCTCCGAGGCGGAACGTCCGGTCGCCGCGGACCCCGTCGGGGCGCCCGCGTTTCCTGATTTGGGGCGGCCAGATCGCTTTTCAAGAGGCCGCCGACGATGCTTTGCCACCGCTTCCGGTGATGGCGCCCGCCGCCGCCGCCGTGCTAGAAACACCGCGGCGGCGGCCACCCATGGCCACCGGGGAACGCACATGGATATTCTCGACCTCGCCGAAAATCCGATGCCGGCCGGCTGCCGGCTGGAGATGATCTCCACCTCCGACGGCGTTCGTCTGCGTACCGCCCGCTGGCCGGCGCTGCCGGGTGGCACGAAGGGCACCGTCTGCCTGTTTCCCGGCTGGTCGGAGACCATCGAGAAGTATTTCCACGTCGTCGAGCGCCTGAGACAGCGCGGCTTCGCCGTGGCGATCCTCGAATGGCGCGGCCAGGGCGGATCGAGCCGCCTCACCGACGATCCGGCCAAGGGCCACGTCGGCTCCTTCCGCCACTATCTGCGCGACATCGAGGCCTTCCGCCGCCGCGTCGTGCTGCCGGACTGCCCTCCCCCCTATTTCGCGCTGGGGCATTCGATGGGCGGCGGCATCCTGGCCTTCGCCGGTCGCTTCCTCGCCCCCACCTTCGACCGGCTGGTGCTGACGGCACCGATGCTCGGCCTGCCCCACCGGGCGACCGAGCCAGGCTTCCGCCGGCTGCTGCTGCGCCTCGCCGTCTACTGCGGCGCCGGCCACCGCTACATCCCCGGCCAGCGCCGCCGCGCCGGCAAGGCGAAAACCTTCGAACGCAACCCGCTGACCTCCGATCCCGACCGCTACCGCATCAACGAGGCGATCTGCGCCGCCCGCCCGGACTACCGGCTCGCCGCGCCGACACTCGGCTGGGTGGCGGCGGCGACGCGCATGTTCGACCGCCTCACCGTCGCGGATTTTGCCGACAGCGTGCCGGTGATGCTGGTCAACTCCGGCGGCGATACCGTGGTCAGCCGCCTTGCCATCGAGACCATGGCAAGGCGGCTGCGCAACCCGGCCTACGTGCTGATCCACGGCGCCCGCCACGAGGTGTTGATGGAGCGGCAGGTTTACGCCGCCCAGTTCTGGGCCGCCTTCGACGCCTTCATCCCCGGCTCGTCGGACTAAGCCTCTCTGGTGGGGGGCGACCAGGCACGATGGATGATGGCGACGACCGGCGGATGCCGCACGTTGATCGCCGAGGCAGGACGTGAACTCCGTCGCGCCTTTTGGCGATCTCTGCCAAGATGGCCCGGTCCCCCGGTCCTTGTCTTTCTCGGGATTTCCGCATGGTCTTCATCCCGCTGCCGTTCGTCGTCGCCATCTTGCTTCTGGTCCTGGTCCTTGCCATTGCACGGCGCAATGACGGCGAACCGGCGAATCTGCCCTTTCTCTTCCTCGTTCTGGTCAGCGCCCTTCAGTCGCTGCTGCTCGGTCTGCGGTGGGGCTATGGGGTACGGGAGGTCATGTACGTGACGCCCATCACCGCGGCTTGCGTGCCGCCGCTTGCCTATCGCGGCGTGGCGCGGCTGGTGCGGCGAAGTCATTTTCCTGCATGGCGGCGCATCGGCCTCCACGCATTGCCAGCCGTGGGGATCGCCGTATTGATGGCGGTCTGGCGGGAAGCCATCGATGGGGCGCTGATCCTGATCTTCGTCGGCTATGCGACGAAGATCCTGCTTTTGATGCGGCCGGGGACGGACGCCCTTCGCCTTGCTCCGTTCGAGGGGGCCGCCCCAGCCTATCGCGCCATCGTCTTCGCGGCGGCGGCACTGTTTTTGTCCTCCACGGTCGACCTCCTGGTCGTTCTGGATCAGGCCTGGGCCTATGGCCGACATACGCCGGAGCTGATCAGCATCGGCAATCTGGCGGCGTTGATCATCATCGCCATCGCCGGGGCTGCGGCCAGCCGCAGCCGGACACCCGTCGAAACCGCCGAAGTCGCGCCATCGTCAACAGTTAGGCAGGACGATGAAACCATCGGGGCGATCCAGGCCCTGATGGAGACAAAGCGCGTCTACCGTGACGCCGACCTCAACCTGGACCGGTTGGCGCGCAAGGCAGCCATTCCGGTCCGTCAGATTTCGAACGCCATCAACCGGGCGACGGGCAAGAACGTGTCGCAATATGTCAACGACTACCGGATCGCCGAGGCGTGCCGTCTGCTTACCGAAACCGACAAATCGGTGACCGAAATCATGCTGGACGTCGGTTTCCTCACCAAGTCCAACTTCAATCGCGAATTCCGGCGCGTCACCGACATGACGCCTCTGGCGTGGCGGGGAAAAGCGGCGAGGCCACGGTGAGCCCACGGACCCTCCAGGTACGAAAACGCGTTTCAGTACGGCCTGAAATGCGTTCGAGGTCGAGTTTGCGGGCGGACCGAGCATGCTCTCGGCATGACCACGATCACCGACCACGACCGCAAACGCGCCGACACCCTCAGGTCGCTTTCCCTGGAGGCGACGGCTGACACGCCCACCCCGCCGCCGACGCGGCGGATCGCCCTTGCCTTCGGCGGGCTCGTGGTGGCCGTTTCGGCTGTTGCCGTCCTGTTCTGGCCACCGGCGCACATCAAGGCTTTACTGCCTGATGGACTGGACTTGGCCCGCCTCGAAGGCCCATCCGAGTCCGGAGCGGCCATCGGCTCCTTGCCCGACCAGGCGATGGAGCGGACCGACGAAGCGCCAGCCAACCAAGCCCGGTCTGCCGCCGTCCACGAGGTGACCGGCTCCGGCTATCTGATCGCAGCGCGCTCCACGGCCGTCTTCTCCAAATATCAGGGGCAGATCACCCGCATCGCCGTCGAAGCAGGCGACCATGTCGAGGCCGGTCAGCTGTTGGCGACCCTTGACGATGTCAGCGCTCGCTTTTCGCTTGAGCGGGCGAAAATCGAGCGCACGTCGACCGAACTCGGCCTTGCCGCACGCCGCATCACCCGCGATCAGGCGCAATCGTCGCTGCGGCGCAAGGAAGCGCTTGCCGGCGTTCTCGCCAGGCAGGAGGTCGAAGACGCAAGAACCACCTGGGAGAGCGCCCAGAACAGCGTGGCGCAGGCGCTCCAGGACCTGGACAAGGCCTCCCTGGCCGTTCGCGTTGCCGAAGAACAGGTCGATGCCCTGACGGTCCGTGCGCCGATCGCCGGCATCGTGGCGCGGATCGGCGCTCACGTCGGCGACACGGTTCTTGAGCGTGCCGACAGCGTCCGCGACGCCCTGAGCCTCATGACGATCGTCGACACGACAAGCCTGCTGATCGAGGCCGACGTCGCCGAAACCAATGTCGCCGCGCTCCGGCCCGGTCTCAGCGGCGAGGCGGTGCTCGACGGCCTTCCCGACAGGCCGTTCGCGGTCGAAATCCTGCGGCTCGCCCCTGTCGTCTCATCCGACAAGGGCACGATCAGCCTGCGCCTTCGCCTGACGGCGCCACCCGAGGGCATCCGCCCCGGCATGGCCGCGCGCATCCGCATCGCCACCACCCAAGCTGGAGCCATCAAGAGATGACGGAAAACCTCAATCATCAGCCCTATATCGACCTGAAAGGCATCCGGAAGGGATACCGGATCGGCAAGGAATCGATTCCGATCTTCTCCGGCCTCGATCTGACCATTGCGCGCAGCGACTTCGTCGCTGTCATGGGGCCGTCCGGATCGGGCAAATCGACCCTGCTCAACATGCTCGCCGGCATCGACAGTCCGGACGGCGGGCAACTGCGCATCGGCAGCAACCGGCTGGACCAGATGGGCGAGTCGGCCCGGTCCTCCTGGCGCGCGCACAACATGGGGATTGTCTTCCAGTTCTACAATTTGCTGCCGATGCTGACTGCGGCCGAGAATGTGGAACTGCCGCTGCTGCTCAAACCTCTTTCGGCAAGACAACGACGGGTTCGAGTCGAGGCGGTGCTCGATCTCGTCGGGCTGGCCGGTCGCGGACGGCAATATCCAGCCCTGATGTCCGGCGGTCAGCAACAGCGGGTCGGCATCGCCCGCGCCATCGTTGCCGATCCCGCCCTGCTTCTCTGCGACGAGCCGACCGGCGACCTCGATCGCACGTCCGCCGATGAGGTGCTGGCGATGCTCGCCTTCCTCAACCGGGATCTCGGCAAGACGATCGTCATGGTCACGCATGATCCTCACGCCGCCCGTCAGGCCCGACGGACCTTGCATCTCGACAAGGGACAGTTCAGCGAACAAAGGAGTGCCGCCTGATGACCTTCGTTCGACTTGCCGGAAAAAATGCCTGGCGCAAGCCGGTCCGCAGCGTGCTGCTCGTGATCTGCGTTGCCGTGGCCTTCCTGATTTACGGGCTGACGGCTTGCTTTCTCGTCGGGTCGCAAGGATCGGCCGGCGCCAGCGACGACATTCTCGGCGTGATGAGCGCCGCTGGCCGGACACAGCCGTTGCCGCTGGCGTCGATGGTGCGGATCGCAGCTGATCCCGGTGTCGCGGCCGTGACCTACACCACGCGCCTGCGCGGCTTCGTTGGCGTGGAGAACAACGTGGTCGCCGTCAGTGCGACCGACCCGCGCGCCCTGCTGGGCATCAACGGCAAGGAACTCGGCCTGACACAACGGCTGGTCGATGCCATCGGTAAGGCGCGCGACCGGGTGCTGGTCGGCCGGGCGCTGGCCGATGCGCAGGGCTGGACCACGGGCCAGCGCGTCACGGTGACCGCCGTTCAGACGGCCAGGGAGGATGGCGGCCGTGATTGGCGCTTCGAGATCGCCGGCATTTTCGAGGGCGACAATGCCAGCACCGACACCTATTTCATGATCGCCCGCTACGACTACATCAACGCCGCGCGGGCGCGGCAAAAGGATACGGCGGACGCCTTCGTCGTTCGCCCGCGTGACGGCGTGCCGCCGGGGGAACTCGCCGCCCGTATCGACGCGCAGTTCGCCAATTCCGCCGCCCCGACGCGGACGCAATCGGAAAAGCAGTTTCTCGACGCCTTTCTCCGCCAATATGCCGACGTCGGCCTGATCGTCGATCTCGTTGTCGGCACGAGTTTCGTGACGCTGCTGCTGATCGTCGTCAACACCATGGTCTTCGCTGTGCGCGAACGCCGCTTCGAGATCGGCGTCTTGAAAACGCTGGGCTTTTCGCGCCACCGCATCCTTGTGCTCGTCCTCGGCGAAACGCTTTTCATTTTCGGTGTCGGCGGAGCCATTGGCCTTGCAGGCGCAAGGCTGGCGACCGAACTCGCCGGTCCGGCGCTCGGTCTCGTCTTTTCCGCCCTCGTCCTCGCCAAGGCTGCCGGCCTCGTCGTCACTCTCGGCCTTTTGACCGGAGCGCTGCCGGCCGCCAACGCCATGCGCACCCCTATCATCACCGCTTTCAGAACGAGGTGACCGCATGTCCTCCACCACCAGACAAACGCTCGTGATGCTGCGGGCCAATCTCCTTGGTCTGCCTCACCGCCTTGCCATCTCCGTTTCGATGGCGCTGTCGGTCGCCCTCGTCGTCGCGGTCCTCACAGGCTTTCTTGCCATGGCAAAGGGCTTCGAACAGGCGCTGAAAGGCGCCGGTTCGCCTGGTGTCGCCGTCATTCTCGGCGGCGGCACCAATCAGGAAACCGGCTCGGAGATCTCCCCGGATGCGATCCGCGCCATCGAGGCGATGCGGGACGATCTCGGCGTGGTTCGCGATGCCGCCGGCAACCTCGTCTCGTCACGGGAAATCGTCGTCCCCGTCGATCTCCGGCTAGCCGGAGACGGCACCGGACGGACGCTGGCGCTGCGCGGCATGGACACTTCCGGACCATCGCTGCGCGACGGTGTCAGGCTGTCGGCCGGACGCCTGTTTCGGCAAGGCAGCCGCGAGATTGTGGTCGGCGACCGCCTGGCCGGAGAGTTTCCCGGATTCCGTGTCGGCGACAAGGTACGGCTCGGTGTGATCGACTGGACGGTAGCGGGGCATTTTTCCACCGGCGGCAGTGCCTTCGAATCCGAAATCTGGGCCGATCTCGATGCTGTGCGGACTGGCTTTGACCGCCAGGGGCAGGTCCAGAGCCTGCGCCTTCGGCTCGACAGCCCCACGTCCATTGCGCCCCTGAAGGGCGCGCTCTCGGCCGTGACGGGGACGCCGCTCCTCGCCATCGCCGAGGCCGATCTTTATGCCGCCCAGTCGGGGCGCACCGCCGATCTCATTCGTCTGTTCGGCTGGCCGATCGCCCTTCTGATGTCGGTTGGAGCGACTGCCGGCGCGCTCAACACGATGATGAGCTCGGTTTCCGATCGGACGGTCGAGATCGCCACCGTCCGCACGCTTGGATTCGGCCGTCTGGCAGCTTTCGCAGCCACGTTGGCCGAGGCCCTGTTGCTCTCGCTGGTCGGGGCCGCCATCGGCATCGCCACGTCGTGGGCGGCCTTCAACGGCTGGCAGGCAAGTACAATCGGAGCGAACAACGCCCATATGGCCTTCCAGCTCTCCGTCACCGCCGACGTGATGGCAACGGCCGGCCTTCTCGGGCTGGCGATCGGAGCGATCGGCGGCGCGCTGCCGGCCTTCGCTGCGGCGCGGCTTCCGCTGACGGCGGCGTTGCGCGCACGTCGCTGACATCAGCCGGCAACAGGCTGGATCAGGCGCCGCATCTCCCGCAAATACGCCGCAGGCAACGGCCCGCGGCGCATCACGCCGACCTCAGCTGCGAGCCCTAACCGAGCAGCTTCAGCACCTGGTCATGCAGGCGCGGATCGCCGCTCGCCACCACCTGCCCGCCGTCGGTGGCGCTGCCGCCGGTCCAGGAGGTGACGACGCCGCCGGCCCCCTCGATCACCGGGATCAGCGCCGTGATGTCATAGGGCTGCAGGCCCGCCTCGATGACCAGATCGGCCTGCCCGGCCGCCACCATGCAATAGGCGTAGCAATCGGCGCTGTAGCGGGCGAGCTTCGCCTGCCGCTCGACCGAGAGATAGGCCTCCTGCTCGGCGCCGGAGAACGCCCGGAGCGAGGTGGTGAACAGCGTCGCCTGGGAAATGTCGCCGCACGGCCGCGTCCGCAGCGGCCGCTCGCCGCCTGGCCCGCTGTAGAGAGCGCTGGCACCGTCGCCATAGAAGCGTTCACCGGTGAATGGCTGCGCCATCATGCCCTGCGCCGCCCGGCCACCGACCCTCAGGCCGATCAGCGTGCCCCACAGCGGGATGCCGGCGATGAACGAGCGCGTGCCATCGACCGGGTCGAGCACCCAGACATGGTCGCGGTCGAGCCCGGTGTTGCCGAACTCCTCGCCGAGGATGCCGTGGTCGGGATAGGTCGCGGCGATCAGCTCGCGCATGGCCATCTCGCCGGCCTTGTCGGCGATCGTCACCGGATCGAAGGCGCCCTCAAGCTTGTTCTCAACCGCCAGCGCGGTGCGGAAATGCGGCATGATCGCCGCCGAAGCCACATCGGCCAACTGGTCGAAGAAGGCCCTGGAGATGGCTGTGATCTGCATGGCTGATATGTTTTCCCCTGATAAAAAGTAAAGGCGCAACGTTGCGATCATGCCTTGACCACTGGTTTATCCCGTTGTTTTTATTTTTTGATTCAAAGAAATGCAAACTTTCGTCCTCCCGCCATGCCGGGTCTGCCCTGCACCGACGCCCATCATGACGCGAGTTTGGTCGGATCTTCTACCGCCAGGGGTTGACCAGTACGACTAAAGTCGGCATTTTATTGGGGTGCAGCGCCGCTTTTGCGCTGCCCGCCCTCCTTGGGCGTTTCCTCCCTAAGACTTGGGCCGCCGCGTTCGCGACGGCCCCTTTTCTTTTGGTCTATTCCCCAACACCAGACAGCGCCATAAGCGCCGATCCTGAAAACGTTTCAAAGGTGAAGGTCACTCGGCGGCAAAACGGCCGGGCGACGGACAGACCACCTGAAGCGGCAGTCGCGTCAGACCATCGATGAAGTCGGCGATCTCGGCGCTGAGGCGGACGAAGCCGGAATGCGGATCGAGCGTCCGCTCGTCCATATACAGCGCCCGGTTGATCTCGATCTGCAGCGCATGCAGTCCCTTGGCCGGCCGACCGTAATGCTCGGTGATGAAGCCGCCGGCATAGGGGCGGTTGATCGCCACCTTGTAGCCGAACGCCGACAGGGCACCGGCGGCATGATCGATCAGCGCTCGCGATGCCGACGTGCCGTGGCGGTCGCCGAGCACGAAGTCGGACCGCCCGCGGGCGTCCTGGCCCCGGACCGCCGACGGCATCGAATGGCAGTCGATCAGCACGGCCCGCCCGAAGCGCACGTGCGTCTGGGCCAAAAGGCGGGTGAGCGCGGCGTGATAGGGCTTGTAGAGCGTCTCGATGCGGTCGAGCGCCTCCTCGATCGCCATCGGCCCGGCGTAGATCTCCTCGCTGTCGGAGATGACGCGCGGCACCGTACCAAGCCCGCCGGCCACCCGGATGGAGCGGACGTTGGCGAAGGCCGGCAACCGGCCGTCGAACATGCGCGGGTCGAGCTCGTAGGGTTCGCGGTTGACGTCGAGATAGGCGCGCGGGAAATGCGCCCGCAACAGCGGCGCCCCCGCCGTCACGGCATGCATGAACAGCTTGTCCACATGCGCGTCCTCGGACAGACGGATGCGACGGCTGTCGAGCCGACTGGCAGCGAGAAAGTCCTCCGGATAGGCGGTGCCGGAATGCGGGGAGTTGAAGACGAATGGATGAATCTGCTCCGCGGGGGACAGAATCTCGAAGGGCGGTTCCGAGCGGAAATCGGTGACGACGCGCATCCTTCTCCAGTCCGTAGAGCCGACCGGCCGGTCCATGGACGGCCGGAAAACAGGGCTTCTGCACTCCTGATTCTGGAATCTGCCCTGTTTTGTCAGGCCTGTCCATTGTTAAGGTGGCCCGTCGCCCCCCCGACGTTCGGACCGTTTCGCCTTGATTTGAGAGAGCGCGGCAGGCGGCCGGCACCCGCCGGGCAACCGGCGACGGATCGCCCGCGCCATCGGGGGCGAGAATGGCTCATGGCCTGCCGGGCCGGCCTCGGGCGGAAACCAAAAGTCAAATGCGCTCCACTACGGGGTTTGAACGACCTCCGGAAAAGTTCTACACAGGGGGAAAGCAACCTGAAACGGCGAGCCGCTAACCACAAGTTTACCGTGCTGGTAGTCTTGTGAGATAGTTGGACCATCGTGCGGCCCCCGCCGCTGCTTCCCATCTGACCGGAACTGCAAATGAACCGTATTCTCCTGGCCGAAGACGACAACGACATGCGCCGTTTCCTGGCCAAGGCGCTCGCCAACGCCGGCTACGACGTCGTCTCCTATGACAATGGCCGAAGCGCCTACGAACGGCTGCGCGAAGAGCCGTTCACGCTGCTGCTCACCGACATCGTCATGCCGGAGATGGACGGCATCGAGCTGGCCCGCCGGGCGACCGAACTCGATCCCGACCTCAAGATCATGTTCATCACCGGCTTTGCCGCCGTGGCGCTCAATCCCGACAGCCAGGCGCCCAAGGATGCCAAGGTGCTGTCCAAGCCCTTCCATCTCAAGGACCTCGTGCGCGAGGTCGAGAAGATGCTGGCCGCCGCCTGAAGCAAACAGGCGGGGTCTCCACGGGAATCGGTTTTCGATCAAGGACTTGAAGGGGAATTCGGAAAAGCGTCTCGTACCCCTTGCGTGGGGCGGCAAAGGACGCTATATCCCCGCCCACGCCGCCGGTAAGGTGGCCCCGCAGATGGAAATGGGCGTGTAGCTCAGCGGGAGAGCACTACGTTGACATCGTAGGGGTCACAGGTTCGATCCCTGTCACGCCCACCATTTCCTTCAAAGGCTTAGCGAGCGATCGCTGAGCCTTTTGTTTTTTGGTTCGTAGAATTCCCCGCCTGAATCGGCTCCTTGCTGAGGGGTCGAGCCAGGGTGTTCAACTGACACGGCAAGGTCAGATGACGGGTGGGATAGGTGATTCCGCGTCATTGACCTCAACATGACCGGGCCGGTAGGCTTTTGACGTCTCAAGTTGGCGGATGGCATGCCTTTCAAGCAAACAGCGCGGATGATCGTGACCGGCCTTTACGTGCTGGCCATGCTTGTCGTCGCCGTCATGCCGGCCACCGCTGCCAGCGCCATGCATGCCCCGGCCAGTTCGGTCGCGGTGGCATCGGGCTGCGACACTGGTGCGGATTCGATGTCGCAAGACACTCACGCCAGCAAGGCCTCGGACGCCTGTGGCGTGGTCGACCACCCATCGTCGAGCGCCTGCCTGACCGGCAGCGTCTGCGCCCATCTGCCGTCCGCCGTTTTCGCCAGCGTCGTCCCCTCGCGCCGATTGTCGTCCGACGAGCAAAGCCTTTCGGCGTCTTCGCCGTCGCTTTTCGGACGTGATCCCGCCCCCGGCCTGCGCCCGCCCTGCCTTTCCGCCTGACAGCCTGTCTCCGAACGCCGGTCAACGCTGAGCTGATTTAAAGCCGGCGTCCGATCGTTCGTATCCCCCAGGCTGATCGTCTTGCCGAACCACAGCGCCGCGGCTGCCGCGACGCATCCGTTCACGGTCCGCCGTATCCGCCAGTCTGGCGAGCGGCGAGCCAGCAAGGCCGGCGTTGGACACCCCAGCGTCGGCGGAAAGCCAGCGACATCATGTCTTCCCCCATCGTATCCCGCCCGCTCCGGGCGTGGATCGCCCTGCCCTTCGCCAGCCTTGGCGCCTGCCTTGGCGCCAGCCTCATCGCCTTTGGCGCCCTGGCGGCGGAACCGAAATCCGAACTCGCCGATCTCCTGGCGCTCGCCCGGCGGATGAATCCCGACATCGCCGCTATGCGCCTCGATGCCGACGCCGCCGGCGCCCGCATCGACGTGGCCGGCGCCCTCGACGATCCCAAACTCAAGATCGAACTGACCAGCCCGCGCGATGACTTCGGCCGGGTTTCCAGTGAGCTTTACGAGATCCGCCAGATGCTGCCGTTCTGGGGCAAGCGGGCGCTGAAGCGCGAGGTGGCCGAATGGGAGGCGCGCAAGGCCTATGCCTCGGCGCGCGACATCGAAAACCAGGTGGTCTGGCGGGCCAAGGTCGCCTATGCCGAGTACCACACCGCCCATCTGGCGCTTGACGAGACGAAGAAGCTGGCCGGCACGCTGAAGCGCCTCACCGACATCGCCCGCGCCCGTTACGCCGAGAACGCGGCGCCGCAGTCCGACGTCACCGGCGCCGCCAGCGAGGCCGGCGCCCTCGCTTCCGAGCTGTCGCGCATCGCGGCCGACAAGGCCGGCGCGGCCGCCCGGCTCAATCGGCTGCTCGGCCGCGCCGCCGACACCCCGTTGGCCGCAAAGCCGGCGGCCCGGCCGATACCGCCCCTCAAGACACTCAGAACCGACGACCTGATCGCCCGCGCCAAGGCCGGCTCACCCGCCATCGACGTCGGGCTGGCCGGTGTCGGCGCCGCCGACGGCGCGCGCCGGCTCGCCGAACGCAACTGGCTTCCCGATGTCGAGCTTGGCCTTGGTGCCATGCGTGAAAACGGCCGCTTCGAGAGCTACCAGGTGATGGTCGAATTCTCGCTGCCGCTGCAATGGGGCGCCAAGCGCGCCGAACAGCAGGAAGCGGCGGCGATGGTCGTGTCGGCCCGCACCCGGCTCGACGCGCTGAGACTCGACATCGACGCCGATCTCAGAACCGCACGTGCCGATCTCGACGCCCTGGTGGCGCGCCAGCGGGTGATCGCCGGCACCACGCTGCCACAGGCCCGCATCGCCTTGGACACCGCCGTCAAGGGCTACGGCCTTGGCCGTGGCGACTTCCCGGCCGTGCTCGGCGCCGAGCAGGCGCTCCGCCGCGCCATCATCGAATCGATCACCACCACCTACGAGGAGCAGGTTGCCCTCGCCACGATCGAACGTATCGTCGGGGAGGACCTTTGATGTCGAGGACCCAGCTTCTCGCCGCCGTCGCCGCGGCGGCCATCACCATCGGCATTGCCGCGCTGGCTTTCGATGCCTTCGCACAGGATCACACCAGTCACGGCCTGGCCACCCCGGCGCCGCAGGCCGAAATGCCGGCTCCTCCGGCGCCGGCCGCCGCCGCGCCTGCCGATGAACCCGGCGCTCGCCGCATTCTCTACTACCGCAACGCCATGGGCTTGCCCGACACATCGCCGGTCCCCAAGAAGGACACGATGGGCATGGACTACATCCCCGTCTATGCCGACGAGGACACCTCCGGCACCGTCTCGATCAGCGCCGACAAGGTGCAGACGCTTGGCGTGCGGACCGAAGCGGCGGCGCTGCGCGTCCTGACGCAATCGGTCAGGGCGGTCGGTGCCGTCGCCGTCGACGAGCGGCGCGAATATCAGGTGGCGCCGCGCTTCGAAGCCTGGATCGAGACGCTGAACGCCGATACCACCGGCGCCATTGTCCGGCGCGGCGACGTGCTGATGCAGGTCTACAGCCCCGAACTGGTGCTGGCGCAGGAGGAGTACCTGTCCGCCCGCGCCAGTGCCGACCTCGCCGCCGCCTCGTTGTCGCGTCTGCGCAATCTCGGCATTGCCGATCAGGAAATCGATCGGCTGAAGGCGACCGGCAAGGCGCTCCGGACGCTGCCCTATCGTGCCGAGGCCGATGGCGTGGTGCTGGAGAAGAACGCGGTGCGCGGCATGCGCTTCATGCCGGGCGAAACGCTCTACCGCATCGCCGACCTCTCGAAGGTCTGGGTGCTGGCCGAGGTGTTCGAGCAGGATCTGGCGGCCATCCGGGTGGGCGAAGCGGCGGAGATCGCCATCAACTCGCTGCCGGACCGGCGCTTCACCGGTCGGGTCGATTTCATCTACCCGACGCTGTCGGCCGAAAGCCGCACCGCCAAGCTGCGCATCGAACTCGACAACCCCGATGGTCTGTTGAAGCCCAATCTCTACGGCATCGTCCGACTGGCCGGCGCCGGTAGCCTGCCGGTGCTCGCCGTGCCGGAGTCCGCCCTGCTCGACAGCGGCAATCGCCAGGTGGTGCTGGTGGAAAGCGGCGAAGGCCGCTTTGCCCCGCGCATCGTCAAGGCCGGCCCGCGCACCGACGGTTACGTCCGCATCGATGACGGCCTGACCGAAGGCGAGCGGGTGGTTACCCGCGCCAACTTCCTGATCGATTCCGAAAGCAACCTGCGCGCGGCGCTCGGCGCCTTTGCGCCCGCTGCCGACGCCGAGGGCAAATGACGCCATGATTGCAGCTCTCATCCGCTGGTCGGCCCGAAACATCGTCTTCGTGCTGATCGGCACCGTGCTCCTCGTCGCCGCTGGCATCTATTCGGTGGCGCGCATCCCGCTCGATGCGTTGCCCGATCTCTCCGACACCCAGGTCATCCTGATGACCGACTACCCCGGCCAGGCGCCGCAGGTGGTCGAGGATCAGGTCACCTATCCGCTGACCACCGCCATGCTCAGCGTGCCCAAATCCAAGGTGGTGCGCGGCTTTTCCTCCTTCGGGGTGTCCTTCGTCTACATCATCTTCGAGGATGGCACCGACATCTACTGGGCGCGCTCGCGCGTGCTCGAATATCTCAACTTCGCCGCCAAGCGCCTGCCGGACGGCGTGACGCCGACGCTCGGCCCGGACGCCACCGGCGTCGGCTGGGTCTATCAGTATGTGCTGACGGCCAAGGATCGCACGTTGGCCGAACTCAGGGCGCTGCAGGACTGGTATCTGCGCTACCAGCTGACCAAGGCCGAGGGCGTGGCCGAAGTGGCCAGCGTCGGCGGCTTCGTCCAGCAGTATCAGGTGGTGGTCGATCCGCAGAAGCTGCAGGCCTATGGCATCCCGTTGTCGAAGGTCAGCCAGGCCATCCGGGCCAGCAACCAGGACGTCGGCGGCCGCATCATCGAAATGGCCGAGACCGAGTTCGTGGTGAGGGGCCACGGCTACCTGCGGGGCGTCAACGACATCGAGTCCATCGTGCTCAAGGTCGACGGCGGCACGCCGGTGCTGGTGGGCGACGTTGCCCGCGTCGAGATCGGTCCCGACGAACGGCGCGGCCTCACCGAGCTGAACGGCGAGGGCGAGGTGGTCAGCGGCATCGTGTTGCAACGGGCCGGCGGCAACGCCCTCAAGGTGATCGACAACGTCAAGGCCAAGATCGCCGAACTCACCGCCGGCTTGCCGGAGGGCGTATCGATCTCGGCGGTCTACGATCGCTCCGACCTGATCCTCAGGGCGGTGGAAAACCTCAAGGGCACGCTGATCGAGGAAAGCATCATCGTCGCCCTGGTCTGCATCGTCTTCCTGCTGCACGTGCGGTCGGCGCTGGTGGCCATCGTCACCCTGCCGATCGGCGTGATGATCGCCGTGATGATCATGAACAGCCTGGGCATGACATCCAACATCATGAGTCTCGGCGGCATCGCCATCGCCGTCGGCGCCATGGTCGATGCCTCGATCGTCATGATCGAGAATGCCCACAAGCACCTCGAGCACGCGCCACCCGGCAAGCCCCGCTCCGAGGTGCTGATCGAGGCGGCGGTGGAAGTCGGACCGGCGTTGTTCTTCTCGCTGTTGGTGATCACCGTCTCCTTCCTGCCGGTGTTTGCGCTGGAAGATCAGGAGGGACGGCTGTTCAAGCCGCTCGCCTTCACCAAGACCTTCTCGATGGCCGGCGCCGCCTTCCTGTCGGTGACGCTGGTGCCGGTGCTGATGCTGCTGTTCGTGCGCGGCCGCATCCTGCCCGAGCAGAAGAACCCGGTGAACCGGCTGCTGATCTGGCTGTATCGCCCGATCATCAAGCTGGTGCTCAAGGCCAAGATCGTCACCATTCTGCTGGCGCTGGTGATCCTCGGCGGATCGGTGATCCCGGCCAGCCGGCTCGGCAGCGAGTTCATGCCGGCCCTCAACGAGGGCACGCTGCTCTACATGCCGTCAACGCTGCCGGGCCTGTCGATCACCAAGGCCGCCGAGCTCCTTCAGGTGCAGAACCGCATCATCAAGAGCTTCCCCGAGGTGACCAGCGTCTACGGCAAGGCCGGACGCGCCTCCACCGCCACCGATCCGGCGCCGACCGAGATGTTCGAGACGGTGATCAACCTCAAGCCGGCGGAGCAATGGCGGCCGGGCGTCACCCTCGACAGCCTGATCGCCGAGATGGACAAGGCGTTGCAGCTGCCCGGCGTTTCCAACGCCTGGACCATGCCGCTCAAGGCGCGCACCGACATGCTGTCGACCGGCATCCGGACGCCGATCGGCATCAAGGTGTTCGGCAAGGACCTCGGCGAGATGGAGCAACTGGCCCGGCAGATCGAAGCGGTGGTCAAAAGGGTTCCCGGCACCACCTCGGCCTATGCCGAGCGCATCGGCGGCGGCTCCTATCTGGAGATCGAGCCCCGGCGCAGCGAGCTCGCCCGCTATGGCCTGACCATCGGCGATCTGCAGGAGGTGATCCTGACGGCGCTCGGCGGCGAGATCGTCACCACCACCGTCGAGGGCCGCGAGCGCTTTTCGGTCAACGTCCGCTATCCGCGCGATCTCAGGAGCAACCCCGACAGCATCGCCCGTGACGTGCTGGTCCATCCCGAGGCCGGCGGCGCCATTCCGCTCGGCCAGCTCGTCGACATCCGCCTTGCCAAGGGGCCAGCCCCCATCCGCACAGAGAACGCCCTGCTGTCGGCCTATATCTTCGTCGATATCCGCGGCCGCGACATCGGCAGCTACGTCGCCGATGCCAAGGCCGCCGTGGAGGCAGAGGTCAAGATGCCGCCCGGCTATTACGTCACCTGGAGCGGCCAGTTCGAATACATGCAGCGGGCGAAAGAGAAGCTGAAGGTCGTGGTGCCGGTGACCCTCGCCCTGATATTCCTGCTGCTTTACCTGAACTTCCGGCGCATCACCGAGACGCTGATCGTCATGGCGTCGCTGCCCTTCGCCCTGGTTGGCGGCATCTGGTACATGGATCTGCTCGGCTTCAACCTGTCGGTTGCCGTGGCCGTCGGCTTCATCGCGCTGGCCGGCGTCGCCGCCGAAACCGGCGTCGTCATGCTGATCTATCTCGACCACGCCTTCGCGGCGATGAACAAACGGCGGGCTGAGGAAGGCCGTCCGTTCACCCGCGCCGATCTCCACACCGCCATCATGGAGGGCGCGGTCGAGCGCGTCCGCCCCAAGATGATGACGGTGGTCGCCATCATGGCCGGCCTGCTGCCGATCATGTGGAGCCACGGCACCGGCTCGGAGGTGATGCAGCGCATCGCCGTGCCGATGATCGGCGGCATGGTCTCCTCCACCGTCCTGACCCTGCTGGTCATCCCGGCGATCTACGCGCTGGTCAAGGCGCGCCAACTCGCCCCGGCCCCGCAGCCCGCCGCCGATACGGCGGCATCCACCTCTGAAGCAACCCTCTGAAGCAAAGGACTCCCATCATGAACAAGCTCGTCTCCACCCTTGCCATCGTCGTCGCCCTGGCCGGCGCTCCCGCCCTGGCCGGCGAAGCCGGTACCACCGGCAAGGTCAACGCCGTCGACGCGGCCAACCACACCGTCAACCTGACGCATGGGCCGATCGACGCGCTCGGCTGGCCCGGCATGACCATGACCTTCGCCGTGCTGCCGAACGTCGACCTTGGTGCCGTGACGGCCGGGGAAACGGTATCGTTTACCGTCGTCCAGACGCCGAGCGGCGCCTATGCCGTCGACATGCTGATGCCGGAGCACTGAAGCGGAGCGGTCGGCCGCACCGGGAAATGGCGGCCGACCCAGCCTTCGCATTCCACCGGATCCAAATCCGGAAAAGCGCTGCCGCTGGCCGAGGCCGCCGGCAAAGCCGGGTCCCAATGGCCGGGTCACAGGGGCGATCCCTGTCACACCCACCATTTCCTTCAAAGGCTTGGCGAGCAATCGCTGAGCCTTTTGTTTTTCCGGCTACAGCGTCGGCACGCGCATGATCGTTGCCCGCGCGGCGATATCTGCCACCGCCCTTTCCAGCGCCGGAAGAAAGCCCTTCAGGCGGTCGATGGTCAGCACATGCGTCGAGCCGGTGATCGACAGGCCGCCGAGAAGCTCTCCTTCGACCGTCAGGATCGGCTTGGCGATACAGATGATGCCCGGCTCGTGCTCCTCGTTGTCGATCGAGTAGCCGCGCGCCCGGATGGCCGCCACCTCCGCGAGCAGAGCCTCTTCCGAGGTCACGGTATTGGCCGTGTAGCGCTTGAAGGTCTGCACCTCCGCGGCCTTTGCCAGCCGGTCGGCCGATAGTGCCGACAGCATCGCCTTTCCAACTCCCGTGCAATAGGCCGGGCCGATCTTGCCGGCGCTCGAGAACATCGACACGGCCCTGAGGGCCTGGCGCTTGTCGAGATAGAGAACCTGATAGCCGTCGAGCGCGGCGAGATGCAACGTCTCGTGGGTTTCTCGGCTCAAGCGGTCGAGGGCCTCCTTGGCCGCCCCGGTGAGACTCGACACGCGCCAGGCCGCGTGGGCGAGTCGCATGGTGCGAAACCCCACCGAATAGCCACGCGCCGTCTCGTCATAGGCAAGCATGTCCTCCTCCAGAAGCAGTTTGAGGAGACGATGCAGCGTTCCCTTGGTCAGCCCCGTTCCGATCTGGATGTCGCTGAAGCGCAAGGGCTGCCCGGCTTCCGCGACGAAATCCAACAGCTTGAGAATCTTGACGAAAGACCCCTCGCTGTCCCGCGAGGCCGGCTTTTCAGCCGCCGTTTCGACATCTCCACCATCAGCCATGTGTCAAGTCCTGCTTCCTAAGTGATCGTACCTATACACCGTCGCGCGCTTGACAGAAAACCTGTCGAGAGCGAAAGTACCATTGTTAGAAACTCAGTTCCATATAGTGGAACTACGAAATGGCTCCGGGGGCGGAACGCGGCCAACGCGGCTCCAGAGGACATCACACCGGCAAGCCGTTTACTGGAGGAGAGCATGAAGCGTCGTCTCGTTGCCATTCTGGTTGGTTCTGTCTCGCTTTGCGCCGTCGCATCGACGGCCTTTGCCGACACATCGGCCAAGAAGATCGCCCTTTCCAACAATTTCGCCGGTAATTCCTGGCGGCAGACCATGCTGACCAGCTGGGACACCGTCACCAAGAAAGCCGTCGCCGACAAGATCGTCGCCTCGGCCGATGCCTTCACCACGGCCGAGAACCAGGTCACCGAGCAGGCCGCCCAGATCCAGAATCTGGTCCTGCAGGGCTATGACGCCATCGTCATCGACGCCGCCTCGCCCGACGCCCTCAACGGCTCGGTCAAGGAAGCCTGCGATGCCGGCATCGTCGTGGTGTCTTTCGACGGCGTCGTCACCGAACCCTGCGCCTATCGCGTGGTGGTCGACTTCAACGACATGGGCAAGTCGCAGATCGAGTTCCTGTCGGCCAAGCTGCCCAAGGGCAGCAACATCCTGGAGGTCCGCGGGCTGGCTGGCACGTCGATCGACGCCGCCATCCACGATGGCGTCGTTGCCGAGGCGGCCAAGCATCCCGAGCTGAAGATCGTCGGCTCCGTCGTCGGCGACTGGAACGGCGCCACGGCCCAGAAGGCGGTCGCCCAGATTCTGCCGTCGCTGCCGGAGATCACCGGCGTCGCCGCGCAGGGCGGTGACGGCTACGGCATCGCCCAGGCCTTCAAGGCCGCCAACCGGCCGACGCCGCTGATCATTCTCGGCAATCGCCAGGACGAACTCGCCTGGTGGAAGGAACAGCGGGACGCCACGGGCTACGAAACCCGCTCGGCCGCCACGCCCCCGGGGCTTGCCACCATGGCCTTCTGGGTCACCCAGCAGATCCTCGACGGCAAGGACGTTCCGCATGATCTGACGGTGCCCTATCTCGTCGTCACGCAGGACACCCTCGACAAGGCGCTGGCCAGTGCGCCGGTGGGCGGCATCGCCAACACCGAGTACAGCCAGGCCGACGCGATCGCGGCGATCGAAGCCAGCAACAAGAAGTAACCGCCGCGACAAGGGCGCTCTTTCCTCCCAAGAGCGCACCTCCCCCCGGAGGCGCCGATTCCCCCACGGCGCCTCCGGCTTCTCGCTTTGATTTCCCGGCGGTCCTCGCCGCCGCCATAACCGGGTTCCGATCGTGCTCGATCCGTCCGCTTTCCCCCTGATCCGCTTTGAGCGGATCGCCAAGATCTACGGTGCCGTCCGGGCACTGTCCGGTGTCGATCTGTCGATCGCGGCCGGCGAATGTCTCGGGCTCGTCGGGCACAACGGCGCCGGCAAG